>Ga0182024_10010688_pt1 | contig 18658 bp, 18 predicted proteins | sample P32metaG_FD_120480 | JGI IMG/M metagenome (GOLD analysis project Ga0182024, IMG submission 120480) | Permafrost microbial communities from Stordalen Mire, Sweden - P3-2 metaG (Illumina Assembly) | ecosystem: Environmental > Terrestrial > Soil > Wetlands > Permafrost | place: Sweden: Stordalen... | reverse complement strand
GATCCATCGGCCCCTGGACCTGTACGCTTTGGATCGTCAGATCCACATTCGTCTTTTGCTCCTGGACGCTGGTAAGCGGGTGGAGTTCGAAGACCAGCTCATGCCGCCCGGCCTCCCATTTCTGGGGCACGTCGAACTGGGACTTTTTCCCATCATCCCACTTGAATTCCTCGTGCCATTGCTCGCTGCCATCGACCTTCAAGACCAGCCTGGCCCGGCCCGGATCGAAATTGAAATCGCCCTTGACGAGGATATTGATGGAAATGTTGTAGCTCGCGGCCTGGGCGGCCACATACGACGCCCTGACCGTGGCTTCATTATAAAGCGACAGCTTCTCGACCGCCCCCCCGCCGTCCTTGCGGAGGTCCTTGCCGGCCAGTGCCGTCACCGGCACCGACCGCGCCACCATGGGGACGGACGCCTGCACGATCGTATCGGCCGCCTTCATGTACTTTTCCAGCAGCATCGGCGAGATGCTCAGCACGTCGCCGATGGTATCGAAGCCATAACCGGTGTCGTCCGGAGGGAATTCGTCGCTCGTATTGTAATCGACCCCCATCAGGTCGCGGATGGTGTTGCGGTATTCATCGCGATTGAGCCGGCGGATGGTCACACGGCCGGGGTCGGGGGCGTGCGGATCGATTCCGAATGCCCCGTACTTGATCCACTCGGCGAGTTGCGCTTTCTCGTCTGGCGAGGGTTGAGGCTTTTTGGGTGGCGGCATGATGCCGGCGCGGACGTTCTTCAAGACCTTCCACCACACCACGCGGTTTTTCAGAAAGCCGGGATCGGTCTGGTAGGCGTCGAGGGCAACGTCGCCCTTGCTTTCCCCGTCGGCATGGCAGTCGTAACAATATTTGGCCAGGAGCGGCTGGATGTCCCGGTTGAACTTTCCCGCGCTGCCCGCGTCAGCCGCAAGGCAGGGGGCAGCGAAGACGCTGAGCGTCAGAAGGTACGCCGACAATACCGGGATCCTGAAATTGCCTCGCCACGTCTTCATGCCCGACCAAGTATAACACGCCACGGGGAGTTTTTTGTTGAACCACGGCCAGAATTTGAAAAAAAACGGGACGTTTGTCACCGTCAGTACGGCGGCAATGCCTTGTTGTTCAGTCGTCACTACAGCCGGCTCACCAGCAATTCCCGCTGGAAGATCATTTCCTTGGGCAAGTCGCCGGCCATTTTCAGGAACAGCTCTTCCTGGCCGAGCAGTTCGGCCTTATAGGCGTCCACGTCCACGCGCTGGAGGGCCTCGAATTGCTGGCGGGTGACGTCGATTCCTTCCAGGTCGAAGTCCTGGAGGCGCGGCATCCAGCCGAGCATGGTTTCGACGGCGTAGGCGCGGCCGTTGCAGCGGTCGATGATCCACTTGAGGACGCGCATGTTCTCGCCGAAGCCGGGCCAGAGGAACTTGCCCTGCTCGTCCTTGCGGAACCAGTTGACGTGGAAGATGCGCGGGCAGTCGGTCATCTTCTTGCGCATGCGGAACCAGTGCACGAGGTAGTCGCGGATGTTGTAGCCGATGAACGGGAGCATGGCCATCGGGTCCCGGCGGACCACGCCCTGCTGGCCGGTGGCGGCGGCGGTGGTCTCGCTGCCCATGGTGGCGCCGAGGTATACGCCATGAACCCAGTTGAATGCCTGAAAGACCAGCGGGATGGTCCGGCTGCGCCGCCCGCCGAAGACGATCGCCGAGACGGGAACGCCGTCGGCGTCGTTGGCCGCAGGGTCCAGGGCGGGGTTGTTGGCCATCGGGGCGGTGAAGCGGCTGTTGGGGTGGGCGGCCTTGCGGCCGCTTTCTTTGCCGATCTGCGGCGTCCACTTCTGCCCGGACCAGTCGATGCACTCGTCGGGCGGCGTTTCGGTCTTGCCTTCCCACCAGACGTCGCCGTCGGGCAATAAGGCGACATTGGTATAGATCGTGTCGTGCGACATGGTCGCTATGGCATTGGGGTTGGTCTTTTCGCTGGTGCCGGGCGCGACGCCGAAATACCCCGCCTCGGGGTTGATCGCCCGGAGCCGGCCGGTCTTTTCATCGACCCACATCCAGACGATGTCGTCGCCGACGGTGGTGATCTTCCAGCCGGCCTGCTTGAAACGCTCTGGCGGGATCAGCATGGCGAAATTGGTCTTTCCGCAGGCGCTGGGGAAGGCGGCGGCCACATACGTCTTCTCCCCGCCGGGGCCGGTGGTCCCCATCAGCAGCATGTGCTCGGCCATCCATTCCTCCTGCTGGCCCAGGTAACTGGCGATGCGAAGTGCCATGCACTTCTTGCCCAGCAGCGCGTTCCCGCCGTACCCGCTGCCAAAGCTCCAGATGGTGTTGTCCAGGGGGAAATGGCAGACGTAACGGCGTTCCGGATTGACGTCCCCCAGGCTGTGCAGGCACTTGGTGAACTCCGGCGGGCCCAACGGCGACTTGCGCCGCGCGAGTTGCTCCCATGCCACGTTCCCCATCCGGGTCATCAGCCCCATATTCACCGCGACGTAAAGCGAGTCGGTCAGTTGGACGCCCACCTTGGCCAGCGGCGAGCCGACCGGTCCCATGACGAACGGCACCACGTACATCGTCCGCCCGCGCATGCACCCTTCGAACAGCCCGCTCAGCTTGGCATACGCAGCCTTGGTCTCCATCCAGTTGTTGGTCGGGCCGGCCATGTCCTGCCCCGGCGTGCAGATGAACGTCAGGTGTTCGGTGCGGGCAACGTCGTTGGGGTTGGAGCGGTGCAAGTAACAGCCGGGCAGCTTTTCCTGGTTCAGCTCGATGAAGACGCCGTCGCGAATACCCTGTGCGATGAGTGCCTTGCGCTCGTCGAGGCTGCCGTCGCACCAGATGACCTTGTCCGGCAGACACAAGTCGGCACAGTCGTCCACCCAGCGCAACACGTGCTCGTTGACCGGGGGGTGGGCGGTGGAAATCGGCGCGGCGGATCCCACGGTACGGGAAATGAGCGGCGGGGCGGCCTCGGTTGTTTGCGGCGTCATGTTGTGTTGCTCCTTAGCTGCGAGCGGCGGCATTGCCTTTCCCATCACCCGTTTCCTGTAACCTTACGATAACATTGACGAGTATGGACCGTCACCCTCTTTGCAGCCCGGGCGCCCACGGAATTATCGAGATGGAGCGCTCCACGTTAACAAGACGTTAGGTCACCTCCCTCCTCCCTCCCTCAGTAAAACTCTTCACGCCAAGACCGGAGCTCAAGACGGTCCGGGTAAAGAGGGGACCGCCTCCGCAAGTTCGATCCGGACCGTCGTAAACTCCGGTCTCGGCGTGAAGGGCATTCATAACGGTGATTTGATGGAGCGGATCCTACACGATGGTGATCGTGAAATCGGTCCCGGTGATCCCCAGCTTGGCCAGGTCGGCGGCGACGGTCGCCTCGTTGTTGAGTTTCTTGAAGTTGAACTTCTTGCCGTTGAGCGAGGCGATTCCGGTCGCCTGGGCGATGGTGGCGCCGGCGAGGCCGAACGGCACTCCGCCGTTGTTGGTCTGCACCGACCCAAGCGCCACTTTGCCGATCGTGAAAGCAGCGATGTCGGTGCCTGCGGTGCTGCTGGCTTTCACCGAGGAAATGGTGGCATCGCTGGTGAATTCGCTCAGCGCGGTGGGCAGGCCGCCGTTGTTTCCAACACCGCTGGGAAGGGTGACGCCGGCTTCAATACTGGAGTCTGACAATGCGCCAACGGCAACCGGGCCGATGGTCCCGGCGGCATTGATGGCGGAGGCCGAGACGGTGCCGGCGACGGTCAGCTTGCCCAGATCGGAATGCCGCTGGATGAAGGGCTGGCCGAGTGTGATGGTCGAACCGGTGATGTTTCCGCCGACGGTCAGGCTCGTGATAAGCCCGCCCGATATGCTGCCGGTTACGGTGCCCTTTACGATCACCTTTCCTATGGCGCCGCTGACGCTGATCGATTCCCCCAGGTTGCCCAGGTCGGTGAGCGAGCCGATGGATGAGGCTGTCAACGAGGTGGAGGTGCCGCCGTCAAGTCCCGAAACGGACACCTTGCCCAGTGCCCCGCCAATGGTCGCTGCCCCTGTGATGTCGATGTTGCCTGAGAGCGCACCGACTGGGCCATCGGTGGTGAGGCCCCCAACGGGCAGCGGCGCGTGGGCCGCAGTGCGCCTGGCGAGGGAAAACAGGACCGAGGTGTGGCTGTTGGTGCCGGTGACGGAGATCGAGGTGATGCCGATGCCCGAGCCGCCGACGAGTTGCCCGCCCCCTTTGGCGGTGGTCGCGGCAAGGTCTGAGCCCTCGAAGTTAATGGTTGCGGTGCCCGGTCCCTTGATCGAGAAAATGTCCGAGTTCCCCTCGGCATCCACGAATTGGGCGAACTTGGCGACGTGCGGTCCTACCGTCACGGTAAGCGTCGACGCCTGGTCCGCCGTTATGGCGGGGCTCGCCGACAGGAACTGCCGAGGCTCAAGCCTCTCGCAGGTGCAAGAGGCGGCCCCTGCGATCCGACGGTGGCTGCCGTTCCCGCGGCAAGAACCCCGGCTGCATTGGCTCAATTGTTGTCGATAGTTAGCTACCATTTCGTCACTCTCGTTTGATTGGAGGTAAATAAAGCCGATCGCTGGAAGCAAAATGCCTGCCAGCGCCAGACTTCTAACGAAGGGGGCCATGTGGTTCGGCAAATTATTAAATCAGAGGGGATTTTTGCAGTTTTGGCAACATTCACAAGAAGCTAAGGTTTTTCGAAGGGGACGACGTGTACGGCTCAGTTAGCCTTTGGAGGTGTCGGGCATGACAAACGAAACGCGGCGCAAGCTGCTGGGCCGGCGGGATGAAGTCCGGCGACATTTGCAGGAACTGTCCAAAGGCACGCATAGCCACGGGTCATCTCCCGCTCGCCGTCATACCAGCAAACAAATGTTGCGCTATCTGCTCGAGAACATCGAACAAGAATTGGCCCGGACGGAAATGCACGAAAAGAGGTGAGCCGGGCCGCTCGCGGCGTCGCAGATCGCGTGCGTTCACCCGCGGCGAAACAGGACCGCAGACCCAGTACGTCCACCGGCCGGGAAACGGCGTCGCCGATCGAGTGCGTCCACCCGCTGGCGCGGGGCATCGCAAATCAGTTGCACGCAGCCGGAAGCGGCATCGCGGCTTCACTGATCTGCGACGCCGCAAGCGGCGCTATCCGCGCCGCTTGCGTTTCCGGGCGCGACGCTTAGTGCAGGTGCTTGCCCGGGTTTACCGCTGGGCCGGCGCCATTGAAGGCGTCAACCACGGACTTGATGGCACGCGGCTCGACGAGCCGGGTATTCGGGTTGTAGATAAAGACCACCATGACGCCGTCGCGATTGGTCAGATAAAGCCCGTCACCGCCCTGGGCGACGCGGCCCGTGACGGCAAAATACTGGTCCCCGCGAATGGTATCAGCCGCCTGGGCCTTGGGCGACGAGACGATATTGGCGGCCAGCAGCAGGGCTGCCGTCAGCGAGAGAATGCCGATCGCGAGGGTTTTCTTGTCGAGTTGGAGTTTCATGGGATGGCTCCGGAGCATTTCTTGAATTGGGTGTTGATCTAATGACCGCGGACTGCCTGGAGAAGGGGTCACCGGCACTTTAGCGGCCCCCGCCGCCGCCGGGGCCGGCTGCATAGATGCGGCTCAGATCGAGCGGGGCCATATCCACGAACCCGCGCCTGGCCAGGTTGTCGTCGTAAACGCGGGCGCTCATTTGGTTCGTGTTCTCATCGATGATGTACACCAGCGCACTGGGAAGCCCATTGACCTCTCCGGAGATCATCAGGAAGTGGTCGCCGGCGTGGGCTTGCGGGGCCTGGAGTTGCGCCTGTGCGGTGCTGTGCCCCAGCGGCGACAGCAGACCGGCCAGCAGAAGGACATTGAGCGCGATCAACGCCCATAGCACCTTCGTTTTCATATCGGCCTCCAAAAAAGGGTGAAGAGGGGAATGTGGTTAGTTTGGCAAGCGACACGTCGATGCGGCCCATTCGACAAGCAGGCGCAGTCCGGTGCCGCAGTCACAATCAAGCGATCAGTCCAGGTGAGAACGATTGGCGTTCTTGAACAGCACGGAAACGCCAATGACCGACAGCAACCCGAACAGCATCCAGGTGAGCACGACGCCGCTCTTTTCCAGTTTCACGCCCTGCGTATAGCCGCCCAGGCGTGCGTCGATTTGCTCGTCGTCATCGGCGCGGGCCAGCCCGGGCGAGCCCAAGACCAATGCCAAGCCGCAGTACGCGGTCAGCGCCCGGGCCCGGAGCCAGGATCGTTTGCGGTTCTTTCGTCTGGACGCGGGAAGTTTAGATGCGGTGTTGCTCATCATGGGTGTGGCTCGTTTACGTTCCTCGGCACCTGTAGGTGGTGCTGAATCCGGACCCTAACAATCTAATCATAACCAGCTTTCGATGGGCCGGGCAAGGGACCGGAAATCTTCTGCCGGCAGGCTCACCGTTTCCCACTTGACACTGCGGCGGCGCATATGGTTGCGGTATTCCGCTAAGTCCACACCCATTGCCTGATACCAGCGCCCCCGGTAGCTGAACATGCCCGGCTCCGGCGTCAGCGGCGCGTCGATCCAGTAAATGAACGTGATCAGCGCCTTGTACCCTTCGCCGAAGACCTGCTCCCACTGCATCAGGTCGGCCACGTCCTGCTCGGTCGTCCAGGTCTCAAAGCCTTTGCGGGCCGATCGATTGCGGAGTTGCCGGCCTTTCACGTCTACCAGCAGGTTGGGGCCGCTTTTGCTGTAAACGACAAAATCGAAGCTCTTGAGCTTGGCGGTGGCGAACAAGGCTTTTTTGGCCTCATCGACCACCACGCAGGGAATGCCCTTCTCACGCAGAAAGGCCTCAAATGCCGCCTCGTAATGAACGGTTCGATCTGCCATGACTGCCGCCTGAAGAACGATCACCTTCAATCTATTACCCACCAGTGTACCGTGAAACAGTTGTTCTTGGCCATGGCACAAGCGCCAGGCGACAGTAAACTCCACGGATGCGCGTGATTGCCGGCGAGTTCCGCGGTCGCAAGCTGCTGGGTCCGGAAGGTGAGGTGACCCGCCCCATCACCGACCGGGTCAAGCAGTCCCTGTTCGACATACTGACTCCCCGCCTGGAAGGGGCGATCGTCTGGGACCTGTTTGCCGGCACCGGCAGCCTGGGCCTGGAAGCGCTGAGCCGTGGGGCGCAGCAGGCGGTCTTCTTCGAGACCGACCGCAGTGCCGTGGCGCGCCTGCGCCGGAACATCGAGACACTAGGCCTGCGCCGGGACCGGGCGATCGTTCAGCGGACCGATGTGTTCAAGTGGTTCTGGGAGAGCCCCCAAGGCAAAGTTCAGACCCCTTTTCCCTCTCCCGGTACTCCGGGAGAGGGTCAGGGTGAGGGTCTTTTGATGCCCGCAGACGCCAGCGTGCGAACTCAAAATCCCCCTCACCCCAGCCCTCTCCCGGAGTACCGGGAGAGGGAGAAGATCGCAGGTGCGCCGGCGCCTGGCAGCGCTGCGCCACAGGCCGACATCATCTTTCTCGATCCGCCCTACCGCTACCTCACCGACCAGCCCGAAGACCTGCGCCGGCTAGGCCGGCGTTTCGCCGCCCATCACCTGCGGCCGGGAAGCATCGTTGTCTTCCGGCACGACGCCCGCGACGCCTTGGAACTCCCCGGCCTCAACCGGTACGATGAACGCACTTATGGGGGAATGACGCTCGAGTTTTTGCGAATTGCCGAATGATGATTAGTTGGTCGTGCGCGATCCATGTAGGGTCCGCACTGCGGACCATTATTTGCGGTGTCAGAAAAGCGGTCCGCAGTGCGGACCCTACAAGACTTCATTCATCATTCATCATTCATCATTTCCCCTCATGCCCATCAAGTACCAATTCTTCTCCCCTACCGACGCCGCCAAGGTGAGCCGGCTGCAATTGAGCGCGCGGCAGGTGGTCGAGGGGGTCATCAGCGGGCAACACAAGAGCCCGCACCGCGGGTTTTCCGTCGAGTTCTCCGAACACCGCGAGTATGTCCCCGGCGACGAGCTGCGCCACCTCGACTGGCGGGCTTACGCCCGAAGCGACCGCTACTACGTCAAGCTCTACGAGCAGGAAACCAACCTCCGCGCCACGCTAGTGATTGATACCAGCGCCTCGATGCGTTTCGGCTCTCCGACGCCCAAGATCGATTACGCGCGCCATCTGGCCGCCTGCTTGGCGTACCTCCTCTCGACCCAGCAGGACCTGGCCGGGCTGGTGGCCATCGACGAAACGGTGCGCTTCGAATTGCCAGCCGGGTCGTCGCCGGCCCATCTCGATCAGCTCTTCCGCTCGCTGGAGTCCATCCAGCCCGGCAAGCTGACCGACCTGGCTCGCCAATTGCACGGCCTGTCCGAGCGGCTCCCCCGCCGCAGCCTGGTGATTCTGCTGAGCGATTTGTGGGTTGAGCCGGACGAGTTGGTCAAATCGCTCCAGCACCTGCGTTACCGCAAGCACCAGGGGATGGTGCTGCACCTGCTGGACAAGGCGGAAATCGACTTGCCCTACGATCAACCGGTGACCTTCCAGGACCTGGAGACAAACGAAAAGCTCCAGGTCGACCCCGCCGACGTGCGCGATGTCTATCGTCAGCAGGTCCGCGACTACCTCGACCGCATCCGCCGGGTGTGCAACGACAGCAACGTGGAATACCACGAGATGTTTATCCACGAGCCATACGACAAAGCACTGGTGCGGCTGATGAGCAGGCGGAAATAATGCTGGCCCTTCGTCAGCCGCGCAAGGTCGCTTGATGCCCTGGGAAGTAACAATCTGCTCAGTTACCGACGAGCCGCTGGGCGACCGCGATTCGGTCGTCAACCTGATTTCGGCTGCCGTGTCGGGTATGTCGTGGATTGAGGAGCCGCCGTTACTCGAACGCATCAAGGACATGCCTGATCATCCATTTCATGCGTTGATCCCCACGTGGCCGGCAGAGACGAGGGGCTCATTCGCTCGCCCAACGTTGCTCGGCGATTTCGATGCCGGTGAGTTTTCCGTCCAGCTCTATGGCTTTGAATCGCGGCCCATCAAGTCGGTACACGCCGAGATCCGAGGGAACGGGAATCCATTGCCGCTCCTTGCGGCGATCTGTATTCCAAACGGCTGGGTCGCGATAGATGATACGGATCGGAAACGGATCGACCCCAACTCGGAAGCGGCGACGGGTTGGCAACGGTTTCGCGATTACCGCGACTGCGTGGTTCGTAGCGTCGAAGAGTCGACCGATCCGCGGCGCGGGCCCTAAGAGACCGGCCCGAGTCGCGCATGATTCTCTCTGTTCTTCTAAGCTAAGGCCTATGATATTTAGCCGCCTGTTCTTCTCGGAACGAAACACTGAACGACGCTGAGGTCTCTTATGCCCGATAACGAGCCACGCCGCAGCCTCGACGAAATCGCCCGTTTGGGAACCGAGGCGATCGAGCGCTATGTTCAGCCGGCACGTCGTCCTGAGGACGAAGATAAATTCGTCGCCATTGACGTCGATACAGGCGATTACGAACTCGACGAGGACGACTACGCCGCGGTGACGCGGTTGCACGCCCGCCGGCCTTTGGCCGAGATCTGGCTCGGGCGTATTGGCCAGCCGCAAGCGTATAAAATAAGGCGGGGTCGATGATCCGCGGCGTGGTGAACGCCCGCCGAGAAGCCATCGTTGCGCTGCGGGTACGAGGACCAAGCGGCACAGAGCTGGATGTTGACGCGATAGTTGACTCGGGCTTCACCTCTTCTCTGACGCTGCCCGGCGCGGTGATCGCCGCACTGGGGCTTGTCCGGCGCTCGGGCAGCGGGGCCTTACTGGCAGATGGTTCAAGCCGGCAGTTCGACGTCTATGCTGCGGAAGCGGCCTGGGGCGGCGCCTGGCGGCTGGTACTGGTGTCGGCGTTGGGCGATGAAGTTCTCCTGGGTATGCGGTTGCTCGCGGGCCACGAACTCCGCATCGTGGTTAGACGGGGCGGCGAGGTTACGATCACGCCGCTGCCTTGAACCTTATCCCTCATCCCCCGCGAGCAACTCCCTCGCTGCCGCCTGCACCTCCGCATGCTGCGCTTCCGGCAGGTTGCTCAGCAGCGGCAGGAGCGGCCCGGTGTCGGCGATGCCCGCAAGCCTCACCGCCTCGTGCAGAACGCGGATCGGGTTGATGGCGTTGCGGAGGTCTTCCAGCGGGCGGAAAACCTGGCGGATCGTCTCGGCCGCCGCCCAGTCATTTCTGCGGATGGCGGCCAGCATCTGGTGCGACAGCTTCGGAGCGATGCAAATGCAGCCGGAAGTGAAGCCGGCGAGGCCGAAGTCGCGCATGTGGATGATGGCGGGCTGCTCGCCGATGCCGCTGATGATGATCGCGGGATCGACCATCGCGACCAACTGGCGGAGGTAATCGTCTTCAGCGGGGTTGCTGCGGACGGTGGCGTATTTGATCCCGGAAATCACCTTGGCGTCGGCCAGGCGTTTGACGTTTTCCGGCTCGATGAAGCCATCGCTCTTGATGTAGAGCAACGCGGGGATGCCGGCCATGTCCACGAAATGGCGGATCCCCGCCTCCACGCCGTCGGCGGTGGTGATGCCCTGCTGCGGCAGCACCATGGCGGTGGGGAACTTCCAATGCCGCAGCACCCTGGCCTGCTCCATCATCGTCCCGTAAGCCGGGCCGACCGAGGGGATCACCAGCGTCTGGGGGCCGGCATTCTGCTGGAGGTAGCCGATCGTCTGCTCGTACTCGCCGGGCGGCAGGTGGTAGAAATTGGCGTTCCCGCCGTAGAGCAACGTGCGGATGCCGCCGCCTTCGATATGGCGGATGATTCTGGTGTTCTCCGCCTCGGCCAGCGTGTAATCGGCCTTTCGGGCCAGCGGGGGAACGGCCAGGACGGATTCGGTCAGACGGGCGCTGGTGAGGGAGGTGATCATTTTGGTTGTCAGTTGTCAGTTGTCAGTTGTCAGTGGTCAGTTGTCAGTGGTCAGTTGTCAGTTGTCAGTGGTCAGCAGTTAGTATCCTTACTCGCGGTCAATGATCGTCAGCCAATATCAACTGACCACTGACAACTGACAACTGACCACTGACCACTGACCACTGACAACTGACGCATCAAAAGATATCCGGCTCCGGCGTTGGCTTGCCATTGTGGAGAAAAACGAAATCGCAACCTTCGTTGGCCTGCGTGATCTGCTGGCAGAACAATAGGCCGTAGCCGCGTTCATAGCGGGGCTCGGGGGCCTGCCAGGCCGCCTTGCGGCGGGCCAGCTCTGCGTCGGCGACGTGCAAATGGAGCCGGCGGGCCTTGACGTCAAGGGTGATGCGGTCGCCGTCCTGCACCAGTGCCAAAGGGCCGCCAATCGCGCTTTCCGGGGCGACGTGCAGGACGCAGGTGCCGTAGCTGGTGCCGCTCATGCGGGCATCGGAGATGCGGACCATGTCGCGCACGCCCTGCTTCAGCAGCTTTTTCGGGATCGGCAACATGCCCCACTCCGGCATGCCCGGTGCGCCCCTCGGGCCGGCGCTTTGCAGCACGATCACCGAATCGGCCGTGACGTTCAGCCGCTCGTCATCCAGCCGGGCCTTTAAGTCGGCGTAGTCCTTGAAGACCACCGCTGGCCCGGTGTGTTGCAGCAGCCGCGGCTCGGCGGCGGTCGGCTTGATCACGCACCCGTCGGGAGCCAGGTTCCCCCGCAGCACGAACGTGGCGCCGGCCTTGGAAAGAGGCCGGTCCAGCGGGAGGATCACCCGGTCGTTGCAGACCGCGGCCCCCGCGATCGTCTCCCCCAGCGTCTTGCCGCTGACCGTCCGGCACTCGACATGCAGCAAGCCGCGTAACTGGTTGAGCAGCGCCCGCAGGCCGCCGGCATCGTAAAAATCTTCCATCAGGAACTCGCCCGATGGGCGCAGGTTGGCCAGCACCGGCGTGCGCTGGGAGATTTCGTCGAATTGCTCCAGAGGCAGCTTGATCCCCGCGCGGCCCGCCATGGCGATCAGGTGGATGATCGCGTTGGTCGATCCGCCGATGGCCATGTCCACGGTGATGGCGTTCTCGAACGCCTCGGCGGTCAGCACGTCGCCCGGCTTGAGGTCTTCCCACACCATCTCGACGATCCGCCGGCCGGTCGCCGAGGCCATCCGGCTATGGTCGGCGTGCACCGCCGGGATCGACGACGCCCCGCTCAGCGTCATCCCCAGCGTCTCGGCCATGCTGGTCATGGTGGAGGCGGTGCCCATGGTCATGCAGTGGCCGGGCGAGCGGGCGATGCCGTCTTCAATCTGCCGCCACTGGCACTCGTCCAGGTTGCCGGCGCAGCGCTCGGCCCAGTATTTCCAGGCATCGGTCCCGCTGCCCAGGGTCGTCCCGTTCCAGTTCCCTTTGAGCATTGGCCCGCCTGGCATATAGATGGCGGGCAGGTTGGCCGACGCCGCCCCCATCAGCAGGGCGGGCGTGGTCTTGTCGCAACCGCCCATCAAGACCGCGCCGTCGATTGGATGGCAGCGGAGCACTTCCTCGACTTCCATCGCCAGCAGGTTGCGGTACATCATGGCCGACGGCTTCATGAAGCTTTCGCTCAGCGCCATCACCGGGATCTCCACCGGGAAGCCGCCCGCCTGCCATACGCCGCGCTTAACCTCCTGCACCCGCTGGGGGAAGTGGGTCTGACAGGTGTTGAGATCACTCCAGGTATTGAGCAAGGCAATCACCGGCTTGCCCGCGTAATCCTCGCTGGAATACCCCATCTGCTTGAGACGGGACCGGTGCCCGAACGAGCGGAGGTCGTCCGGCCCGGTCCAGCGATGGCTGCGCAGGTCCTGGGGGCGTTTTTGGGGGTCCGGGTTCATTCGATCGAGTGGCACTCTGGCGAACAGTCGCCGACCCAGACATTGTGAATATCCGGATGAGGCCAGTCAACGGCACTATAGACCGGCGCTGGTCCTAAGCGCTGCGTTGCGTTGAGGGGCGGGTCGTCGGGCTGGCGTGGGGTGAATTCCCGGGGCCTTTTGCCAGCACGGTGATTTGCTTCGGGTCGTCGATGAGGATCTCGGGATGTTCTCGATAGGTTTGCAGTTTGCCGCTGATTCGGATCCTTGCCCCTTCGAAGGCGTTGCTCAAATCGCCATGGAAGGACTTTTCCATCGCCTCACGGAACTTGGAGAACACTGCACCTTGGAACCGGGTGGCTTCGCCCTCCTTGAATTTCACAAGGAACACTTTACCCGATGTGCTCCACTGGGCGTCCGATACCGTCCCCTCAACAACAACGTCCTTGCCCATGCTGGCGGCCAGGGCTTGTTTATCAGCGAGGCTGACAAGAACCGGCTGCGTGGTCGGCGCAGTTTGCGGACCCGGGGCCGCCAAGACCAGAGCACCCATGGTAAGGCTCATGATGCCGACGAGAACCGAGAACTTCTTCACGCGTGACCTCGATAACGAATGTGGGACGTCTACGTTTTCACCGAGTGTAGCAGGACGCGAGTCACCAATTGTGATGTAATTATGAAGTTGGTGTTAGGTTTTCGCCGTGTTTGGAGGCGATTGCCGTCGTGCCTCGCGGCGCCGCCAGACGGGTTGACGGCGCCGCCGTTGCACGGCGGAGGCGATTATTTCACCTCGGCGTGTCTCCCGAGCTCCTCAACTCTTCTGGCGGCTTGTTTGCGCGCTCGATGCGGAAGCTGCCTTGCCAAGTCTTCCAGGGTTGGCTGCTGACGCCGTTGTGGTCGGAGCCCTGGTAGCTGTCCTGGCCGGGGAGGATCGTTATCCTGACATGGCCGGACTCCCCGTCACGCAGAACCCCGGCGTGGACTGCGGCGGCGGCAGGAGAAGAGTCATCGGTGTAGACGCCGGTGCCCCAGACCTGACCTTGAGTCGATCCGACCAGATCGGTCTCAATACTTTGCCCGACCCGATCACGGAGTTGTTGCAAGTCACTCGCGCCGGAGGCCGGATCCAACCGCCCTGCCGGGCCCAAGTCGCTCCCGGAAAGGTCGCCGGGCGACCTGGGGGGCGGACCGCCCGATCCGCCCGGAACGGGCAGGCCTGGAGAAAGTCCGGGAGAACCCGGGGGCGGGCTCGAAGGCCCGCCAGGATAACCAGGCCCGCCGCCACCCGGGATGGCCGGGGCGGCGGGGGGCGGGACCGAAGGCCCGCCAGGATAAAGCCCGCTGCCGCCCGGCATGCCCGGGGCGGCGGGAGGCGGGACCGAAGGGCCGCCAGGATAAAGCCCCTCGCCACCCGGCATGCCCGAAACGCCGTTGCGCAACCTCAAGACGCCGCTGTTATGGAGGTTATTCGCCTCGACGCTGTAACTCCCCGGCCACTCCTCGTACGGCAAACTCTTGACTCCATTGGAGTCCGAACCGGCGTAGCTGTCGCGTCCGGGCAGGATTGTGACCTTGACGAAGCCGCGCTGCCCCGGAGAAAGCACGCCGGCGTGGACGGCCGCCGCCGCCAGAGCGGAATCATCGGTGTAGATGACATTGCCCCAAACGGTCCCTTCAGTGGAGCCGGTGACATCAAAATAGAAGCTCTGCCCGACTTTGTCGCGGTAGGCGGTCAGGTTACCGGGGTCCGCCGACGCTCGAATTGTTGGACGGATTCCCAGCGCGCGGGTCCGCGTTACACGAGCGGCGCCACCCTCGGCCTCCAGCCGCCGAACGGCGTCGCGGACGGCCACGGCTTCGTCGAGCTGGCCGGCCTTGGTATAGCGGTCCTGGAGCTGTTTCAATTGCTCGATAGTATCGACGCGTGCCTGCTCGATCTTGCGGCGAGCTTCTTGGCGGGCCTCCTCCCGCCGCCCGGCCAACTGGTCGAGCACCTCCTGCGCTGCTTTGGGCAGGTTGTCGGCCACATTGTAGAAGCGCGTTGTTACCGTGCCGTCGGGCGAGATAGCCGATACCCCTGAAGTCCCCTCAAGATGTACCGAGCCGTCGGCGGCGATGGCAGCCGCACGCACATCAATCGGCACCGGGTCCTCTGCCGCCTTCTGGGACCAGGCGGGTAGCGTACACAGCGCCATCAGGCCCACGGATAAAAACCCCAGTCGCGGCAGCCGCAACGTCACGCGATCGCGGAGGATCATGGCCAGTCTCCTTTCAAGGAACCGGCGGCCGCCCGTGCTCACGCCCACGGCGGGCATCGGGGCCATCCGGTTCATTCGGTTCAATCTGTTTGATGCACACTCACACACCGCCAGCAGCGCCTCGGCATAGGCGCGGCGGCCCTCCCGTCCGCCCCCCGAGCCAGCCGGCGCGCTGACAACCCAGGCGTCGCAAGCCAATTCGGCGTTCTCCCGCAACTGGTGGCGGACATACCAGAACAACGGGTCCCACCACCACACGCACCCCGCCAGCAGTTCCAGCCAGCCGACCCAGTGATCGCGGCGCTTGACGTGGGCCAACTCGTGAACGATCAGCCCGCAAATGGCCTGATCGGAAACCCCCGCCGGCATCTCTTCGGGCCACAAAAGCAGCGGCCTTCGCAGCGCCCAGATGACCGGCGAGCCGATCCCCGCGACCACGCGGACGGCGACCGGGCGAACCCCCAGCCGCCGGGCCGACGTCTCGACGTGCCGGAGCAACGCCGCGTCGGCCGGCCGCCCCCGGCGCAATAAATTAAGCATTCGCACAATTCGGACGCCTTGCAGCAGGGCAATGGCGACACCCCCGGCAATCCATGCTCCACCCAGCCACGGAAGGACTTGTTGCACCCGGCGCCGAATGATTGGCTCGACTGGGACGCTCGCCGACCCTGTCGAAGTGCTGATAACGCACGGACGCGGCGGAGTGACGACAACCGCCGGCGAGTCGTCCACCTCCAGGTCCGGGTCGGGGTCCGACTCGGCATCCGGCGACGCCCCCAGGTCAGCCGCGACACCACCAACCGGCACCCGCGCCCGCGCCGATGGGGACGTGGCCCCGGCCGGCGGCCCGACCTTCGCAATAATGCTCGCGGAGCCATCGCTCAGCCCCAGCGGGTCGCGCACGGCCCACGGCCAGAAGAGCAACGGCGGCGTCAGGAGCTTGAGCAGCACGACCATCCACAAGGCGTGCCGCCAGACCGGCCCGACCCGCAGCACCCGGCACAAGCACCACACAGTCCCTGCCAGGAACGTCGTGATGACCAGGTTCTGGGTCGTCCACCAGAGCATGGCTCAATCCTCCGGTCGGGCATTGCCTTCCAATTCGTCGAGCAGCTTGCGGAAATAACTGATTTCTTCCGGCGAGAAACGTTGTCCCTGGACCAGTGCATGGACCAGCGGGCTGGCCGTCCCGTCGCACATGCGATCGGCCAGCCCGGCCAGCCCGCTGCGCAGGAGCTGCTCGCGCGAGACCGCCGAGCGGAACAGGTGGGCCGCCCCGGCTTTGTCAGTTTTCTCACTGGCCACGCAACCTTTGTCGCGCAGGCGCGTCAACAGGGTGAGCAGCGTGGTATACGCCCAGCGGCGTTTGCGCCGCTTGAGCCGGGCCTCGACGTCGCGCACCGTGCAGGGCCCCAGTTCCCAGAGGACCTTGAGCACATCCAGCTCAGCGTCACTGACATTGGGGCATGACGGCCCGGATGATCCCACGGCAATGTCTCCATCAACTAAAGGCGCGCTTCTGAGTCTCTTACACGTCGTAGTTGGATACTCTACTACGCCATGTAATAGAACGTCAAGTGAATTCTTTGCACACGGTTATTTTCTCAGAACTCAAAAACGACCCCGGTGGTGATGCCCCAGCGCAGTTCCTGCCGGCCGCCCTGGTCGATCGGGAAGACGTAGCCGACGCCGATCTTCGGCTGCAAGCCCCAGATCGGCTTGAGCGTGACGCGCGCGCCGACCGTCCCTGTCAGCGCGTCGTGGCCGGACTCCTGGCCGCTCAGCCCCATTTCGCCGACCAGTTCGAACAACGGTACGATCTGCTCGACATGCGGCAGGGCGAACTGTTCGTCTTCAATCGCATAACCGAATGCCAAGCCGTACTCGAACGACTCTCGCCCTTCCTCCGGCTCAGAGCCCAGCAGTGACGAGAAGCTGAACAGGCTCTGCATCGAGAAGTGGTCCCCGATCCGCAGGTCATCGAAGATCCCCGGCGTGAGCTCGGTATTCTTACTCAGCCTCGAATTGGTCGGGATGCCGGCCTCGAAATTGACCCCGATGGAATTGTCAAACGCGCCCGACACCAACTGGTAAACGGGAACGCGGGCCCCCAGTTCTATATTGCCAAAATCCCCCACGTCCTGGCGGCCACCCCCGGCATCGGGAGTCGTCCGATCGGCGAGGTACGGCGCCTGGATCTCGAACGTGACAATCCCCGCGGATTTCTGCACCTCCGCCATGTACTGGTTGTTCAACCCCGCCTTCCCCTCGGTATGCAGCCAGTCGAACCTCGTTTCGTTATCCAAAGTGGTATCTTCCACCCGGAGCGGCTCGGGGAAAAAGTCGCCGTAGTATTTGCTGCGACTGTCCAGCAGCCCGAACAAGCCGAATTGGCCCGGCTGCGTTCCCGCCCCAGCCGGAGCCGTCGCCGCCACGTTGTCGTCATTGTCGGCACTGGCCGGGGCGGCAATAAGGGCAAGCAAAATGAGAAAGAAACAGCGGCTGGTCCAGTGGTTCATCATCTGCGGCAAGAAGATACAGATGAGCCCGCATTATTGCGAGGGCATCATACGTTCACGAACGTCGGCTGCCCCGTCGCCGCGCTGAAGTATTGCAGCAGGAGCGGCTGGGTGCCGGCGTTGGAGGTGCTGAGCAGGGCATCGAAGCCGCCGGGAGTATCCTGGGCGTAGGCGTTGAACTTGTTGGCCTCCCACGGGCCGAATGAGTAAGCCAGGAGGTTGGAGAAGCGGAAGTTCGCGCTGATCGGGTCGGTGCCGCCGAACAGGTTGCCGACCAGGCCGATGATCGCTCCGTGGGTGGTTCCCGTCACGTCGATGGCGACTGTGGCGGTCTGGGGCGTGACGAAATCGCCGTAGCTGCCGGTGCCGGTGTCGGCATCGTGGAACGCCATCGAAAAGTGCGAAACCGCGGAGAAATTCACCGATGTCTCGGGGTCGTAAGTCCCGGGGCCGTCGGAGATATATTCCGGCGGGTCGATGGCCAGCAGCGTGTTAACGCCGCCGGACATGTTGGCGCCGATGTTGTCGCTGATGTAGGTACCGAAGCTGTAGCCCACGAGGTTGACGGTGCTGCCGGCAAAGCCGTGCGACGTCAGCGCCGCGGCGGCGGCGGCGCCGATCGGCTGGAGCCACTGCTCGCAGTCGGTATAGCTCGGGTCGGCGGCGGCCTGCGACCAGTCCAGCGTCAGTACCTGGTCATTGGGGAACTCGGCTTCGAGTTCTTCGCCCAGCTTCGAGATCCCGGCTGTGTGGCCGTTCCCTTCGTAGCCGTGGACCAGGACCCAAGTGGGGACCGATGGATTGATCGGCGCGGTCGAATAGTTGAACCAGGTGATGGTAACTGGAGTGGTAAGCGTCGCCGAACGGGAAACGGTAAAGCTCAAGCTCGAAAAAGTCGGAGTCGGCGTTGGGTCAGGCGATGCGGTCTGCGTGATGTCCACGTAATCCAGGGCAGCCAGCTTGGAATGCTTGATGTGGGTCGGCGCCGAAATGAGCAGGATGCCGTCGCTGACCGTGACGGCGGTGGTCCATTCGCCCCAGCGTTGCCGCTTGCTGGCAGTGTAGCTCAGTTGGTTCCCTTCCACGT
>Ga0182024_10010687_pt1 | contig 18658 bp, 24 predicted proteins | sample P32metaG_FD_120480 | JGI IMG/M metagenome (GOLD analysis project Ga0182024, IMG submission 120480) | Permafrost microbial communities from Stordalen Mire, Sweden - P3-2 metaG (Illumina Assembly) | ecosystem: Environmental > Terrestrial > Soil > Wetlands > Permafrost | place: Sweden: Stordalen... | reverse complement strand
CTCGCGAACAGCCGGCGAGTCTTCCGCAACGATCCGGGCTCGTGTCGAACGCGCACGAACTTTACAGCGCGAACGTTATGTAGGATGCTCGCGGCAGACCAACGCATCCATCGGCGCGCGTGATGTGCGCCGCCATTGCGCGCTCAATCCCGATGCGATCTCGCTGCTGCGTAATGCCGCTGCACACGGCAACCTCTCGGCCCGCGGACTGGACCGGCTGGCACGTGTCGCGCGCACGATCGCCGATCTCGAAGGCGCGCCGACTATTGAAGTCCGCCACATCGCCGAAGCGATAGGTTACCGCACGCTCGAGAGAAAGGGTCTCGCAGCGTAACGGCTCGTGGTACACGATTTTCCAATTTCGCGTGAACGTCGCTTCTTAATCGCCACTCGCGCGATCACGGTTAGCTGCCAGCTAAGAATTACAATTTCCCAGTGCGTCGCGGAATTCTTGTGCATGAGTCATTTTATGTATAGACAATTAGTACTGCGTCGACTACTCTCATGCTCGGAACCTAGCCCGGAGTCAGCGTAAAAAGATGGGAGACGGCAACGTCTCTTGGACGCCGTGCACGAGTACCACAGGCTACACTGAACTTGTCTTAGTCGGTGGTAACGAACGGCATGTGAAATCGCTCGGTAAACTCGTCGAAGAAAATCTGGAAGAAAGAGAACGAGGCAAGGTCAGCTACGTCGTACCAAAGGGCTTAATCGAGTACCTCGATTCATTGAGGGAGCATCCGCAGCCTACGCAGCACACCGTTCGAGGCTACAAGGTACGTACCGTGCAGCAGGCGGTTGACCCGAAAGAAGCGGGCGCGCGAAGACAGGCGATCGCAGAGGTCATTACGCGGTCGCTTCGCAAATCGAAGGACGGATAAAGCGAGGTACCATGAACATTAAAAATCTGCCCTGGCAGCTAGGATTCCTAGCCGCCGCGCTACTTGTCGCCGCCTGCACAGGTGGGGGTGGCGGAGGTGGTACAACGCCCCCTCCACCACCAACAACGTCAAGTCCTATATCGACGCCGTCGCCAAGCCCGACGCCGACACAAAGCCCGACGGAGGCACCGTTCCTCGGATATCTCATGGTGGAAGAGCCGCCTGCCGTTCAAGTTTACTTCATTGCAAAAGGCTCTGCTGCTACGACGATCGAAGCGAACTCGGCAAACACGACCGGCTTCAGCACCTTCATGCCCTATACGGCTTCAGGGTGCACCACTGCCAACGGCAACCAGCCGCTTTTAAGCGGGCAGATTGCACATGCAGCGGGATCATTCCTTGGGCCTCCGTTTAATCTTCAAACGGGGGACCTGGTTGGCGTTCTCGCAAGCGCAAACGGAGGAGGGGGGTTGCCTTACAACGTCCAGTATCCGGGGATCTTGAAGCTCCCGGACGGAACTACTCCTCTGCCTCTAAACGGCTCCGGGGTGCAGTGGGTACAACCCGACGGAACAGCGGCGACCCCACCTCCGGGATTTAATCCCAGCAACAATGACGCCGCGACCGGCTGCGTCAATCTCTAGGTTCCATTCCCATATCCCGTCCGACTTGTTCTCAAGTCGGACGGGATATTAGCAAAAAAGGTACTTTCGTGCGTTGCCGAGCCCACGGATAATTAGACGAGAATCCAGATTTCGCGTGCATACTACTTACTCAGGCAATCGAATCCTACTCGTTGATATGACTTAGTCGACTACGCCTTCTGGTAGGCGAAGTAGCCGAGCCACCAAGACGCGGTGGGTCCGGTACAAGATCGTCTTACCGTGTTCCCAATCTCTCCAGGTTGACGCGTCGACGCCCAACTCCGTTGCGGCTTCCCGGATGGACCAACCCATGGTCCTGCGCTTGGCGAGAAGCTGCTCGGCAACACTCTTTGGTTTCGGGAACGGATCGTAATCTAAGAACTCGAGAATGGCGGGAATCCGTTCGACCGGCGGGCTGTTGGTCTCGCCACTCTCCCAATGACGAACGGTTTCGGGCCCCACGCCGAGCCGGGCCGCAGCCTGCCTCTTGGTCATCTTGAGCATGAGCCGGCGCCTCTTGATGTGCTCGCCCAGGGTGTGCGGTTCAAAGTCGGCCGCCTTGGGCTTAGATGCTTTCAGCCGAAGCGGGACGGGTTGCAAAAGGGCAACGCAACCCTGTCCCTGTGGATTTCGAGGCACGCGCACCAGCGATTGCCGCTGCGACGACGCGACGGTCGCGCGGTACGTGGCGAAACTGTCGGGGCCCTTGCTCGATCGCATCGACCTGCACGTCGAGGTCGCGCGGGTTCCGTTCGATGAGATCGTCTCGCGCACGGCCGGCGAATCATCCGCTGCGATCCGTGGCCGCGTCGAACGAGCCCGGATGCTGCAGCGCGAACGTTATGCCGCGCGCACGCGACAGACGAACGCTTCGATCGGCGCCCGCGACGCGCGCCGACATTGCGCGCTCAATCCTGAAGCGATCTCGCTGCTACGCGACGCCGCCGCGCGCGGCAACCTCTCGGCGCGCGCGCTCGATCGCCTCGCGCGTGTCGCGCGCACGATTGCAGATCTCGAAGGGGCGCCGGCGATCGAAGTCCGCCACATCGCCGAAGCGATCGGCTACCGCACGCTCGAACGCAAAGGCCTCGCCGCGTAGCTCGAGTGATATTTACTAAACACGCCCTGGCAAGAATGCGCGAATATGGCGTCAGCCACTTCGACGTGGAGCAGACCTTGCGGCATTACGACACCTGCGTGCCGGCTCGGCGCGGTTGCAGCAACTTCTTCAAGCGGTACGAGGGTTATATGCTTCGAATTACCCTCTACCCGGTCCGTGGCGACCTGTTAATCGTTACCGTTTGGAAGGAGACCGCGTGAAGCAGCTGATCGAAGTCACGCGCGAAGCAGAAACACCATGGTCAATCTACCTGCGATACTCGCGCGCGCCCGTTTTCAAGACCACGTCGTTGGATGGTGCCGAGCACTTCGTAAACGTTGATTTTGACGAGCGAGGCGAAATCGTGGGCATCGAGATCGTCGCTCCCGACGATGCCAGCGTCGATCTTGTCTCAACCTTCGCTCACGCGAACGAGCTCAGCCTTACCGGCGTGTTCGTGCCCCTCGATGCTTAGCCCGAGGCAGACACGTTAAGCATGACACACCGTAAATCGACACTAGACGACATGGCTGCCGACAGTCCCCGGGTTGATCGCCGGAAGGAATGCAGATCCGTCTTCTGTGCGTAGCAAATGGGAAGTATCAGGCGCGAGGCAGCATCGCTCGGCCGGGACTCGGTCGCCGGAGCGCCGGAGCCTACTCCTTGGCCCGGGAGCCGGCCATTGAGCGTCGAAAATTCGGTGGGTCATATGGGGATGTTGGATTATTCCGCAAAGGAGAAACGTGAAACGGTCGCTTATACTCGGCCTCGCTTTTGCCGTTTTCTTTAGTTCCGCGGGTGCGTCTTCAGCAAAGGAAACGTCCTTGCGAGCTCAACTCGTCGGAACATGGCGGTATGTCTCGGTTACGGACACGCGCAAGGATGGAACCCGCATCCAATCCTTCGGCCGGAATCCCACCGGCATCGCGATCTTCCAACCAAACGGTTTGTACGCCATCGTCGTATCACGACGCGATCTTCCCAAGTTTGCATCGAACAGCCGTCTGCACGGAACGCCGTCGGAAAGTACTGTAGCGGAACGCGGTTCGCTCGGCCATTTCGGCGCCTATACGGTCAACGAAGCCGATCGGACGTTCACGACGCGCGCAATCGGTTCGACGTTTCCGAATATCATCGGCGTCGATCGGAAATACATCGTGGCGTCGATCACGAAGGACGAGATCGCGTGGATTCCTCTCGAAGCGACCGGTGGCGGACGAGGCCGCGGTGTGCTCAGGCGTGTTAAATAAACCATTGAATCGACGGACCGTTCTCCGTTGGATGGCGTCGGCCGCGGTCGTCTTCCCGTCGTCGCTCCCGAAGGGAGCGTCCGCGTCGGTGGGGCCGGAGATGACCGCGCTCAGCGGGTACATGGGCGCGGCCGGCGCAACACCGCTTCCACCGAACGTCGCGGAAAACGCGAAGCATCACGTCCTGGACACGCTCGCGTCGATGATCTCGGGAGCGCAATTGGGTCCCGGTCAGGCGGCGCAACGCTTCATCCGCGCGCATGGCGGTAAAGGTTCTTGCACGATCGCGGGGACGCGCCTGACCGCGGCGCCGGTCGATGCCGCTCTTGCCAATGCCGAGCTTGCGCAAGCCGACGAAACCGACGACTCGCACAACGAATCCCATTCTCATCCCGGCTGTGCGGTCGTCCCCGCGGCGCTCGCGGCCGGCGAAGAATTCGGCATTGACGGCACACGCTTTCTGCGCGCGGTGACGCTCGGTTACGATGTGGGCGCACGCGTGACGATCGCGCTTTTCGGCACGCTTGGCACATTCAATCCGAAAAGCAGTTTGAGCACGCATGCAATCGCCGGAACGTTCGGCGCAGCAGCTGCCGCGGCGTGTGTTGCCGGGCTCGACGCACGCCGGATGATTTGGGTTCTCGACTACGCCGCGCAACAGTCCTCAGGGGTTCACGCTTGGCAACGCGACAGCGAGCACATCGAAAAATCCTTCGTGCTCGGCGGGATGCCGGCGCGGAACGGCGTCACGGCGGCGCTGATCGTGCAATCGGGATGGACTGGCATCGACGATATCTTCACGGGCGACGACAACTTCTTCCAAGCCTATGGCCCGATGGCACAGCCGCAGCGGCTTATCGACGGTCTGGGCGAGCGCTACGAAATCGTTGAGACCGACATCAAGAAATGGACGGTAGGATCGCCGATTCAAGGAGCGCTCGACGCGATTGACGCGATCCGTATCCGCCGGCCCTTTGACGCGAGCGAGGTTCGGGCAGTTACCGTGCGCCTCGCTCCTCCAGTTGCGACGACCGTGGACAACCGCAACATCCCAGACATCTGCCTGCAGCACATCGCGGCGGTGATGCTCCTTGATAAGACGGTCTCGTTTCGTGCGGCCCATGACGTGCCGCGCATGAAGGATCCCCGAGTTCTCGAGCAACGTGCCAAGGTAACGCTCGTGCACGATGATGAGCTTGAAAAGCTGTTGCCGGTCCGAGTCGCCATCGTCGAGGTCACGTTTACCGACGGCAGTCGTCTTTCTGAGCGCGTCTCTAGCGTGCGTGGGACGCCGCGGAACCCGATGTCACGCAGCGAGGTGATCGCGAAAGCTCGCGATCTCATGGATGAGGTTATCGGGCGTGAGAAATCGGAGCGGTTGATCGAGACGGTGTACGCAATCGAGTCCGTGAAGGACATTCGGAACTTGCGACCGCTGCTTCAATCACGAACTGCGTAAGATCGCGTTACGGTTATTGGGCCGACCTTATGCGAACTGGGGCCTACTTTCCAAACAGCCCTTCTTCCTGGTAATGCCTTGTCTTGCTTTGGCATGGGTCATGCATTTTATGCGCCACCTCAGTTCAACAGTTGGACAAATCCGCGGAAGACCTAAACGTGAGCCGGCAGGCCGTAATCAAAACTCTTCTTCGCCAGGCCCTGGATCAAAGCTACCTTGCTGCAACGGCAATCGCGTCCCGAGCGAAACGATAGCGCGGACGTGGCTTATTGCGGTCGACGGCGCGATCATTCCGCAAGGACGCGGTGGACGACATTGGCCGGCGATCGACGAGCCACGATGGGATAGGAGAGGGCGCACGAGGAACGGCAGGATCCTAACATAGTTGCGAGCGCTGAGGCAATTCAGCCGGGCGTTCGAGATGAGAAAGGACGGCCCAATGTCAGTCTGCCGCACTGCGCTCTGTACGGCTGCCGTAACGCTCTTTGCTCTGACGTTGCCAACGGCGACGCGGGCGGTTCCCGTGCGGGGATCGATTCCGTGGGACTTCATCGCCTGCTCGTTTTCCGACACCACGAACACCCCGTTTTCGTGGTCCAATTTGCAAACCAGACTCCTGAGCAACAGCGCCGGGAGTTTGGCACAGTGGATTTCGACGACGTCGTACGGTACGGCAAATCTCAACGGCGTGACCCTTCGCGGCTACTACACGATCAACGAGACGGCGGCGCAAGGGCAGACCGACGAGAACAACGGCCGAGGCGCGGTGTACTCGAAGTGCCAACAGGCGGCGGCGAACGGCAGCGGAAATTACGCGTTTAACCAGCAAAGCGGCCGCGGTCTCTCGGTGATCACCTGGCCGGGCGTCGACACCTACGGCAGCATCGGTGAGTCGATGGACGGCGCCGACCAGCCCGTCGCGGAGTTCGCGCACGAATTGGGGCATGGACTCGGCCTCAATCACTCGTGGTCCAACGACTACAAGTTCTTTGATCCGCCGGGCTCGACCGTCGGCGGCGACTACGACAACCAGTGGGACGAGATGAGCTACGGCAACGTCTACACTGCCACTGCCATTCCCGACAATCAGTTCGGCGGCGGCCCCGGCCTCGACGGCTATCGCCTCGACTTCCTCGGCTGGCTTCCGATGCCGCGCGTCGTGAGCTTCGGCGCCGACGGCGTGACGTCGAAGACGGTGACGCTCGCCGCGTTGAACCAGCCCTCCGCGTCAGGATATCTCCTGGTGCGCGTTCCGGTCGATCCGAACAATCCTCTTCACTATTTCACGCTCGAATACGTCACGCCGACCGGCTTCTATTCCGGCATCCCCGGATCGGTGGTGCTGATCAACGAGGTGACGCAAGTAGGCGTCGAACTCGCGAAGCACTTTCCGCAGGCGCGAAACGGCCCTCCGGGCTACTACACGACATTCTTGGAGCGGGTGCTGGGCAAATCACTCGGCTCCGGTGACGGATCACCCGACAACTTTTACCACGGCCCGGGCTTCGACATCGTCGTGAAAAACCTGTATAGCGATCACGCAACGGTGCACATCACCGATACCGCGGTATCGCGCAGCCAAGCTGCGGCGGTGTACGGGCCGAACACCTGCGTCCACGGCTACGTCTGGCGCGCGGCCGACGACCTCGATTACGTCTGCGTCTCGCCGTCGGTGAAGGGGCAAGCGCAGGTCGACAACGGAGCCGCGGCCCAGCGCCACCTGCGCGGGTCGCGGACATGCGTGAGCGGGTTCGTATGGCGAAGTGCTTTCCCGGGAGATTACGTTTGCGTGTTTCCGTCGGTCCGCGCGCAGGCGGCGCAAGATAATGCAAACACCGGAACGCGTTACGTCATTCCACTGAATTCGAATACGTGAGGAGCACGATCGTAATGAAGAATCTTCGAACGCTCGCGACGGCGATTGCCGTCGCCACTTTGACTTCCGCCGGTTCCGCTTTGGCGGCGGAGCGGCCCACGGGTGCGTCGCACTTGCAGCGCCTGGTCATTCACGGCTCTCCGGTTCACCTCGAACCAAGCGTCGGGCAGATGTCGAAAGGCGTCGCGCGCGATCGCTTGCGGCGCAAGGGTTACAAGTCGGATACACTCGTTCGTAACGGCCGAGTCTGGGAGATGAAGGACGTAAAGACCGGAAAGCTCGTCCGGATCGACGCCTTCAGTGGGGCGATCGACGATGGATCCGGGAATATGAAGCGCCCGTAGCTTAGGCCCTTCGCTTGCCGCGTAGATTCGAATCGCGGCGCCCGCTGATTCGACGCTGAGCGGGCCATCGCAAGTTAGAGCTGTGCGTTCTAAGCCGTCAACACCGCGTGTAGCGGAAACGCTCACAACCGGCTTGAGAACGCGTTAGTGGCAGGCTGCGGCGAGGGCGGCGAGGGCCGCGATCGCCGCCTTAGCGCCGGCCTCGTCGACGTACGCCGGGACGTGCAGCGGGACGGTCGAGGCGACTTCGTTCGGCTTCGCGCCGGTGGCGTCCAAACCGGCGAGCGGGACGATCGTGTCTTCTGAGGTCAAGTACGTTTGCGAAGAAGTGTTGGTGGTGGTTTGTCCGGTGTTCATCGATTGCTCGCTTCGCTTTGGGTTTTTCCGGACGAGGTCTTTATCCATCGTCTCCAGCGGGATTTCGTAAAACTTTGCCGGGTCCGGAGACTCCGGCCCAATCGCGTTGCGCGCGCGCGCGAAGGTGGCCGTCGAGTCGCGGTGGATGGTCAACTCGCAGTGCGCGCTCTCGGTTACCTTGAAATCCACCTCCACGTCGCGGCGAACGTAGAGGCCGCCGTCATTCTTATAAACGTCGTGCTCGGTGGCCGAAACCGAAAGCGCTTTGATCGCAGCCTTCAAGGCGTCTTGATAGGGGCCGCCCGGCGCGGCAAGCACCGGAAACATTGCCGAAAGGACGAGCGTCATGAACTTCATGATTTTTTCTCCGGGGATGTAGGCGACGAAGGTCCTCTAAGTTGTGCGCGTGATTCCACGAGTCTCTCCCGCCGCCTCTGCCGAAGCCCCGGCTTCGGCACCAGGAGACGGGTGCCCCTAGGAGTTTGCCGGACTGCCAGAGCACCGCAGAAACGCATTGCGCTTCCAGGGTATTAACCTTCGGCTCGAGACGGCGAGGCTCGAACTGCGGCCTCCCGAGGTTGAGGATGCTGCGGAGGTCTTCACGTCCTACGCCTCCGATCCGGCCGTGACGAAATACATGCTGTTCGCACCGCATACGGATGTTTCTGAAGCCGACACGTTCATCAATTTGAAGCAGGCGCAACTCGCAGCCGGTGAAGCGATGACGTGGATGATTCGGCTGCGCGGTGAACCTGGACTGATCGGAGCTCTCGAATTACGCGTCATCGAGCAGCGCGGCGACGTCGGCTTCGCGCTGGCCAAGGCTTACTGGGGCCGAGGCATCGTCGCAGAGGCGCTGAGCGCGGTCCTAGAGTTCGGTCGAACCAAGCTTGGTCTCCGCCATGTTACCGGGATGTGCGATACGGAGAATCTCCAGTCCGCACGCGTTTTCGAAAAATGCGGTTTCCGGAATCTCGGAGTCAAGCCCCGCGCAAACGTGCACCCCGCATTCGGCGCCGAACCGCGGGATGCGCTCTGCTTCGACCGCGAACTCGAGTAGGTTCGGCACGAGCTGAGTGCGAGCGGGTCGCGCCGTAATGAACGTACGCGACCGAGTGCTCCACGCGTTGCGCGGTCCAAAAATCGAGGAGTTGGAAGATGACTCTCAGGCCCCAGGCTAAGCCGGATACTTGAAACGACTGTTTCAAGTATGCTAAGATGCAGTCATGCCTCGCACGGTCGACGAACGGCATCGGGCCGAGCTGCTCGAGCGGATCGTCGACTACGTCTACCGTCACGGCCTCGCTGAACTCTCGTTGCGCCCGTTGGCAGCGGCCGTCGACTCGAGTCCCCGAGTACTCCTTTACTACTTCAACTCGAAGGAAGACCTGATCGTGGAGATCCTGGCGCGAGCCCGCGCTCAACAGCAGCGCCTGTTCGATCGGCTGAAGATGCGTCACGACGCGTCGCCGCGCGAGATCTGTCGCGCGATCTGGTCGGTGATGAGCGCGCCGAAGTCGGAACCCGTCTTCCGCCTGTTCTTCGAAGTCTACAGTCTCGCGCTGCAGAACCGCCGGCGCTTCGACGGCTTCTTGAAGCGCGCAATCGGCGACTGGCTCGCGTACCTGGAACCGCCGCTCATTCGCCAAGGTCACGATCCCGCGGCGGCGCGGTCCCTCGCGACGATCATCTTGGCCGGCTTCCGCGGTTTCCTACTCGACCTCTGTGCGACCCGCGACCGGCGGCGGATCGATCGCGCGGTCGGCCTTTGGCTCGACATGATCGAAGAGCTCAAGTCGACTCCCAAACGAAAGGCGATCGCATGATCGAGCCGGACGAGACCGTTTTGCTCGAGGGCGCGGAGTTGCGGCCCGATGCGCGCCCACTCCGCAGGCGGCGCGCGGCGCTCACTTTCATCTTCGTCACGATCGTCATCGACATGCTCAGCTTCGGTATCCTCATCCCCGTGCTGTCGCCCCTCATTCTCAAACTCGCCGGCGGCCAAGTGGCCGAGGCCACGCGCGTCGGCGGCGTTTTCGGAACGGTCTTCGCGCTGATGCAGTTCGTCTTCTCACCCTTGCTCGGCATTCTCTCCGACCGTTTCGGCCGGCGCCCGGTGATCCTGATCTCGAACTTCGGATTGGCGATCGATAGCGTCGTCATGGCGCTCGCGCCGAATCTGGCGTGGCTGTTCGCCGGGCGGATCATCGCGGGTATCACGGCGGCAAACATGGTAACCGCCGGCGCCTATATCGCCGACGTGACGCCGATCGAGAAGCGCGCGGCGGGCTTCGGCATCATCGGCGCCGCTTTCGGAATCGGCTTCATCGCCGGTCCGGCGCTCGGCGGATTCGCGGCGAGCTACGGCCTCCGCGCGCCCTTCTGGCTCGCTGCGGCCCTGTGTCTCATGAACGCGATCTACGGGCTCTTCGTGCTTCCGGAGTCGCTGCCGCCTGAGAAGCGCTCCGCAAAACTCGCATGGGGCCGCGCGAATCCGCTCGGTTCGCTCAAGCTCTTACGCTCTCACCACGAACTGTTCGGACTCGCCGCCGTCAATCTCATCGCCTACGTCGCGTACCAGTCGTTCGGCATCTACGTCTTCTACACGATCTTCCGCTTCGGGTGGACTCCACAGATGAACGGGCTTTCGCTCGCGCTCGTCGGCGTCGTCAGCGTTCTCGTCTCGATGGTCCTCGTCAAGGTGGCCGTCGCACGATTCGGCGAACGAACGACGCTCTTGCTTGGGCTCGGGTTCGCGGCACTCGGGTTTATCGTCTGGGCCCTTGCGCCGAATGTCGGCTTCTTCTGGCTCGGGATCGTCCTCGTCTCGCTCTGGGGACTCATGACGCCGGCGTCGCAATCGCTCATGTCCAGGCGCGTCCAACCCTCTGAACAAGGCGAACTCCAAGGCGCGATCAACAGCCTGCGGAGCATCGCTACCTTGATCGGGCCCATCCTCTTCGCGTGGGTCTTCGCCGCCTTCATCGCCCCCGGGCGGCAGCTTCCAGGCGCGCCGTGGCTGCTGGCCGCGTTCCTCTTGATCGCAGCGCTTGCGGTAGCGTTGCCGGTCACGCGCCAAGGAGCGCGGCAATAGGCCGTCGCGCCGGGCAGCGCTTCGATGCGGACCATGAGGTCACGACCGAAGCGACGCTCTTTCTCGGAAAGCTCGATCCGGAGGCGCTCGGCGAGAGCCTGCGCTACGCGACCCACTACGAACCGACGCCGCTCCACGAGTTCGAAGCGCTTCTGGAGATGACGACGATCCCCGCGAAACGCGCGACCTTCATCGATCTCGGCGCGGGGATGGGCCGGGTCGTGTTGCTCGCCGCAAGCCGTTCGTTCAAGCAGGTCATCGGCGTCGATTTCTCGCCGGCGATGTGCCGGATCGCCCGCGAGAACATCGCGCGCTACAAGGGGCGGCTGCGCTCTCCCGACGTCAAGATCGTGCGCCGCGACGCGCGGACCTACGCGCTTCCGAAGGGTGACTTGATCGTCTACCTCTTCAACCCGTTTCGCGGGCCGGTACTGACGTCCGTGGTCCGGCGTCTCGCTCGCCACGACTGCGAGCTCAACGTCATCTATCATACGCCGCTCGGGCGCCGCTCGTTTGAATGTCGCGAAGAATTCGAAATCGTCGGCGAACGCGCGTACGCGGTGATCTACCGCAAAGCGCGCAGCTGAACGACCTGTTGCTGGACGCGCTCGAGGGCGCGCGCGTGATGCTCGCGGTCACTCTCCGACCAGTAGCCGCGCAAGACGCCGAAGATTCGCGCCGCCCGGCGCGGATCGCCCCGTTCGAACTCATCGCTTGCGATCGAGCGGCAGTGTTTGACGAGTAGCGCTTCGCGGTAGCGCGTCCGGTACGCCGAGACGTCGCCCCGCAAGAAATCGTCGCAATGTCCGATCAGAAGCCCGCGCATCCGCTCCAATTCGGCGGCGAACGCCTCGGCGCCGCGCACGTCGGTGCGCCGTTCGGCGCCCGGGACGGCGAACTCCAATATCTCGGTCAACAGATACGAGTCGCCGCTGACCTTCTCTTCGAGCGTGATCTCGACGGCGGCATCGCGCAAGAGATCGTAGCGAATGATGACGGCGCCGCGCGGCGAGCGGTACCAGGCGCCGGTCGGGATGTCGCTCGTCTGAGCCAGCGTAAAGCCGAAGTCGTCGATGAGGAACCGAAAGCGGTTCTCGACCACGGGGAGGACATTGGCGCTTATCACACGGGCATTCATATTCATTTCCCGTGTTCGGGCCTCGCCGCGAAGAGGATTACGCCGTCGCGAAGGTTGTGACTTCAGCCCCAGAGTCGAAATTGTGACGCAGACTCGCTGTAAGCGGCGCTTACGAGCCGAGGCGTGAAGTGCGTCACACGCTGCCGCAAGCGTGCGCGCGATCACTGCTCTAGGAACCTAAAGCGCCGGGTTTGCCTCTCCGCGCAAGAATACCGGTAGCTCTTCGATCGAGAACTGCATTCCGGTGTAAAACGGTCCGAACTCGCCGTACGCGGCGCTGGCCTCGTCGAAACGCATCTCGTAGACCAACTTCTTGAAGACGAGCGGATCGTCGGCGTACAGGTCGACGCCCCACTCGTAATCGTCGAAACCGATCGAGCCCGAGATCACCTGCGTCACGAGCCCGTGGAAGGTCCGGCCGATCTTCCCGTGGTCGAGCATGAGCTTCGCGCGCTCCTCGTAGGGCAGGCGATACCAATTCACCTGCTCGCCGCGCTTTTTGTTCATTGGATAGAAGCAGACGTAGCGCCGCCGCGGAACCTTGCCCCATAGGCGCGGCGCCGTATGGGGACTCAGAGCCGCCGCGGCGAGCAACGCCTCGAAGGCCTCATTCCATTCGTGGGAGTGGGGCTTGAGTTCGCGCCGGCGCAGCGTCTCGTGGAACTGCGCGGTGTCGGTGTAGAGCCCAAGTTCGAGGATCGAGACGTACGACGTCGTCGGCGTCAGAAATTCGGCGATGGGGGACTTGTCGAAGCGCGCTTGCGCGACGGCGAGCGTATCGAAGTCCTTGGCATAGTGCGTCAGCATCAGGTCGGCTTTGTGACCGAGCATCTGCGCGAGCGCAACATCGCCGTCAACGGCTGACGCCCAGAGTTCGAGCAGCTCGATCGACTCGCGCGCGAGGGCCTTGCGCCGGCCCGAGGAGAGCGCGTCGAAGCGGCGGCGATCGAAGCGGAACATCCGGTGGAGAATGTGCCAGCCGTCGAGGGATTCGGGGACGTCCGGGTTGCGCATCAGCGTGCCGAAAGCGCCGGCGCGCGGCGCAGTTCGGCTTCGACTTCGGCGTAGAGTGCTTGCGGCCGTTCCCGATACTTCGCCCAGAGCTGCGGCATATGCGCGATGTCGTCGAGAACGCGCGCGAATACGGTGTTGATCGGGGTCGCAATCCCGGTCCGGCTCCCGGCAAGCGCGACCGCGCCGTTGAGAACGCCGACCTCCGTTTTGCCCTTCCCGGCGCGCAGGTCGAGCAACAGCGACGGCGGCTTGCGACCGCGCGCGCCGGCGATCCGATTGGCCAATATCCAGCGCGAAACGCCGCTCGGCAAATGCACGATCCCCTGCAAGGCGCGGACGGGATAGCGCGGTAGATCGATCGCACGCACGCCGATCGCCTTCATGACGGCCGCCGTCTCGCGCACCGCGCGTACCTCGAGCGCAAACATGTGCTCCATACGGATCAGCCGCTCCGGTAAGACGTTCAGGATCGCACACGACGCGTTCGCGACGCTGTTGAGGCAGAGTTTCGACCACTTCATCGAGCGGTAATCCGAGACGACTTTCACCGGTAGCCCGGCCTGTTCGAAGGCCGCCACAAGCCAGTTGTGCGCCACGCTCCCGACCGGCGCGAGCGCCATCCCGCCCTCGTTGGAAGCGATCGGTTCGCCGTCGCGCGTCCGTTCGACCGGAACCGTCAACGCGCACGAGACTACCGCATCGGCACCGAACGCGGCGGCGAGTTTCTCCTCGTTGCCGACGCCGTTCTGAGGACACAAGATCGTCGCGTGCGAATCGGGCCCGAGCGCCTGCTGCAGCGCCGCGATCGCCTCGTCGGTATCGTACGACTTGACGGCGACGATGGCCAAGTCGGCATCGACGCGTTGGACGTCGTCGAGCCGGCGAGGCGCGAACGCGATCGTCGTCGACGCGTTGCGCAGTTTCTCGCCAAGATACGTCCCGACCGCGCCGGCGCCGACGATATAAGCTTTCATGTGCTTCCAAACCCGCCTTGCGCGCGTTCGGTTGGTTCCAAGTCTCCTCGTTCTTCGAACACGACGCGCTCGACGCGCGCCACGACGAGTTGCGCGATCCGGTCCCCGCGCGCTACCGTAAACGGCTCCTGACCCAAATTTGCAACGAGGATCCCGACGGGCCCTCGATAGTCGGCGTCGATCGTCCCGGGCGAGTTGAGCACGGTGACGCCGTGGCGCAGCGCGAGCCCGCTTCGCGGGCGCACTTGCACTTCGTACCCGGGCGGAATCGCGAGGGAGAAGCCGGCCGGGACGAGTGCGCGCGCGCCGGGGAGCAAGGTCAACGTTTCGCCGACCGCAGCGCAGACGTCGGCGCCGGCGGAACCGGCCGTCATATACGACGGCAGGGGCAAGCCTTCGCCTTCCGGCAAACGCTTCAAACGGACGCGGACGCCCTCACTTTTCAAGCGCTGCGAGTTCTGCCTCGAAGTGGCCGACATCGTCGAACGAGCGATAGACGCTGGCGAATCGGATGTAGGCGACCTTGTCGAGCGCCTTGAGCGCCTCCATCACTTTCTCGCCGACCATCGCCGCCGGGACCTCGCTCTCGCCGCGCGCGAAGAGCTGGCGCTCGATCCCTGCGACGATCTCTTCCATCTGCGAATCTGATACGGGACGCTTCTCGCACGCGCGTTGCAGCCCGGTCAGGACCTTCTCGCGGTTGTACTGCTCGCGCCGGCCGTCTTTCTTGACAACGAAGAGCCGCGGCGCTTCCATGCGCTCGTACGTCGTGAAGCGGTGCCTGCAACCCAGGCACTCGCGGCGACGACGAACGACGCTCTCGTCGTCCCGAGAGTCGACGACGCGCGTCTCGCTCTTGCTGCAACTCGGACAGGTCAGGTGAGACTGTGCCTCCGCGAACGGGCCCCACTACATGTTGGGCCTGTCCGCAGTATATCGTTGTGTGTGCCCTTACGCGACATCCTGTCTCGTGAGCCGGGTTGCGCCCGGCGATAGCTCACTTCGCAGATCGTCGGGGTCTCCCAATGGAGCGCCCCCTGCCTCTCGAACGCAAAAAACAATCGCGCGCGAGGCGGGTCCCCGACCCGCTCGCGCGCATCATCAGCTCCCGTGACGAGGGGAACTCGTCGGCTACGATGCGCCGATTTTAAACATCTTCGTCCCACAGACCGGACACTTGCCTTCGGTCGCTGGCCGACCGTTCTTCATAGTGATCTGTTGGGCGTCTTTGATTTCGCGCTTGGTCTTGCACTTGACGCAGTAGGCCTGCGGAGCTGCCATTTGAATTACCCTCCGCCCCGACGCTCATTCGTAGGGGGTAGCGGTCGCACTTTCGGCCAGCCCTTCTGAGGGCAAGGTCCGTTTCCTCGCGAGAATGGGCCCTTCGCCCTCACGATGGCCCGGCGCCTGGGACGAGGGGGGCGAGCTTGCGGCCCCCCGGTACCGGCGTGATCTCCCGCCGTGGACCTTCGAACGCCGTGTTGGGTCGAGCGAACGGGCGTTTTCGCGGCCCGCCCTCAGGGTGCCGACGGCGTCCGCTGCACCGGCCTTTGGGTCGCCGGGTCACTCCGGGGCCTCGCCCGGCCGACGATCGCCGTAGTCGGCTCGCGGGCGCCGTCGGAGGGCGGCCGCGCCCGCGCCCGCGAGTTCGGCCGGCGCTTCGCCCAGGCCGGCCTCTGCGTCGTCTCGGGGCTCGCGCTCGGGATCGACGGCGCGGCGCACGCCGGAGCGCTCGACGGCGGCGGCCCGACGATCGGGATACTGGGCGGCGGCCACCGCCGCTTCTTCCCGCCCGGGAACCGCGCGCTGGCGGCGCGGATGGTTGCCTCCGAAGGGGCCGTCGTCTCTCCCTATCCGCCCGACGAGCCGGCATATCCGGCGAATTTCTTGCAACGCAACGGGATCGTCGTCGCTCTCGCCGATGCCGTCGTCATCGTCGAAGCGGCGGCGCGCAGCGGTGCGCTCAACACCGCGAGTTGGGCCGCTGCGCGCGGCATCCCGGTCTTCGCGATTCCCGGCGACGTCGATCGCCCGAAGGCCGCCGGCTGCAACGCATTGATTCGCGACGGCGCGACGCTCGCGCGAGACGCCGACGACGTCCTCGCCGATCTTAGCCTCGCAATCGCGCAAACGCCGATGCAACTCACGTTTCTGCCGGAGCGAAACGACCCGCTTGGGCGCGCCGTGATCGACGCTCTGGCCGAAGGACCGCTGACGCTCGACAGCTTGATCGAACGTTCCGGCGCGGCTGCAGGCGCCGTTCTGTCGACGCTCGTCTGTCTCGAACTCGCGCACGCCGTCGAACGCCGAAATGACGCCACGTTCGCGCTCGCGAAAACTGCGGCCGGGTGAAGATTCGGATCGTCGCCGTAGGAAAGGTTCGCGAGCGCTACATTGCCGGCGCCATCGCCGATTTTCGCGAGCGCTTGAGGCACTATTACAGGTACGATGAAGTCGAAGTGGCCGCCGCGCACGGTGCCGACCCGATCCGTGCCGTGCATGAGGAGTCGGCCAGAATCGCCGGCACCTTCGAGCCCGGCGACGTCGTTTGGTTGCTGGAGCGAACCGGGACCGAATTTTCGAGCGAGGAGCTGGCGCGGCGCATCAACACCCTCGCGGATGCCGGAACGCGCCGTCTAGTTCTGGTGGTCGCCGGTCCCTACGGAGCCGGCGAAGACTTGCAGCGGCGCGCGGACTTTTGCTGGTCGCTCTCGCAACTGACGTTCTTGCACGAGTGGGCGAGGGCGCTCGTGCTGGAACAACTCTACCGCGCCGCGAAGATCGCGCGGAATGAATCGTATCACCACTAGCACCGGGGACGACGCGCTCTCCCGCGCGCTGGCGCAGGTTACCGAAGCCCTCGAACGCGCCGCCGCCGAAGTCGTTGCCGGCGAGACGGTTCCCGTCGCATTCGAAGCACCGCGCAATCCCGATTTCGGCGACTTTGCGACAAACGTCGCGTTTGTGCTCGCGAAGCGCGCGCGCCGGCCGCCCCAACAACTCGCAAGCGAATTGATCGAGCAAATGTTCTCAGGCGCTCCCGAGCTTCGCGAGAGCCTCGCCGAGGCGACGGCCGTCGGCGGCTTCATCAACATCCGCTTCGCGCCGCCGGTCTGGCGCGACGTCGTCGCGACGATCCTCGGCGCGGGCGAGAACTACGGGATGGCAGCGCCCAACGGCAAACGCGTCTCGCTCGAGTTCGGCAGCGCCAATCCGACCGGACCCCTGGTCGTCGTTCAGGGCCGGACGCTCTCGCTCGGCGACTCGCTCGCGAAGGCGATGCGTCTTGCGGGATACGACGTTACGACCGAGTGGATCATCAACGACACGGGCAATCAACTCGAAACGCTCGCTCGATCCCTGTACGCGCGTTACCGGCAGATCGTCGATCCGAACTATCCGCTCCCCGAAGACGGCTATCCGGGTGACTACTTGACCGCGATTGCCGAAAGACTCCGCGCCCGAGACGGCGCGCGCTGGGACGACGTCTCCGAACGTGAGTGGCTTCCGTTCTTCGGCGCGTACGGGCGCGACGAGATCGTGCACGAGCAGCAGGAAGTCTGCGCCAGGTTCGACGCCGTCTTCGATCACTGGCAGAGCGAGAAGGCCCTGCACGAGAGCGGCGCGATCGAACGCGGGATCGCCGCGCTGCGCGAACGCGATCTCGTCTTCGAGCAAGACGGCGCCGTCTGGATGCGTGCGACCAAATTCGGAGACGACAAGGATCGCGTGATCGTGCGCAGCGACGGGCGGCCGACATATTACGGCGCCGACATCGCGTACCACTTCGACAAATTGCAGCGCACCGATCGCGCAGTCCTGATCCTCGGGCCCGATCACCACGGCTACATCTCACGGCTCGAGGCGATCGGCGACGCCTTCGGACGCCCCGGCGCAATCAAGGTCCTCATCGCGCAGCAGATGACCCTCGTCCGCGGCGGTGAGGTCGTTCCGCTCAGCAAGCGCGCCGGGACCGTCCTCACGCTCGAAGAGATCATCGACGAGGTCGGCGTCGACGCCGCGCGGTTCTTTTTCGCATCGACGAACCCCGACTCGCCGATGACGTTCGATCTCTCGCTCGCGAAGGAACGCTCGATCGACAATCCGGTCTACTACGTTCAATACGGCCACGCGCGCATCGCCTCGATCGAGCGTCGCGCCGACGCTTCGCTCCTGGCACGCGCCGAGCGAGGCGAAGGGCTAGAACGCTTGGGGGAGCCCTCGGAACTCGCGCTCGCGCGCCGGCTCTCCGAGTTCCCTCCGCTCGTCCGCTCGGTCGCCGAAGGGCTCGCGCCGCAGCGGCTCACGCGGTACGTGCAAAGCGTCGCCGCCGACTTCCACCAATTCTACATGCACTGCCGCGTCCTCACCGACGACCTCGAACTGAGCGTTGCGCGCCTCGGTCTCGCGCGGGCGACGAAGATCGTGCTCGCCCGGACGCTCACGCTTCTCGGTGTTTCCGCGCCCCCGTCGATGCCGGATCTTCCGGACGATCCGAGCTGACGGCGCCGGTCGGAGGCGCGGGCAT
>Ga0182024_10010686_pt1 | contig 18659 bp, 15 predicted proteins | sample P32metaG_FD_120480 | JGI IMG/M metagenome (GOLD analysis project Ga0182024, IMG submission 120480) | Permafrost microbial communities from Stordalen Mire, Sweden - P3-2 metaG (Illumina Assembly) | ecosystem: Environmental > Terrestrial > Soil > Wetlands > Permafrost | place: Sweden: Stordalen... | reverse complement strand
CGCCGATGATGAAGACGGCCAGGAGGATTGTCAGCAATCGTTCCGCGAGCGCCACCAAGGCACCGGCACCCACGTTTCCGATGGCGCCAACGATCAGGGGGAGTGTCGTTAAGCTGTCCATGGCGGCTATCATCCGCCGATTGTGTTAACAATTGCTTCCCCACACCAACGCGATGGGCGCGGGCGATTTGGGGCGGCTCCGCCGCTCAGCTCTCGCCGGCGATGTTGCGGCGCAGCCGCTCGCGGCTTTCTTCCGGCCAGAATTCGGCGATCTTGTAGAAATTCTCGAAGGCCGGAACGCCGGCGGGAGGCTGGAACCACGGCCGCTTGCTGCGGGTGAAGATATGGACGTCGGGCATGACCTCCTCGGGGCGGTCGAGCGTGCCCGAGCGCACGAGCACCGTGTCGCCCGGTGCGGCGTGGTATTTGCTCCAGAGCGCGGTGCCGCATTGGGGGCAGCTGAAGACCTCGTGTGGCTTGCCGCTGCCGGCGGTCAGCATGACCGAGCGCAGCCGCCCGTGGTCGGCCTCGACAAAGCGCCGCTCGATCCAGATGTTGACGGCAAACGCGCCGCCGGTCAGGCGCTGGCAGTCGCGGCAGTGGCAGGCATTGACGATTAAGGGCGGCGCGGTCAACCGATAACGCATCGCGCCGCAGGCGCACCCGCCTTCCCGCTCCATCTTCCTCTCCTTCCGTGGGTCAAATTCCGCCCCGTGCGTGGGCATAATATGCCAAAATCGGGGTCGATCGAAGGGGCGACACGGAGGATCGGGTGATGGCGAGCGTGATTGACGGACGTGAAAGCGGGTTCAAGACCAACCCCGACTACAAGGTGACGCTGGAAGCGTCGCCCCGGCGGGTGCGCGTCAAATTCAACGGCGAATGGGTCGCCGACAGCACTGCGGCGCACCTCCTGTTCGAGACGCGGCATCTGCCGGTCTATTATTTCCCGCGCGCCGATGTGCGGATGGACAGGCTGGTGCCGACCGACCATCACACCTTCTGCCCCTATAAGGGTAGGGCGTCGTATTGGACGATCCGGGTCGGCGACAAATCGTCGGAAAACGCGGTGTGGGGCTATCCCGACCCCTACGACGAGGTGCCGGCGCTCAAGGATTTCGTCGCGTTCTACTGGGACCGCGTCGACGGCTGGTACGAGGAGGACGAGGAGATCTTCGTCCATCCGCGCGATCCCTATAAGCGGATCGACGTCGTCCCCTCATCGCGCCATGTCGAAGTCGTGGTCGGCGGCCAGATCGTCGCCGATACGAGGCGCGCGCGGTTCCTCTTCGAGACGCGGCTGCCGACCCGCTATTACATCCCGCCCGAGGACGTGCGGATGGACCTCCTCGTGCCGAGCGACAAGCGGACGGCCTGCCCCTACAAGGGCAAGGCCGGCTATCATTCGGTCAGAATCGGTCAGGAACTCTTCCCCGACATCGTGTGGAGCTATGAGGACCCGATCGCCGAATGCCCCAAGATCAAGGGGCATCTGTGTTTCTTCAATGAGCTGGTCGACGAGATCCGGGTCGATGGGGCGGCGGTGCCGCGGCCGGTGACGCCGTGGTCGAAGGACTGGAAGGAAAAGGCCGCGACGCTGCCAGACTCGCGCGGCCCGGTCACCCGGCCGTAGCGCTTTGGCGGCCACCCGCTCCGGGATCGGCGATGTGCCTAAACGGCGCGAGGATCTGCGGTTCCTCACCGGAAACGGCCGCTATCTCGACGACCTTGCCGTCGATGGGCTGACGCACGCCATCGTGCTGCGCTCGCCTCACGCCCATGCGCGGGTACTTTCGATCGACACGGCGGCGGCGCGCGCGATGCCCGGGGTGCTGGCGGTGCTTACCGCGGCGGACGCACGCGCCGACGGGCTGAAGCCGCTCGTTCCCTCCGCCGCGGCCAATACCCAGACCGGCGAGCGCTTTCGGTTTGCGCCGCAGCCGCTCCTGGCCGAAGGCAAGGTGCGCTATGTCGGCGAACCGGTCGCGCTGATCGTCGGCGAGACCCGCGACGCGGCGCTCGACGCCGCCGAGCTTGTCACCGTCGACTACGCGCCATTGCCGGCGGTGACGACTGCGGCTGCCGCCCGCGCCGCCGGTGCGCCCGAAATCGCGCCGGAGGCGCCTGGCAATCTGTGCGTCGACTGGCTGACCGGAGACGGCGCGGCGGTCGGGACCGCCTTTGCCGGGGCCGCGCATGTCGTCCGCCTCAGCCTCGACAACCACCGCATAGTCACCAACCCAATGGAGCCGCGCGGCGTCATCGGGCTCTACGATACCGATACCGGCCGGTACACCGCCCATGTCTCTAGTCAGAGCATCCACGCGACGCGCGACCAGGCCGCCAGCGCGCTCGGCGTTCCGCCGGCGCGGGTGCGCCTTGTCGCGCCCGATGTCGGCGGCGGCTTTGGCGCCAAGAACTTCGTCTATCCGGAGCACGTGCTGATCCCCTGGGCATCACGGCGGGTCGGTCGCCCGGTCAAGTGGATCGCCACGCGCGGCGAAGTTTTCCTCGCCGACCACCAGGGGCGCGACCAAGAGGCCGAGGCAACCCTGGCGCTCGACGGCGAGGGCCGCTTTCTCGCGCTGCGCGTCCTGAGCCTCGCCAATCTAGGCGCCTATCTGTCGGGTAGCGCCGGCGGCGTCCAGACCTTCCAATATGCCTTCCTGCCGGGCACGGTCTACCGCATACCGGCGATCGAATTGCGCATTGCGGCGGTCTTCACCAACACCGCGCCGATCGGCGTCCTGCGCGGTCCGGGCTATGGCGAAGCCAACAACATCATCGAGCGGCTGATCGACGAGGCGGCGCGGCAGACGGGCTTCGACCGCGCTCTGCTGCGGCGCAAGAACCTGGTGCCTGCGGCGGCGATGCCGATGACCAACGCGCTCGGCAATCGGGTCGACAGCGGCGCCTTCCCCGAGACCTTCGAGAAGGCGCTCGCCGCCGCCGACCTCTCCGGCTTTGCCGCGCGGCGCCGCGACAGCGCGGCGCAGGCGCAGCTGCGCGGGCTCGGCTTTGCCTATCACATCAAGGGGACCGGCGGGTCGCCCTCGGAGAATGTCGATATCCGCTTCGAGGCCGACGGCGGCGTGGCGCTGATCACCGGCACGCAAACCATCGGGCAGGGCCACGAGACGACCTTTCCGCAGATCCTCGCCGACCGGATCGGGGTGCCGAACGACCTCATACATCTGGTCCAGGGCGACACCGACCTCATCCCGATCGGTGGCGGGCATGGCAGTTCGCGCGCGACCTATATGGGCGGCACCGCGATCTGGCGCGCCTCCGACCTGATCATCGAGAAGGGCACCCTTATCGCCGCCGAGGCGCTTGAAGCGGCCGAAGCCGACATCCGCTTCGCCGACGGCGAATTTGTCGTGACCGGGACCGACCGGCGGATCGGGCTCATCGATGTGGCGCGAATCGCGCGCGAGGCGGGAACGCCGCTCGACACCTATTACGCCTGGACCCGGGAATGGATGACCTTTCCCAACGGGACCCATGTCGCCGAGGTTGAGATCGACCGCGAGACCGGCATGGTCCGGCTGGTTCGCTACAGCGCGGTCGACGATTACGGCGTCTTGGTCAACCCGATGATCGCGTCGGGACAGGTGCATGGCGCGATCGCGCAAGGCGTCGGCCAGGCGCTTTTGGAGCACCCCATTACGATCCCGGCTCGGGCCAGCTCGTCGCCGGCTCGCTCTTGGACTACGCGCTGCCGCGCGCCGACGATCTGCCGCGCTTCACGCTCGGCTTCAACCCGACGCGCTGCACGACCAACCCGCTCGGCGTCAAGGGCTGCGGCGAAGCCGGCGCGGTCGCCGCGTTTCCGGCGATCGGCAATGCGATCCGCGACGCGCTGGCGAGCGTCGGGCCGGCCGGTTTCACCGGCCCGGCGACTCCCGAGCGCATCTGGCGGGCGCTGAACCCCCTTAAAATCTAACCTGTCGTCCCGGCGAAGGCCGGGACCCACGGATCCGCTTCCGAGATGGTTGAAAGCGGGTCCCGGCTTTCGCCGGGACGACACTCAAGCTATTTGGTTCCCCTACCCTTCGATGCCGAGCAGCTTGGCCGCGGTGGCGCCGAGGATCTTGATCTTGTCGGCGTCGCTGAGGTCGGGGATCGCCAGGATGTGGTCAACCGGGGCGGTGTTCCACGGGAATGGGTAATCGGTGCCGAGCACCACGTGGTCGATCCCCGCTTCGGCGATCAGGTGACGCATCCCCTCGCCGGTGAACATGATCGAGTCGAAATAGAGCTGCCCGTCCCTGATGTACGCGGTCGGCGGCTTCTTCGGCAACGGGCCGACCCGATTGGGGAAGGTCTTGATCACCGCGTCCGAGCGGTTGGCGTAGGACGGCAGGAAGCCCCCGCCATGCGCGGCGCAGATCTTCAAGCCCGGGAAGCGGTCGAGCGTCCCCTCGAAGATCAGGTGCGACAGCGCGATTGTGGTTTCGAGCGGGTTGCCAATCGTGTTGGTGAGGAGGCCCGAACCGGCGAGCCGGCCCGATGGCTCCAATTCGCGGGTGCCGAGTGGGTGCATGAAGACGAGCACGCCCAATTCCTCGCACTTGGCCCAGAACGGGTGGAATTTGGGATTGGCCAATTCTTCGCCCGCGACGCTGCCGGCGACGCCGACGCCGCGGAAGCCGAGGGTCTTGACCGCATGCTCGACCTGTTGCGCGGCGAGGTCGGGATATTGGATCGCCGCGGTGGCGAAGGCGACGAAGCGATCGGGATGACCGCTACAGAATTCGACCAGCGCCTCGTTCTGGATGCGGATCAGCTCGGCTGCCGCATCGCGTTCGGCGCGGTACCAGAAGGGGTTGATGCTGAGCGCCTCGACATCGACGCCGGATTCGTCCATCGCCGCGAGCCGGTCGCCGACATTCGACCACAGGAGACCGGGCGCCTCGAGCGGGTGATTGATCACCTTCGCCGCGTCCGGAACGACGCAATGGGCGTGGACATCGATGGTCTTGACCCGCTTGCCGCTGACCGCGATCTCGCGCCGGCCATGGGCATGCGGCCGGGCCGAGCCGCCGCCGCCTCCCGCCGCGGCGCTGAGGCCGGCGGTAATCTCGCACCCGGTAAAGACGATGTTCGTCCCTGGGTTCGTCCCTGGGCCGGCTCCGCCGCTGGCCAGGTCCCCGATGTCAGGCATCTCGATCCTCCCAATCCCAAGCAGCGCCCGTAATTCGGGGGCCGCGCCGAGCCTACACCGGAGCGCGCGGGGAAGCCCATGCCTTGCAGGTAACCCAGACCCGGCGGCTGATCGGCGCTAGCGAGGCAGCAGGCTCCCGTGGATTAGCGGCATGCGGCTTTTTTTGCTGGCCATGAGGCCTCGGCTCGCGTAGGGATGCGCCCAAGCGGGGGCAGCAAATTGCTGCCCCCGCTTGGGTAAGCCTGCTTCGAGCCCGCCAGCGTTTGGGGGCGCGCGAGGTCTGTGGCAGTCCCGCCTAAAATCCGAAATTCGCAGCGGGGGGCTGCGCATGCGCACATTGATACCGGTGCTGTGCACCTCCGGGCTTGCCGCGGAGGCCAGGGTCGCGCGCGCCGCCGGGTTCCAGGTGATCGTCGGGGCCGGCGACCCGGAGCGCACGACGGCGCTCGTCGCGGCGGCCGTCCGACAGGCGAAATGCCTGATCAGCTTTGGCATTGCCGGCGGCCTGGCGCCGCATCTGCGATCGGGCGACGTGATCCTCTCGGCGGAGGTCATCGGGCCGAACTGCCGCTGGCGCGCCAATGAGCGGATCCAGCGGGAGATCAGCGAGCTGGCGCACCGGATCGGTGCGTCCCACGGGCCGGTGCTTGGCGCCGGCGATCTTCTCGCGACCGAAGACGGCAAGGCCCAGGCGTGGCGCGACACCGGCGCGCTCGCGGTCGATATGGAGAGCGCCATCGTCGCGCGCGCCGCGGAAGCCGCCGGGATACCGTTTGTGGTGCTGCGCACGATCGCCGACCCGGCGACACGGAAACTGCCCCCGGCGGCGCTGATCCCGCTCTTAGAGGACGGCACGCCCGCCATCGCCCAGGTGCTGCGCGAGGTATTGCGGCGGCCGCGGCAGATTGCCGCGCTATTCGGGCTCGCCCGCGAGACCCGCCGGGCCTTGATCGCGCTAGCCAGCCCGGCGCACGCTTTGCGCGGGGCGTTTTTCGCCGCCTAGCCGCGTCATCGCCTCTTCGACATGGCGGGAAAAGACGTATTCGGCCGGGCGTTGCCCGTCGAGCGGGATCTCCGGCGCCATCTCGCCCTCGGTGCGCACCCCGCGTAAGCTCGCCACCGCCGCCTTCAGCGGGTGGTGGACCGCATCGACGACGGAGGTGGCCTCATACCCGCTGTGCACCATGCAATCGGCGCATTTCTCGTAATTGCCGGTGCCGTAGGAATCCCAATCGGTCTCTTCCATCAGCTCCTTGAAGGTCTTGGCGAAGCCTTCGCCGAGCAGGTAGCAGGGGCGCTGCCAGCCGAAATAGTTGCGCGTCGGGTTGCCCCACGGGGTGCAGCGATAGGATTGGTTGCCCGCCAGAAAATCCAGGAACAGGCCGGACTGGTTGAACGACCAGCGCCGGGCGCCATTGCCCTTGGGCTGGCGCCTGAAGATCTCGCGAAACAGCTCCTTGGTGCGCCGGCGGTTGAGAAAATGCGCCTGGTCGGGCGCGCGCTCATAGGCATAGCCCGGCGACACGGTGATGCCGTCAACCCCGATCTCGGTCACCGCGTCGAAGAAACGCGCGATCCGCTCGGGTTCGGCGTTATCGAACAGGGTCGCGTTGATGTTGACCCGGAACCCGCGCGACTTGACGAGCCGGATCGCCTCGACCGCGCGGTCGTAGACCCCGGTTTGGCACACCGAGCGGTCGTGGTCTTCCTCGTCGCCATCGAGGTGGACGGTCCAGGCGAAGAACGGGCTCGGCGTGAACAGATCGATCTTTTTCTCGATCAGAAGCGCGTTGGTGCAGAGATAAACGAACTTCTTGCGGGCGATGATCGCGCTGACGATCTGGTCGATCTCGCGATGCAGCAGCGGCTCGCCGCCGGCAACCACGACCACCGGCGCGCCGCATTCATCGACGGCCTCGAGGCATTCCTCGACGCTGAGCCGCTGGTTCAGAATCGCGTCCGGATAGTCGATCTTGCCGCAACCGGCGCAGGCGAGGTTGCAGCGGAACAGCGGTTCGAGCATCAAGACGAGCGGGTAGCGCTGGACGCCGCGCAGATGGCGCCCGAGAACATAGGCGCCGACGCGAATCTTCTGGTGCAGCGAAATGGCCACGGTGACTCCTTGTCTATGGCGGCGGTCAACCGCGGCTAGGGCTGTCGACGAGTTGCGGCGGCATCCGGAACCGGACGTTCTCGGTGACCCCGGGAAGCACCTCTTCCTCGATATCGGTCATCTCGCGCAGCCGCTCGATCAGCTGCTCCACCAGCGCGTCCGGCGCCGACGCACCCGCCGTGATCCCGACCGAGGACGCCCCTTCCAGCCAATGCGGATCAAGTGCACGCGCGTCCTCGATCAGATAGCTCGGCACCCCGCATTCCGCGGCGATTTCGCGCAATCGGTTCGAGTTCGAACTGTTCGGTGCACCCACAACGAGAACAACATCGACGATCTTCGCCAGTTCCCGCGCAGCGCGCTGGCGGTTCTGGGTGGCGTAGCAAATGTCTCTGGTGTCGGGCCCGACGATCGAGGGAAACCGCGCTTTCAGCGATTCGATGACGGCGCGGGTGTCGTCGACGCTCAGCGTCGTCTGGGTGATGAAGGCGAGCTTGTCGGGGTCGGCGACCGTCAGCCGCGCGACTTCTTCCGGTCGCGAGATCAGATGGACCCGGCCGGTGATTCGCCCCATCGTGCCCTCGATCTCGGGGTGGCCGGCATGCCCGATCAGGATGATCTCGCGGCCTTGGTTGGCATAGCGTTGCCCCTCGATGTGCACCTTGGAGACCAAGGGGCAGGTGGCATCGATCACCGGCAGGCCGCGCTCTCCCGCCCGGCGCTCGATCTCGCTCGCCACGCCATGCGCGCTGAAGATCGTCACCGAGCCCGGCGGCACTTCGTCGATTTCGTCGACAAACTGGGCGCCCTTCGCGCGGAGCCGCTCGACGACATGGCGGTTGTGCACGATCTCGTGACGGACATATATCGGCGGGCCGTATTTCTCGAGAGCACGCTCGACGATCTCGATCGCCCGTTCGACCCCGGCACAAAATCCTCGGGGTTGGGCCAGCACCACTCGCATCATCTCGCCTCATTGCCTGGGTGATCGCCCGGCGGAGCCGCCGCGGCGACGCAACGCCATGTCGCCTATCCCTGCCACACTTCGCGCATCACGCGCAATGCTGCGGCGGGACGCCGCAATCCCGGCCGGACGCGGCGGCGAAGGCATTTTGCGCCTGTGCCGAAGCGGCCGGTTTGTTATCACTAACGCTTGGCTGACGGGATTTGCCAATCATGTCGTTTTCTCGACGCCGTCTATTGGTGTTGCCGCTGGCGATCCTCGCCGGACGGCGCGCCGCCGCTGCCGCGGATTCGGGTTCCGCGCCGGCGTTGATCGAGCGCTTGTACGCCACCCTGCTGGCGGTGATGAAACAGGCCAAAAAGCTTTCCTTCGACGAGCGCTACAGCCGCCTCGCACCGACGATCGAAGAGACCTTCGACCTCGGGCTGATGACGCGGATCGCGGTCGGGCCCGGCTGGGCCGGGATCGCGGCCGATCAGCAGCAGCGCCTCAGCGCCGCCTTTGCGCGCTACACCATCTCGAATTACGCCAACCGGTTCGACGATTACGGCGGCGAGCGTTTCGAGGTATCGCCCAAGGCGGCGCCCAACCCGAACGGCGTCATCGTCGAGAGCCGGCTCGTCAAGTCGAACGGCGAGACGGTGAATTTGAACTATCTGCTGCGGCAGGGCGCCGGCGGTTCGTGGAAGGTGATCGATGTGTATCTGAGCGGCACGATCAGCGAATTGGCGACGCGGCGCTCGGAATTCTCGACCGTGCTGCAGCGCAACGGGGCCGACGCGCTCGTCCAGCTGATCGAACAGCGCAGCGCCGCGCTAAGGGCGGGGTGAGCGCGGCGGCGGTGCCGCGCTGGCAGCGGCGCCAGCCGGTGGCGGCCGGCTCGGTTGCGCTTGCGGTTGCGCTTGCTGGGGGGCGCTGACCGCCCCGGCGGGCGATTTGTTGGGATCCTGGTAAAAATCCGCGCCGGGTTCCGGCGCCGCGCCGTGCCGCAACTCGGCGGCGCGACGCTGCTGGGTAAGGCTGCGCAGCTGGGCATAGAAATCGAGCGAGTTCTTCTGCAGGTCATCGAGGATATCGATGACGCGGGCGCGCTGATCGATGCCGTCGAGCACGAAACGGGCGATCTGGATCTGGTCGATCGCCTTCACCGTCGCCAAAAAGCTGAACGGATCGGAATAGGCATCGATTCCCATCCCGACCAGATCGCGTGGGCTCGATGGACCGAGGATCGGCGCGACCAGATACGGGCCTTCCGGCAAGCCCCAGACGAACAGGGTCTGCCCGAAATCGCCGGTCTGCTTCTCCAATCCCATCTTGGCGGCAACCTCGAAGAAGCCGCCCACCCCGAGCGTACTGTTGACGGTGAAGCGGCCGGCCGAGATTGCGGCCCGCCGCGGCTCGCCTTGCAGCACGTTGTTGATGACGACGACCGGCTCCTTCATGTTGTCGAGGGCGCGCTTCAGAGCGTCGCGTCCTTCTTCCGGCACGATGGCGATGTAGACCTTTGTCGCCGGTTTGAGCAGGATGCGGTCGAGAAACAGGTTGAGGTCGAGGGTTTGGCGGTTTAAGGGCTCGAGCGGATCATTGTTCTGCTCGAAGGCGGCGCGCTCGGCCGGTTCGCTGGGCGGGGTTGCGCAACCGCCGACGATCGCGGCCAATATCAGGGGGACAGCGCAGCGGATGGCTCCGCGGGGGGAGACGACGATTTTCACAAGATGGTCCGGAAGCTTGGCTGATCGACACGGGGGGACACGCGCGGCTTCGCGGCCATCGTCGGGAATCCCGCCGGTGAACGCAACCGCAAATCGCGCGGCGATTCGGCCCTCACCCTCGGGGCGAACGAGCGAGCAATGACCTCTTTCGGATTCGCCCTCCTGTTGATTCTGGTGTGGGCCTATGCGATCGGCGCCACGATCGCGGCGCTGCGCTTTGCCCGGCGACCGATCGTCGCGCCCCTGGGCGTCGCATCCATGAGCGGGCCGCCGATTTCGGTTCTGAAGCCGCTGCACGGGGCGGAGCCGGGGCTCTTCGAGAACCTGCGCTCGTTTGCCGACCAGGATTACCCCGACTTTCAGCTCCTGCTCGGCGTGCGCGATCGCACAGACCGCGCGTTGCCGCTCGCCCGCGCGCTGATCGGCGAACGGCCGCTCTCTGATATCGAGCTCATCGTCGATCCCCGCGCCGCCGGCAGCAACCTCAAGGTGGCGAACCTCGAAAACATGATGCCGGCGGCGCGTCACGACCTCATTGTGCTGGCCGACAGCGACATGCGGGTGACGCGCGATTATCTCGCGATCGTGACCGCGCCCTTGAGAGACCCGGGGACCGGCATCGTGACCTGCCTCTACAAGGGCGTTCCGACCGGCGGACTGTGGTCGCGATTGGCGGCGCTGCACATCAATTTCGGGTTCCTGCCGGGGGCGCTTGCAGGCGATGCACTCGACATCGGGGGCGGCTGCTTCGGCGCGACGATCGCGCTGCGCCGCCCGGTGCTGGAGCGGCTCGGCGGCTTCGCCCGGGTGCGCAACGAACTCGCCGACGACCACCGGCTCGGCGCCGCGGTGCGCGGGTTGGGGCTGGCCAGCGTGCTCTCTCCCTACCTCGTCGAAAACCGTGTGAGCGAGCCATCCTTCGCCAGCTTGTGGCGCCATGAGCTGCGCTGGGCGCGCACCTCGCGGGCGATGGCTCCGGCGGGGTTTGCCGGGTCGGTGATCACCCATACCGTGATGGTCACCGCGCTGGCCGCTCTCGTCTGGGGTTCGGGCGCGGCGGCCGGGGGCTGCGTCCTCATCTCGCTCATATTGCGCTGGCTCTCGGCCGTGGTCACCGCGCGCGCTCTCGACCTGCCGCGGACCGGGCTGTGGCTGCTGCCGTTACGGGATGCTTTGTCCTTTGCCGTGTTTGTGAGTAGCTTCTTCGGGCGCAGCGTGTTTTGGCGCGACCAATTGTTCCGGGTCGAGCCGAGCGGGCAAATGAGCGTCGAGGGAGATAAGCCGGTATGATGAAGACCCTGTTCCTCCACCCGCCTTCCTTCGACGGGTTCGATGGCGGGGCGGGGTCGCGCTATCAGGCGCGGCGCGAGATCCGCTCGTTCTGGTATCCGACCTGGCTCGCCCAGCCGGCCGCGCTGGTCCCTGGCAGCAAGCTTATCGATGCCCCGCCGGCGCGGCTGCGCCTCGACAATGTGCTGCCCCTCTCCGGTGAATTTGAGCTGGCGGTGCTGCATACCTCGACCCCGTCCTTCGCCGCCGATGTCAAGGTCGCCGAGGCCCTGAAGGAAACTAATCCGCGGCTCAAGATCGGCCTCATCGGCGCCAAGGTCGCGGTCGAACCGGACGCCAGCCTCAGCGCGTCGCGCGCGATTGATTTCGTCGCCCGCGAGGAATTCGATTTCACGATCCAGGAGGTCGCCGAGGGCCGAGCGTTCGGCGATATCGACGGGCTGAGCTATCGCGATGGCGCCGGGTCCATCGTCCACAACCGGGCGCGGGCCGTCCTCGAGGATATGGACAGCCTCCCGTTCGTCACCGAGGTCTACCGGCGCGATCTCAAGGTCGAAGATTATTTCATCGGCTATTTGAAGCACCCCTATCTGTCGCTCTATACCGGGCGCGGCTGCCGCTCGAAATGCACCTTCTGCCTGTGGCCGCAGACCGTTGGCGGGCATCGCTACCGGGTCCGCAGCGTCGCCCACGTGATCGAGGAAATCCGCCTGGCCCGGAGCTATTTTCCGCAGGTCCAGGAGTTCTTCTTCGACGACGACACGTTCACCGACGACCGGCCGCGCGCCGAGGCGATCGCCAAGGAGCTGGGCCGGCTCGGGGTTACCTGGTCGTGCAACGCGAAAGCCAACGTGCCGCGCGCGACGCTCGAGGTTCTGCGCGACAACGGGTTGCGCCTCCTGCTCGTCGGCTACGAGACCGGCAACCAGCAGATCCTCAACAACATCAAGAAGGGCATGCGGATCGATATTGCCCGCCGCTTCACCAAGGATTGCCACGAGCTTGGCATCACGATCCACGGCACCTTCATCCTGGGGCTCCCCGGCGAGACCAAGGAGACGATCGAGGAAACCATCCGGTTTGCCGCCGAGATCAACCCGCACACGATCCAAGTCTCGCTCGCCGCGCCCTATCCCGGAACCGAACTCTATCGCCAGGCGGTCAGCGAGGGTTGGCTCGACATCGCCCATGCCGAGCTCATTGACGACAGCGGGGTGCAGATCGCGCCGCTGCACTATCCGCACCTGTCGCACACCGAAATCTTCGAATCGCTCGAAACCTTCTACAAGCGCTTCTATTTCCGCCGCAAGAAGATCGCGTCGCTGGTCGCCGAGATGGTCATGAGCCCGCAGATGATGCGGCGCCGGCTGCGCGAGGGGGTCGAGTTCTTCCAGTTCCTGCGCCACCGCGAGATGGCGAGCTGAGGCCCGAAGATGTCGTCCCGGCGAAGGCCGGGACCCACGGTGCCACATTCTCCACGCTTGATGCGTCTGCTCGGCGGATCCCGGCCTTCGCCGGGATGACACTGGGTTTAGTGGCATGGGCCGGGAAATGCGCCGGCTGATCGTCACGGCAGACGATTTCGGCCGCGACGTCGCGATCAACGAGGCCGTCGAAATAGCCTCGCGCGACGGCATCCTGGGCTGCGCCAGCCTGATGGTCGCCGCGCCCGCCGCTTCCGACGCGGTGGCGCGCGCCCGCCGGCTCCCGGGGCTGCGCGTCGGGCTGCATCTCGTGCTGACCGACGGCCGCCCGGTGCTGCCGCCGGGCGAAATCCGGGGTTTGGTTGGGGCGGACGGCCGTTTCGACGACAACCAGATCCGCGCCGGCCTGCGCTATTTCTTCAGGCCAGGTGTGCGGCGCCTGCTCGCCGCCGAGATCCGGGCGCAATTCGAGGCGTTCCGGGCGACCGGCCTCGCGCTCGACCATGTCAACGCGCACCAGCACATGCACCTGCATCCGACCGTCGCACGGCTGATCGTCGAGATCGGCCGGTCTTACGGCCTCTCTGCGGTCCGCCTGCCCTCCGAGCCGGCCGCCGTGCTGCGCTGCGCCTTTCCGGGCGAACGCCACCTTGTGTCCGCCTACCGCCCGGTCATCGCCCTCTTGCGCCGGCGGCTGCGCGGCTCCGGGCTGGCAATCAACGATCATGTGTTCGGGATCGCCTGGAGCGGAGCGATGGTCGAGGAGCGGCTCCTCGGCCTCTTGCCGCATTTGCCGCCCGGGGTCAGCGAGATCTATTGCCACCCGGCGACCCGGCAAGCCCCCGCCCTCGCCGCGGCGATGCCGGGATACCGCCACACCGAGGAGCTTGCCGCGCTGCTGAGCCCGGTGGTGCGCCAGCGCATCGCCGAACTCGGGATCAGCCTCATTGGCTACGCGGATCTCGAAACTTCCGCTACCCGTCAGGGCCGTCCCCGGACTTGATCCGGGGATCAACCCGGCCATCTCCCAGACGCCCTTGAGACCCCCGGGTCAAGCCCGGGGATGACGAATCGGACGATCGATCCGGCGAGATCGACGCTCTGGCCGGGGCGGGGCCGAGCAGAGCCGGCAAGACGAAGAGCGTGCAGAAGAGCGTCGCGGCGAGCGAAATCGCCAACAATTCGCCCATTTGCGCCGTCCCGGGATCGTTCGACAGCGCCAGGCTGCCGAAGGCCGACATCGTCGTCAGGGCACTGAAGACAATCGCGCGCGCCGTGCTCGACTGCAGGTGATGGGTCTCTCCGGCGCGCCAGTTCATGACGAAATAGATGTCGAACGCGACCCCGATCCCCAGCAATAGCGGCAAGGCGATGATGTTGGCGTAATTGAGCTTCATGCCCGTAACCACGGTCACCGCCAGGGTCAGGATCGCGGCGAGCAGAAGGGGTGCGATCACCAGCATGATTTCGCGCAGCCGGCGCAGCACCAGCGCGAGCAACAGCGCGATCGCGGCGACCGCGATGATGCCGGCCTGAACAAAGGCCGAGCTGATCAGACGGCCGGCCTCGCGGATCGTCACCGGCGTGCCGGTCGCGTCCGGCGCAACGGTGCGCACCTCGGCGACGAACCGGTCAAGCACCTCGGGGTCGCGCGCGTCGCCCCGCGGAAACACCTCGATCCGGGCGCGGCCATCGGCGGCGATCCAGCTGTCGCGCAGCTCCGCCGGCAGGCTCGCCAGGGCCACCGGCTTTGCCTGGATCTGATCGCCCAGCGCCCTGAGCCGCTGCGCCAGACCGGTGAGGAGGACCTCGCGCAACACCGGCACGATCGCGGCTCCGTGCGTCGCAGCCTCGTCCAGCGCGTCGGCGAGGCGTGCCGCCGGGCTTTGCGGCCCGCCCGCCCGGGCGGCGGGCTGCAGCGCGTCGCGGCAGGCGATCATCGCCCGCAAGACGTCGCTGTCCTTCGGCGGCGGCAGGATCGCGGCCGGGGTCAGCGTCGGCCCGAGCAGCAGCGCGAGATCGCCGATGATGGCGAGTTTCTTGTCTTGATCCTCGGGGATGAAGCTCGCCGCGGTGACGGTCTGCGCCACCTGCGGCAGCTGGGAGAGCCGCCCGGCGAGCGCCTCGGCCTCGGCCTCCGACGGGACAAGGATCTCGGCCGTGTACGGGGTGGTCATCGGATCCTTCATCAGGTCGCGCGCCGTCGCGACCGATTCGTTGTGCGGGTTTTTCAGGTTCAGCGGGTCGAAATCGAAACTGATGCGCGGCAAGAGGAGGATCCCCGCCGCCGCAAGCAATGCCGCCGCGCCGAGCACCCAGCCTCGGCGCCGCAGCAAAAACCGGTCGATCGCGGCGGCGCGGCGAAAGCCGATCGGCTCGGGCTCGCCCCGCGGCCGCAACAGCGTCAACCCAGCCGGCAGCAGCACCAGATTGAGCGCGATCGCGATGATCATGCCGCACCCGGCGATCCATCCGAGCTCGCGGATCCCGGTGTATCGGGTCGGCACAAACGACAGAAAGCCGATCGCCGTCGCGCCGGCGGCGAGAACGAGCGCCGGACCGATCGATTCGCCCGCGCCGCGCAGGGCCGCGGGCAGGCTGCAGAGGCGGTGCCGCTGGTCGCGGTAGCGCACGCTGAACTGAATGCTGAAATCGACCGCGAGGCCGATGAACAGAACCCCGAAAGCCACCGAGATCAAATTGAGCGAGCCGATCGTCAGCGCGGCAAACCCGGCGGTCAGCGCCAGGCCGCAAGCGAGCGTCGCCAGGATCGCACCGACGAGCTTCACCGAGCGCAGCGCGGCGAAGAGGATCGCGCATACCAGGACGACGGACAGGATGGTCGATCTGAGGGCGCCCTCGCGCAGCGTCGCAAACTCTTCGTCGTCGAGCGCCACCGGGCCGGTGAGGCGCAGCCGCACGCCGTGCGGCGGGTCGAGCGCCAGCACATCGGCCAGCCGGCGAATTTCGGCGCTCGCCCGGGCCCCGGCCTCGAGCGCGTTGAAGTCGAGCACCGGGCGCGCCAGCACGAAGCGGCGGCGCTCGCGCGGCTCGGCTGTCCGTCCGGTCATGATCTGCTGCCAGGAGAGCGGTTCCGAGCGGCCCTCCAGCACGGCTTTAGTAGCCTCCCCGATCGCCGCCAGGGTCGGGGCGAACCGAGCGATGGCGGCGTGATCCTTTCCCGCGCCCGCGACAAACATCGCCAACGTGTCAAAGAGGCCGCGCAGGCTGGGATCGTGGGCGAGGTTGCCGATCAGCGGCTGCGCCGCGATCAGCGTCTCCGACAGGGCCTCAAGCTCGGCGAGCGACAGGAACAAAAGGCCGTTCTTATCGAAAAACTCCCCGCCATCCGGCTGTCGCACATAGCGGAACAGCTCGGGCTCGGCCCGCAGCCCGTCGGCCAGCTCGCGCGCCGCGCGATCGGCCAGATCGCCGGTCTCTCCATCGACGACGACGACCAAGAGGCTGTCGTTTTGCGGAAACGCCCGATCGAGCGCGACCTCGTTCCGGCGCCAGGCCACATCGGCCGGCAGCATGTTCTGAATGTCGGTGTCGATGGCAAGATGGGTGGCCGCGTAATAGCCGCTGCCCGACGACAACAGCAGGATAGCGGGCACGATCGGCGCGGCATGGCGGCGGGCGAACTCGGCGATGCGGCCGACAGCGGCGGCGATCATCGGTCACCGCTAAGTTGATGGTCCGGACCGCTTGCCCGCGGCCGGCATGCGGCCTCTCGCCGGTTCCACCTGAAGGCAACTTGCCCCGGCGCGATGGATGAATTGCCGCGAAATCTCCGAGTTATCGTCACAATGCGGACATGCTTTGGGTCAATGCTGCATAGAATGTCGCAGGTACGGAGGGGATCATGGCCGGACGCACAGAATGCTGCAGCTACGAGCCGAGCCTCGAAGATCTGCTCGATGACGAGGTCATGGAACCGGTCTTGCGCAGCGCCGGGTTCGACAGCCAAGGCCTTCGCGACATGATGGTGGCGACCGCCAGACGGATAGACGACCGGCGCATCGACGACCGCACCGCCCGCGACCAACGCCGCAGGGACCGCTAGATCGCCGGGGGCCATGCCGGAAATTCGATCCGCACCCTGAGCCCGGGATGATTGTCGCCGAGCGTCACGGTTGCCGCATGGCGGCGGGCAACCGCGCGCACCAGGCTGAGGCCGAGCCCGTTGCCCGGCGTGCTGCGGCTCGGCTCCAAGCGGACGAACCGATCGAACACCGTTTCGCGATCGCTTTGCGGTATGCCCGGTCCGCGATCGGCGACCTCGATCGCGGCGTGGCCATCGCTCTGCCGCACCGCAAGCGCGATGTCGCCTCTACCATGTTTGGGGGCGCTATATTTGAGGGCGTTGTCAATGAGGTTGGCAACCGCTTGCGACAACAGATGCCGATCGCCGCGAATCATGGTTGCGGGCTCGCCGTCGAGCCGTAGCGCAAAGCCCTTCTCTTCGGCCAAGGGCTCGTAAAGCTCCACCACCGCCCGGGCGATCTGGCCGAGATCCAACGGCTCGTCGGCCCGATCCCCGGCGCCGGCCTCGGCCGCGGCGATGCTGAGTAGCGCGTTGAAGGTAGCGAGCAGCCGGTCCGCTTCCTCGATCGCGGCACGGATCGCATCGCTGTGCAAGTGGGGATCCTCGGGACCGAACAGGGCCAGCTCGAGCCGCGCCCGCAGCCGCGCCAGCGGCGTCTTCAAATCGTGCGCGACATTGTCGGTGACCTCGCGCATCGCGCTCATCAGCCGCTCGATCTGATCGAGCATGCCGTTGAGATTGGCGGCGAGCTGGTCGAATTCGTCATTGGTCCCACGCCGCGGCACCCGGTCCGACAAATTGCCGGCAATAACCCGTTCGGCGGTCCGGTTCACCTGCTCGACCCGGCGCAGCATGTTGCGGCTCATCACCGTCCCGCCAACCAGCCCGATGCCGAGGGCAACGAGCCCGGACCACAACAGCGTCGCCTTGATACGCTCGCGAAACGCAGATCCATCGCTGATGTCGCGCCCGACCAGGAGGCGATAGCCGTCGGGGATCGCAAACAGCGCGCCGCGCGCCGGGTGAATCTCGGTCTGGCCCTTCACCTGGACGTCGATCTGGAACGACAAGGATCCCGGGCGGACCGGCACACCGGCCGGCCAGCCGCGGATGTTGCCGGCGAGCGGCTGGCCGTCGCGGTTGGTCACCAAGTAGAGCATGCCGTCGCCGCGATCGCCGGCGCTGCGCGCCGCGACGATCTGGATGAGGCCGCTGAGGCCGCGCTGCGCGTATTGCTCAGCTAGCCCGGTGATCTCGGCGTCGAGGGTCGCCTCGGTTTGCCGCTCGACAAAGTCGGCGCTGGTCCAATAGACAAAAAACAAGACGCCGATGACCGAGACCGCAAAGACCAGAAAATAGAGCCCGGCCAGCCGAAACGCGTGGGTCCGCACGAGGCGCCGGACCGCCCGGAACAACCCCGCCGTCGCCCGGCGCCCGGCAATCGCCCGGGGCGCCGCTTCGGGAGCCGGTTCGGCGGCCGCTGCGCTCACCGGCAGGTCAGCTACGCTATCCGCCATTAAGAAAAGGCCTCATGGCGGGAGCTTGTGAAGCGTTTGGCGGCGGCCGGGACCGGCGCTGTCCGCCCTTCGAGACGCGCCCTGCGGGGCGCTCCTCAGGATGAGGTTTTTTCTTAATGCCATCATAACCTTACCCTCATCCTGAGGAGGCGCGGAGCGCCGTCTCGAAGGACGCCCGGAGCGTGGCGCGGCATCTGCTCACTCCGCGGCGCGCAGGCAATACCCGGCGCCGCGTACTGTGTGAAGCAGGGGGTGGTCGAAATTCTTGTCGATTTTTTGTCGCAGCCGGCTGACATGCACGTCGATCACGTTGGTCTGCGGGTCGAAGTGATAGTCCCACACGTTTTCCAGGAGCATCGTGCGGGTCACGACATGGCCGGCATTGCGCATCAGGTATTCGAGCAGCTGAAACTCCCGCGGCAGG
>Ga0182024_10010685_pt1 | contig 18659 bp, 15 predicted proteins | sample P32metaG_FD_120480 | JGI IMG/M metagenome (GOLD analysis project Ga0182024, IMG submission 120480) | Permafrost microbial communities from Stordalen Mire, Sweden - P3-2 metaG (Illumina Assembly) | ecosystem: Environmental > Terrestrial > Soil > Wetlands > Permafrost | place: Sweden: Stordalen... | reverse complement strand
GCCCGTCATCGTGCAAAGCTCGACATCGAGGTGAGCGCTTGATGCGCTGATCCTGACCACGTCCGAAACGAATTGGGCCCGGACCCAGAGGGACGCGATGACCACCACCGCGGATGCCACGGTAACGGTCCGGGCCCGGCGTGTGATCGCGCTGCAACGGAACTGCCTGCCCCGGGGGTCGTAGCCGCACGCGACGCACAGGCCCTGGCGGCGGCGCGCCAGATCCCTCCGGCGGTGAAGAAACCGGCGGGCGCGGCGACCGGCCAAGAAAAGCGCGCAGCCGGCCAGGGGGAGCCAAAATGGAATCGCGAATGTGTCGCTGGTGCATTCGGGAACGGGCGGCGGCACCCCGAAGCCGTACACATGCATGCGCAGGCAGTCTGGCGGCTGAACCAGCGACGGCTCCCTCCGCGCCTCCAGGCCCAGGAACTCGACGTCCCACTGGGGCCTGAAACCGACCCCTGCCCCGCCAAAGCCGCGAACACCGCTACGACAGTACTGAAGTTCCAGACCGGACGAGAGCCGGAGGCCCGTGCCGTGCCAGATCGCGAGCCACAGTCGTCCCCTATCCGCGCCGACGACGCAGATCAGAGCGCGGTTGAACAAGGTCCGGCTCGGCGACTGATTCGTCAATGACACTGCAAGCTGGTCATGGGCAAAGTAGGAGCGGACCCAGAGACACGAGGCCAGGATCGCGACGGCGACCGCCGTGCCACTGCCCACACGGCGACAGGCTGCCGGCCAATGGGCGCGTCGGGGTATCCGTGCGATGTTAATGGTCATAATGGCTGGCCGCGGCCTTCGACGCGAGGCCGCCCGGCATCCCTTCCGCTCAGGGTGTCACGAGCTTCAGGTCGACATCGTCTGCATTCGGCGCCCGGGGTGCCTGCGTCGCAAGGTGACCCCCGTGCGCTGCCGCACTCGGGGCACGAGCCCGCCGACCCGCGCAGGTCGTATCCACAGACGGCGCATAGGCCCCGACGCTCACGGTCGAGTCGCCGCCTGCGACGCACAAGCCGCCTGGCCCTGGCCAGACCAAACGGCGCAACGCAGCCGGCCAGCGGCAGCCAGTACGGCACGGCCAGCGTTTCGCGAGCTGGCTCTAAATCGCCGGGTGGGGGGGTGTACTTGCAGAACTGAAGCCCGAGGATATCAGGCGATCGTTGGGCGCGAACCCGGCTGCCCCCGTACCAGTAGCGGTCGTACGAGTCGGCAGGCAGGCGATCGTAGTACGCCCTGAGGCGCGGCACCAAGGGTGAAGGCCGTAAATGCTCGACGCACAACGCCAGATGGCCCCTCATTGCGCATGCTATGACGGTTAGGTTAACGCTCGCCGTAGTAAGGGCCACTTGGTCGCAGAGGAAATGAGCGCGCACCCAGAGGGACACGATGACGACCGCCGTCGACGCGATGCCAGCCGTTCCGGCTCGGCGTGCAACCCCGCGGCAACGAGACTGCCTGCCGCGGGGCACCGTTAATTCGCCCATCTTTCCCTCGCATGCTATAGGTAGGGCATCAACATAACGTCCCCGTTGCCCGTTACCGTCCGGGGTGCATACCGGATGCCCGAAGCAGCATCGGTCCATTGCATCTCGTACAACGAGTTATAGGCCCAGCTCGCCAGGTTCGCGTAGTATTTCCCGTACGATGGGTCGTAAAGTGCGTCGGTAGGAAGGCCGCCTCCAAGTTCGACGACGACATGGCCGCCGTCGAACTCGCTCTGCGGGCTCGCGTTCCCCTGCCCCGCCAGTCCGGAGTTGACCTGAATCCCTGTGACCTTCCCGAGGGTCGTGCTCGTGCTCGCGATGTAGCCTGACGGAGGTGTATCGGTGCTTGGGTTCTTAGGGAGGATGCCGTACTCCCGAGCCGAGATGCCCTGTGCGCGCAACACGTCGACGAAAAGGCCGGCCCACGCCTCGCACCGGCCGTCATGGTTCGCCAGGAGGCCGGTCGTGGTGTGGTAGGCGTCCAGGTCAGGGCCAGTCACATTACCGGAAGCGCTCCCCCAGTAGGTCATGTGCGTGCCGTGAGCGTCCGTCACGCCACTCGTGAGTGATTTCTCGAAGTTGCTCCATGTCCCGTTAATTACCTGGTTTGCGGTCGTCGCCCCCTGGGCGAACGCGCAGGCGAGATAGAGGACCGTTTCGAAGGGGGCGGCGATCGGATCCGCGGGGTGGCTGGGCGACGGTGGAATCGCATTCAGAGCCCCCGTGTACGTCCACTGCGTCGTCGGGTCATTGAGGGTGACGTAGGTCACGTTCTGGGTCGTCCCTGCGCTCGACTTAGTGGACGCGGTCGTGTCGAGGACAAACCAGCTCAGGGTCATGGCACAGTCGCCGACGTGCGACACGATCATTCCTGTGCAGGTGACGGCGGCGGATAGGATGTTGCCGTAGGTCGGGTTGTAGCTGACTGATGCGTTAACGGGACCCCACGTAATACCCGCACCATCGACGGCGTAAACCTGGTACACGTCGGTGGTGCTAGCAACCGTCGGCATGATGATGTTGGCGCCGGCGGTCGGGACCACGTCGCCGTACTTGGTCCCGCTACGGGTGTAGCAGATCGGATAGGCAAAGCTCGGATAACCAGGGTCGGCTCCGCTCGGGTTGACGCCCCACTCGGCCTGCCCGAGGGAATTTGCCGGCGATGCCGCCGGGCCGTAGACGTTGTTGGTGCCGTCTTGGCGGACAACGTGGAACCGATCGGGGTCGGTCGCTCCAAAGGCGACAGTCCATAACCTGTACGGCGCCGAGGTAATTGTGTCCGGCGTGGAGATATCGTCTGGCGTCGAGCCGTCGGCGACCGTCGCTGAGTCATTGATCGGAACGCCCACCGTCGTCGTGCCGCCGTATTGGTCCGTCAAGGTGACGGTTGCGTTGAGCGGCTGGGATGGCACGTCGGCGAGCGTCGCCGTTACTGTGCCGTCAGTCACCGTGGCCGGCTGCGGCCCGTTGCCGTCGCCCCAGTCCACCGTTGCGGTAAACGTTGCTAGCGGGTCGGCGTCGGTGAACGGCACGGAGATCGTCAGGGGAGAGCCGGGCGCCGGGTCCTGGTCCGCGATCGGAATGAGAACGGGTGCGGCGTTGGAAACTGCGGCCGTGACGGACGTGGTGAGCGAGTCGCCGGCGGAGCCGGTAATAGCCACCGAGGCGGCGTAGCTGCCGGCAGTGGTGTAGGCGTGAGTGCCAGTGACTGTGTAGTCGCCGCCGCCTTGCGGGACGATCGCCCCGGCGCTGTGCGTGCCGTCGCCCCAGGTGACGGTCGCGGAGAAGCTGGCGGGGTTGGACTCGGCGCCGGCCGAGTCGAAGAAGCTGGCGATGGTCGAGGTGAAGGTCTGGCCGACGACGACGCTCAGCGGCGAGGCGCCGTTGTCGCTCAGGCTGGGGGCGGCGTAGGCGCCAAATGAGTCGTAGCCGGACGCCGCGCCAGTCGTGGAGACGGTGTAGCCGGCTGCGCCCTGGGTGAGCGACCAGCCGGTGGGGGCGACGGCGCGCAGCACGGCCGAGCCGGAGCCGCTGCCGCCGGAGGACGGGTCGATGGCGAAGTTGCCGTCGGCGTCGGTCAGCGTGGATGGGTCGCCGGCGTCGTCGGCGCCGTCGCCGTTGAGGTCGACGAAGACGTTCCAGTCTTGCAGCCCCTGTTCGCCATCGTCGAGGGTGGAGTCGTCGTTGCCGTCATCGTAGACGTTGCCGACAACGGGGCCGGTCTCCACAAGCGCGTTCGCGCTGACCCCGCCGGTCGAAACAACGACCGTGTCCATCCCGGTCCCGGAGCTGGGCGCGGTGTAGGTGCCGCCGCTGGAGATCGTTCCGCCGGCCCCGGAGACGGACCAGGTGAATGCCGGCTGGGTCGCTAGGGCATTGCCGAACTGGTCGTATGCGGTTGCGGTGAAGGGGAACGTGCCGCCGTTGATGACTGCGGCACCCGGCTGGTTGATTTGGACGCTGGTGGCGATCTGGCCGACGGTGATGGAGGCGCTGCTGGTCGCGGTATTAGTGCCGTCGGAGATCGTCACCTGGAACGTGTACGTGCCGGGGGCCTCGATGTAGGCGGTCGTGCCCTTGGCGGAATTGTCGCCGTTGTCGGTGTAGTCGGGGTCCTCGCCGTTGGGCGACGAGGTCGCGGCCCAGGTGTAAGTGAGCGTCGATTCGCCGTTGGGATCGGAGCCGATCACGCTCAGGCTGACATCAACCCCGTCGGCGGTCAACGCGCTGGCGGGCGTTGCCACGCTGGGGCCGACGACCGCCACCGGCGCGCTGCCGGTGACACCGCCACCGCTCGCGCTGACGGTGTCAGAGCCGGCGGCGGCGGGCGCCGTGTACAGGCCGGAGCTGTTCACGGAACCAGCGCCGGAGTTAGACCATGTGAACGTCGGCTGGGTGGCCATGGCGTTGCCGAATTGGTCGAGTGCCGTCGCGGCGAACTGCTGCGTGGCGGCCGAACCCAAGGTCGGCGCGCCCGGCGTGACGGAGATGGAGGTCAGTGTTTGATCGACGCTGACGTCCACGGAACTCGTGGAGGACTGGCCGCTGGGGTCGGTGACGGTCACCTGGAAAGCATAGGCGCCGGCCGCACCGAAGGTCGCGGTGCTGGTCGCGGCGGCGTTGGTGCCGTTGGCGCTGAACGTCGGGGCGGGGGCCCCGGACCGGGCACTCGACACCGTCCACTCGTATGTCAGGCCGCCGCTGGAGTAGCTCGAGCCTGAGGCGGTCCCGGTCAGGCCGACCGTCGTGCCGGTGACCGTCGAAGTTAACCCACCTGATGATGCTAACTGCAAAACGGCGAGCGGTGAATCGAGTGGTCGACAGGGGGGACGGCACCCACCTTATCTCAAGACTGCCGAAAGATTAGCTTGATTCAACAGGTGACAACCGGCATGCTTTCAGCGGCTGCATGCGAGTTCAAGGTGGCATATTTGGCACAACACCCTTGAAACGCAGCCCGGAACGCTTGATAGCGCCAAAGGCGCTTGATCCGGGTACAGTACCCAGAGCCGAGCCAAACCTGTCTGCTGAAAGGACGGGCGACCAATGGATGCGACTTTCAACTTTACGGTGAATGGCCGGAAGCGGGCCGTTACTACCGATCCGGACCGGCCATTGCTGGATGTCCTGCGCGAGGACCTGCAACTGACCGGGACCAAGTACGGTTGCGGCGAGCGGCAGTGCGGCGCCTGCTCCGTGCTGATGGACCAGAAGCGTGTTTTCTCCTGCCGGACGCCTGTTTCCAAGGCCGATGGGACGACCGTGGTCACCGTCGAAGGACTGGCCAGCGGCGACGCCCTGCATCCGGTCCAGGACGCATTCCTCCACGAGGGGGCATTCCAATGCGGGTACTGCACGTCCGGCATGATCGTCGCCGCCGTCGCGCTGCTGGCGGAAAAGCCGCAACCCACTGATGCCGACATTGTGGCGGGCATGAACCGCAACGTGTGCCGATGCTGCAGCTATCCCAAGATCGTCGAAGCGGTCCGTCGGGCGGCGGGACACGCAACGGAGGTGCGGCAATGAGCACCAACAATTACCTGCGTAGTGGCTCCAGCGGCCCTCAAGGAGCGGCCGCCAACGAGTTGAACCAGCGCCAAGGCCCAGTCGGGTCCGCCGCCGGCCTCTCCCGTCGCGGGTTTCTCCGCGCTCTGGGCGCAGGCCTGGTGCTGGCGGTGAGCACCGACCTGGCGGTCGCACAAGTGCCGCCGGGAGGCGGAGGAGGCGGAGGCGGTCGCGCACGCGGGGGAGGCGGTCGCGGCGGCTTCGGCCGCGGCGGCGGGGGGGCCAAGACCGTTTCCGCCCGGCTCCATATCGGGCCCGACGGCATCATCACAGTCATGACCGGCAAGGTCGAATGCGGCCAGGGCTCCCGCGCCGAGCTGACCCAGGCCGCCGCCGAGGAACTGGGCGTCGCTCCCGATCACGTGCGGCTCATCATGGCCGACACCGGCCTGGTCCCCGACGACGGCGGCACCGCCGGCAGCGGCACCACCCCGGGCGCGGTGCCTTCGGTTCGCAGAGGATGTGCCGCCGCCCGCGAGCTGCTGGCGGCCTTCGCAGCCAGGCAGTGGGGCGTCGATGCCAAAACGATTGCGGTGCGCGACGGCAAAGCGCTCGATCCCAAGGCGGAGCGGACTCTCACCTATGCGGACCTGGCCGCCGACAAGGACGCGGCCAAGTCCCTGGACGCGGCTATTCCCGCCGACGTCGCACTCACCGCGGTTGAGAAGTGGAAAGTCCTCGGCACGCCCGTGGCCCGGCCCAACGGGCGCGACCTGGTCACCGGAGCGCACCAATACCCATCGGACATCAACCGCCCGGGAATGGTGTACGGCAAGGTCCTGCGCGCGCCGTCTTACGGCGCCAAGCTGACTTCAATCGACCTGGGTCCGGCAAAGGCAATCATGGGCGCCACGGCCGTGCAGGATGGCGACTTCGTCGGCGTCACTGCGCCCAACTCGTACCTCGCCGGGCAGGCGTTGGACGCGATCGCCGATACCGCGAAATGGGAGACCCCGCCGGCTCCGCCTCCGTCCAGCGCCGAGCTGTTCGATTACCTCAAAGGCCACGCCCGAGGCGGCATCCCCGCCAATCCGTTTGCCGACGTGGTTGCCAAAGCCGCCAAGTCGCTCAAGGCGACTTACCACGTGGCGTACGTACAGCATTGCCCGATGGAGCCCCGGGCCGCGGTGGCCGAGTGGGGCTCCGGATCGGAGGACGGCAAGCTGACGGTCTGGACGGGAACGCAGATGCCGTTCGGCGTGCGCGGGGAATTGGCGCGGAGCTTCGGGCTGACCGACGATCGCGTGCGGGTGATCGTGCCGGATGTCGGCGGGGGGTTCGGAGGCAAGCATTCGGGCGAATGCGCCGTCGAGGCGGCTCGCCTGGCGCGTTCGAGCGGCAAACCCGTCCATTTGCGATGGACGCGCGAGGAGGAATTCACCTGGGCCTATTTCCGCCCGGCGGGCGTCATCGAGGCCGAAGCCAGCCTCGACGATAAGGGGATGCTCACAAGCTGGGACTTCGTCAACATCAACTCCGGCGGCAACGAGGTGCAGTCTCCCTACCGAATACCGAAGAGCCAGGGGCGGTTCGTTCAGTCCGACCCTCCCTTGCGTCATGGGTCGTACCGCGCACTGGCGGTGACGGCAAATACGTTCGGACGGGAAAGCTTTATGGACGAGATGGCCGGGGCCGCCGGGCAGGACCCATTGGCGTTCCGGCTCGCTCATCTGGATGCCGGCCGCCTCCGCGACGTACTCGAAGAGGCCGCCAAACGGTTCAATTGGGAGAGTCGCTCCAAGAAGCAGGAAAAGAACGTCGGCGTGGGGCTGGCGTGCGGCACCGACAAAGGCTCGTTCGTCGCCGCGTGCGCCGAGGTCGCGGTTGACCCGGATAAGGGAACGATCGCCGTACGGCACGTCAGCCAGGTCTTTGACTGCGGGAAGGTCATCAACCCCGGGAACCTCATGAATCAGGTCAAGGGCGCGATCGTCATGGGCATCGGCCCGGCATTGCGCGAAGAAATGCAGTTTGAGAAAGGCAAGATCCTCAACGCGGCATTGAGCCGGTACGGGGTGCCGCGGTTTGAAGACGTGCCGGAACTGGACATCCACCTGTTGGACCGCCCGGATGTTGCGTCGGCAGGAGCGGGGGAGACGCCGATCATCGCCATCGCCCCGGCAATCGCCAATGCGGTCTTCGCGGCCACCGGGGTTCGGGTTCGGCAGATGCCGATGGGGTTGGTGAAGGGGAAGGGATGAGCCGCTTGGCCGGATTAATTCGTGGCACGGGCGTCCCGCCTGTGTTTTCGGGCAGAAAACCACAGCCGGGACGGCGCCGGGACGGCCGTGCCACGAAAAACTCACACGCTCTCAGCTCAGGGTGACGGCTTGAAGCTGTCAACTTGTTTTCGGATCGAACACGGAAGTCACGAGTCGTGAACTCTACGGATCAGGCGTGTACCAGCACGCCGCGACCGGCCTTGGCGGCACGCTCGATCGTGAACTCGATGATCTCCAGCCGGCGGACCACGTCGGGCATCTCGGGGCGCTTGGCCGGGTTCACGCGCACACAATCCATGACCAGATTTGACAGGTTCTCGGGGACTTTTGGATTGATGTCGCGCGGCGACTCAATTTTGATGTCGACCAGAAAGCTGTTGTCCGACCGCTTCAACGTGAAAAGCGTCGGCAGGTTCTTCCCGGTCAGGACCCAATAGAGTGTTGCCCCCAGGTTGTAGACATCGGTCCGAGGCGTCACCGGATCGCACTTCACTTGCTCGGGGGCGATGTAGTCCGGCGTCCCCTGGATGCGCTTCTTGACGGTGTTGATCTTGCACGCCTGACCAAGGTCGATCACCTTCACCCGGCCATCGGAGCCGACCATGATGTTGTTCGGCTTCAGGTCGCAGTGGACGTAACCCGCCTGGTGCAAGGCCAGAAGCGCCTTGCCCACTTGAGCGAAGCAACCGGCGATGTCGCTCATCCGCCGGGGTGGAGCGGCGTCCAACGGGTTCCCATCGAACAGCTCAAGGACCAGGACCGCCTCCTGCACCTTGCGGAGCAGGTTGCGATGCACCTTCATTTCGATGGAGCGGCGCAAGCCGCTATCGGAAATGGACTTGCCCACTTCGAACTCGGCTTCGAGCTGCTCGACGTAGCGCTCGTCCTTTTCGGTTTTCACCGGCACGTGCTTCAGCGCGTAAATCTGGTTGGTTTTGGGGTCGGTCACGGCATACAGGACGCTGCCCGCCCCTTGCCCGATGTAGTCGATCACCTCGTAATTGAAGATCGACTTGGGCAACTTCGGCCCAGGAACTGTTGATTGCACTAACGTCATAAGCATGACCCCGAAAAAAAACGCTATTGGGTAGCCTTCGGTTCCCTGACCTTTTGCGGTCGCCCCGAGGCTTAAGAGCATTCCTAAGAAAAGGGCGGCCCGCTCGCGATTCCCTTCTGTATACGCCATACCCGCCATTTTATTTAGTCGTGACACGAATTTTTCGCTCGCCTAAGGCCCTCTCTGCGTTCAATTTAGGCAAGCTAAAGCGCGGCGGGCGCGAACAGCAGGCGCGCAGCCTGAGCAGCCCATGCGATGAACGTCCCTTAACTCATCAACCATCGGACGAGCCCCCACTATTAGGCTCTGACTGACACATATTGCCTGTGGGTTAGCACCCAACACCCCAAGTCACCGGCATTGGACCGTGGTCCTGGACACATCAAAAACTATTGGAACACATAGTTTGACACGAATGGAGCGTACCGGTTTGCAAAAAAAAGATCGGACGCCCAAGCGCCCGATCTTAGCACTATCGCATAATTATCGGCCATTGCCCGGTTCGGGGCATGCAGGCCTTATTACGCTACCGTCACTTCTTCCACATTGACTTCTTGAAGTCTTCGAGGGCCTTCTTGAGCTGGTTTTCGATGTCCTCTGTGAGTTCCTTCTTTTCAGCCAAAGCACTGCGGAGCCCGCCGGCCTTGGCATCTACATATGTCAGGAACTGGTCCTGGAACTCCTGCACGCGATGGAGCGGAACATCATCCAGATACCCCTTGGTGCCGGCATACACCACCATGACTTCCTGCTCGACCGGCATGGGGCGGTACTGCGGCTGCTTGAGCAATTCGACCAGCCGCGCGCCGCGGTCCAACTGCTTCTGGGTGGCCTTATCCAGTTCGGTCCCGAGCTGGGCGAATGCCTCCAACTCGCGGAAAGAGGCCAGGTCGAGCTTGAGCGACCCGGCGATCTTCTTCATGGCTTTGGTCTGGGCGTTGCCGCCGACGCGCGACACGCTGATGCCGACGTTAACCGCCGGGCGCACACCGGCGAAGAACAGGTCTGGCTCCAAATAGATCTGCCCGTCGGTAATGCTGATGACGTTGGTGGGGATGTAGGCGGAGACTTCGCCTTCCTGAGTTTCGATGATTGGCAGGGCGGTCAGCGACCCGCCGCCGTTGTCCTTGCTCAGCTTGACGGCGCGCTCGAGCAGCCGGCTATGGAGATAAAAGACGTCGCCGGGATAGGCCTCGCGGCCCGGCGGGCGGCGCAGCAACAGCGAGAGCTGCCGGTACGATGCCGCCTGCTTGCTCAGGTCGTCATAGACCACCAGCGTGGCTTCGCCTTTCCACATGAAGTATTCGGCCATGGCGCACCCGGCATAGGGGGCGATGTACTGCAGCGGGGCGGGGTCAGCGGCGCCGGCGAGCACCACGGTCGTGTAGTCCATGGCGCCATGGCTCTTGAGCACTTCCACAATTCCCGCCGTCGTCGATTCCTTCTGTCCGATCGCAACGTAGAAGCACTTCACCCCTTTGCCCTTCTGGTTGATGATGGTATCGACGGCAATGGCGGTCTTGCCGGTCTTGCGGTCGCCGATGATCAGCTCGCGCTGCCCCCGGCCGATGGGGATCATGCTGTCGATGGCCTTGATGCCGGTCTGCAACGGCTCGTTGACGGGCTGCCGGGCGGCGATGCCGGGAGCGACGATGTCGAGCTTGCGGGTTTCGCTCGACTGGACCGCCGGGCCGCCGTCCAGCGGCTGACCCAGCGGGTTGACCACGCGCCCCATGACCGCGTCGCCCACCGGCACTTCCAGCAGGCGGCCCGTGCACTTGACCTGCTGGCCTTCCTGGATGTGGAGATACTCGCCGAATATGACGGCGCCGATGCTGTCTTCTTCGAGGTTGAAGACCTGGCCGATGATGCCGTTCTCGAACTCCAGCAGTTCGCCGGCCATGGCACTGCTCAGGCCGTAGATCCGGGCGATGCCGTCGCCGACTTCGATGACCGTTCCGACCGCGCTGACCTGCAACTGCTGCTCGAAGCCTGCGATCTCCTGCTTCAGCACACTGGTGATTTCCGCGACGTTAATTGCCATGTCTTCTCCGAGTACGTTGGCCAGGCCTGTTTTCTCTGACCTGGGTCATTCGTTCTTCTGGTCTTGCGTTTGTGCGTTTGGTCGTCAGCGAGCCGCGAGCGTAAGCGAGTCGGTGAATCCGCTCCCTCACGGTCGTGGCTCGTGAACATCACCGCTACGTTAAGCGGCGGCGTCGGGCGTCCACGCCGCGGCCTTGGGCCGCCCGGCCAAAATCTTGTGGCGGATCGACTGGAGCTGGGAGCGGACACTGGCGTCGATGAGCCGGTCTTCCACACGGAGCACCATCCCGCCGATGATCGAATCGTCGACGCTCTGATGCACGATCGCGTTCTTGCTTAGGGCCCGGCTCACCTGCTGGCGAACCTGTTCCACCTGCCCGTCATCCAACCGCTGGGCGACGGTGACCTCCACTTCGATGTTGCCGAATTTCTTGTCGAGCAAATCCTTGTATGCCTCGGCCACCTGGGTCAGCAGGCCCATTCGGCCTTTGCGGTTCAACAGCCCCAGGAAATTCGCCGTCAAGGGCGTGACCCGGCCGCGGATGGCGCGTTCCAGCACTTCGGTGCGCTGCGACCTGGTGATGGCCGGGTCGGCCAGGAACTGCCCGAACAGCGGGTTGGCGTCAATGATCTGCTTCAAGTCGTTCAGTTCATCCCTGATCTGCTCGAGCGACTGCTGACGCTCCGAGGCCAGCTCGAAAAGCGCCTCGGCATACGACTTGGCCGCCGGACTGTAATGAGTGGGTTCAGTCATTTTGTTCTCAAGCGGTCCTTAGTCATTTGTCCTTTGTCATTGGTCCTGCATTCAGGGCACGGTGTGCCGTCGGCAACAAAGGACAAATGACCAAGGACAAATGACTACCCGCAATTCAGTTATTCCCCAAAGATTGCAACTGGTCCAGACTTCGCGTCACCAGGTCGCGCTGGTCGTCGGGATTGAGGTTCCGTCGGAGGATTTTCTCCGCCACATTGGTAGCCAGCACAGCGGCCTGGTCGTAGATCTGGGCGATTGCGTCTTTCTTGGCCCGCTCGATGTCCTGCTCGGCCTTCTCGCGGATGCCCTGGGCATCTTCCTGGGCGCGGGCGCGGACGCCGTTGGCGATTTGCTCGGCATCCAGGCGGGCCTTGTCCAGCAAGTCGCGCACACTGGCTTCGGTATCAGCGAGCTGCTTGTTGTACTTTGCCAAAGTCTCTTCGGCCTTGCGGCGGGCTTCCTCCGCCTGGGCGATGTCGTTGCGGATGCGCTGCTCGCGGGCCGTCAGACCGGCCAAGACGTTCTTCCACGCCGCCTTATACAAGATTACCAGCAGGATGATGAAGATGATCAGGACCCAGGCGATCGAAACCGGATCGAAATCGAGCAACCCGGGCTTTGCGGCGCCGCCTTCCACGGAGTCGGCCGCGCGTGCCGCCAGGGGATGCGCCGCCAGCGCCAGAGACGCAAAGGCCAGGGCCAGTACACTCTTTTTCATCGTGCGTACCTCGTCGGGACTTTCATGAACGGTAACTCAACGGTTGCCGGATCGCTTTCGCCCGGGTTGCCCCCGGGGGAAAGCGGTGTCAGGGCCGATCACAATCGCGATCGTCTGGCGGCGGTCACTTGGCAAGGATGAACGCCATGATGATGACGGTGAAAGTGAACCCTTCGATCAGGGCGGCGGCGATGATCATATTGGTGGCGATGCGGCCGCCGGCTTCGGGTTGGCGGGCGATGGCCTCCACCGCCGACCCGCCGATTTGACCGATGCCCCGGCCGCCGCCGAGAACGGCGATGCCCATGCCGATGCTGGCGCCGGCGACGGCCAATCCTTTTTCGGAGATCATTGCGTCGGCCAGCGACGCGAGTGTGGAAAGAAACATGGAAAGACTCCTTCGGGCCAAAGGCCCGAAACTTGTGCGGTCCGGCCGAATGATAAGCTGGCCGTCGCCGCGGGATTATGTATGCCGAACTTGGTGTTTGGAAGCGCCAGGGGTCGGCTGCCCAGGCGAGGATCGTAAAAGTGTCCGTGGTCAGTCGTCAGTCGTCAGTTGTTGCCGGATTCGCCAGCTTCTTTCTTAACAACGGACCACTGACAACTGAGCACGGACGATTGTTCAATGTTCCGGCGCCACTGCACTGGCGATGAACAGCGTCGTCAGGAAGGTGAAAATGTACGTCTGAAGGAACGCCACAAACACTTCCAGGAGCTGGATGCCCAGGTCCAGCCCGGCGATCGGTATGCCAACGGCAAGCTGCATGACGCCGCGGATACCCACGATCAACCCGATGAGCACCGCCAGAAGAATGTGGCCGGAAACCATGTTGGCGAACAAACGAATGCAAAGGGCGAACGGCTTGATCACCGCTCCAAGCAGCTCCAGAGCGAGCAGCATGCAGAACATCGGGATGTCCGCCAGCCACATGACCTTCGACTCGCCCTTCTTGGGACGGAACGGATGGGGGGCGAAATTCCACAGATAAATCGGCAGGGCCAGCAGGATCGCCTTCACCGGCGTCATCTTCTCCTGTTCCCGCGTGATGACATCCAGGGCCGCGGCCTCGTGGCTCCGGCGGCCGGTGAACTCGTCGTCGTGGTAGTGTGCGGTCGGGTCGGCCAGGGCCCGCAGGTCTCCGGGAACGTCCGCGGGAAGCGCTTCGGCGCGCATGTGCTCGCGGTCGTGGGCGGCCTCATGGCCGGCGGTCCCGTTGCTGGTGTGCTCCTGGTGGTGTCCGTGCTTGCCGTAAGTCCCGTCCATCAGGGACCGGGCGACGGTGTCGATCCCGTTCACGTGGATGAACAAGAAGGCGCACACCGCCAGCGTCGCGGTAAACGAGACGTCGCCCATGGCCGCGCCGCCCATGTGGGTCACGTGCCCCAACGTGATCAGCTCGATAATCGACGCCAGCGGAATGCATCCGAGCAGGTTGCAGAAAAGGATGAAAAAGAACTGCGTCCACAGGAACGGGACGTACCGGTCGGTGTGCTCCTTCAGCGCCGGGCGGAACACCTCCACGCGGAGGAACTCCAGGATCGCCTCGAAGAAGTTCTTGGCCCCGGTCGGCGCATCGCTCTGCGGCTTCCTGAACAGCCGGGGAAAAATCATCAGCATGAGCAGGGCCGCCAGCAGCGCCATGATCATGTGATTGGTGATGCCCAGCGGGCCCAAATGGAAATATGTGTGCGGCAGCACTTCATCGAGAGGGTCTTCGGCGGCGAGGAATAGTTGCATGACTCGGTCTCGTTATTGCCAGAAGCAGTTCTTGAAATCAGCGGTCTGTCCTAGTGCTTGTCGAACGGACCCGTCCCGGCCGGCGTCGCCGGAAGCGGGCCGGGAGCCCGCACCAGCCGCACCAGCACCGCGCTCACGCCCAGGAGCGTGACCCAGAACATGACCAGCATCCACCAGACGAATGTCGGGCCCACCTGGTGGGAGAATGCCACGCTGGCTCCCAGAACGATCGACAGCAGCATTTGCAACACCAGGGCGATCAGCGCGGTCATCGCCCTTGTCCCAATCTCGGCCCCGCGCCGTCTGCCGGCCACAATCACAGCCACCTCGGCGGCGATCAGGCTGACTGCCGCGGCCGCAGCCAGGTCAACGGCGCGCACCGGCACCCGCGCGATCCAGCAGGCCGCGGCGCCGGCGATGGCTGCGCCGACAATGAGCAGCGGGTTTAACAGAAGGAGGCGGAGCAAGCTTAGTCCTTGTTCATTTTTATCGCTTCTTTGATCAGCAGGTACGTCCCGCCGGCACAGCCCAGTAAAAGCCCGATCAGCAGGCCCCACGGCGACGAGCCAAGCTTCCTGTCAGCGTAGGAGCCGACGGCCCATCCCAGGGCGACCCCGACTGCGATTTCGAAGCCGGAGGTCAGAAACTTGCCCCAGTTGGGGCCTTGATCGGTCGCTGCCATCCCTGCTCCGCAAGGTCACACCTTCGCATTTTCCTGCACGCACTGCGCCGGGGCAGATTAGTGGAGGGGCAAAGCAAGGTCAAGAATGAGCGGGACGGGAAACTCCCTTCAAGCCGCCCACGCACTTGCGATTGCATTTCCGGCTCGCAAGACACGGTGCCGGATAGATTGTACCTTTTTTCACGATGTCCGCAATTGTCTCCCAGAGAGCGAATCGTCGCTGTAGTTGGCCAAAAAAGGTTGCAATTCTGGCCAGCGAGTTTGCATGAGACCGGTGCGCGCGCGGGAAGCCGGCCGATTTGGCCAGCTTTTTGAAAGGCCTTCAATTGTCAAGCGACCGGCCATCGACGGCCTGTCGAAATCCCCAGCCCCCTATGTGTACTGGAAGCCTCCCGTGACGCCGAAGTCGGCGGCGACGATCACGTTGATCACCTGGAAGCCCTGGTAGAAGTTGCCGGGCACGGCCGGTTCGGCGACCCAGTCCGGCAGCGGCGTGTTGGCGGTGTCAGCAACGGTGATCGGGGAGCCGCCCGGGCCGGCGGGGGCGGCCGTGCCGACCAGCCCATAGGTGCGGTTGGCACACCAGGCGAAACCGTTGGCGTCAAAGGTGGCATTGGCGGGAGAGCCACCGACGCCCACCGACGGATCGGCGCAGCATGCGAAGACGCTGATGGCTCGCTGCTGAGTGCCGCCGAATGGATCGATCGGCGTCGTGGAGGCCTTGTAGATGACCGCCTGGTACCCATAGGTGGCCGGGGGGCCACCGAAAACCTGCCATCCGTATGTGTAATAGCCGGGATAAAAACCGCCGGCAGTCGTCGCCGTGGCAGCGGCAAAAGAGGCGGCGGCGTCGGACTGAGCCATCGCCCAGGTGGAGTCGCCGCCATACGCGCTCACCGGCGAGCCTCCCGCACGCCGGCTGGTCGCAGGGCCTTCCAGCCCATTGGTCGATCCGGCGTACGGCCAGACGCTGGCGATGATCTTCAACGACCGCACTACGTCGCGGATCTCGACCAGGTTGATGCCGTCCAGGTAATCGCCGATCTGGCATGCCAAGCTGGAAGGGGCATAAGACCCGGGCGCGACGTAATTGGGAGCGGCCGACGTGCTGTCCAGCACGTCGGGGCCGAGGCCGCCCGCTTGCCCGCAATAGAGCCACTGGCCCATCGCGCCGCTGTACTGGTACAGGTCCAGCTTGGAAGCGCCGCTGCCGATCAGCCAGGCCCGCTGGCCATCGGCCACGGCGTTGCCCTGGGTGTCCGTGGCATCGTGGATCGTGTTGATCTCACGCGGGCACCTCCGCCGCCAGCCGGCCGGGTCATAACCCAGCGAGGTCCGCAAGCTTGCGAAGGTCCAGCCCACCGCCGTCAGGTCCGGGTCCGTGCCGATGCTGGGCAGCGTGCCCGCCGCCCCAACCATCGCTGACAGCGACGGGAGCCATGCCGATTCGCCCGCGCCGCTAAACAGGGCGTTCACCCCGTTGTACATCCACTGCCAGAAGACCTGGGCTTGCACGTCGGTGCCAGCCACCGGACCGCCGGGCAGGTACGCCCGCATCGAGGCGGCATAACTGCCGGTTGGGGTGACCGACGTGCTGAGTCCGGAGTTTGGCACGCTGGCCATGGCATCGAGCCGCTCGAGGATGGCGGCCCACACCTGGTCGATCGCGCCGACGCCGGCCAGGTCATAGCCGGGCGAGGCGAAATTGTCTGACCATGTATTCATTGCGTCCGATCGTGCCCGGCGAGAAAGCGCGTCGCTGCGAGACTGCGGTTAAACAAGGGCCTAGTGCATCCTCATCCAGTCCCAAACTTCCTTGTATCCGTCAGACGGCGACGGCCGCTGGCGGAGCTGGTAAGCCACGCCGCCGGGCAATCGGGGATTCGGGCCCGGCGGCGTCGGCGAGGCCGCGACGACCGGTTGTCGCCCGGTCGTCGCGCCGGTGTTGAGCGACTCATGATCCGTCTGGTCCTGACCGGGGAAGCTGCCAGATCCCAGCGAATGAGTGCTCCCACCGCTGGGCGCGCCGCCGCCCGGCACGCCACCGCTGGCACCGGCCTTGCCGCCAGTGGCAGCCGCCCCGCCTGCCGGGGGACTGCCACTGCCGCCATAGCCGCCCTCGCCGCGATAGAGCTTGCCGGTCTGGCCGCTGGGCAGCCACCACGTCATGATCTTGAACACGGTCCTCACCGCCGCCTGGTCGATCCTGATCTCAGCCACCTGCCCACTCAGCTCGGCGGCAACGAACCCCTTGCAGGCGATCTCCTTGGCGGGGTTGCCGCTGCCTCTCAGGTACCGGTCGGCGAGCTGCTGGCAGCGGGTGTTCAGATCTGACGAGTTATCGGTTTCGCCGGAGGAGTATTTGGAGGCGGGGAAGCCGCTGGCGGCCGTCTGATTGCGCACGAGCCTCATCTCCGGACGATGGAGGACCACCACGTCTTGAGAGGGATCGGCCAGGGCACTGTTGACATCGTCGTCGCTCAACTGCGTGGGGTTGCCACTGCCCACGTCGCGCCGCCAGCCGCTGTAGAAGAACTCCCGGACCATGAGCAGGTTGTTGGCGGGGTTCGGAGCCACCGACTCCATCGTCAACGTGACCGACAGGGAGCCGGACCCCGATGCCGGCACTTCCTGGAAATTGGCGTCGGGGTCAGAGATCGGCGTGGGCGTCGGGGTTGGCGTGGGCGTGGGGCTGGAGACCTGGCCCAGTCGCTGCGCCAGAGTCAATATGTTGCCCTCGCTGAAGACGTGGGTGACGGCAATGGTCTGAGCCTGGTTCGACCATGAGCCGTCGCCGGCCTGCACGGCGATCGTCGCCTGGACCTGGATGCCGCTCTTGACGGCCGTGCTGTCAGAGCTGAAGGCCCGGCGCAGCACCGGCTGCAAGCGAGGGTCGAACGTCGCCGGCTGGACCGCTAAGGCCCGGTATGCGTCGCTCGGGTAGGCGCCGTGGGCCTGGATGGTGGAGGCCAGACTCCCGCCCATCGGGGCGTAGCTGTCGTCGCTCTGGCGAGTGACATAGACGAGCGGATTGGTGCCGCCGCTGGCGTGATCCACGCCGGTCAATGTGCAGGTATCCACAACGGCCGTCGGCGCGCTGCTGAAGACGACCGTCTTGCCGCGCCGGTCGATGCCGGGGAGTTGGATCTGGTATTCTTGCTGGCCGGCGGGGATCTGCGGGAGGTCGCCGTTGCCCACCAGCTCGATCGACACATTGCCGCTGGTCTGCGGGCAAAAGACGGCGTTGCAGTGCTCGAGCACCTTAGCCAGCTCGGTGGGGGCATGAGCGCCGTGCCATTGCAGGTTGCGGAGCGGCGGGAAGTCAGCCAGGTTGGAATCCACATCGTTGGGATCCAGGCCCATCGCGGTGAGCGCTTTCTCGGCGAGCTGCTGGTTATCGTACTGCGTGGGGAACGGCGAGGCGTAGAGCACGTCGTCGCTGCCTGGGTTGAGCAGCCCATCCAGCAAGCGGCCGCCGCGGGGGGCCACCAGCTTCTCCCGGAAGTCGGCGATGAACAGCACATACTCGGTCACCCGGAAAGTGGACTGGCCGCCCGGCGTCGCTTTGCATTCCCCCACCTGGTTGGCGGCCACGTCAACGATGCGCATCTTCTTGATGCTGAAGTCGGGCTTGCTGCCGGGCTGGCTGGGGTCCTGCGTATAGTAGAAGTTGAGCGTGCCGGTCTGGTCGGGATTGCCCCCCAGCTTGTCGAATTCCGTGAAGGGAACCAGGAACCGATTGACGTTCGGCTCGAGCCCACAGCTCCACACGAACTCTCCGTCCGCCTTCAATGTGATCGTTACTTGCGCCATGGTGGTCAGTGGTCAGTTGCCAGTGGTCAGTTGCAAAGGCTCAATCCGAGCCGCTTGTGCCGGTGAGCACCTGGTAATCG
>Ga0182024_10010684_pt1 | contig 18660 bp, 16 predicted proteins | sample P32metaG_FD_120480 | JGI IMG/M metagenome (GOLD analysis project Ga0182024, IMG submission 120480) | Permafrost microbial communities from Stordalen Mire, Sweden - P3-2 metaG (Illumina Assembly) | ecosystem: Environmental > Terrestrial > Soil > Wetlands > Permafrost | place: Sweden: Stordalen... | reverse complement strand
TGGAAAATGCCGCCCGGCTTCAGCACGCGGCGGATCTCGCGCATGTATTCGAGCACCACGTCGCGGCTGGGGATGTGCTGGAAGACCGCGTAGGAATAAACGAACTCGAACGACTCGTCCGCGAATTGCCCCAGGCTGGCGCCGTTGGTGGCGTGGAAATGGGCGTACGGTATGTCTTTCAGCCGCTCTCGCGCCAGCCCAATCATTTCGTCGGACACATCCACGCCGTGGATTTCGCCGAAGTGCCGGCTCAGCGGTTTGATCAGACGGCCGGGGCCGCATCCAATTTCGAGGGCCCGCCAAGAACGGCGGTTGGCTTGCGCCGGCAGCCGCTTGAGCTGGGCTTCGATATACGGGACGACGTCGAATGCAGTGGCCAGGAATCCGGCTTCATCCTGATCGCGTCCGCCGAAGGCGACGTAATAGTGAGCGTCTTCGCGGGCGCGTTCGTTCCAATCGGCGCGCATGCGCTCGCTGACAGAGTCTTGGGAATCGGCCATCTAATTTAAGGTCGCACGATGAAGCCGATCGCGGAAAGTGCGATGCTGAGGTCGCGGTCGTCGAAGCTGTCGGGGAAGATGTCGCGGGCGTGCCAGACCACGTCGCTGATAAGCGTAATGTTGGCCGTCGAACCCGGAGCAAGGGCCGGCGGCGGCAGATGATAATCATGCACACCCGGAGCGGTGATAGTAAAAGTGCCGGCGGGCCGGTCGTTCACCATCACTGTCACATGGATCGGCCGATGCAGTTGATCCACCGGCGCGTACGCGGAGATAACCAGATCGCCTGGAGCCGCGGTCAAGTGGAGCGACGCCCGCTCGCCCATCCATCGGAAAGGCGCTTCCCACCACGAAAATCCGGAAGTGAGGTTTTCTTCGAAGGACCGCACCTTGAAATCGATGTGGGACGACAGCGAATTTCCAATTGCGGTTTGCCGGACAAGTCGAACGCCGGGGATGCCATGCGGGTATTCGGAGTAAATAAGGAACGCCAAAGTCAGCGAGTCGTTGCGAGCGCCATCCAGGGGAATCGAAGCATCGCTAAGGATCATCGGCCGCGCCGAAGAAGACGAAGAAGACGAACGAATCGTCTGGACCAGTTGGCGCCCTCGCTCCAGCGCACGGCCGCTCGCTTCAAAGTTGCCGCGTGGTACGTTCGCAATGTAATGCCCGCGGCTCCCGACGAGTGCCGCAGCCACGATCGCGAGCCCGCCCCAGTGCGGAAACCGGATAGCGCTCAGAAACAAAACACACTGCGTCACGAGGGGAAACAGGAAGACGTAGTAATAACGATCGGCTGTATAGAGCGAGCCCGGGCCGAAGCGAAAGGGATAATCGGCGCGCGCCATTCCAACCAGCAGAGCAAGCAGGACGGCCGGCGTCCAGACGATAAGTAAGATGCGCCGTTGCCGCGCGTTCATGAGCCACGCGGACGCAAGCAGCGGCAGCCACGCCAGTGGGGCAAGTTTCCAAATCGTTCGGAATCCAGGCAGCGCGAACGGTGTAAACGCGCTGAAGAAGCGGAAAGGCGCCGTGAACACCAGCCACACGCCGAGTTCAATCCCGCGAAGCGATAGCCTCACCTGCTCCTGATCGTGCTGCAAGAACGTAAGTATCAGCAGCAAAGCGATTGCCGCGCCAAAGACCATCGCTTCGCGCCGGCGCAAGAAAATCGGGATGCCCAGCGCCGCAACCAGGATGCCGTTCAGCCCGAGCGCGGCAAGCGTGAGCATGACTACCGAAACAGCGAGCGCCAACTTGGGATTTTTCGCGCCGGGATCGAGCGCGACCATCGCGAAAATTAGAAACGTCACACCCAGACAAAAAATGCCGCTCGATGGCCACCAGATTTGTTCGCCGATGAACCCGAGCGCGCCTGCGTAGAGGGTGCCCGCGAGCCAGCCCGCGAGTCGCGAACCAGTCCAGCGCGTGCACAGGATCGCGCAGCCAACCGCGCCCGCCACGTGCGCCGCGCAAATGCCCAAGCGCACCCAGACAAGGCTCATGCCGCCAGCCAGCGTTCCGAACCAGAAGAGCAGACGCAGCAGCACGTCCGTCTGCCCGTGAAAAGGGGTCGTGATCAGGCTGAGTCCTGGCGCGAGTCCTGCGCGGATTTGCGCGATCACCTCTCCGTGTTCGAAATCGTCCGATATATAGGGCAGCGCCAGAGTGGGCCACGCCATCGCTAGAACCAGCAGCGCGAGCCACGCGGCGAGCGACAACAAAGCTGCTCGCGAAAGCTTGTTACTCATTCGTGCAGGTATTGTTGCGGATGGTGTTGTCCGATAACTTGACGCCCGGTGCGGCCTGGATGCAGCGCGTCTTCATTTTCCAGCCGGAAATCGCGTTGCCCTCAATCAAATTGCCGCGCGCCGGATCGGGATGCTCCGCGTGGCTTCCTAAATAGATGCCGGTTTCCAAAACTTCCGCTTCGCCCAACACCGAGCACCCGAACTTCTCGCGGTTCTCATTACAGTGCGCCGTGTTTATATCGCGCATGCGATTTCGCAAAATCTTGTGCCCCGTGCCGATGAGAAAGATACCGCCGAATTTCATTCCGTCCAGTTGGTTGTCTTCCACCACGATATTTCGGGACCGCATCTCGATACTGGCATTATTAAACACGATGCCAAAGTGGCCGAAGGGATAATCCTCCGGCGGCCGGCGATTGATGCACGTATTGCCGCGCACGGCGCCGTCATGAAAACCGTCCAGGTCGAAACATTTGCCATCGATCTCCTCGAAGCGATTGCGTTCGTAAGTGGACTGCTCCACATTCCCCGCCGTATCGATTCCGACCGGCGTACCCCCGTTTTCGACATCGATAATATCGACTGGAAATCCAATGCGCGTCCCGTGGTTGCCGGCCACTTCGACCGCGACCGCATGGCCCACTTGAATGGCATCGCGGCCGATCTCGCTGAACTGGTTGCGCAAAATCTTGCCATTGCGATTGCGCGGCGCCATGTAGCGGGAATGCGTCCAGACGCCGTTGCCGCGAATGTTTCGGAAGGAGGAATCGGCCACTGAAAACTGCTCGGTCCCCTCTTCGAGCAGAATGCCGCCGGAGGTGTTGTTGCGCCCTTTGGCGTTGCGGGATCCGCTGTCTTTCACTGAAACATGATCGATCGCGACGTTCTTGGAACGGCCGATCAGCGCCGCGAAGTTCGCGATGTTCGCGAAATCGACATGCTCGATGGAAACGCCGTCCGTGTCTTCGATCAAAATTCCGTTGTTCGGAAACACGCTGGAGAAAGTTTTGTCGGAGGGCGCGAACGGCAGCGGTTTCTCGAGCGCCGCGCGATTCCCATCCACAGCGAAATTGCGAAACACAATCCGGCGGCAGCCACGGCAACTCAGGATCGCGCGCCCGTGGAAATTGGCCGCGGCGTGGAGCGTGCTGTGGTCGCCGATAATCGTGAGGTCGTGCGCCCCATCGGGAATCTTGATTTCCGACGAAATTTCCGTCATCCCCGGCGCCAGCCGGAACGTGCCCGTCGATGGAATCGCCACCGCGATCAGGATCGCAAGTATCAAGCGTTATTCTATCTGCCTTTATCTGGCATGCTAACAACATGGCAATCGAGTTTCGCGGCGTGCGATTTCCGCCGTTGCGCGATCTAACGGTTTCGGCTCCCAGCGGCGCGGTGATCGGCATCGTAGGAGAGAAGGGCGCGGGTAAGGGCGCGTTGCTGCGTCTGGCGTCGGGAGAGTTAAAGCCCGAGGCCGGCGAAGTGATTGCGCCAGGCGAGCGCCGTTACCTGGGCCCATTGGACGCGCTGCAACTCTCGCCCGTGGACATTTTGCTGATCGAACATTCCCTCGCGCAGCACGACGCGCTGGTACGCGCCCGCGCGCTGGCCGGCATCGGACGCTTAAGAAGCGGCGGCAGCACGGTGCTGATGGTTTCGCACGAATTGGATCTGTTGCAATCGGTGTGCGACGAAATCTGGTGGCTGCAGGGAGGCGCCCTCGAACGCCGGGGCGACCCGCGCGAGGTGCTGGACGCCTACCGCGAGAACATCGCCGAAAAGGTTCGGGCTTGGGGCGCGACGCTCAAGAGTCCACTGCTGCCCGCCATGCGGCGAGGCGATGGACGGGCAGAGATCCTGTCGCTCGCAACGCTGGGCGCCAACGGTAATCCAACCGCGGTTTGGCGCAGCGGCGAAGACGCCACCGTGCGCGTGACCGTGCGCTATCACGACGCGGTGCAAGAGCCGGTGATCGGCGTCCTGATTCGCACGCGCATCGGAATGGACGTGTACGGCACCAATACCGAGCTCGAGAAGGCGAGTACGGGAAGTTGCACCGCCGGCACGCAAATGCGGATCGACTTCGCGTTCCGTTGCGATTTATGCCCCGGCGAATACACCATCACCGCCGCCTCGCACGACGCCGATGGCACAGCGCACGATTGGGTGGACGATGCGGTAGCGGTTAGAGTGGCCGACTCGCGCTACACCGCAGGCGTCGCGAACCTGCGCGCAAAAGTTAAAGTGGCTACCGAACCGCGCCAAACCGAACCCCGCCAAACCGAGCCGCGACCATAGGGAGTCGGCGCTTTAGTTAGGAGGGAGGCTCTACTTCTGTTCCAAAATGAACGTCGGCGCGATCCCCGACAACGTCGAGAATCCCGCAGGCCCCACCGCCGTCAGCCAGCTCGAACAGCCCTGCACCTTGCCAAGATAAGAATGCGGGTGCACATCCACTCGCATCTTCTGCATTTCAAGATGCCCGTATTGAAGAACCGGGAAAACATCCACCACCGGCTCCAGCGCCTCCTGCACAACATACGGATTTCGCAGCGCCGAGCGCACGGCCTTTTCCCACGACGCCTCGTCTACTTCCGAGCCGCGGAAAGATTGCTGATCGGCACCGTCGTCGTTCGGGCGCAGAACCAGCTTGTTGCGGTTATGCAAAATAAAATCGGGCAGATCCACGGTCCGGTTGCGGTATTTGGTTTTGGTCTCCTGCACCACGCGCGTCCATGGAACGAATTCCTTGATGGCTCTGCGTTCCGCCGCCGGGAAATCGGCGGTGATCTCTTCGTCGGTGAGCAGATCGAAGATCGCCTTCTTCTGCGACAGCTCCGAACGAAAGCTGTTAACCATGCAGACCGCGTGATCGCGATAAGCGCGCAGCAGGGGATGCGATAGATCGAACCGCACCAGGAATTCCTGGACTTTCACTCGGCGAAAAATCAAGTCGATGGCGAAATCTCCGTGGCGCAAAATATTGTCGCGATATTCCAACTGCTCGGGAGTAACAACCTCCACCGCGAGTCCTTCGCGCCGGAACATTTCCGCGATGATGGCGCTCTCGCCCGACTCCCCGGTCTGGAAAGGCTGGCGAAATTCAAGAATCGCGATGTTCGGTTTCTTGTTCTTCCCGCCCCACTCTTTATAGGCCTTCAGAATGGCCTGCAGCAGATACTTGGCGCCGGGCAGTTTTTCCAAACGATAGCGCTTGCGAAATTCCTTGACCGGCGCCGCATCGTAAAAAATATCGGCCAAAGTCTCGCCATACGCGACACCGGTCGATGTGTCGGGGATGTAGCGCGAGAAACGTAGCGTGCCGTTGTTGATGTTGGTGTCCAGAAGCGACGTGACCGCCGGGAATGAATATCCAGGATCCACGGCCGCCAGCATCTTCTCGGCGGGCAGCAATTCCATGCGCGCCAATAGCGCGGGACTTCCCAGCGCCTTAGCTTGGACGCGTTGCAGCGAACTCGAGAACGACTCCACCGCCTTCACCAATCCCGTGTACTGTCTGCGCGTGATAAAATGCGGACGCAGTACCGGAGATACGGGCTTTCCACCGGCGACTAAATTGTGCGCCTTCATGCGTTCCTGGAGATCGTGTGCCCAGGAAAGATTTTTGTAGTGGTCGCCTTCCAGGATTTTGTGATAGCGAGTAACGGCCTCGCTTAACTGATTCATTTTCTGTCGCGGCTCTCTGGACCCAGTATCGCACGGCAAAGTGCAAAAAGTGAAGCAAGAGCACGATTTACCAGCTAATTAGTACTTTAGTTTGTGATACTTGCGGGTATTTTTTGGTTCAGCCCAGAGGTTCCCCTTAGGAGTCCTTGGACCCCCTGCCGGCGCCGTTGGCCGCTTCCAGCGCCAGTAGCTTTTTCTTCCGCTCGATGCCCCACCGGTAGCCGCCCAGTTCTCCATCTTCGCGCACCACACGATGACAGGGAATCGCAACGGCGACTGGATTGGTGGCGCACGCGCGCGCCACGGCGCGAGCGGATTTCGGATGGCCGATGTCCGCAGCGATCTTGCCGTACGATTTCGTCGCGCCGCGCGGAATCGCTTGCAGCGCTTGCCAAACGCGCCGCTGGAACGTAGTGGCTTGAATGTCCAGGGGAAGCGTGACCTTGTTTTCGCCTTCGATGATCGAGCGGAGAGCTTTCACTTGTCCGTCGAGCCTGTCATCCCCACGAACGATTTCCGCTTGGAGATACTCGCTGCGCAGTTCTCGTTCCAGCCTTGCCATCGAGTCTCCGAAACGGATCGAGCAGATCCCGCGGTCTGTAGCCGCCAGCAACATTTTGCCGATCGCCGTTGACGCAATGGTGTAGAAAATCGTCACACCGGAGCCTTGCTTCCGGTAGCGCGCCGGCGTCATTCCCAAATGCGCGCTAGCGCGTTCGTAGAGCCTGCTCGAAGACCCGTAGCCTGCGTCGTAGAGCGAGCGCGTCACCGAATGTCCCTCGCGAAGGCCCGCTTTGAGCGAGTGCAAACGGCGGGAATCGGCGTAAGCGCGCGGCGTGATTCCGGTGAGCGCCTTGAACGTGCGCTGGAGGTAGAAAGGGCTGGCGCCCAGCGCGCGGCCGAGCGCTTCCAGCGTGACCGGATCGTCGGGATGTGTATCGATATAGCGGCAGACTTTTTCGATCAGCTGCGCGCTGGGATCGCGTCGGTCGATCAAGTCCGGCTTGCAGCGCTTGCAGGGACGGAAACCGGCGCGTTCGGCCGCTTCGCGCGCGCGAAAAAAGACCACGTTTTCACGGCGCGGCCGCTTGGAGGGGCACCCCGGCCGGCAATAAACGCCGGTAGACAGCACGGCGTAGAAGAACACTCCATCCATCACGCGATCGCGCGCCGCGACAGCGTCCCAATATCTCGCGCGCCAGAACTCCCCTTCCTCGCGATTCGGCATGGCTATCTCGGTATCCACCATTGTGAACGGTTGCATAAGACGATGCTACGCGGATCTGGCCATGGGAACTATCCGATTCTTGCGCTCAAAACTAATAGTCCAGCGCGCCCACCCGCTAATATCGATAGCGTACGTGAGCCCGTTTGATCAGCGGTGTTTCAAGAAATAGCCAGGAGGCTTGCGCAATAGCTAACGTCACCGCCAGAGCCGCGATCGTTACAAGAAGCGTCGTTAGCCCGGTAATGCGCGGGTCGTTGCCCAGGCCAAATAGAAGAAACAACCCTTCCCGAACGGGTTGGTGGATGAGATAAACGCAATAAGATACCGTCCCCAGCCAACCCAGCCAGCCGGCACGGAAAAACCTCTTCATCGGAGGAATTGGCGTAACCAAAAGCAATAGAATCAGCAGGAAATACATCACGCCGAAGATACTGTAGCCGATGGTGCCCTCGTACTTGTAAGTCGTCCACTTCACCAACGTCGGCAACGTTGCAAAGAGGGCCAGCAAACAAAGGTAAAGATGTTTGGAATTCGATCGAATCCAAGCTTTGGCGTCCTCGCTCCTTATGATCATGGCGGCAACCACGCCCAGGGCCAGCGCATCCGCTCGACAAGGGAGCAGTGGATAGACCTGTTCGAAGCTCCACCCTTGCATAACAAGTATCGTTCGCAACAAGGGGGCTCCCAGAATACACATTCCCAGGAAGACCAGCAACGCCTTCCTGGAGAAGAGCCGCACTATGAAAGGAAATAGCAGATAAAACTGCTCCTCGACGGCAAGCGACCACGTCACTCCCATCCAGCCTCCCGCTCGCGTGAAATCCCCCAACAGATTTTGGGCGTAAAGCGGGAACACCCATAGAGGCATGCTAGTCAGAAAGAGTGGCGAGCGCGGAAATGCCCACGCGCCTGCAACCAGCAGCGCGATCATCAGGTAGTAAAGCGGGAAGATGCGGTGAATACGCCGCGCATAGAAAACGGAGTAGTAGCCGCGCGATTCCCGGTAATCGAGCAGGATTCCTCCGATGAGAAGCCCGCTGAGAACGAAGAACAGGTCGACGCCCGACCACATCAGGTGCGTTGGCAAAAAGGCGTAATAGAGCGCCTTGTTTCCGGGAATGTTCAAGTCGGCGTAGTGAAAGATCAGTACAAAGGCGATCGCCAGCCCGCGTACACCGTCCAGTTCGGGAATCCTTTTGGCCGGAGCTTTACGTGCATCCCGTGAGACTGCCGTGGTTGAGGTTGCCGCCATGCAAGGGGCTCCTTCAGTTTAAATCGGGTAAGAGCACTTACGGATTAGCGGTCGTCGATGGTTCTCCTAAAAATGCGTCTACGGGTGCTCGTCCTTCGTCAATTCAAGCGTGATACTTCCAATCGGGAAACTCATGCGTGCGCGGATCTGCACCGGCAAGCGGTGCGCATCGTCCGTCAGCCAAACGAACATTTCGCCTTTGCGGGGGTACAGAGTGCCATTAAACAGAAACACTTCGTAGCGAATGGTATCGAAGGTTCCCGCTTTAAGCTTCAACTGCTCGCGGCCTTGGGCTTCCACGCGAACCGAGGCGGTCTTCTTTCCATCGCTCATAAGCGCCTGACGATTTTGGCCGGGTTCGAGCTTGTCCATCCGGAGTTTGTACAGCCCGGCGACAACGTCGATGGCGCAGGTGGGAATTTCCACCTCCGAACTCTGGATCACCGCGTTCTTATTCAGATCGCGCTCCACGGAACTGGCTTTGCCACGCGTATGATCGTAAACCACCTTGGTGTTGCGATGGCGCTTGCCCTCAATGGCGTCCAGTTGCGTAGCCGTGGTGCAAAAGCCGTTATCCAAGCCGACATTGTAGGTGTCTTGCAGCGTGTAGAGCTTGGAAACCAGGCCGCCCGACTCAATACGCAACTGCGAATCCCACTTGCGGGGATCTCCCGGCTTCGGCGTCAGGCTTAAAAGTGCGCTACCCGCGTAAATCAAGCGCCATTCGATATCGTAGGAGAGCTTTTCGGCGGAAGGAAACGGCGCCAGCGCGCCCTCGAAGGCTTTGGAGGAAATGCCGTCCGCCATCAACACCGCTTGCGGGTGGGAATCGGCCGGATTCAGCAACAGGGCCAAACACGCGCCGATCAGACGTGGGGGAAGACGTCCTGGCATCAAGCTAGAGTGTGACAGACTTGGGAGGAGGGCGCAAACCGGCCCCGGGTATCGCCCTCGATCCAAGGCTTACGATGAGAAGGAGGGTAACAGCGTGCCAAATCTGGATTGGTCGCAGTGTCCCGACGTGGAGAGCGTTCCAGGCGCTTGGGTGTTCAAAGACACCCGGATGCCGGTTGCCACTGTATTTGAAAACTTGGAAGCTGGTCTTACCGTGGAAGAAGTTATGGACGAGTTTGGCGTCACGCGGGAACAAATCAACGCCCTTCTTCATTTTGCCGCTGAAAGTTTAGAGGCGCCACCTCCGGTTCATTCGCGGGTGTCAACGCCCGCCGATGCTCATTCTCTTTGACCACGGCACGCCGCGCAGTATCGCTCGCTCGCTGAAAGACCATACCGTGGTTGAGGCTATCGCGATGACCACGGATAAAAACATCCGCTATCGGCAGAATTTGAAGGGCCGGCGTCTTGCCATTGTCGTTCTTGGCAATCCGCAGCGACCTGCCGTTGACCGCCATATTCACCGGGTTGTCGCGGCCGTGAACGCGGCGACGCCGGGCAGCTATGCCGAGGTCGAGATATCGGACAAGAGTTGAGGCACTCATTGACTCCCCGATCCGGACTCGGTATACGTCAAAGATGGTGAGGTCTTCCATGAAACTTCCAGCCCTCCTATTGTCACTAGCAGCACTATTCGCTACCGCGGGTGCTGCGCAAAACGGCATCCCCTACTCTGCGCAGCAGGTTACCGAACGCGTGCAGACTCTCGCCGACGGCACCCGAATCACCCAAAAACCGCACAAGGTCAATCTGTATCGCGACTCGTTGGGCCGCACCAGAAGTGAAGACCTGTATGCTTCAGACACGGGATCCGAGGAGATTACTTCAGTTAGCATCATCGATCCGGTCGCCGGCGTCCGCTACAGCCTGGATCCGAGCACCCATTCAGCTCGTCAGTGGTCTCTAGCCAAGCCGTCCGCCACCACCCCGTCGGCTGCACAAAAGCACGACGAGGGTCCACAAATCTCGCGGGAAACCCTCGGAACGCAAACCATCGAAGCCTTCACCGCGCAAGGAACCCGGACCACCACCGTCTATCCCGTGGGATCTTTCGGCAATGACGGTCCAGTCACGGTAAATAGAGAAGTCTGGAGATCTCCCGAACTCCAAATCGTGCTGCTATCAAAGGTGTCTGACCCGAGAACCGGCGAGACCACAAACCGGCTGACGAACATATCGAGAACCGAACCAGCCCCGTCGCTGTTCCAGGCGCCGGCCGGCTACCAATTAATAGATGCCGGTCCGTCTCCGGCGCCGCGGCCTGCGCAGTAGCCATCCGTCAATTCCCAATCTCCAACCGCCACTCAATGTTACGCTGGAATTACACGCATGCCGCTTTCCGATTCCTTTTTTGGCCAGAAGTTTGGCATCACGGAACACGATCTCGAATCGTATTTGTCTGAGGCGCTCTCCGCCGGTGGCGAATACGCCGACCTGTACTTCGAATACCTGGCAACCAGCCAACTGAGCATCGACGAATCCATCGTCAAGAGCGCGGTGCAAGGCGTCTCGCTGGGCATAGGCGTGCGGGTGATATCGGGAGAGCGCACCGGTTACGCCTATAGCGACGACTTGAGCCCCGAGAAAATCCGGAAGGCGGCTCGCGTGGCGGCGTGCATCGCAAACGGACCTTCGAAGGTGGAAAAGACGGGTTTCGAAGAGACGCGGCGGCGCGATCTTTATCCTATCGTCACCGCGCCCAGCGAAACCAGCCTGGCCGAGCGCGTCGAACTGGTCAAGCGTGCCGACCACGCGGCCCGTGCGGCGGATAAGCGCGTGTTTCAAGTGCAAGCCAGCTATATCGACAGCTTGCGCGAGGTGCTGGTGGCCACCAGCGACGGCGTGCTCAGTACGGACCGGCAGCCGTTGGCTCGCTTGGGGGTGTCGGTGCTGGCGCGCGACACCGAAGGCTCGGGAGATCACGTTGCCCAGCGCGGTTATTCGGGCGGCGGCGGACGCGTAGCCCTCGATTTTTTCGAGACCGAGAAGACGCCGGAACATTTCGCGCGCGAAGCGGTTCGGCAGGCCATCGTCCAATTGCAGGCGTTGCCGGCGCCCGCCGGCGAGATGGCGGTAGTGCTTGGGCCCGGATGGCCGGGCGTCTTGTTGCACGAAGCGGTGGGCCACGGGTTGGAGGCGGACTTCAACCGCAAGAAGGTGTCGGCCTTCAGCGGCCTGATCGGCCAGCAGGTGGCGAGTCCCCTGTGTACGGTGATCGACGACGGCACCATTCGCAACCGCCGCGGATCGCTCAACGTGGACGACGAAGGCGCCACCACCCAGGAAAACGTGCTCATCGAAAAGGGTGTGCTGCGCGGATATTTGTTCGACAAGCTCTCTAGCCGGTTGCTGCGGTCTAAGACCACGGGCAGCGGGCGGCGGGAAAGCTATCAACACATTCCCATGCCCCGCATGACGAATACGTTCATGCTCGCCGGCGACAGCGATCCCGAGGATATCATCCGTTCCACTTCGCGCGGCCTGTATTGTGCGAACTTCGGCGGCGGCCAGGTGGACATCACCAGCGGCAATTTCGTGTTCAATGCGTCGGAAAGCTATCTCATCGAAGACGGCCACATCACGCGGCCGGTGCGCGGCGCGATGCTGACAGGCAACGGACCCGAAGCGTTGAAGCACGTCAGCATGGTGGGGCACGACTTGAAGCTCGATGAGGGCATGGGCATGTGCGGCAAAGAAGGGCAGAGCGTGCCGGTGGGGGTCGGGATACCGACTATTAAGATCGATCGCATGACAGTGGGCGGCACGGCCGCATGATTGCCCGAAGGTGACGCCCCAAAATGATTGATCCGGAATTGGCGCGCCAGACCGTCCGCCTCGCCACCGAGCGCGGCGCCACCGATGCCGAGTGTACGCTCGCCGAAGGCCAGGAGTTCTCGGCCCAGGTGCGGATGCGCGAGTTGGAAACGTTGAAGGACGCCGGATCGCGGCGCGCGGGGCTGCGCGTTTTGGTCGGCAAGCGCGTCGGATCGGCCCATACCTCCGATCTTTCGAGCGACGGCGTGCGGCAAATGGTGGATTCGGCGCTGGCTATCGCCGCCATCTCGACCGAAGACCCTTATGCCGGCCTGCCGGACACCACCGACCTCGGATCGCTGGCGGGCGATCTGCAGCTCTACTCCGACGACATCCTCGGCATCGATACCCCGGCGCGCATTCAAGCGGCGCTCGACACCGAAGAGGCCGCGCTTTCCTGGGACCCGCGCATCACAAATTCCGAAGGCGCTTCGTTTAGCGCCTATTCCGGCCAGCGCGTCTTCGCCAACTCGCGCGGATTCTTGGGCAGCTATCGAACCAGCAGTTGCTCGTTGAGCGCCACACCGGTGGCGCGCCAAGGCGACGCGATGGAAAGAGATTTTTGGTACTCATCGGCGCGCAGCCACTCCAAGCTGGATAGCCCGGCCGCAGTGGGACGCCGCGCCGCCGAGCGAACGGTGCGGCGCCTGGGAGCGCGCAAAGTGCCGACGCAGAAGGTGCCGGTGATCTTCGATTCGGTCACCGCGCGATCGCTGATCGGCAACATTTTCGAGGCGGTAGAGGGCGATTCCATTTACCGCAAAGCGTCGATCCTGGCCGAAAAACTGGGCCAGCGCGTGGCGTCCGAAAATGTAACCGTCATCGACGACGGAGGACTGCCCGGACTGTTCGGCACTTCGCCGTTCGACGACGAAGGCGTCCCGTCGCGGCGCACGGTGGTCATCGATCGCGGCGTTCTCCAAAGCTACCTGCTGAATAGCTACACGGCGCGAAAGCTGGGCATGCGCACCACCGGCAATGCGGCGCGCGGCATCACCGGAAACGCCGGCGTGGGTCACGGCAATTTCTTTCTGCAAAAAGGCGAACGCTCGCCCGAAGAAATCGTTCGCGGAATTCGACAGGGCCTGTATGTTACCGAGTTAATCGGCCATGGCGTGAACGTTGTCACGGGCGACTATTCGCGCGGCGCGGCAGGCCTGTGGATTGAGAACGGCGAGTTCGCGTATCCTGTTTCTGAGATCACCATCGCAGCGAATCTGCAGCAGATGCTGCTGGACGTGGAGGCTGCGGGCTCGGATCTGGAATTTCGAGGCTCGGTGGCGTCGCCGACGCTGCTGATCCGGGAGATGACCGTCAGTGGGCAGTAAGACCGGCCTCTTTACATTAGCCATCGCGCTGGTTCTGGCCGGCGGCGTAATCTGGTTCGTGAATCGGCCGAAACCGGCGGCGGGGATTACGCCGCTATCGGCGGATGCCAAAGCCTACGTTCGGAACTTGCAGCTTAGCGACGTGAGCATGAAGGCCACCGAGAGCTATGTCGGTCAAACCGTGACCGAAATCGAAGGCAAGATCGCCAATTCGGGCAGCCGCACCGTCGCGCACGCCGATCTGTACTGCGTCTTCTACAATTCCTACGGCGAAGTAATCCTGCGCGAGCGCGTTCCCATTGTGGCGACGGGACTCAAGCCCGGCGAGACGCGGGCCTTCCGGCTGCCGTTCGACGATATTCCAAGCGGCTGGAATAATCAAATGCCGCAATTGGTGATCGCCCGCATCGAGTTCGCCTGATGGCTAGAATTCTGGTGGTAGAGGACGACGCCAGCCAGTTGGAAATTCGCAAACAAATCCTGGAACACGCGGGCCACCAAGTGGTGACCGCGCAAGATGCATCCGAAGCCCTGGAGCGCTGGCCGGACTGTCCAATTGTTGTGATGGACCTGCGGATACCAGAGACCGAAGACGGATTGCGATTGATTCAGGCCATCGCCGGCCGGGCCCGAATCATCGTCCTTTCCGGCGGACAAGTGGATCCCACGCTGCCGGTGGATGAGTTCCTGACGAAACCTTGCCCATCAAAACGGCTGCTCGAAAGCATTGCTAAATGGGCGACATCCGCGTGAAGGTGATTCCGAAAAGTTCGAAAACGGAGCTGGTGGGCTACTTGCCGGATGGAACCTGGAAAATCAAGTTAGCGGCCGCGCCGGAGAAAGGCAAAGCGAATCGTGCGCTGGTGGAGTTTCTCGCGGAGCATTTGGGTGTTGCGAAAAGCCGCATTCACATTATGTCCGGGGAGACGTCGCAACTGAAACGGATTCGCGTGGATGAATGAACGGACTTCGCCGCAGCATCAGTAGGGCCACGCCGGCCACGAGCGTGGCGAGCGAAATCCACTGCGTGTAAGAAAGCCCGTAGTGCAGGCCCTGCTCGTGGAAACGGAAAAATTCGATGATGAAACGAGCCGTGGAATAGAGCGCCAGATACCAGCCGAGAATGGTCCCCGCAGGGTGTGTCTTGCCGATCCGAAAATACAGGAACCCAAAAATGAGAGCGTCGGCGACGGACTCGTAGAGTTGCGCGGGATGCAACGGAATGCCGAGGGGCACGCCGGTCAGTTCAGCGGCTTGCGGGTTGCGGAACGTCACCGCCCAAGGGACATGCGTCGCAGTGCCCCAGCAGCAGCCCGCCGAGAAGCAGCCGATGCGGCCGATGGCTTGGCCGATCGCAATGCCGGGCGCGAAGACATCGCAGGTCGCGAGGATAGGCAAATGTTGACGCCGCATGTACAGAACTGCGGTGACGAACGCGACCAGGAAGCCCCCCTGATAAACACCGGCGGCCTGCAGAGTGCTCAGCGAGAACAGGGAGCGCGGATCGTTCCAATAGGTTGGGAAATCGAACAGGATCATGAACAGCTTCGCGCCCGCCAGCCCGGCCAGCGCGCAATAGATGACCAGATTGGTAATCAACTCGGAAGGGAGACTGGCACGCCTAGCCAGGCGGACGACAATCCAGAGCGCGGCTAAAAACGCGATGGCGACCAGCGTTCCGTAGGTCGGAATAAAGAAACTACCGATCGATATTAACTTCGGAAGCATGGGTTACTTTCCGCTCCTTGGCCCACCACATGTCCAGCAGCAGCAGGCAAGCGCCAACGGTAATAGCGCTGTCGGCGATATTAAAGGCCGGAAAATAATGCTGGCCGGCATGCACTTCGACAAAATCGGTCACGGTACCGTTGACAATTCGATCATACAGGTTTCCGAAGGCGCCGCCCAGGATGAGCGCCAGGGCAGTGCGAAGCATCGAGTCGCGCTGGCCGCCAGGGCGCAGAAGCACGACAGAAATCGCGATGAGTACAAGAGCGGAAAATCCGATAAGCACAACCTCGCGCCAGGCGCCAGTGGCATTCGATAGCATGCCGAAGGCGATGCCCGGATTTTCGGTGTGGACGATGTTGAACAGGCCGGGGATCACGCTAATAGTATCGTAAGCGCCGATATGGCTTTTGATCGCCGCCTTGGTGATGCGATCGAGCAGCACGACAGCGGCGGCAATCAGAAAGGGAACCAGCCGATGCCGCATTACTTGATCGCGTCGCTGCAGGCGGCGCACAGCGTCGGGAATTCCGGATTGTTTCCGACATCGAGGGTATATTTCCAACAACGCTCGCACTTAACGCCTTCGGCGCTCTGGATTTCGATGGACAGGTCGCTGTCACTTCCCTTCTCCACCTGAACCTGGGAGACGATGAACACCGCCGGCAGATCGGGGGCGTACTCGTTGAGCAAGGGATACAGGTCGGCGCCCGCCGTGAGAACGACGCGCGCTTCGAGCGACTTTCCGATGCGCTTTTCCTGGCGGGCCAGCTCGATCGATTTCAAAACCCGATCGCGAACCAGCATGAGCCGATCCCAGTTCGCCAGGCGTTCGCGCTGCTGAAGGGTGATCCCTTGGGTCAATTCAGCCGGTTCCGGCAACAAGGCCAGGTGGACGCTATCGGGGCTGCCGGCGGGTTTGCACAAGTAGCCCCAAACTTCTTCCGCGGTGAAAGACAGAAGGGGCGCGAGCAGGCGAACCAGCGCGTAAGCCATCCGATAGACAGCCGTTTGAGCGGAGCGGCGGGAATGCGAATTGGAGCCGGCGGTGTAGAGCCGATCTTTGACGATATCGATCCAGACGGCGCTCAGATCGGTGGTTGCGAAGTCGTAAACGGCGCGATAGACTCTGTGGAACGCATATTCATCGTACCAGGCACGACATTTCGCCACTAATTCTTCGGATTTCAGAAGAATCCACTGATCGATTTCGCTCAGTTGATCGCCGGACACGGTGTCGGTATCGGGATTAAAACCGTCCAAATTGCCGAGCAGGTTACGGAAAATCTTATTGCGAAGATCGACGTAGGCTTTGCCCACACTTTTAAGGATGGTATCTGAGAGACGAACGTCTTCGACGAAATCTACCGAAGATACCCACAAGCGCAGCACGTCGGCGCCGAACTTGGAGATCACTTCTTCGGGTTCGACGCCGATACCGAGCGATTTGGACATCGCGCGGCCTTTGTCGTCCAGGGTCCACCCGTTGGTGGCGCACTCTCGATACGGCGCGGCGCCCTTAAGAGCGACCCCTACCAGGAGCGAACTGTGGAACCATCCACGATATTGATCGCCGCCCTCCAGGTACATGTTGGACGGCCACGGCAGGCCGTTTTCCGGCGTCAGCACGGCGAGATGACTCGATCCGGAATCGAACCAGACATCGAGAATATCGCTCTCCTTGCGAAATTCGCCGCCGCCGCAACAGGCGCAGGAAACTCCAGGGCCGACCAACTCGGCCGCGGACCGCTCATACCAGGCATCGGCGGTGTGCTCGCGGAAAAGTTCCACCACGCGATCCAGGACCTTGCGGTCCGTCATCGGCTCCTGGCAGTTCTCGCAATAAAACGCAATGATCGGAACGCCCCAGACGCGCTGGCGCGAGATGCACCAATCGGGCCGGGTGGCGATCATGTTGGACATGCGCTCCTCGCCCCACGCCGGCATCCACTTCACGTCCTTGATGGCTTTGAGCGTTCGGGCGCGCAGGTCGTTGCGCTCCATGCCGACGAACCATTGCTCGGTGGCGCGGAAAATGGTCGAGTTGTGGCAGCGCCAGCAATGCGGATAGCTGTGCTTGATCTTCTCTTCACCGAGCAGTGCGCCATGCGATTTCAGAATCTCGCTGACGAGGGGGTTTGCTTGCCAGACCGTTTTTCCGATGATCTCTTCGGGAAGGCGGCCAGCCGCGCCTTCGGCGTGATAGAAGCGTCCAGCGGGATCGACTGGACAATAAATGGGCAAGCCGTATTTGACGCCGACCTCGAAGTCCTCTTGACCGTGGCCCGGCGCAGTGTGAACCGCGCCAGTTCCCTGCTCCAGCGTGACATGATCGGCCAGAACGCCGAGTGAATCGCGATCGAGAAACGGATGGTGAAAGATAGCGCCTTCGAGCTTTGCGCCAGGAAATGCGGCGATCGCCTTCGGACTATCCCAACCTAATTTTTCCGCCGTGACCTTGAGCAACTCGAGCGCGACGATATACACGGTGTCGCCCACTTCCACCGCCACATATTCGAACTTCGGATGAAATGCGATGGCGACGTTGGCCGGGATGGTCCAAGGCGTGGTGGTCCAGATCAGGCCGTAGACATTGCGGCCGGTGAGCGCGGGATCGATCGATGCCGGGTCCGAGGTCAGAGCAAAGCGAACCCAAATGGACGGGCTGGTGTGATCCTCGTATTCGATCTCGGCCTCAGCCAGCGCGGTGCGATCGTGGATGCACCAGTTCACCGTCTTCAGACCCTTGTAAACGTAGCCTCGATCCAGGAAATTGACGAACGTGCCCGCGATCACCGCTTCGTACTGCGGGCTCATGGTGAGATACGGGTCCTGCCACTGGCCGAGGATGCCGAGGCGGATGAAGTCCTTGCGCTGCGAATCGACATACTTCGCGGCGTACTTGCGGCACTCAGCGCGGATCTGCGCGGTGGTCATCTGCGCTTTGCGCGGACCGAGTTCGTTGTCGACTTTGATCTCGATGGGAAGGCCATGGCAATCCCAGCCGGGGATGTAGGGCGAATCGTAGCCCTGCATGGTCTTGAGCTTGACGACGAAATCCTTCAGGATTTTGTTGAGCGCGTGGCCCAGATGGATGTTGCCGTTGGCGTAAGGCGGCCCGTCGTGCAGCACATACATGGGGCTGCCGGTGCGCGCGGCACGAATCTTCGCGTACAGGTTCTCGGTCTCCCAGCGAAGCAGCGTCTTTGGCTCCATTTGAGCCAGATTGGCCTTCATCGGGAAATCGGTTCGCGGAAGATTTACAGTTTTCTTGACGTCGACACTGGCGGAAACCATGGGGATACCTTTATCGGAACGCGGGAGCGGTGGCGGTGGCTGGTGGCTGGTGGCTGGTGGCTGGTGGCTGGTGGCTGGTGGCTGGTGGCTGGTGGCTGGTGGCTGGTGGCTGGTGGCTGGT
>Ga0182024_10010683_pt1 | contig 18664 bp, 17 predicted proteins | sample P32metaG_FD_120480 | JGI IMG/M metagenome (GOLD analysis project Ga0182024, IMG submission 120480) | Permafrost microbial communities from Stordalen Mire, Sweden - P3-2 metaG (Illumina Assembly) | ecosystem: Environmental > Terrestrial > Soil > Wetlands > Permafrost | place: Sweden: Stordalen... | reverse complement strand
TGCCCACTTTTTCGAAGGCAAAGTAAACTTCATGTCAAGCAAGCTCGCCTTTCCACATTTGCTCTTATCGAGAATTTGCAGATTTTCGTACCACGCCTCACCTTCGTGCGAAGGCAAAACGCGGTACAAAATGCCAGCCTATTCAGTTGTCAAAGATCTATGTGTCCCTTATTTCTTGTGCTTCTGGACCGTCCCACTCCCGGTGGAACGTTCACCCCATCGAAAAAGAGGCGAAACAATAAAAAACCCGGCGTCGAGCGCCGGGCCAAGCCGTCCACTATTGCCCGTGGACGGGTTCGCGCGATGCTCGACAAATTGGCTACCCTGAGTTCGTAATTGACCTCGCTTGATAGTTAGGTCTAACGAAAACTCCGAACGCCCCTGAACGCCACATCTACATCTATTCGTCTAACGAATGGAAAGTATAGCAGAAACCTTTTTTTCGTCAAGCGGTCGTTTTCACAATTGTTAGAATCCTGTGAATTTCCCGCTCCCCGCTCCATCTACGCGCAAGATATGAACTTAGCATCTCCGCGAAATCCGCAGTTCCCGCGGCCCCCCGTTTACTATTTTGTAATAACGCCGCAGGCAATTCGAGCTCCCGCGTTTCCGGCAGGATCGCTCTTCTGATCGTCGGGCATGGCATGAATCACGATGGCGGTGCCGCCATTAGTGAAAATCGAATTCGCGCCGTCGCCCATCGTTACGCCAGGCGCGACTACAGTGACTTTCGCCGTCCCGTCCGCAGCCACCGTAATGGTGGGCATGTCGCCCGCGTGCGGGCCGTCCGGATTATCCAACCCGTGATGCTTCATGTCCGGATTCAGGTGTCCGCCGGCCGTTGTGAACGCCGGTCCTTCGCACTTGGCCACTGCGTGAATGTGAATCCCATGCACGCCGGGAGGCAGGCCCTTCAGATTCAAGGTAATGCCCACGCCCTTGGCAGCAGGCGAAAATTCCGCCGTGCCCACGCTGGCGCCCATGCCGTCGTGCAGCTCCGTCTTGGCTTTCATTTGAGCGGACGCGGAAAATGCAGAGGAAATTACAAGTGCTGCCGTGATTGCAACCGTGTTTTGGATTCGCATAGTTTTGGAAGTATACATCAATCTGCGCCAACAATTGCCATGGAAAATTCGTGGTTCAGTAGCACAGGCTTCGGCCTGTGGATTTTCGTATCGCGAGCAAAAGTCAAACCCGGCAGGCCGAAGCCTATGCCACGAAGACCGTGCCACAAAGAATTCAATTATACCCATTCGACGTAATCGTCAGCGGCGTCGCATCCCAGACCAGCCCCGCGGGCAGCTGCGCCAGCGTGTTCCCCTCATTGTCGAGAAAAATCCCTTCGATGGTTCCCTTTAATTCCTTACCATTTTTTCCGTTCTCGATATGAAATCGAAAGGTCAGATTTTCCGTCCCGATGGGAGTTCCTTTACCCGGCGGCGGCTCCGAGAGATTTGAAATCAGGTGGGCCACAAAATTCCCGTGTCCTTCGCTGACCCACGTGCCGATAAACTCCGTCTCCATAAACGTGCCGTTCCCGAAATTCTGGCCGGTCACATAAGTCGACGCCCCCGCTTCCACGGCCACGCCCCCCGACAGAAAGCTCAGCAAATTGTGGCGCGCTGGCAAGGTTCCCAGCGCCTTGCGTGTCCCTCGCCACGACCCAATCAAGCTCGCCGAAGGATCGTCGTCCGCACTGCTCGCCCACGATAATCTTGAAACTCTCGATAATCTCGGCCCCGCAAACACGCACGCCAGTGCCACCAGCACACCCAGCGCCGCAATCCCCCGCATTCCTCGCATACCCATTTTTTCTTGCCTCCGAACCCGCACAAGAAATCGCCAATGGAGAGTCACCCTCTCCGGAGTCACTCAAATATATATTTGATTTACGCGGATTGCGAAACGATTTTTAGTAGGAATATCCGTTCGATGACTCACTCGTATTCAAAACACTTCAACTCATGTCGAAGGCCTTCAGGCCAAGTCCTCCGCCCCCATCGAGAAACCGCGAGGGTGCGGCCGCCCGCCCGTCTCAGCTTGGCCGTGGGACAAACCTTCTTGGTGTTAGCGTGCGTGGGCTTCGCAAGGCGGCAGGCCGAGAAAGGGGCATACATCCCCCGCAGGCAGCGCCCGCCCCACTTAAAACATCGTAACACGATACAACCTCTGGAATTCGTGCCGCTTCTCACTATATCGTGATACGATATATGTGTAATGTGGGCCATTGCGTGAGGCACTTCCTTGAAAAGGAGAAGAGAGTCATGAGGATTAAATTTGTTTTTGGGTTCCCCTTGGTTGTGATGGCTGTGGCGGCGTTGGGAGCGGTTTCCGCGATTGCGCAGAGCAGCCAAGCGACCGGAAAACTTAAAATTCACGTTAGTCCCAAACAAGCCTATGTCTTTGTCGATGGGAAGGCGATTCGCGACGGTAGCCAGACAATCGATTTGAGTGCCGGTAGCCACGCCATCGGAGTCGACAACTACGGGTACACTTCCCAAACGAAGGACGTGGATATAACGGCCGGGAAGACAGCGGACTTGGACGTTGTCCTGCAGGCCTCGGGGGATAAGGTGGACGGCCCCTTTGGCGATATCGAACTGAAGGGTCACCCGAGGGCAGCGGTTCTGCTCAATGGCAATACGCCCGCATATTTTGTCGGCCACGTCGATGAATTCGACAACAACTGGATCTGGCACCAGTGGCTGCTCGTGAAGCCGGGCACCTACCAGGTGACTGCAACGCAAAAGGGAGAAACAATTTGGTCGGGACCCGTCGCGGTCAAAGCAGGTGAGCGAGTGATTGTGGATCTCAATCACAATGGCGCGATCAAGACCAGAGACTTCAAGCGGGGACTCAATCTGGGGCCACAGCCGCGGTTTGAAGCAGGCGTTGCCAGCGCGATGGTTCCTATCGCAGCAGTGACGGCAGAGCTATCCGCCCAGGCAAACCAGGTCACTTGCGGGCAATCCACTGATTTAAATTGGAAGTCAGCCGATGCGGTGGAAACTTCGATCGCGAATATCGGCGGTGTTTCGGCGAACGGTGAACGTGCTGTAAGCCCGATGCATGTGACGACGTATGAACTTACTGCCAAAGGGCCAGGAGGGACTGCGGAGCAAACGGTCACGGTAAACGTCAATGCGCAACCAACGGCGACGCTCGCGGTGAGCCAGCCGGAAGTGCGCTATCACAAGATCGGCGACAAAGTTGTCGAACAGGATGCCGCGACCCTGAATTGGTCGGCATGCAATGCGAGTCAAGTCACGATCCAACCGCTCGGCAGCGTCGCAACCAGTGGTAGTCAGAGCATCGAGGCAATGCCCAACCAAACCAGCACCGGCCCCGTTGATCGAGACGTGACCTACACGCTTACCGCAGCCAATGCCTGCGGCGGAACCGCGACCCGAACCGCCATCTTGCATGTCGTCGGCTCGATCGATCCAGCCCCTCCAGTGACACTGGCGAGCGTCTTTTATCCTACGGCTTATCCCGAAGGGCGCCATCCGAAAGTGGGTCTGGTATCCAGCGAGGAACACACTCTTGCGAAGGCGGCCGCAACCTTCAAGAACAACGAGCGGTATGACGACCAGCAACAAAAGTTAATGATCGTAGGGCATGCCGACGTTCGAGGACCCAAGAAATACAATCAAGATTTGAGCGAAAGGCGAGCAGAGCTCGTCAAGAACTACCTCATCTCGCAAGGCATTGCGGATGACAATATCGAAACCCAGGCAGAAGGCAAGGAAAAGGAGCTCGATCAGAAGCGGGTGGAAGCGCTCCAATCGCAAGACACTCAACCGCCTCAAAAATGGATGACGAAGCGGGAGAAGGCGACTTGGCTCGCATACAACCGCAGAGTTGACATCATTCTTGAACCAAAAGGGCAGGAATCAACGGAAGCGTATCCAAACGACGCGCGTGAAGCGCGCATTCTCTGGCAGCGGCCCACGCCAAGTTTCAAGGCGGTCGAGTCTGTGTCACAAATTGCTCAAGGCAGCGAGCAGGCTCAGGCGGCCAATCCGAGTAACTAACAGACTTTCCTCGGTGAGCCATCATCTGCTCAGCGCAGTGGGGATTGCGTTGTGTGTCCTTCTTTTTGTTGAAATGGCGAACGAGTTAGAACAAATGCGTACACAAGGAGGAAATATAATGCGACTCTCAATGAAAGGCGTGGCGGTTGCCTCTGGGCTCTTGTGGGGGAGCGGGATTCTGCTTGTCGGAGTCATTAATCTGGCAAGGCCGACGTACGGGATAACTTTTCTAACGATGATGACCTCGGTGTATCCGTGGTTTCATCAGTCACACACGGTCGCAAGCGTCGTGATTGGCGCCGTCGATGGACTGATTGACGGTGCTATTGCCGGCTGCTTATTCGGATGGCTTTACAACACAATGGCGGACCTGAGTAACAAAGCGCAGACTCTCCAGGGACGGCACACTTAACGAAACTTCCGGCGGGTCGTCTTGCTCGGCGGTGAAGCGCCGGCTACATGTGAACGCCGCGCTTGGGAAATTGACGGCGGGTGGCATGCCCTTTCGGCGGGTGGCCAACGTTTTCGCTCTCTTGATGAGCGCGCACGCGCGGATGATACCACTTCAGTAAATCAATGCCGAGTGACAGTCTGGCTTTTTCGGGTGCCCGACGCTTTCGGGGTTTGAAAGGGTCGGGTTTTTGGCTTCTTCTTCGTTACAGGGATTCAAAACCCGCACCCTTTGAAAAACGCAAAGGGTGCGGCACCCAACGCAATCCTTTCAAGATTGAAGATCTTCGACGCTTGCCGATTTTTCATTGTTTGGAATGTCAGGAATGAGAGTGTGCGTGCAGCTCAATGCGGAAAAAACCAAGCGGCCAGCCCGGGCTGAGTCGGACTGGCCGCTTCGATTTGGAGGGGTATGTCCTGTTGCTTATTACTGTGTCGCTAACTACTTGATTATTTACTTCTGAGCTGCCGGCATCTGGTTGCGGGCGGCTGCATCGGCGGCTGCTTTGGAATCCGCCGAGACTGCGCCGGGCATCATCGCCGGGCCGCTGCTGGTGTTTGTCGTGCGGGTCAGGTAGAGCATGAACGGGGTAACTTCAAACGGCATTCTTTCCCGTTCCGCAACCGTGCCCACGGGCTTGGCCTTGAGCATTTCGAGCTTGTCGCTCCAGGGGTCCATCTTGACGCGGCCGCCGAGCGGCAACGCCACGATGGGAGAAGCGGCCGGCTTTGCCTTCGGGTCGACCGGAGCATTCGCAGCGGCCGGCGGTTGAGCAGCCGGTGCGGCGGAGGCCATACTCATGTTGGTGGGAACGCGATCGCCGAGGTGCGCGGAGATCAGGTTCGGGATGTCTTTCTGGCGTGTCTCCAGGGCATCCATGAAGAGCTTGGCAGTGGCCAGTTGATCCTTGTACGGCGAGTTTTGCAGGAGTTCATTGGCCTTGACGTTTGCGGCATCTTCTTCAGCCTGCGTGCGCGCGAAGCCGAAGTGGCGGAAGGTATCCTTCTCATCGAACAGCAGGCGATCGAAGAAGGCATACTGCCCGTCAATGCGGTGGCCGAGCACGACGTGCGACAGTTCGTGCGCAACCATGGTGGCCAGGCTGGCTTCATCGGGCAGCACGTCGATCAAACCGCGGCTGAACACGATGGTGTGGCCGATGGCAAAGGATTCCAGCGTGGAAGTCAGCAGCACGCGGCAGCGGATGTCCGGCTGAATGTCCAGGTTATTGGTTACTTCCAGGTTATTGACGACAGTCTCAAGAACCTTGTCCACTTCGCCCTCGGGAGCGAGCAAGCCGAGGCGTTCGAGGCGGTCCACGACGTTATCTTCCGCCTGGCGATCCCAATTGCGTTGCGCCATCACGGGGTTGATATCGTTCGCAGTGGTGGTCTGATCCTTGATCGGCGTCTGCGACTCAATCAGGATCTTGCTGAGTTCCTGCTCCTGCGAGGAGTGGCCCAGGTTGTATCCCCAGAGCCGCGTCTGCGCCTTGAAGGACAAGCGCTTGGACAAGGCGAAGTTCAAGTCCGACTCTTCGCTGTAGATGAATGCCGGCAGCCAGAGGTTCGGGCCGGTGTTCACACGCCAGCTGTCAAAGTGGAAGTAGTAATTGGTGCGCGAGCTGCCGCTGTAGGCACCGTTGAAGCGAACAATGTGGAAGTCCTGATCCTCGACCCAGATGCGGCCCGAGAAGCGCCCTTTGCCGGCTTTGGCAGTAGGCGTTACATCAAATACCAGGGTTCGAACTTCGCCGAGGAATTCCCGGCGAACGTAGTCGAACTTGTAGTGTTGTTTGTCGAATCCGTTGGTGTCCACGTAGATCATCTGCAAGAAACCCTGGGGCAGATATTCCATGGACAAAGACAGCATATCGCCAAGGCCGCTCAACATCTTCTTCTTGCCGCCCTTGGTGTCGTCGCCGTCCGTCAGGGGGTCAAGATTGACGCCCTTGGAGAGAACGGCCTTGCCGAGGAAGTATTTATCGCCGGCAGGAACAGAACCCAGGGCGTTGTCGCCGCGGAGATTCTGAATGTAGGTCTCCACCAGCGGAGTGAAGGGCTTGAGAGAATTCATCTCGGCCTGTTCCGTGGTGACAATCTTGTCCACGATCTGGTTCAAGGCGTTATCCTGTGTATCAGCCGCACGTAACGGCAGAGCACTTAGCGCCAGAACCACCAACACCGTCTTGATAATGCGCATATCCCCTCCGAACTTAAATTAACAGTTAGTATGCGATTTGAAACACGATATGAACCACCGCTGGGAAGTCGACCGGGTGACCGTTGGAAAGTGCGGGCTTGTATTTGATTTGTTGCGCAGCCCGCGTGGCCGCCTCATCCAGTCCATGGCCCAAACCTTTGACTACCCGATTCACCTGCACTTCACCACCCGATGCCGGAAAAACGACTTCCAACAGAACCTCGCCTTCCAGGTTTATCTTGATTGCTTCCGCTGAATACACGGGCTTCGGCTTAGACAAAATCACGACTGGCTCGACCGCCGGAGTATCGTCGGCTTTCTTCCTTGGCCCTTGCACAACTTGGTCGTTTGAATTTCCGAATCCGGCCGTCTGAACCGAACCGCCGCGCTTGCCTCCGCCGGAAGGCTCGATGGCCACGCCATTCGCAAATCCTGTGCTGGCTACAACTCCGCGCTGGCCATTGGCACCGCCGGAACCATTGCCGTAGCCCGGGCCGGGAGGCAAAGCTGCGTCGCCAAATTGGCCGACATTGGCACGCTTATTGGGATTGCTTGGCCCGGCAACTCCCTGAGGATCGCCGAACCCGCCGGTTTGAACTTTTTCCACCGGTGTGGGCTTCGTGATGGTCGGTGTCGCCTGGCTGCCGCTAGTCATCAAGCCGGTCTTCACAGGCTCGCGCGGCCGGGCTGGCTGGCTCGCGTCCACTTTCAAATTCAGCGGCTGAAATGTGTCATTCACCTTGGGAAGTTCCGCCTCGACTTGGCGGGGCTTTACTTTGGGCGCCTCCATTTTTGGCGGCGCAAAATATTTGGCTACATCCATTTTTGGCGGCGGGGCAGGCCGCTCAACTGGAGGAGGAGGCTCGGGCTGCACCTTGGCCATTTTAGGAGGAGCAGGAGCCTTGGGTTTCGGTGGCGCGGGAAGATCCAGTGGGGGACCTGCAAGGTCCGTCACCATATCCATGGCTCTCGGAATCATTTGCTGGGGAAACAGCAGCGGAAGAATGACTACAATCGTGACCAGACAGATTTGAATAATTACGCTGGTCCCGAGGGCACTCATTCGTGGCTTGGATTCAGGCAATAGAGCCAAGCGAGCACTCACTGGCTTGGTTCCTACCAGAGCTTTCCAGGCCTGAGGGTTCTTGTCGGAAGTTCGGGTTGAGGGTGCTAGCCGAAGACCGCCGCCGCGCGTGACTTCCTGTGCAATCGTTGTCATATCGTCTCGTCGCCTGTTTTTAGAATTCCGAGCGCGTAGAGACAGCTAACCACCTGCGGTTAGACAGGAGAGAGGCTGGCGCTGCCGCGTGCTCATTAAATGTACTGGGCTGGGCTGGGGGCCTGAATAGGACTTTTGTACTATTGTTTCTTAATAGCCACCTGAACGAATGGCCATCCGGAGGGGTAGATGGAGTACAGCACCTGTAGCGGCTTGGAGGCACACTGACCATGATCCGATCAAGTTTGATCCTCCTATTAAGAAACGCATATCCGTCGAAAACTGTAGCACTGCTCCTCCCCATACACAAGAACCCTTAATTTGGACAAAGGTTGCCCCGAAAACCTTCGAGGCCGAAGGGGAATGGGCGTGCAACCCCTATAAGCGTATTTCCCTATTTCGCGGGGATTCAAGTAGGATGTTGCGGTCCATATGCAGCCAACCGTCATCCGCGCCGACCGGGCGTTTACTCCATTCGAGGAAATCCACGACGCCGTGATCGTCATCCGAGGGAGCAAGATTTCCGCCATCGGGCAACGCGGCAAAGTTGAATTGCCGCGCGGGGTGCCGGTGATCGATGCGGGCGGCAAAACCATTGTGCCCGGCTTTGTCGACGTGCACATTCACGGCGCCGGGGGCCACGATGTAATGGAAGGCACCACCGAAGCTCTGGAAATTATTACAGCCAGAGTGGCGGCGCGCGGCACCACTTCCCTGGTAGCCACTACGGTGACGGCTAGTGAGCAGGAAACATGCGATAGCGTGGCGGGCATCGCACAATTCATCCTCAATACGAGTGAGTTTGCAACCCGCGAGCTGTCCGCCGAGGTTCTTGGAATCCATTTTGAGGGGCCCTTCATCAGCCCGGCGCGCCGCGGCGTGCATCCGGCAAAGTGGATTGCTGGCCCCTCCTGCGAATTGCTTGCGCTGCTTCTCAAGATAGCTCGCGGGACTGCGCAAATTTTGACGCTGGCGCCGGAATTGCCCGGCGCGCTGGATTTAATTGCGGCCGCGCGCAAGGCTGGATTGGTGGTGTCTCTTGGCCACACCGACGCCACATACGAAGAAGCACAAGCGGCCATTGCGGCCGGCGCCAGCCATGCCGCGCACGTGTTCAATGCCATGCGTCCTTTTTCGCACAGGGAAACCGGAGTGCTTGGCGCGGTGCTGACTTCCGCAAAAGTGAGTGCTGAACTGATCGCGGACGGAGTGCATGTGGATGATGCGGCCATGCGCATGCTCGTCGAGCTGAAAACGCCAGAGCGCGTGATCCTGGTCAGCGATGGCATCTCGGCCACCGGAATGCCCGACGGGAAATATCAGCTGGGAATGTTTGAGGTGAATGTGTCGGGAGGCGTGGCCCGCAATGCCGAGCGCAAGCTGGCTGGGAGCACCCTCACGTTGGACCGTGCGTTGCGCAATATGGTCGCGCTGGGCGTCCCGTTGGCGTCAGCACTGCGCATGGTGACCGCAAATCCCGCACGGCAAGTCGGCCTGGGGGGGCGCAAAGGAATTCTCGCGCCGGGTGCGGATGCGGACTTGGTTTTCTTAGATGACAAACTGGAAATTTCAGGCGTGATGACAAGGGGAGCAGGATTGTCGCTCTCCTGATTCCTCCTCATGCATTTCTCTGTGTCCTCTGTGTTAAAAGCCTTTCTGCCGCGTCGAAAACCATTTAACACAGAAAACACAGAGGGCACGGAGAAGACCTTATTTGTTCAACGGAAGATTCAATTCAGAGGAAAGCTGGTAGGGATCGAACGGGCTGCATGCGAAGAAGCGCTCGCCAACCTTAATTGTGGGGACTTTCCTGCGGCCCTCGTTGACTTCCAGCACAAGATCCTCGGCATCGACATCCTCATCGATGTTCACTTCGATGAAGCTTACGCCGCGATCCTGCAGAAACTTCTTGGCGCGGCGGCAATCCACACACCAACTCGTGCTGTAAACCGTGATTTCTTCCATATACATTTGATATTAGCGCTCTAGGAACGGATGCAGGCGCGCTTAATGCCCGGCAGAGGCTGAAGAGGCAACAGAGGTTGCGCCTGCCTTGGCCGCTACTTGCAACCGCGTTTCCGCGCGCGCCAGGGAATCCTCGGCGCGTTTCCAATCCACGCTGGGATCGTTGAGAGTGGCCATGCGTTTGAGGGCGCGGTCGCGGGAAGCCTGGGCGCGCGGCACATTGATCTCCTCGCCGCGTTCGGCGCGTTCCGCCAGCACGATCACGCGATCGGCCAGGACTTCCACAAATCCGCCGATAGCCGTGCAATAAAATATGCGGTTGTCAACCTGGTGGCTCAGTTCGCCAATGCCCAGTTCGGCCAGCAGCGGCGTATGCCCCGGCAACACGCCAATGTAGCCGCCGAGTACCGGAATCTGCGCCTCATTCACCGCCTCGCGCAATACTTGACGCGCCGGTGTGACGATTTCGAGTGTGAATGTGTCCGCCATTGTTTGTCGTGAATTGTGAATTGTGATTTGTGATTCGTGATTCAGAACCGCACCCACGCGGTAGTTTGGTTTTCACGAATTACGAATCACGATTTACGAATCACACTCCTACGCCGTCGCCGCCATTTTCTCGGCCTTCTCGCGCGCTTCTTCGATTGTGCCGACCATGTAGAACGCCTGCTCCGGGAGGTCGTCGTGCTTGCCTTCCACGATTTCCTTGAAGCCGCGCACGTTGTCGGCGATCTTCACGTACTTGCCTTCGAGGCCGGTGAACTGTTGCGCAACGAACATCGGTTGCGACAAGAATTTTTCGATTTTTCGCGCGCGCGTTACGGCCTGCTTGTCTTCGTCGGACAGTTCCTCGATACCCAGAATGGCGATGATGTCCTGCAAATCCTTGTAGCGTTGCAGGACGCCCTTCACCGCGCGCGCCACGTTGTAATGGTCTTCGCCGACGACTCGCGGATCGAGAATGCGCGAATAGCTGGCCAACGGATCGACCGCCGGATAAATTCCGCGCTCCACGATCTGGCGGCTGAGGTTGGTGGTGGCATCCAAGTGCGAGAACGTGGCGGCCGGAGCGGGGTCCGTATAATCGTCGGCGGGCACGTAAATGGCCTGCACCGAGGTGATCGACCCATGCTTGGTGGAAGTGATGCGCTCCTGCAACTCGCCAATTTCGGTGTTCAAGTTCGGCTGGTATCCCACGGCGGAAGGCATGCGTCCCAGCAGCGCGGATACTTCCGAGCCGGCCTGCACGAAGCGGAAAATGTTGTCGATGAACAGCAACACATCGAGGCCTTCTTCATCGCGGAAATATTCCGCGACGGTCAGTCCGGTCAAGCCAACGCGTAGACGCGCGCCGGGCGGTTCGGTCATCTGCCCGTAGATTAGAGCGGCGCGCGACTTTTCCGAATTGCCGGGAACCACAACGCCCGATTCCTGCATTTCCAGCCACAGGTCGTTGCCCTCACGGGTGCGCTCGCCCACTCCGGCGAATACCGACACGCCGCCGTGCTTCATGGCCACGTTGTGAATCAGCTCTTGAATCAAAACCGTTTTGCCGACGCCCGCGCCGCCGAACAGGCCAATCTTTCCGCCCTTCAGGTACGGTTCGAACAGGTCCACGACCTTGATGCCGGTTTCGAACATTTCGAGTTCGGTGGACTGGTCCTCGAGCGACGGCGCTGGGCGGTGAATCGGATAGCGCTTCTCCGTCTGGACCGGCCCCAGGCCATCTACGGGCTCTCCCAGCACGTTCATCACGCGCCCCAGCGTTGCGCGGCCCACGGGCACAGCAATCGGCCCGCCGAGATCGACGCCCTTCATGCCGCGCACCACGCCTTCGGTGGCAGTCATGGCGACGGTGCGCACACGCCCTTCGCCAAGGTGCTGCGCGACTTCCGCCACGATGTTGATCGGCTCGGGGCCTTCAAAACCTTCGCTGGTGATATGCACCGCGTTATGAATTTCCGGCAGGTGGTGCTCGGGAAATTGCACGTCAATGACGGGTCCAATAACCTGGATGACGGTGCCGACGTTTCCTGTTTCGTGTTGCGCCATTTTTTTTTGGCTCCCTGGTGCGTGTATCGTGATTCGCGATCTGTGACTGGTGATGCATGGCCCGTCGCGAGTCACGGATCACGCCTTATTCTGCAGCCGCTGCTCCGCTGACTACTTCGATGATCTCGCGCGTGATCGCCGCTTGCCGAACTTTGTTCATGTGCAGCGTCAGCGCGTCGATTACATCCGAGGCGTTGCTCGTTGCCGATTCCATGGCCGTCATGCGCGCGGCGTGTTCTGCGGCGGAGCTTTCGGCAATCATGCGGAAAATTTGCATCTCGACGTAACGCGGTACCAGTTTGTTGAAAATTTCCGCTGCGGGCTGCTCGTAAATGTAATCCACATTTTCCGCGGAAGACGCGGGCGGCGCGCCCTTTTCCGGTTCGCCGAGCGCGGCGCGCTCCAGCGGCAGAACTTTTTCCACGCGCAGAGTCTGCGTCATCACATTCTTGAATTCGTTGTAGATCAAATAGACGGAATCCGCGCCGCCAGATTCGTAAATTTTCATGACTTGGGCGGTAATTTCCTTGGCTTTGCCTAGATCGGCGCGCGAGGTCACGTCCACGTATTCGGCGGCGATTTTCCAGGAGCGCTTTCGGAACGCATCGCGGCCCTTCTTTGCAAGGGTAATTACTTCCACGGATTTGTCGCTCTTGGTTCGCAGGAAATCAAAGGCCGTGCGCAGCACGTTGGCGTTGAACGCGCCAGCCAATCCACGCTCACCGGCGGTGACCAGCACCAATATTTTTTCTTCGGGACGCTGCGTCAGTAAAGGAAATTGCTCCGGATTCTCGATACGCGACATCGCCGACCGCAAAACTTCGCGAATGCCTGTGGCATACGGCCGCAGCGACAAGGCTGTCTCCTGCGCGCGCCGCAGCCGGGCCGCAGCGATAAATTTCATGGCGCGGGTGATTTGCTGCGTGTTTTTCACCGAGCGAATGCGCCGCCGGAAATCGAGAAGTGTGGGCATCGAATGGGTTCCGCTAGCGGATTAGGCGCGCGCCACCGCGGCGCCGGCCTGGAATTGCTCCTTATATTCGCCGATGGCGCGTTTGAGCTCCGCTCGCATCTCATCGGTAATCTGTTTTTTCTGGACAATTTGCACCAGCAGGGCGCTGTAGCGGGTTCTCACGAACTCGATCAGCCCTTTCTCAAAACGCGTAATATCCGCAACGGCCACATCGTCCGTCAGCCCGCTGGTGCCCGCGAAAATTACGAGCACTTGCTCTTCAACCGCCAGCGGAGAAAATTGCCCCTGTTTCAAAAGTTCGGTCAGCCTTTGCCCACGCGCGAGTTGCGCTTGTGTGGCTTTGTCCAGCTGGTCGGAACCGAACTGCGCGAAGGCCGCAAGTTCGCGGTATTGCGCGAGGTCCAACCGCAGCGAGCCGGCTACCTGGCGCACGGCCTTAATCTGCGCGTTGCCGCCTACGCGGCTCACGGAAAGACCCACGTTAATTGCGGGGCGGATGCCGCTGTTGAACAAATCCGCTTCCAGATAAATCTGCCCGTCGGTAATCGAAATCACGTTGGTCGGAATGTACGCGGAAACGTCGCCCGCCTGAGTTTCGATTACTGGCAGAGCCGTCAGAGAACCCGCGCCCAGCTTGTCGTTGAGCTTCGCGGCGCGTTCCAACAGGCGCGAGTGAAGATAAAACACGTCGCCCGGAAACGCTTCGCGGCCGGGAGGACGCCGCAACAGCAAGGAAATTTCGCGGTAAGCCTGCGCGTGCTTGGAAAGATCGTCGTAGAAGCAGACGGCGTGTCGCTTGGAGTCACGGAAATATTCGCCCATGGCGCAGGCTGCGTACGGAGCAATGTATTGCAGGGTCGCCGGTTCGGTGGCCGAAGCTGCGACCACGATGGTGTAGTCCATCGCGCCCGCGTCGGTCAGAACTTTTACCATCTGCGCGATGGTCGAGCGCTTCTGCCCGATGGCGCAATAGATGCAGATTACATCGCCGCCCTTCTGGTTCAAAATCGTGTCCAGGATGATGGCGGTCTTGCCGGTCTGGCGGTCACCGATGATCAGCTCGCGCTGTCCGCGGCCGATCGGGATCATCGAATCGATGGCCTTGATGCCGGTCTGCAGCGGCTCGCGCACAGGTTGCCGATCGACAACGCCGGGCGCGATACGCTCAATCGGAATGCGCTGACTTGTGGCAATCGGACCTTTGCCATCGAGAGGAACACCGAGCGGATTGACTACGCGGCCCACCATGGCTTCGCCCACCGGCGCGGACATAATCGTGCCCGTGCGCTTGACGGTGTCGCCTTCCTGCACCAGCGTGTATTCGCCCAGGAGCACGGCGCCGACCTGATCCTCTTCCAAGTTCAGGGCGATGCCAAACACATCGTGCGGAAACGCCAGCATTTCGCCGGACATGGCTTTTTCCAGGCCGTACACGCGCGCAATGCCGTCTCCCACCGAGATCACCGTGCCGACTTCCTCGACGGCCACAGCCTGCTCGTAGTTGGCGATCTGCGCCTTTAGTATTTTTGAAATTTCATCCGCTTTGATCGAGGCCATTCCCAACTCCTATTCGGAAATCATTTGGGCACGCATGCGTTCCAATTGTGTTCGTACAGAACCGTCGTAAATCGTGGAACCGATTCGGACCACGGCGCCGCCAATCAGGGCCGAATCCGTCGTGAATTGCGCCTGCACTTTTTGACCGGTAAGTTTGCCAAGCGCCGCGCTCAGTTCAGCGCGCTCCACCGCCGTCAACTCCGTGGCCGAGCTCACCGCGGCTTGCATGATGCCCTGACGGGCGTCCAGCAATCTGCTGAATGCCTGTTGAATTTCGATCAACATCCCGGCATGCCGGTGGTCAACAATCACAAAAAGATAATTGCGCAGCGTGCGGCTGGCTCCCATGCGGGCGACGATTGCCTCGATCGCGGAATGTTTTGCAGCGCGTGCAATCGAGGGGTTGGCCAGAAACGCATGCAGTTCTGACGATTCGAGCATGAGCGCCGCGAAATCGGCGAGCTCCTGCTTGATCTGATCGGCCTGCCTGTTTTCGAGCGCCACATCCACCAGCGCGCCCGCGTAACGTTCCGCCAGCGCCTTCAATTGGCACCCTTTCCAAGCTTGTCGAGAAACGACTGGAACATTTTGGAGCGAATTTCCGGATTCATTCTGGAGCTCACCAGCACCGCTGCGCGCTCCACCGACAAAGACGCAGCAATGTGGCGCAACTGTTGCTGCGCGGCGCGCTCCGAAGCGGCTAATTCGCCGCGTGCCGCCTGATTGATCTTGTCGATTTCGACCAGGCTCGATGTGCGCAGCCGTTCCGATTCCGCCGCCCAATTTTTTTCCGCTTCATCGCGCATGGCCGTCAAATCCTTATCCAGATGCTCGACCTTCGCGGTGACTTCGCGTAGTTCACTGTCCGCAGCGTCCTTCGCTGCTGTCGCTTCATGAATGCTGGCCGCGATGGCTTTGGCGTTGCCGCTGAAGAATGCGCCGCCATGCTTGGCGACCAGGTAGGCGATGCCGCCAAAAACAATCACAAAGTTGAGCCACTTAAAAATTTGGCCCGCGGGAGATTCCACCGGATCGGATTTTGCGCCCTCCTGGGCAAGCGCGGGAAACGCAGTGAAAATGAAAATCAGAAGAGTGCTGGAAACGACGGGCAGGACGCGCTTCAAAGATTTCATCATGCCTGCCTGCCCGATGAACTTCCCGGTCCGGAAGGCAATCCCGCAAGAACAGCATCGGCAATCTGGTCCGCCAGAACGCCGCTGGATTGCTCCAGCTCCGCGTGCGCAGCCTTCACTTCAGCCGCAAGGACCTTCTTCGCTTCCTGAAGTGCAGTCTGAGCAGCAGTTCGCGCAGTGTTTATAGTCGCCTGGCGTTGATCCAGGGTGCGCCGGCGTTCGGATTCCTGCTCGGTAAAAATCTCGGCGCGCGCTTTTTTCAAGGAATCGTTATAAGTACGAAGTTTTTCGCGCACGGCTGCTCGGCTGGTTTCGGCCTCGATCTTGGCACCTTCGGCGCGCTTGTGGCGCTCGGAGAGCACGCGCTCCATGGGCTTGAAAAAACTCCAGCGCATGAAAAGATAGAATAGAAAAACGATAATGACCGTGGGAACAGCCGAAAGAAACAATTCACCGAGTTGGTTAACGATTTGCACTGATTACGCTAGGGCACCCGACCGTGCCCGCCAAATTCTCTCACAGGAATCCCCAAGGTGCACACCCACACCAGCAGGCAATTTCTTCCTGGTCAAAGGAGTGATTTTATAGCATCGGAGAGCGTTTCACGCAAGCCCTACCGGAGAAAGGTGATGTCCTACGGTAGCGCGGGCTTCAGCCTGCTGATTTTAGTCCTGGCAAGCTCCAACCCCCGCAGGTTGAAGCCCGCGTTACAGTGTCGGCATCCGTTTGCTTTAATCGCTGTGATGAACAGCGCCCGCTTGCTGGGGCTAAACGGAGCGCGATAGAATGAGCCGCGCTGCTGGCACGGCCTCTCACATTTGAATTGGGCATGCTCCGCCAGGTTTCTCATTCGCGCTGCGCACGACTAGGAGAATTTGATGGCCGCGTTTCCCGGCGTAGATTATCTCGACTTCGATTCCCTGCTGAACGATGAAGAGTTGCTGGCGCGCAAGACGGCTCGCCAGTTTGTCGACGAACAGGTCATTCCCATCATTGAAAAACACAATCGTGAAGCGACCTTCCCGCTGGCTCTAGTACCGAAACTGGGCGAGCTTGGTTTTTTTGGCGCGAGCCTCGAAGGATACGGCTGCGCGGGAATGTCCAACGTGGCTTATGGACTGGTGACGCAGGAATTGGAGCGCGGTGATTCCGGCCTGCGCAGCTTCGTTTCCGTACAAAGCGCGCTGGTGATGTATCCCATCCATACGTATGGTTCGCCGGAGCAAAAGGACAAGTGGCTGGCGCGCCTGCAAAGCGGCAATGCAGTTGGATGTTTCGGCCTCACCGAGCCGCAGTTTGGTTCCAACCCCGGCGGCATGTTAACGCGCGCGGTGCTGCGCGGCGATCGCTACATTCTGAACGGCGAAAAAATGTGGATCACCAATGGATCGCTCGCGGACGTGGCGTTGGTGTGGGCCAAATGCGAAGACGAAAAAATTCGCGGTTTTCTAGTTGAAAAAGGCAGCAAAGGTTTCAAGACTTTCGATGTGCACGGAAAACTTTCCCTGCGCGCTTCCATCACTTCGGGACTGTCCATGAACGATTGCGAAATTCCCGCGGAAAATGTGCTGCCCGGAGTGGCGGGCATGAAAGGCCCGCTGAGTTGCCTGACGCAGGCGCGTTACGGCATCGGCTGGGGAGCGATCGGCGCGGCGATGGCTTGTTATGACACCGCTCTGCAATATGCAAAGACACGCAAGCAATTTCAAAACAAGCCTATCGCCTCGCACCAACTGGTGCAGGACAAGCTGGTCTTCATGATCACTGAAATTTCCAAGGCGCAACTGCTGGCGCTGCACATTGGCAGGCGAAAAGACAAAGGTCAAGTGGATCCGGCGCACGTCTCCATGCTGAAAATGAACAATGTGTGGATGGCCATGGAAACGGCCCGCAAGGCTCGCGACATTTTGGGCGCCAACGGCATCGTGGACGATTACTGCATCATGCGGCACATGAACAACCTCGAATCGGTCTACACTTACGAGGGCACGCACGACATTCACCGGCTGGTGATCGGCGAGCGCATTACGGGCATTCCCGCCTATTTCTGAAATGCGGGCGGAGACCTGCAAAAAAATTGAGGAGGACTACTTGATGATTCGCAACAGCGCTGGTTCCGCGCATGTCCTTCCGTTTCTCTGGCACGCCATTTTCCTGGCAAGCTTTCTGTGCGCAGCGGTGATCGCTCCTGCATCGGCCCAGGAAAAGCCCAAGATTCGCTCCATCACGGCATTCATCCGCCTGGACCCAAGCCAATATAAAGAGCAGTTCAGCGAAACGCTGACCATGCTGCGCAAGGCCAAGGCACGCTATGAGCTGGCTGGCTACGAAGTGCAGACCATCCGCGTTACCACGCAGCCCTTCACGGAATACACCAAGGGCAAATCGAATAAGGAAGTCCTGGATTTCTTTCACCAGGTGGATGAAATCGGCAAACGCGAAAATATCCTGATCGGCATCGGACCCGCGATGATGACCGAGAAGGATGACCCTGCGCAGGCGCAGCTCCTGGGCGAAATTCTGAGCGAGACAACTTCCATGCGCGGCACTGTTGTGGTGGCGGGAGACGACGGCATCCACTGGAAGGCCATTCATGCCGCCGCCGAAGTGATGAAATATCTGGAAGAACGCACCGACCACAGCATCGGCAATTTCTATTTCGCCGCGATCGCCAACGTGCCCGCCTACGCGCCATTTTATCCTGCTTCCTATCATCAAGGATTGGGACACCAATTTGCGATTGCACTGGAATCGGCAAACGTGGTGGCAGCCGTGATGGCGGTGCAGCGTGACCCGGAAGCCACGCGACAGGTGTTGATCTCCGAACTGGGGCGACACGCGCGCAACATTGCGGACATTGCCGGTAAAATCGATCAGGAATCAGGCTGGACTTACATGGGCATCGATCTTTCACCGGCGCCGCACAAAGAAGCATCGATCGCATCGGCGATGGCAGGATTTACGGGCGGCAGATTCGGCACCAGCGGCACCATGACCGCGGCGGCCATCATTACCTCGGCGCTGCGCGATATTAATATCAAGAAAGTGGGTTACTCGGGGCTGATGCTGCCGGTGATG
>Ga0182024_10010682_pt1 | contig 18664 bp, 23 predicted proteins | sample P32metaG_FD_120480 | JGI IMG/M metagenome (GOLD analysis project Ga0182024, IMG submission 120480) | Permafrost microbial communities from Stordalen Mire, Sweden - P3-2 metaG (Illumina Assembly) | ecosystem: Environmental > Terrestrial > Soil > Wetlands > Permafrost | place: Sweden: Stordalen... | reverse complement strand
GTTCTTGAGCTCTTCCTCGAGCGCCCTCTTCTTCTCGGCCACTTCCTTGTTGCCAGACTCCTCGGTCTCCTTGATCTTCTTCAGCGTCTCGGTGTACTCGGTGGACATAATCGCTAAATCAGAGCCTCCCCACTATCAGCAGGAAGATCAAAAGCAGAGCGAGCACCTTGGCGACGGTAAACCCTGCAATGGCGAAGTAGAACTTCTTCTGCTCCTTGTTGACAAACCCTCCCGGGAAGAACATGGACTTGGGCGGATGCTTGGCCCAGTAGTAGTATTTCGGCATCCCCGGGCGCTCCTTCTCCTCGGTAGCGTCACTCAACATAATCGGCCTCCATCTTGCCCTCCTTCTTGCCCGCTTTCTCGGCGGCCTCCCTCTCTGCAATCTTCCTCTTCACAGTCTTCAGCTTCGTGAAGCTCTCCCTTTCCATCTCGTCGAACCGGAATTTGATGTATCTTGCGTTGGACTGCAACCTGGGAATCAGGACGTTCTCTATGGCGTTCGACCTCCGCTTGGTCTTCTCTATCTCGAGCAGCAGCTTCCTCAACGCCGTTTCTTTCTCCGCCACGTCTAAAACCATCTGATGGACCTCCGTGAATGCTCTTATCGCCTGGTTCACAGAGGCGGGTATCTCGAGAAGGTACTCCTGGCCAGCCTGGCTGGCGCTCTGCGACGTTACCTCAGGGATGCGGACCCCCATCACGTTCTTACTCTTTAGGGTGAGCTCGTGAATCTTGGGAATCCTCATCGACTCGTACTCAAGCCTCAGGGGGCCTGCGAACATCTCCGTACCGTGGATGCCTTCGTATCCCTTTGATAGCTTCGACTGGAGGCCGCTCCTTAGGTCCGCCACCGTGCTGCTCAGCTTGAAGAACTCGAATATGAGAGCCGACCGCTTCAGCTTTAACAGCTTCAGGCCCTTCTTCGATATTGCAATCCTGCGGATGGTCTTGAGGTATTCCATCCTAGTGGGCCGGATGTTGATTGCGACTGGCAGTGCGATCACCTATTGTGGCGCGGTTCTTCTCCTGTACTTCTCAATCAGGTCTGGTTTTATCCTCTTGATCTCTGAGTCTGATAGCGGCTCGATGACCTGCCAGCCGAGGTCCAGCGTCTGCTCGATGCTGCGGTCCTCGTTCACTCCCTGCCTGACGAACATCTTCTCGAACCTGTCTGCGACTTGGAGGAACTTCCTGTCTGACTCGCTCAGAGCTTCCTCGCCAACTATCGCCGAAAGAGCTCGGATGTCTTTGCCCTGCGCATATGACGCGTATAGCTGGTCGGCCATGCCTCTGTGGTCTTCCCGGGTCCTCTTGGGCCCTATACCCTGGTTCATCAGCCTGGAGAGGCTTTCGAGGACGTCAATCGGTGGATAAATGCCGGCGCGGTCGAGGTCACGGCTCACGTAGATCTGTCCTTCCGTGATGTACCCAGTGAGGTCCGGAATGGGATGGGTCTTGTCGTCCGCCGGCATGGTCAGAATCGGAATCTGGGTGATCGAGCCCTTCTTCCCCTTTATCTTCCCTGCCCTCTCGTAAATCGTAGCCAGGTCGGTGTAGGTGTAGCCAGGATAACCTCTCCTTCCGGGGACCTCGTCGCGTGCAGCGGAGATTTCGCGCAGTGACTCGCAGTAGTTGGTCATGTCCGTGAGGATGACGAGGACGTGGCTCTCCCTCTCGTATGCCAGATATTCGGCGGTCGTGAGTGCGAGTCTGGGGGTGAGGATTCTCTCCATCGAAGGGTCCGAAGATAGATTGAGGAAGAGCACGGTTCTCTCGAGGGCTCCTGTCTCTTCGAACTGTCGGATGAAGAAATTCGCTTCCTCGCTGGTTATTCCCATGGCGGCGAAAACCACTGAGAAGTTCTCCGACGAGCTAAGCACCTTGGCCTGCCTTGCGATCTGAGCGGCAAGGACGTTGTGCGGGAGGCCCGCTGCCGAGAAGATTGGTAGTTTCTGCCCCCTGACCAGCGTGTTCATCCCGTCGATGGTGGATATTCCGGTCTGGATGAATTCGGAAGGCTCCTCTCTGCTGTACGGGTTTATCGCCGAGCCGACGATCTCGACCTTGTGCTTGGCCACCATGCTGGGTCCGCCATCGCGCGGGTTGCCCAAACCGTCAAAGGTCCTACCTAGCATCTCGTCGGAGACCGATATCCTCGCCGTCTCGCCCAGGAACCTCACAGAAGTCCCAGTGGTGCTCAGGCCGAGCGTGGACCCGAATACCTGGACGATTGCCAGCCCCGCAGCGGAGTCGAGGACCTGCCCGCGGACCCTCTCGCCCAAAGCGTTGGTGACTTCGACCATCTCGCCGTACGCGGCGTTTGTTACCTTCTCCACGAAGAGGAGAGGGCCGGCCACTTGATTGACCGTCTTGTAGGATACCGGTTCCATTACGCGACTACCTCCTTTGCCAGAGTAGCGAATTCATTGTCCATATCGTTCTCGATCTCCTTGACGAGAGATTCCGTCTGATCCTCCGGAGTCCATTTGATCTTGGATATCTTCGACTTTACGGGTATCTTGGCAATCTGCAGCGCTTGGGCGCCTGCCTTGATGGCATCGGCCTCCATCCTGCCGAAGGTCAGCATAGTCTTCAGCATGAGATACTGCTTTCTTATCGATGTGTAGGTGTCGACAGGGTCGTACGCGCTCTGCTGAAGGTAGTCCTCTCGTATCATCTTTGCCAGGTCCATCACTCCCTTTTCGGACTCCGGGAGAGCGTCGTATCCTACGAGCTGGACTATGTCCTGCAACTCGGCCTCCTTCTGAAGTATTCCTAGCGCCTCCGTACGCATCTCCGGCCACTCTTTCGCGATATTCTGCTCATACCAGCTCTTAAGGTCAGCAGTGTACAGTGAGTAGCTGGTGAGCCAGTTAATCGATGGGAAGTGCCTGCGCGCCGCAAGGCTTGCGTCGAGAGCCCAGAAGACCCTCGTCACACGCAACGTGTTCTGTGAGACCGGTTCGGAGAAGTCACCTCCAGGAGGTGACACGGCACCCACGACGGTCACGGAGCCGATTCTGCCCTCCGGCGACAGAGTTACCGCCTTTCCGGCCCTTTCGTAGAACTCCGCCAGCCTGCTTCCGAGATAGGCAGGATAACCCTCCTCGCCGGGCATCTCCTCAAGCCTGCCTGAAATCTCTCTGAGAGCCTCTGCCCATCGTGAGGTGCTGTCCGCCATAAGTGCGACATCGTAGCCCATGTCCCTGTAGTATTCGGCGATGGTGATTCCCGTATAGATGCTGGCCTCCCTCGCGGCTACGGGCATGTTAGAGGTGTTCGCGACGAGTATGGTTCGTTCCATGAGCGGCCTCTTCGAGTGGGGGTCCTCGAGTTCAGGAAAGGTAGTGAGCACTTCGGTCATCTCGTTGCCGCGCTCCCCGCATCCGACGTACACGATTATCTTACTGTCACTCCACTTTGCGAGCTGCTGTTGTGCGACGGTCTTGCCGGAGCCGAACGGGCCGGGAATCGCTGCCGTGCCACCCTTCGCGAGTGGGAAGAACGTGTCCATCACTCTCTGGCCCGTGAGGAGAGGCGCGTCCGGGGGAAGCTTCTTGTTAATCGGCCTGGCTGTCCTGACCCTCCACTTGCTCGCCAAGAAGATCTGAACATCGCCCTGAGCAGACTTCACCTTGGCGACGGTCTCCCTGATGGTGTATTTTCCTTCCTTGATCTCGACGAGCTCTCCGCTTACTCCAGGTGGTACCATAATCTTGTGAGATACCAGCGGGGTCTCCTGTACCGTGCCGATGATCTCGCCCGGCGTGACGCGGTCCCCCTTCTTCTTGGTCGCGACGAAGTCCCACTTCTTCTTCTCGTCGAGGGCCGGAATCGTCAGACCGCGGCTGATGAAGTCGCCGCTGAGTTCCCTTAGAACGTTGAGAGGCCTCTGAATCCCGTCGTAAATCGAGGTCAGGAGCCCGGGGCCCAGCTCGACCGAGAGGGCCTGTCCTGTATTGACGACCTTATCTCCAGGTCTCACGCCCGTGGTATCTTCGTAAATCTGAAGGGTCGCGGTATCACCCTCCAGTCTGATCACCTCTCCGATCAGTCCAAGTTCGCCGACGCGAACTACGTCGAACATCTTAGCTCCTTCGAGGCCTTGCGATGTGACGACAGGGCCGCTTACTTGGATTATTCTTGCTTCGCTCATTTTGCGTTCACCTTAAGGTCCACGCCGAGTACCCTTCTTGCCAGCAGGGAAAGGGATTCTTCTGTAGCCTGCGAGTTCAGGGATGGCATGAACACCACGAGCGGTATTATCGAGGACTCTAGCTTCTCTCTGGTCCCGGCGGAGAGGGCCATCCTCGCCTCGTTTCCCACAACTACCAGGCCGTAGTTGTTTGAGTTGAACAGGTCCATCACGATCTTCTGTGCCTCGCTTCCACTAGCGATGAATGCGTCTTCGACTCCGAGCAGACGGTATCCCAGGACGAGCTCCCTCTCGCCCACGACCGCGATCTTGCCGCTCTGCGTCGCAGTTTTGCTGCTCAAGACGATTCCTCGAGAATTATTGACTTTATGTATTCTTCGGTCATTCCGTATTGTTTCGCGTAGGTTATTCTCCTGATGTTCTGCCGTTCGATTTCCGACCGCAGGATGAACGTGAACACGGATGCCAGCGAGATGCCCATGCTGCGGAACCTCGGCAGGTACTTGCCGACCATCAACTTGTCCATCGCGACCTCGAAGTCCGTGAGGTTGTTCGACTGGCGGTATTTTTCGAGCGCCTGTGATAGGTCGAACCACGGCTCCAACTTCTTGACCGTCTCTGCAAAGTCTACGGTGGAATAGATGTCCAGCAGACCGGCCTCGTCTATCAGTCCGCCTGCTATGATGTGTTTGGCGAAAATCTCCCTCGCCAGATTTGATTCCCTAGCCTTGAGGAGGTTGAGTATGTCCTTCTTCGTGATCTCTGCCCTGACGTATTCCCTGAGCACGCCCTCGCTTCCCTGGAGGAACCTAAGTTCCCAGAATAACTTCGAATAATAGTAGTTCTGCAGTGCGCCTGTGAACACGCCAAGGTCGCCCGTCTTTCTGAACTCTCCTAGCTGCTGAAGTAGGATTGCGCCATAACCGTACTTGACGAGGGAGTTTATCACCGCCTCCACGTCGGGCTGCTGAAGCAGCGCATGCAAATCGCTTAGCGGGATGACGCTCGACGAGAGACTCACGGGGACGTTTCTGGAGGATACCAAGAAGGCCTCGGTCTGCTCCAGGCCCTTTCCAAGACTCTTCGCGGCTATGATCAGCTCGATATTCTCGATGTCCCATTTCGAGAGATACGCCAGAACTGCACTCCTCGCAAATACGGGGGAGGCCTGTACGGCGACCCGGTTGGTATTCACCAGATGGCGGTTCAGGGCGACCTCTATGAGTTCTGGAGGCTTGTATATGGATGCGGCTGCCTCTATGTCGGGAGCGTACCAAGTAGACTCGAGCTCCTGGGCTATCTCGGCGGTGTTCTTCGCCCGGGCCAGCTCGTAGAGCTTATCCGTCGTGAGAAAATTTAGTGAGAGCACCTTCACCGTCCCGAAACTTGCGGCGTAGGACGATTGCAAGCCCCATTACTCCTTGCCCAGGATGTACGCTCGTGCGTCTTCTTCGTGGTTGCGAAGGATCTCCTCGAAGGTGAGGTCGAGCTCTAGCGTCCCATCGCGATTTTCGGCCTTGAAGCCTCCAATGGTCTTCAGGTCGGAGGAGACGACTTTGGCACCCGATTTCTTCAGAAGGGGCGCGTCCGCTTGACGGCAAACTAGCTTTATCTCCGCCCCCAGCCTCTTCGAGGCGTATGCGAGCATCTTGGACAACACCTCTGGATATTGGTTGGAATTTGCGAAATCTGCTAGAGCCTGCCTGAGCAATACGATATTGTTCTCGAGCATCTTCTCGGTCGCGTCGAACGTCATCTTCTTCGCCTGGAGCTTGGCGGCCCCCGTAATCCTGATTTTTTCTCTCTGGGCCAGCGCGACTGCTTGCGTCTTCGCGGACTCTAGAATGTAGGCGCGCTGTTCCGCGGCCCTTTTTGTCACTTCGTCTCTTTTGGCCTTGTACTCCGACTCGAGTTGCTCTATGGTCCTCTTACGCTTCTCGTCTACCTCTCTGAGTAAGGTCTCTGCAGCCACCCTTGGTCAAGACCTTTTCTAGAGGATGTTGAGCAGCAGGATGACTCCGAGAACGAATCCGATGATCCACAGCGTCTCTGGAATCACGAAGAAGAATAGAACTTGACCGAACTTTTCTGGTTTCTCGGCTATAATTCCCATACCAGCCGCTCCTATACCCTGTTGCGCTGCTCCGGTCCCTATAAGACCTCCCGCCATCACTATCGCAGCCGCTATCGCGAGTTCTGGACTGACAACTGCCATCTTGGAAACGAAAATCGCTTCTTTGGCAGATGTTATTTAAGCCTATCTGTGATTTGTTGCAACTTTTATTAAGAAACCAGGATATTATTGTTGTATTTCTCGGTATTTGCGGGTTGAGGCTCGGACCGACGACTAGCTGTTCATCTCTTGCCCGGATTTGCTGTGAGACAGCCTTGATGTGATGGCTGCAGCGATTATGAGGAGGGCACCGGCCAGGACGAAGGTGACGTCGAAGCCGAGGTAATGCGAAGTGAAGCCGGACACCAGCGACCCTAGTGTAGTGGAGACGCCGACGACCGCGCTGTAAACTCCAAGTGAAGATCCATGGTTGTTCCCGCGAATCGAGTTGAAGATCATTGTGGTCGAGGCGGTGTAGTAGAAGCCGTAGGCGATCCCGCTCGACAACGGGTAGAAGATCAGCGACGGAACTATGAACAGAGCCCCCGGAACCAGGACAGCAGCGACACCGAGAAGAGCGTAGGACCCTCCCCTCAGAAGCAGCGACTGGACCGCGACGCCGGTCAGGGATCTGTTCGCCAAGTATTTTCCTGCATATCGGAAGGACAGGATCTGTGCCACCAATGCGGCTACGCTCACTGCGTAGACTTGGCTCTCTGTGAGAGAATGGGACGAAAGCGCAGGGACTAGCGACGTGTTGAATATCCCGCTAGCCAGATAGAAGGCGATTATTGACAGGTACAGCAAAGGTACGTAGCTCGTAAGCTCGTTCCTGATGCCCTTGAAGAGCCTCCTGAAGTCGGAGAACCGCGGTATGTTGAGAAAGATGAGCGGGAAAGCCAGAAGCCTCTGGAAGAACCCAGGCTTCTGCAGCAGGACCACTTCCTTCTCGAACGCGAACCCAGGCTCCTGTACAAGAACTACGGACATCATGACCGAGACCAGGGAGAGCATCCCTAGGGGGATGACCAGCCAGATCACGGGCAGGAACTGCACCCAGATCGAGCTGACTACGTACCCTATGGTCGACCCGAGGCTCGCCACTAGCGAGAGCCGGGCAAAGCCGCTCGCCCATCGGTTCTTCGGCTCGGTCTCCATGATCAGGAGGTTCAGAGGAGTGGCAGAAGCCGCGGAGATGAATGAGACCAAGGAGTAGACGAGTATTATGCCCGAGTTAGAGTTCGTGAGGAAGAAAGAGAACAGAAAGATGGTCGTCGCTACATAACTAATCACGATGACCAGCTTCCGCCTTCGCAGCCGGTCGGTCGCGAAACCCCAGATTATCGCTGCCGGGATGCTCACAGCATTGAAGAGGGTCACGGCCGCGGCGACATAGACGGTGCCTGCCTGAACTCCGTTGAGTTGTAGCAGGTACAGCTGGACGAAAGTCCCGATCGGACCCAGAGCGATGTTAATCGGGAGCGTGGAGTAGACCCAGTCTATCTTCCTAGGCTTGGTGTTGTTCGGGTTCGCGGGCGAGTGAAGGCTGCACCTCCTTTTTCCCGCTATCCCAAGGTGTATATTACAGCATTTTCATATAGACCTCTGGCTTCGACAGCCGAAGGGAACACACATGGCCTCGACCAACGGTTTCATTTTGGGTCTCATCGGAGGTCTGCTGGACTTCGCGTCGGCCTCACTGCTTCTTCTTGGACAGGGCAATAGCACGGGCATGATGAACGAAAGCTTAGTCCCCACCTACGTGTGGGTTGCCGTACTGCTTGTTTTGGGGGTCGTGGTCATCGTGACGTCCATCTTCTCGGTCGTATCGATAGGAATTCGGTTTGGGAGAGTCTTCTCCTTACTGATGATAGTATACGGCATCCTCATGATGATCATCGGAGCTGCGATGACTACGGGATACATAATGGCTGCAGACGTGTCCACGATCTACAGCTATGGGATGATCATCGTGGGGGCCGCGATGGTGGTGAACGGGATAATGATGTCCCGGAACCCGATGCCCATCTAGGGAGAACTGAGGAGGATACATGGAGGCGAAGTCCGGAGACGGATTCTTCGGCAGAACCCTACTAAAGATTCAGTGTGCCGGACTGGGCGCAGCTCCAGTGTCTTCGGTGTCCATGACCCTCTTGAACAGATACATGGAGCCTAAGACCAGGACCACGACAATCGCAATGTAGATCGGTATGAAGAGGGTCGTTGACTCGACCGGAAGGGTGCTCTTGTCCGCGGGAAGGAACAAGGCAACTGCAGCGAATGCGAGAACCACGATAATCGAAGCGATGGGTATTCCGATGTGTATAGCTCTTGAAAGAGCCGCAGGATAGTGCGCCTCCGAGTGGTCTGGTTCTTTCTTGTCCTCTGTCATCCCTATGTATGTTGACAGTTGAGGTATTTCTGACTTTCCCCGGCGGGACTCAGGACATGAGGCGGAGGATGGCTTTCGCCACTTCGCCGTCGGACTCCTCGAGTGCAATGATGGCCTTCTCCTTGGTGACGTTGGCCTGCTGTTGCACCAGTAGGATGTCCTCATCGGAGAACGACTTCTTCGCCTTCTCGACCTCCTCTACCTCTCCCATGACCTGAAATATCCTGTTGCCCTGCGCGTTTATCTCAGACACCTGGGCGCCGCGTATGTGCAGCTCCTTTGAACTTGTCTTTATGATCACTTCTTCGACATCGGGCATCTCCTTCATGTTGATGCCCATTCGGTCCATCATCCGACGGGCTTTCCTGTCACCCAGATTCATTGCTGATACCCCTGACCTTCACCGCCACCCCAGCCTTAAACTCTCGCATGTAGACCCCTGGTATCTTCGCCCTTCCGACGCCTATCGGGGCCCCCCGCCGGTCCAGCACGACGACCTCGCCGCCGGGCAATACGTGGCCTCCTACCTTCACCACGAACTTGCAGAAGACCGACTTGCCCTTGCGCACGAACTCGGTTGCCTCGTCGCTCACGGTGACGGAATTCTGAAGGAACTGCCTCGATGAAGCGAGCACCGAGGCAGAGTAAAGTGACAGAGCTATCGCTCCGTTAGGCCGGATGACGGCGAACAGCCTACCTTTATGGTTCACCTGCTTGAGACGGTCGGACTTCCTGGAATAGAAGAACTCGAGGTCTCGACGCGGCAGAGCCTTGCTGGTGCCTGCTCCGAATTCATAGTCGAGCATCACCGCGAAACGTCTTCTCTCGTCCAAAATCTTCAAGCCGGGCATTCTCTTCCGCCCTTCGAGCAGAGCCGGACTTAACTCTTTTAAGCAGAAGAACTTTCGAAGCCATTGATTCTTGTGAAAGCAGCCTGCGAAGTATGCGGTTCTCCGTTGAAGGCCGGCCCGAACAAGGTTGAAATCGACGGAGCGATCATGATAGTCTGCAGCAACTGCGTGAAGCTCGGAAGACCAGTGGGAGGGCCGCTGGTCAGAGATGCGCGTCCGACTCCCATCCAATCCGCCTTCAGGTCCGCATCGAGTTCTTCCGGTTCTTCTGCACCTGAACTCGAGGTAGACCCAGAGTACAACCTGAAAATCAGGCAGGCGAGAGAGAAGCTGGGGCTCTCCCAGGAGGACCTCGGGAGGATGCTGAACGAGAAACCATCGGTGATAAGACTGGTGGAGTCGAAGAAGCTGAAACCGGACCTCGCGCTGACGCGGAAGTTCATGCACTACCTGAAGGTGAATCTTCTGGTGCCCCTATCCGAGTTGGAAGGACGCGGCACAGGCATCTGAGCATGAGCAGGGTCGCAATCGTAACCTATGCCGCCTGGAAGAAGGCGTGACTTTGGGCGTCGACAAGAGCATAAGGGTCCTGAGGATCGGGCACAGGTATGTTAGAGACTATCGGACGCTGACCCATCTGTGCCTCGTATCGCGGGCCTTCGGCGCAGAGGCAATCTATCTGGAAGAGATCGACGATGGGCTGGCGGAAGGGGTGCAGGAGGTGAACGACGCGTGGGGAGGCACGTTCGAAGTGCACCAGGTTCCTTCTTGGAAATCGGCCATAAACGAGGCGAAGAAGGAGGGAAGGGTCGTCGTACATCTGACCATGTACGGAATCCCCGTACAGGACCGGTCCAGGGAGTTGGGGGAGCACGACAAGTTCCTGATTGCGGTAGGAGGGCCCAAGGTCCCAGGGGAGGTCTACCAGTTGGCCGATTACAACGTCGCGGTAACTTCGCAGCCTCATTCGGAGGTAGCCGCCCTCGCAATCGTGCTCCATGAGCTACAGAAGGGGGAAGAGCTTAAGAAGGAGTTTGGGCCCGCGAAGATGAAGATAATTCCTTCTGAGAAAGGCAAAAGGGTAGAGAAACTAACGTGAAGATAGAATATGAGGATACGTTCGTCAAAGTAGCAGGCCTGATAGGAGGGCCCGACTATGTCAGGGTAGCGAGGGCTCTGCTCAACAATGAGAATGCCACCGACGAGGAGATAGCCTCTGCGACGGGTTTGAAGATCAAGACGGTGAGGAAGTCGCTCTACGACCTCTTCGGGAGGAGCCTCATCACAGGGGTCAGGGTCAGGGACCCTAAGAGAGGCTGGTTCGTCTACAGATGGAAGGCACAGAGGGACCAGACGGACGGTTTCATACAGACCCAGAAGAAGAAGATTCTGAACAGGCTGAAGCAGCGTCTCGAGTACGAGGAAGCGCACGAGTTCTACCACTGCGGCACGCCCACGTGTGTCACGCGTACGTTCGAGGAGTCCATGGAGTCATTCTTCAAGTGCCCGACCTGTCAGAAGCCACTGAACAGGGTGGACAACACCGAGCTCAAGTCGGCGCTCCGCTGGAAGATCAAGCAACTGGAAGAGGACGTCAACAAGTGATCCCAGATGAAGAGCAGTCGCTCGCTCTTCACGCAAAGTACGGGAGCAGTGAGCGGGTCGTCACTCACTGCCTAACCGTGACAGCGGTGTCCAGGACGCTTGCAGATGCATTTCTAGTCCATGGACACGCGCTCGACAAGCGAGCGGTGCTGGCAGGCGCGCTTCTGCACGACATCGGAAGGAGCCGGACGCAGACGGTGGAGCACGGATACATAGGTGCGAAGATTCTCGAGGAGGAAGGCATCGACAAGGTCGTAGTGGAGATAGTCAAACGGCACGTAGGAGCAGGTATCTCGAACGAGGAGGCAACCTCCCTCGGGTTTCCTAAGGGGGATTACATACCGCATACATTGGAAGAGAAGGTCGTGTGTTTCTCGGACAAGATGGTAAGCTCAGACACCGTCAGACCCTTTGAGGAAGAAGTGAAGCGTTTCATCAAGAAGGGACACGATACACAAAGGCTCTTGGCCCTAAAAAAGAGCTTGCAGGACGACTTGGGAGAAGACCCAGAGAAAGTGACGCTTGCTAGGGAGTCTCAGTAGCGGGTAGCTTTTTTGCCGTACGAATGCCCGCGGTAGGCAGACGCGAGACGCAAAGCTGGAACTAGCTTTCCGGTCGCGCTATCACTGGTGCGTCAAATCGAAGGAGCGAGTTTCATTCGGTTCAACGAAGCAGGGTCTATAAGCTCGGAGCATATCGTATCCGATGACGGGTCAAGCTCAGGCAGAGAGAGGCTTTTGAGACTGGGTGGCTTACGGGACTAATCGACGGGGAAGGTTTCATTCATGTACACTATAGAAAGAATCGGAACACCAGCCACCCAGTCGGAGGATATATTCCACAACGAAACCCATCATAGAAGAGGTGTGCCGTATTATGCATGTTAATCCATACCCGCGAAGAGACCATGCAAATTGCTCGGTTGGTATGCTCAAGCTTCCCATTGGAAAGCAGTTCAGATCATACGTTCGATTGCGCCCTTCCTCACCGAGCCTTCAAAGAAGTGCCGAGCGCCTCTTCAATAAAAGTGGAAGCATCTCAGGTAGGCATCCCTCCGCTGAACTGTTCGTACACTGCCCTCCTCCGACAAGATTCAGGCTTCCGAGAAAGTTATAAGGCGACTTTTCTGGCTTTCATCTGCAGCGAGGTGGGGAAGCCAGGTCATCCCGGCGGGCTCATAAGATTCAGCTGAGATACCCGCAGAACGGTGGTTCAAACGGGCCGTGGACTCCGTCCCGGTCCTGAAAATCCACCCCTCGCTACCTAATTCCAAACATCTTAACAATGCGAGACTCGCATGCCCTACGAGTTGGTCAAAGACTCCACTCGTTCGGTACACGGAACGGAGGAACTCGATGAAAGCACGGGATCCGTCGTTGCTCCGATCTACCAGACCGTGACTTTCGGATTCAGGAAGGCTGAGGCCGTCGGAAGAGCCGTGAGGGGAGAAACCGATGCCTTCGTCTACACCCGGTGGGACAACCCCACAACCAGGATTCTCGAGAAAAAACTGGCGGACCTCGAAGGCGCCGAAGCGTGCGCTTTCTTCTCCTCAGGGATGGCAGCGATATCGACGGCGGTGATGGCCAACGTGCAGAAGGGCGACCACGTCGTGGCGACGAGGGATCTGTATGGAGAGACCTACAGGCTGATTCACGATATCCTTCCACAGTTCGGCGTCAGTACCACGCTCGTCGACACGGAAGACCTCGAATCGATGAAACGGCGCATCAGGTCCAACACGAAGATCGTGTACGTCGAGACGCCGACCAACCCGACGCTGAAGCTGGTTGACATCCGGGGGGCTGCGAAGATAGCGCACTCGGTCGGAGCACTTCTGATCGTCGATAACACATTTTCATCCCCGCTGGGCCAGCGACCCCTGAAGCTCGGGGCCGATTTGGTCGTTCACGGCGCAACAAAGTATCTCAACGGCCATTCCGACGTGATGGCAGGCGCGGCGGCAGGAAGAAAAGAGGCAATCCAGCAGATTAGGAGGATGAGGAAGGTGCTCGGCGGGACATTGGACCCACATGCGGCCTTTATGGTCCTGCGCGGGATCAAGACGCTTGCAATAAGGATGGATAAGCACAACAAGGGCGCGGCAGCGCTGACCGCCTTCCTCGAATCTCACAAGAAGGTACGCGTCGTGAACTATCCCGGGCTCGAGAGCCACCCCCAGCACGGCCTTGCTAAGAGACAGATGTCGGGCTATGGGGGGATGTTCAGTTTCGAGCTGAAGGGCACCATGAAGGACGCGATGCGGTTCACGGAATCCTTGAAGGTCGCGACGCTCGGCGCCAGCCTAGGCGCGGTCGAGACACTGGTGGTGCAACCGGCGACCATGACTCACACGCAGCTCACTCCCGAAGACCGACGGAAGACCGGGATATCGGACACCTTGATCAGGGTGTCCGTCGGGATTGAAGACGCGGAAGACCTCATCGACGACTTCGCGCAGGCGCTTGCAAAGGTCTGAGCAGGTCCGGCTCAATCCAGCCCTCGACTAGAGGGTAGGATGAGTGAACTTCTCTGCCATATCTTATCAGTTGTTTCGTGAGATGCCTCTGCGCCCCGGGAGAAGGCAGGTAGGTCCCCGGCCTGATGTCCCTGGGTACGTGGGTTACGCGCTTAGACCTCGCGTCGGGCTTGGAGCCGCACGTCCGGCACTGGAACCCCTTGCCTTTGCCCTCCGACTTAGTAGTCCCACCGCATTTCTCGCATGCGGGGTTAGCGTACTTCAGATTCGGCTCGACCGAGAGGACCTCGATCTTCTCTATGTTGAGGATGGCGGGGTGCCTCGTGGTCGACCTGCGCACGCCCCCGAAGACCCGCACATGGTCGCCTCGCATCAGATGTCTTGTCATCCTCAGAAGGTCTCCTGCTGGCTCGTAGACGGCGGATTGCACCGTCGACCCGGCAACATCGAGAGAGATGTACACGTGGCTTCCTTCTCCTTCTTTCAGTGACCCGACCGAACCTTCAAGCCATCCGGCAGAGTAAGCCCTTAGCGGGAGGGTAAGCTGTGACGTCAGATGGGCGTCGGTGCACTGGTTTGACATGTAGACCATGTGTCCCGCCAGCTCCTCTTGGTACCCTACCATCCCGAACGCCATCATGGCGGCCGTCGGCGAGTCAGCCCGTATCCCGAGGAACACGGGGTCCGGCCCGTGCGGGGTTATCAGGACCCTCCTGCTGCCATAATCGTAGTTGTTGAAAACGTGGGGGAACATCTCGCGTTCGATCTGCTTGACCGACTCGGGATCAACCACCCTGGGTGTCCCGCACCTATCGGGTCTTCTGTACGCTATGGCCTCGTATGTGTGGTCATCAGCTTCGCTGAAGCCCAGGCTTGCGGCTGCTCCCACGATCCCCATACCGTTCCCGAGTGTAGAGCTTCTGATCCCGTTCTCTTTCAGTATCTTGGCTACCTTCTTCGAGTTGACCATCCCTGACACGGCCGCTTCGTAAAGTGGGCGAAAGACCCTGGAATCGGGGCCTCCCTTTAGAAACACGGCACCCGAGTTGGCGCCATTCTCGACGTCAGACAGCGCATGGAGCAGCGACTCGGCGGTCTCAAACGCGTGGTCGGGACGCTCCGACTCAAAATCCAGGGTGACGGCGGCATTCCCCCGCGTCTTGAAAGGAATGTTAGGATTGAGCCTGACTAGCCTCGGATAGCGGTGGAAGGTGCAGCCTTCGGAGAGCAGCGCACTGACAACCTGATAACCCAGATGAGTGGTGCAGTGCCCCAGCCTCGAATCGGTGTCATCAAATGCTATCAGGCACCGCAAGGGAAACAGTAAAGGTGGCTGCATGCTTGATTTAAGCGATGCCGAATGACCGTAGAAATCAGTCGTCCACGCCGATTATGGCTGGCACGAGACTGTTTCATGCCAGTTGTATCTGCGAGAGAAATCTCGAGCTGAAAGACTTAAGTCGCTATTGTGCTCATGACAAGCATCAAAAGCTATGATCTCGCGCGCCTCCAGCTACGCACCCCCGGTGCTGGTGCTTCTCTCTTCCCTGTTCCTGCTTACGGCTTTCCTTCCGTCAGCGGTTCATGCCCAACCCTCGATCATAACCGTGGGAACTCAACCATCAGGCATCGCCTACGACTCGGCCAAGGGCGAGCTGTTCGTTGCAAACTATGGCTCCAACACCGTCTCGGTCATCTCCGACAGCACTAACACGGTCGTTGCGAATGTCTCCGTAAGAAGCCCCCTCGGCGTGGCCTATGATTCTGCAAAGGGCGAGATATGGGTGGTCAATGAATTCGGCAGCGCCGTCTCGGTGATAGCTGACATCAACAACACGGTCATTGCGAGCGTGCCCGTAGGAAGCGAGCCCTTTGGCATAGCCTACGACTCGGGGAAGGGTGAGGTGTTCGTCAGCGACCAAGGTACTAACTCTGTCTCCGTCATCTCAGATAGCACCAACGCAGTCATCGCGACAGTGAAAGGATTGAATGCTCCCCTAGATATGGCCTATGATTCCGCCAAGGGGGAAGTTTTCGTGGTCACTCCTGGTCCTACACTATCTCCATCTGACACAGTCTCAGTGATATCTGACAGCACCAACGCGGTCGCAGCCAACATCACCGTGGGCATCGCACCCTACGGCATAGCCTACGATTCAGCCAAAGGGGAGGTTTTCGTTAGCAATGCGGGCTCCAATAGTCTCTCCGTGATATCGGATAGCAACAATCAGGTCGTCGCGAGCGTCACTGTCGGGAGCAATCCAGACGGCGTGGCCTACGACTCTGGCAAGGGTGAGGTGTTCGCGGTCAACGCAGGCGACAACACCGTCTCGGTGGTTTCAGACAGCGAAAACGAGGTCGTCGCGACCTTGGCGGCTGGAGGCGACCCCAACGCTATCGCCTATGACTCCGCAAAGGGTGAAATTTTCGTCCCTGGTTACGGCTCAGGCATCGTCTCCGTGATATCCGATGCGTCCCTTGGGTCCGGCACCATCACGTCATCTTCCACCACTTCTTCCACAACGTCGTCCAGCTCCACCTCGACCAGCGCCACAGCATCCGGGCTCACTTCGTCGAGCTCGGCAACATCCAGCAGCAGTAGCTCAGGGTCTTCGGTAGCAATCTCGTGGAACTATTTGGGCGTAATCGCGATCAACGTCGCGCTATTGCTGGTGCTAAGCGGTCTTGCTGTGATGAGAAAGAGGAACTACCGAAACCTCCCTTAGTCCAATCTCTCGCTTTTTTCAACTTAGGTTCAAAAACCGCGGCTTCGACATATTCTTCGGGTGTCAAAGCAAGCGAATTTGACCTCCGACCGCATCTGTGAGACTGATAAAGAGCAGGAAATGTGGGTGCAGACGTTCTCCAGCAACAAGCTCGAAGTGAAATTCTACTACGATGAATCCGCGACGAGGTTTAACCTTCGACGACGATCATCGAAAGCCTTACGCGCAAATCTTTCTTCACAGATCATTGTCTCTTCCCAACTGCCTAACATAATCGGGGAAAGCTTCGGGATATCTTGATGCCAAGAAATCAGCAATCTCCCGATATATGCTTGTTCAACCTTTGCGAGAAACTCGCAGAGTTCTGCGCTTGACACGACTCTTGCCTCTTACAGCTCTCTCAGCTCTGACCAAGTACCAATCCATAGGTTTACTCAGAGCTTCCTTCAGCAGGTGCTCGAACTCTTCGTCCTCAGGGATGCTGACCTGCAATCTGTCTTCATGTCTTCACACGCGCTCGAAATATAAAAGCACACCCAGAGGAACGACGTCGGACGGTAAGACTTGCTCAGAGCGCGGGAGTCGGCGTTCAAGCCTCGAACAAATGGCTAGAACTGATTAAGAGAGCGCTGGGAGATGAGCAAAATGTGGTTTGAAGAACGAGGTAGACGCTGGAGTATTTCTCGCGACGTGGATTGTCTTTACTTCTCTCTGTTCGTTATGCACAATCTTTCTACTACCCCCTTTTACATGGAGCCTTGTCATCAGTTCACTTTTGACATTCGGCCTGTTAGGTCTTTTTGTCGGTTTGATTTTGGACGGAAGCCGGATACCAACCAGAACAGAACAACAACCGAGGAAAACAACCCATGACGGCACACTACCAGCAGTTGTATCTTCAGACATATATAGAGCGAGCTCAAAAGACTGGTCTATGTGCTCCTCCTGTAAGGACCACTCTGACTGCGCATGCGCGAACCGTTCCACCCCATTGGGAAAGTGCTCCGGATCAGGATGCGACGTTGGATACGGTAACTCCTGTGGCTGTTGCGGCCATTCCGCCTAATAGTCTATTCATCAGTTCAATTTGATAATTTAGGGAACCTTTCAGCTCTCAATCCGCTTCAACATCTTATCCTCCTCTTCTCTCAGTTTCCTGACCCTGCCTCCGACGCGGCGCGCCCAAAGCAGGTTTATCGCTCCCACATACACCCAGGCGATTGTCAGCAGAATCAATAGGCCCTCGAACACGAGGAGTATCGGGTCGACAAGATTCACCGTAACTGTCGTCTGACCGGTCGCGAACGGCAGTATGACCTGCGACGCGTACGAAACCAGAAGAAGGAACGACACGACCAGCGTGACCGCCGCAAGCACCTTGAGCCTGGAGATACCTTCCTCGACCCGCTGGATGAACAGCTCGTTGAGCCTTGCCAACTGGATTCCGGGAGGCATCTCGGGCGGAAACTCGTCTGTGTCTGACAAATGCTTCAAGCGAGCGCTTCTCGAATAAAACAGTTCCTTACGCCGCGTAAGGCCGAGGGCTTAATTATCACGCCGACCAATCTTCGAATCGGTTGAAGCCGAGCCGGGCGAGGCTGCATGCGCTGATGGAGATCCTCCACGCACTGCGCGAGGGTCCCATGTTGCCGAACAGGCTCAGCCAGGTCTGCAACCTCAACTATCAGAGGGCGATGGAGATGCTGGACCAGCTCGAGAAGAAGGGACTTGTCAGCCGTATGGTTCAGGATGGACACGACCTCTACAACCTCACGCAGGATGGCCTCAAGGTTTCGACGCACTACCAGTGGATCAACGCGATGGTCATGGGCGACGCGCCGGGTCAGAACGAGATGTCAAGACGATAATCCGTCTGGGGTGCCTTACTGTTCGAAGGGGCTGAACTTTCTCTTAAGTCTACCTTACAGCGCGTACGTACAGCGTGTAAGGAATTCTCTTTAAGTCTCCTCCTTCCTTTCGGTCCATGAATCCGGGCAGATTGGCCTGGCTGGGCCACTTCAGGCTTGGCGGCAGGTCCACCGTGAAGCTCGACGAGTTCGTTGCGGGCACCAATCTCATAGTTCATGGCTCCGGCAGCATGCAGCCCGTCGCCGTCCCGCACGCCGCGACCCGGTGAGGCACATGGGGCTTTACTCGCTCCTAGCCAAGCTTCTCTTCTTCGGCGTGATACTTGCAGTCAGCTACTTCGCCGTGGGAATCATCGTTGGATTGGTGTATACCGCCCCCGCCGAGATGGGTCTCGGCCAGCAGCAGCAGACCTCAAACTCCCCTCCTCTTCCTTCTTCCTCTTTCTTCGCCCTCTTCTCCAGCGACGCGCT
>Ga0182024_10010681_pt1 | contig 18666 bp, 17 predicted proteins | sample P32metaG_FD_120480 | JGI IMG/M metagenome (GOLD analysis project Ga0182024, IMG submission 120480) | Permafrost microbial communities from Stordalen Mire, Sweden - P3-2 metaG (Illumina Assembly) | ecosystem: Environmental > Terrestrial > Soil > Wetlands > Permafrost | place: Sweden: Stordalen... | reverse complement strand
CGTTGACCAACTGGAGCATGTCCTTGTCGCTTGAAACGATCACGACCTCGATTCCCTGCTCTCGCCCGCGCCGAGCCAGCGTGCCGATGACGTCGTCCGCTTCAAAGCGCGGATATTCGAGGATCGGAATGCGCATGGCCTCGAGCGTTTTGCGAATCCACGGGATCTGTTGCAGCAAGTCCGGCGGGGTTTCCGTGCGATTGGCCTTGTACTGCTCAAACGCCTCGTCGCGAAAGGTGGGACCTTCGCTCTCGAAAATCGCGGCGAGATAATCCGGCGAGAACGTGTTCTGGATGCGCCGCACCATGTTGTGAAAAATGTAAACCGCCTCGGTTTGGATGCCCTGGGCAGTCCGCATGGGAGGCGCGCCGGATCGCGCGCGCGCGTGGTAGGCGCGGAAAATGAAACCGAAAGAATCGATCAGGAAGAGACGCGGCACGTAAATCCTATAGTAAGCCGCAACGGACGATCCTGGCAGCGCCGAATCAGGCAATCTTGTGCAAAATCGACACAGCGAAAGCCCTTAGTGTGTCTATCTTACAACATATGCCACTTGGCAAGTCTTTTTTTTTCAGTAAACTAGCGCTGGCGTCGCCACGTCATTACAATTGATCTAGGGTTCATTCGAGCTTGTTGGAGGCTGGTTTTTGAGATTCGAGACGACGGTTCAACGGCCGGTGGAAGCGTCCGGAGTAGGGCTTCATAGCGGCGTGGCCGTTAAGATTCGCATTCTACCCGCGCCTCCTTCGACCGGCATCGTTTTCATCCGCACCGATCTGGACGGCTTTACTATTCCTGCAAGCTGGCGTTATGTTCAGAAGGTCAGCTACGCCACCAGCCTGATGCGGCAGGGCGTGCTGATCTCGACCACCGAGCATCTGCTGAGCGTGTTCTACAGCATGAGCGTCGACAACGCCTACGTCGAGATCGATAACCTGGAAGTTCCGATCATCGACGGCAGTGGCATGCCTTTTGTCGATCTGATCAAGGCTGCCGGAATCAAGCAGTATCGCAAGCGGCGCCGGTTCCTGCGCATCCGCCGTCCGGTGTCGGTCATAGCGGGCGAAAAGCGCATCAGCATTCTTCCGTCGGACCGATTCCTGCTGACCTGCGACGTGTACTACGATCATCCTCTGGTAGGTCGGCAGGTGCTTGAGATGGAAGTGACGCCGGAGCGATACGCCGCCGAGCTCGCGCCGGCGCGGACGTTCGGATTTGAGTATGAGCTCGACCAGATGCGCAACATGGGGCTGATTCGCGGCGCGTCGCTTGAAAACGCCGTGTGCTTCGATCGGCGGTCGATTCTAAATCCCGGCGGATTGCGATTCCACGACGAATGCTGCCGTCACAAGGCGCTCGATCTGATCGGCGATCTGGCGCTGATCGGAAAACCGCTGCTAGGTCACGTGATCGCGGAAAAAGCCGGTCATGCGATGCATTTCGCGCTGGTGAATCGGATTATGTCGGACCCGACGTTGTATGAGATTCTGACGTTCGACCAGTTGGCGACGAAGGTGGCCCACGCGCTGGTGTCGTAGCGCCGGACTTGGAAGAATCCGCTATTCGGCAATAAGAGAACAGCTTTATTCGTGTTCATTGCACCATTCGCGGCCAAAAAAGACCGTAGCCGTCGAGAACTTTCCCGGGCTACGGGTACTATTACAATGCGCCCCCCATGGACTGCGAAAATCGGCCGCAACTAAGGCGTTTGGGGGTATAATAAAGCCCTCGGGGGCGTGGCAACCCTGATTTCGCAGCGGAAACTCTGAGCGAGGGCGGAGAAAAAATGCGACAAAGACTGATTTGGCCGGTGATGATTCTAGCGGCTGCTATGCCTGCCTTTGGAGGTCCGGTCTTGTTCTCGATTCCGGGCGGCGCCAGCTCTTTCGGGCTCCTCGGCGGCCCCGCCGACGGTGTTTCAAATACCGGGACCTCCGTGGTCGTGGGCAATGTTGGGGGCATTCCTACGGTTACGGGCTTTCAACCCACCGGGCCCGGGATGGCAACTGGTTTCGCTTGTACGCCGACGGGTCCCGCCAGTTGTTCGATGGCGCAAGAGACGGAGGTTACCACGGCATACAACGACATTTTCGGCGCCGGAGGCGCGTTCATCACCGGCGAGGGTTTGACAGCCACGCAGCCTGCGTTTTCTACTCTCACGACGAGCACGACGTTCACCGGCAACAATGTGTACCAGTCCACGGGCGACATTTCGACGGCTACAGGCATCACTTTCACCTTCGATGCCCAAGGCAACTCCGCTGCAGACTTCGTTATTAAGATTGAAGGGGCCTTGACCGTGAACGGTGCTCTGACCTTCATGCTGGAAAACGGAGCGCAGGCGAGTAACATCTTCTGGATCGTTACGGACGCCGCCACCATCAGCGTCGGAAGCGCACCGTCAGTCGGCCCCGGCCTCGGATCGATCGTTTTTGACGGAGACATCCTAGCGGGAACGAGCTTCACCATGTCTGCCGCGACGGGGGGAAGTGGGACGCTTGCGGGCACGATCAACGGCTGTGTATTCTCACAGACCACGAACACCTTGATGGGCGAAACTAACGTAAACGGCTGCGGCGCCACCGGCGCCAGCGTCCCCGAGCCGGCGACACTTACTCTGGTTGGCGGCGCTCTGTTAGGTCTCGGCGTATTGCGCCGCAAGAAAGTCTTTCGCCAGTAAGATTTTTCTGGTCGCGCCTGAAGGCCGGCCAGGAAGCCGGCCTTCAGACGAGGACACGGCACGCGCGTGCCGGCCCCCCACTACGCGCTCTGCGCTTGCGGCATCTCAATCGGTTCATCCGCGCTGCCGCCGTAAATGCGCGGGACTTTCGCGCCCATCGGCCGAAGATACGCCGAAAGCTGGCCGCGATGATGGATCGAATGGTTGGTCATCAGCGCAAGGTATTGCAAGGCCGGTAGATTGAACACGCCCATGAAATCGATGTTGCGCGTCAGTTCCGCCGCGCCGAGACCCTTCAGGCGAGCGGTAGCTTTGTTATGGTTTTCCTCGAACCAGGCGCCCAATTCCGCCGGCGTTTTCACCGATTCAGGAACGGCGCCGTCGCCGCGAACGAATTGGCCGTTGATCACGCCATTCAGGAAAAAAACCTCGCTTCCGGCGATATGGGACGCGAGCGCCCACGCACTCATCGAGCGCTCGTCGGGCTTATACTCGCCCTTATCGGCTGGAACCGCTTCGATGATCCGGCGCGTGGTTTTCGACTCATTGGTGATCTCGGGAATGTAGATTTCGTTTAGAAGAAAAGTGGCTTGTTCAGGTGTCATATACCGGCACTTTATCACAGCGCGGGGGCGATGGGAAGCGTTTCAAAGCCGCCGGCGGCGTTTCAGTAGCAACAACGCCCTGTAATTTTCCCCAACACCGCGCCGTCTACATTGTTCATGCGATTTGTTCTGCTCGCCGCCGCGCTTGCCTTGATCGGCTGCGCGCACCAACCCGACGGCCCGAAGATCGATTCCTCGATCGACACGCTGGTTCCGTCCGACACCGTGCTGATGGCTGGAACGCGCCTCGAAGCTCTGCTCAAGACCCCGGTGTATCAGAGGAATTTCGCGGGACTGAAGATTTCGCAGATCGACGAATTTGCGAGCCGCACCGGTCTCGATCCGCGCAAGGATCTGTGGGAGCTGCTGTTTGTGTCGAACGGGCGCCGGAGCGTCGTGCTCGGCCGGGGAAAATTCGGCGACGAGATGATGGAGCCTAAGCTCGAAAAGGAAGGCGGGCAGCGGTTCGGCTACAAAGGGTTTACGCTGATCGGCAACGATCGCGGCGCGGTTCTGCTGTTGAATCCGACCACCGCGGCCGTGGGTGAAGTGCCGGCGCTGGAAGCCTTGATCGATCAGCGCGCAACCTCGCACGGCCCGCCGCCCACGATGACGGCGCTGCTCAAACAGATTCCCGCCGATGCGCAGTTCTGGGGCGCCTACGCGGGCGGTCCCATCCACCTCCCGCTTGATGGCAATCTCGCGAATGTCAACAAGCTGCTTGCGAGCGTCCGGACCGGGACCATTTATTTCGATCTGCGCGCGGGAATCAGCGGCGTTGCCGAGGCCGCGTGCGCCGATGAACCGGGCGCGCAGCAGGTGGAGGGCGCGTTGAAGGCGCTCATCGGGATCGGCCGGCTGAGCGTTCCGAAGAATCAGCCGGAGCTGGCCAAGGTCTACGACACCATTCGCGTAACGCAGGAATCGGCGCGCGTGAAGCTGTATATCGACGTTCCGGAAGTTATGGCGGACAAATTTCTGAAAATGTGGACCGGCGGAAAGTAGCTGCTTCCCCGCTACTTCTTTGCCGCCGGAATCGCGTCGCCGAGATTCATCGAGCCGCCGCCCTCACTCACGTAGTTGCGATTCCACGCCGGGATTTCGACGATCACATCGCCGGTCACGATTGCCTGGCATGCCAGCCGCGAATGCAGCGTCAGGCCGGGCGCCTGGTCCAGCCGATCCAGCTCATCTTCATCGGCCGGCGAAAGATTGTCATCGCCGCTTTTCACGATCACGTGGCAGGTGGTGCAGGCGCAGCTTCCTCCGCAGGCGTGCTCGATATGAATGCCGAAGTTAAGCGCAACGTCAAGAATCGCTTCCGCCTTTCCGTGCGCGTCGTAGGGAAGCTTTCCGGGCTCGAACTCCACCGTCTGTCCGGTGTTCGCGAAGGTCACTTTGGGCACATTTCATTGTAACTTGCGCACTCTTCGCTACACTGGTGATTCATGTTCGATCTTTTTGAAAAACGTATCGCGGAGGTGTTTAGGGCGCGCGTAAAGGCACTCTACGGAGTCGACGCGCTGGTGCAAACCGAGCAGCCCAAGCAATCCTCGTTCGGCGAAATCTCCGTTCCCATCGCCTTCCAACTGGCGCGCGAACTAAAGCAGGCGCCGAAAGCGATCGCCACCGGTCTGTCCGGCGCGGCGGGCGGCATCGAGGGCGTCGCGTCGATCGAAATCGCCGGCAACGGCTATCTGAATATCCGGCTAGATCGTGGATTTTACGCGTCGGCGGTACTTGACGCGCAGTCGACCGATTCGGCGCGCCAAAGCGCGCAAAAAAGCGACAGAGTCGCAAAAATCATCGTCGAGCACACCAATATCAATCCCAACAAGGCCGCGCACATCGGCCATCTGCGCAATGCGATTCTGGGCGACACATTCGTCCGGATGCTGCGCGCCTGCGGCCGAACAGTGGAGGTGCAGAACTACATCGACAACACCGGTGTGCAGGTGGCCGACGTGGTGGTCGGGTTCCGGCATCTCGACAACAAATCGTTGGCGGACGTTGGCGCGCTGATCGCGGAAACGCGTTTCGATTATCTGTGTTGGGACGTGTACGCGCGCGTTTCGATGCACTATGAAACCGATAAGAAGGCGCTCGAGTGGCGCAGCGAAACGCTGCACGCGATTGAGGCGGATCAGGGCGTCGAAGCGGAGATCGCGCGCCTGGTATCGGATGCGATCGTCGACGCGCATTTACGCACCATGTATCGCCTGAACATCGAATACGACGTCCTGCCGCGCGAAAGCGAAATTCTGCACCTGAAATTCTGGGCCGCCGCGTTCGAGCAGTTGAAGCAGCGCAAAGCCATCTATTTCGAGACCGAAGGCAAGAACAGCGGATGCTGGGTGATGCCGGGCTCGTCATTCAGGGAAAATTCGGACGGCGAGGAAGACAGCAAAGTCATCGTGCGATCGAACGGCACGGTGACCTACGTCGGCAAGGACATCGCGTACCAGCTTTGGAAATTCGGGCTGCTGGGACGCGATTTTTACTATCGCAAATGGCACACGTATCCGGATGGGCACGTCGTGTGGGCGTCGACGGATCAGCCTCAGGAGAACCATCTGCACTTTGGCGCCGGCGCGCGCGTCTACAACGTAATCGATTCACGGCAATCGTATTTGCAGGACGTGGTGGTCGCGGGGCTGCGGGCGCTCGATTACCACCAGCAGGCCGATAACAGCGTGCATTTTTCCTACGAAATGGTGGCGCTTTCGCCGCGCACCTGCGTCGAGCTGGGAATCGAGCTATCCGAGGAAGACAAGCGGCGGCCTTACGTTGAAGTCGCCGGGAGAAAAGGACGCGGTGTAAAAGCCGATGATTTGATCGACAAACTGATCGAAAAAGCACGAGAAGAGGTCACTTCGCGACACGCGGAGGAACCGGAGGAAATTCGCACGCGCGTAGCGGCGCAAATCGCCATCGGCGCGCTACGTTTTTTCATGCTCAAGTACACACGTAACTCCTTGATTGCATTTGATTTCTCCGAAGCTCTAAGTTTCGAAGGCGAGACCGGCCCGTACGTGCAATACGCGACGGTGCGCGCGAGAAACATCCTGAAAAAGCTCGCCGAACGCGGCGAATCGTTGCCGGATTTTCGCGCGATTTTAACGCGGGAAGCGATGGCGCGGCAGCTCGCGAACGAAGATTGCTGGCAGCTTCTGCTGGCTGCCTCGAAAACCGGATCCGCGATCGAGCGCGCGGTGGCAAGCGGCGAGCCGTCGCACATGGCGCGCTACGCGTTCCAGCTCGCGCAGTCTTTCAGCAATTTTTATCACGAGTTCCCAGTGCTTTCTGAAACCGATCGCGAGAAGAAAACCTTTCTGCTGTGGATGACCGATTATTTTCGCGAGCAACTGGAGCGGACGTTGGGAGTGCTGGGCATCGAAGTGCCGGAGTACATGTAAGTCAGAGCGCCGGGATCTGCTCGCGAAAAATATACGCGAGGCTTTTGTAGATCAGCTTGGCGGCGACAAAACTGGTGACGGAGCCTCCCGACACCTCGACCAGATCCATTCCGACCACGTTTCGCTTGGCGGCGAGCGTGCGAATCAGGGTTAGCGCTTCGTTCCAGGAAAGGCCGCCCGGCTCGGGAGTTCCGGTGGAGGGAACCAGGCTGGGATCGAGACCGTCGATGTCGATGGTGAGGTACACATCTTCGGTAAGCGAATTGATGGCGTGGTTGAACCAGTCCGCGCGACCGCAAATGTCCTTGGCGTAGAACACGCGTGTCGGCAGCTCCGGGATGGCGCGCGCTTCCTCCGACGATAGCGACCGTATCCCGACCTGGACCAACGGACACACTTCGACCACGCGGCGCATCGCCGAAGCGTGACTGTGGGGAGTTCCGTCGTATTGATCCCGCAAATCCGCGTGCGCATCGATCTGCAACACCGACAGGCGCGGAAAGATTTCGGCAAATGCGCGGACCACCGGCGGGGTGATGGAATGTTCACCACCCAGCATGCAGATGAACTTGCCGGTCTTCAACAGCTTTCGCGCTTCGCGTTCCAGCGCGAGCATCATCGCCGCGGGTTCGCGGTCAGCGTCGATCGCCGGAAGCGTGTGGATGCCGATCGACGCGGGCTCGCCTTCGACTTCTTCATCGTAAAGCTCCAAGTTACGCGAGGCGTCGATGATCGCGGCGGGGCCTTCGCGCGTGCCCTGCCCGTAGCTCACGGTTTTTTCGAAGGGAACCGGCCAGATCAGAACTCGGGAGCTTTCGAGGGCGGACTGGCTCGGTTCGAGTCCGCCAAAAACCAACGGGAGATCCGCGGATTGCGTCATAGAAAGGATGGTCCAGATATGATTTTGCACCTTCCCGCGCCGGGACGTACGATGGTGACAGTGACGGGTTTGATAGGGACAGGGGTCGAGTGGCCGTAGCCGCGGAATTAGTGAAGCGGATCGCGCGCGAGTGCGGGTTCGAATTGGCGGGCATTGCACCGGCTGAACCGCCTGAGGATTTCGCGCGTTATGAAGCGTGGGTCGCCGATGGGCACGCGGGCGAAATGCGCTACCTGACGGACCGCCGCTTGGCAGTGCGGCGCGACGTGCGCAATCTTCTTCCGTCGGCGCGATCCGTGATCGCCGTCGGAAAACTGTACAACCAGTCGAGCGCCGAGCCGGGGCCGGGCGATGCAGTGATTTCGCGCTACGCCTGGGGCGCGGATTATCACGACCTGATGCGAGCGGGTCTCGAGCGCGTGGTCGAGCGCCTGAGGGCCGCAGCGGAGATCGAGGTCGAATTCGATTACAAAATCTGCGTCGATACCGCGCCGGTTCTCGAGCGCACCTTCGCCCGGCTCGCGGGTCTCGGATGGATCGGAAAAAATACGTGTCTGATCAACGAGCCTCTGGGGTCGTGGTTCTTTCTTGGCGAGATCATCACCTCGCTGGAGATCGCGCCGGATGTTCCGCCCCCGGATCGATGCGGGACCTGCTCGCGCTGCATCGACGCGTGTCCGACGGATGCATTCGTCGATCGCGGAGGGACCTTCGGAATGGCCGAGGCCTGGGCGATCGATTCGCGCCGCTGTATCGCGTACTTCACGATCGAGTTGCGCGGCGCGATTCCGGAGGAACACCGCCCGGCGATGGGAACCCACGTGTTCGGCTGCGACATATGCCAGGACGTATGTCCGTGGAATTCGCGGGCGCCGGAGGGCGATTGGTTCGACGATCAACACGCCGCGCCTTCGCTCGACGAATGCGCCCGGCTTTCCGAACCGGAATTCCGAGCGATGTTTCAGGACAGCGCGCTCGCGCGGCCGAAATACGCAGGATTTCTAAGAAATGTCGCCGTCGCCATGGGCAACAGCGGTCTCATCCGATTTCGCGAGCCGCTCGAAAGGTTGGCCGCGCACGCCGATCCGATGGTCGCGGAACACGCCCGATGGGCGCTCGGGCAATTCGTGAATTTCGAGGACCCTTCCCGGACGGGAGCAGTCTAATAACTACGATGCGCTCGATCCCTACGCGATTTGGTGTGGCTGCCGCAACCGCAGCAATACTGCTGGCCGGATGGATCGCGCGCGCGGATACGATGCCGCCCGATCCGCTCGAAAATCCTGGTTTTCAGCACTTCTACAATCTCGAATACGACGAAGCGCTGGCCGATTTCACGGCGCAGGCGGCGAGGAATCCGGCGTTGCCGGACGCATACAATCACATCGCGCAGACCATTCTGTTCCGGCAGATGTATCGATCCGGCGCGCTCGAAAGCGATCTGATCACGTCGGCGAATTCGTTCCTGCGCAGATCGAAGATGGTATTCAGCTCCGCCGACGACAAGCAGTTTTCAAACGCCATCGGGCGCGCGCTCGAGTTATCGCAGGCGCGGCTGAAGAACGATCCGAACGACACCTCGGCGCTGTATGCGCTGGGGGTCAGCCGCGGGATTCGCGCGAATTACAATTTCATGATCAAGAAATTCGTGGATGCGCTGGGCGACGCATCGGCCGCGCGAAAGCTGCACCTGCGGGTGCTCGAGCTGAATCCGAAATTCACTGACGCGCAATTGATTCCGGGGCTGGATGAGTATGTCATCAGCAGTCTGCCGTGGGGATGGAAGATGCTGGGCGCGGCGGCGGGGTTGCCGGCCGATCGCGATCACGGGATTCGGATGCTGACGGTGGTCGCGCAGAGCGGGCGCAACGATCGCTTCGACGCCGAAGCGCTGCTCGCCGCCATTTACCGCCGCGAAAAGAGACCGGCGGAGGCCCTTGCGCCGCTGAACGATCTGATCCGCAATTTTCCGCGCGGCTTCCTCATGCGCATCGAGGTTGCCGAGATGTACGGGGATCTCGGCGCGCGGGACAAGGCCATGGCGGCGATAGATGGAGTGGAGCAGATGCGGCGAAGCGGCGCGCCGGGTTATGCGCGCCTCCCCGAAGCCAAGATTCACTACACTCGCGGCAATCTGCTGTTCCTGTTCAACGACCTTGACAAGGCCCTCGAAGAATTGAAGATCGCCGCGGCAGGCGGCGGATTGAGCGCGCCGGCGGCGGCGAACGCATGGCTGCGAACCGGCCAGATCTACGATCTAAAGAGCCAGCGCACGCAGGCCTTGGAGGCCTACCGGCGCGCGATCAACCTGGGGCCCGATTCAGACGTGGCCGATCAAGCCAAGGGCTACGTTTCTTCGCGTTATAAACGCTAGATTACGGCTTTTTTTCGGAGGTTTTATTGCCGGATGCCGGCGGTTCCCGTTCGATCCGGATCTGCTTCAGGATTTCGGGATCGCGAGGGAGATCGTATTCGCCCGCCGGAAACCTGTTCGCGCTGAGAATATAAGCGATCAGATCGACGGACGTCTCGCGGTCAAGCGAGCCGGGGCGATCCATCGGCATATCGCGATGGATTCTTTCGAACAACTGGCCGAGGTCGAGGCCGTTCCACTTGTCGACGAAATCTCCGCCGGCAAGCTGCGGATGTTCGACGATGTCTCCCTCGAGGTCGTCTCCATGGCACTCCGAGCAGGTTCTCACATAGCGCGCTTTCCCGATCGCAGCCTGTTTTTCGGAATACACGCCGTCCCACACCGAAGGGGATCGCGCGGGTTTCTGTTCCTGCGCGAGAACGGCGGATAGCGCACCGATGCCGCACAGGATCGCAAGCGCGTTCCTCAGGTTCTTTGCGGCTGTGATGGGCACTGGATTCGCGGCTATCTGGCGTCGCTGCTATCTTGCGTCGGCGATGGTGTCGATCTTCAGGACGCCGTCGTCGAGCTTGCCGGTGACGGTCACTTTGTGGCCCAGCATCGGCGTCACTTTTTCCATCGAAGCCGCGTCGATCTTGACGATTTTATTTTCGGGCGTCAGAAAGACCGCGGGCGATCCGTTTTTGACGCACATTTTGACACAGGACTCGAACATCGCCGGTTTGATCCATTCGGCAGCCGAAGTCGCCTTGGAGTTCTCAGCGGCGCACTTGGTATCGGAGATATACCCGGTCCACTGGCCCGCGGCGGCGGTCATGGCGCTGAAGGTCGCGAAACCGAGAATTACAGCGAGTTTTTTCATGATTTTCCTTTCGGCGAACGGCTACTCTTCCTCGACCATACTCCTAACGCGACCCGCCGCGCAAGCCATCGCAAATATGACAGCGAGGTTGCGAACGCAAGCGTGCCCCGTGCGCTAGAATCGCACCAGTACAATGCCAAGCCCGCTCACGACCGAACAATTGCGCTCAATCGACGCGTGGTGGCGCGCGGCGAACTATCTTTCCATCGGACAGATTTATCTCAAGTCGAACGCGCTGCTGCGCCGGCCGCTGGAGGTTTCCGATATCAAGCCACGGCTGCTGGGACATTGGGGAACCACGCCCGGCCTCAACTTCGTCTACGTTCACCTGAACCGGATCATAAAACAGCATGATCTTGATATGATTTATGTCGCCGGACCCGGCCACGGCGGTCCCGGCATGGTGGCGAACACGTATCTCGAAGGTTCCTACTCGGAGTTGTATCCGAAGGTCGGCCGGAACCTCGAAGGACTCAATCATCTGTTCCGCCAGTTCTCCTGGCCCTACGGAATTCCCAGCCACTGCTCGCCGGATACTCCCGGATCGATTCATGAAGGCGGCGAGCTGGGTTACAGCCTGCTGCACGCCTACGGCGCCGTGTTCGACAATCCGGATCTGACGGTCGCGTGCGTGGTGGGCGACGGCGAAGCGGAAACCGGCCCGTGCGCGGCAAGCTGGCATTCGAACAAGTTCATCAATCCCGCGCGCGATGGAGCGGTGATTCCGATCCTGCACCTGAACGGATACAAGATCGCCAACCCGACCGTGCTTGCGCGGATCAGTGAAGCCGAGCTGATCGACCTGTTTCAGGGTTACGGGTACGCTCCGCGCTTCGTCGACGGCTATGAGACCGCGCCCGCGCACCAGCTTATGGCGCACACACTCGATGAGGTTCTCGCGGATCTGCGCGGCATTCAGACCGCGGCGCGCAATCAGGGTTCCACCGAACGTCCGCGCTGGCCCATGATCATTCTTCGAACGCCGAAGGGCTGGACCTGTCCGAAGATGCTCGATGGCAAGCAACTCGAAGGCACCTGGCGCGCGCACCAGGTCCCGATCACCGACGTCTCGACGAACCCCGCGCATTTGAAAATCCTCGAAGAATGGATGCGATCGTACCGGCCGGAAGAGTTGTTCGACGAATCCGGGAAAGTGCGGTCCGGGATTTCAGATCTCGCGCCGGATGGCGATCGGCGGATGGGGATGAATCCGCATGCCAACGGCGGCCGTCTGCTGAAGGATCTGGATTTGCCGGCGATGCAGGACTTCGCCGTCGCGGTGGATCGTCCCGGCGGCGTCACGGCGGAAAGCACGGCGGTGCTTGGCAAATTTCTGTGCGAGGTGATGCGGCGTAATCTGGCGTCGAAGAATTTCCGCGTATTCGGGCCGGACGAAACGGCGTCCAACCGTCTCGACGCGATCTATAAGGCGAGCGGGAAAACCTGGGAGGCCGAGGTGCTCCCGGTCGACGAAAATCTTGAGCGGGACGGCCGCGTCATGGAAGTATTGAGCGAACATCTGTGCGAGGGCTGGCTCGAAGGCTATCTGCTCACCGGCCGTCATGGCCTTTTCGACTGCTACGAAGCTTTCATCCATATCATCGACTCGATGTTCAACCAGCACGCGAAATGGCTGAAGACGTCGCGGCCGATTTCGTGGCGCAAGCCGATCGCGTCGCTGAATTACCTGCTCAGCTCCCACGTGTGGCGTCAGGATCACAACGGCTTTTCGCACCAGGACCCGGGCTTCATCGATCACGTCGTGAACAAGAAAGCCGAAATTGTTCGCGTGTACCTGCCGCCGGACGCAAACTCCCTGTTGTCGGTGGCGGACCACTGCCTCCGCAGCCGCGACTATGTGAACGTGATCATCGCCGGAAAGCAGCCCGAGTTCCAATGGATGAACATCGAGGATGCCATCGAGCACTGCACCGTTGGCGCTGGAATCTGGAAGTGGGCGAGCAACGATGTTGGCGCGGAACCGGACGTGGTGATGGCTTGCGCCGGCGACGTTCCGACGATGGAGATTCTGGCGGCGGTCACGCTGCTTCGCGCGCATCTGCCGCTTTTGCGCATTCGCGTGGTGAACGTGGTCGATCTGATGGCCTTGCAGCCGCCGAGCGAGCATCCCCACGGCCTAAGCGACGAGCACTTCGACGCGCTGTTCACTCGCGACCGGACCACTCTGTTCGCCTTTCACGGCTACCCCACGCTGATTCACCGGCTGACGTATCGCCGCCACAATCACGACAATCTGCACGTGCGCGGATACAAAGAGGAAGGCACCACCACGACGCCTTTCGACATGTGCGTGCGGAACGAGATCGACCGCTACACGCTTTCGCTGGATGTGATTCGCCGTGTGCCGGGGTTGAGCGGGAAGCCGCCCGCGGAAGACGCGAAGCGAATCTTTGAAGACGCGCTCAAGCGGCATCGCGCCTACGTCTCCGAGCACGGAGAAGACATGCCGGAGGTTCGGGACTGGAAGTGGCCGGCGCGTTCATGAAGGTCCTGGTCTTCAATCCGGGCAGCAACTCGCTCAAGTTCGCGTTGGTCGAGGTTCCGCCGCCCGACCCCGCGCTGGTTCGCGGACGAAAGCTGATCAGCGGGGTGATCGAGCCGATCAACAACAGTGCGCGGCTGTCGTTCGACCATCCCGCGGATCGGAAAAGTGAAGGTGCTCCGGTGCGCGATCAGGGCGAGGCCACTGAACGGGTCATCGAACATATGCGGCGGCAGCCGGAATTTCGCGATTTGGATGCGATGGCGTGCCGCGTGGTACACGGCGGCGGGCGTTATGACGAACCGGTGATCGCCGACGCTCCGGTGATTTCGGGAATCGAGCAGTTCGAGGACATCGCTCCGCTGCATAACGCGTCCTCGATCGAGGTGATGCGCGCGAGCGCGTCCGCGCTTCCCGGCGTACGCATGCTGGCCGTTTTCGACACCGATTTTCACAAAGGCATTCCTGAGATCGCGTGGCGCTACGGTCTCGGTTTCGATCTCGCGAACGAGTGCGGCATCCGGCGCTACGGCTTCCACGGAATCTCGCACAAATACATGACGCTGCGCTACGCCGAGCTGACGCGGACGCCTCTCGATCAGACCAACATCGTCACGCTGCATCTGGAAGGCGGATCGTCGGCGTGCGCGGTGCGCGGGGGCGCATCGATCGATACTTCGATGGGCTTCACGCCGCTCGAGGGCCTGATGATGGGCACACGCTCCGGCGATATCGACGCGAGCGTGGTCGGCTTTCTGATGCACAAAAAGAAGGCGTCGGCGGAGCAAGTGGACCGCTGGCTCACCAAGGAATCCGGTCTCCTGGGGATCTCCGGAATTTCGCAGGACACACGCGTGCTGGTGAAGCATCTGGACAATCCACGCGCGAAACTGGCTCTCGACATGTTTTCCTATCGCGTGAAGAAGTACATCGGCTCGTATCTCGCAGCGCTGGGGGATTCGCCCGGCGCCTCGGCCGTGGTTTTCGGAGGCGGAATCGGCGAGAACACGCCTCTGGTCCGGCGCGCGATTTTAGAAGGTCTGGATTCGCTCGGCGTGGAGTTTGACCCGGATCGCAACGCGTCGGTGATCGATCGCGAAGGCGTGATCAGCCGCGACGGATCGCGGATTCAGGCGTGGGTGATCCCTACCGAAGAAAATCTCCTGATCGCGCACGAGGCTGCGCTGTTTCTGACGAAGCAAGCGTAGAATGAGGTGGCCTCTTAAAGTTTGATCTCGCGTATGATGATTGCTCCGCCTCTTTCGCTTTGAATGCGTTCGCGCAGAATCGCTTGCAGTTCAGCCGACTTTCTCAGTTCGTTGAAGTAACGCTGTGCCGCGTGCAGAAGAGCGGCATAAAGGTCCTCAGCATTTAGAATCGCACCGGGCGGGTCAAGCGAGACGAGGTCGCCGGTTACTGATGCGTACTGGGGTGCGGTTGTCACTGCAAAGCCACAGCCTTGCATGCTCTCGTTACTCATAGCCGCAGGCGGATAGGGCTTAAGATGGCTCTGGCTGTTGTGATGGGTGAGAGCAAATCGCCCGGTTGAGAAAGCATGAACCAGTTTGTTCCTGAACGCCCAGAGGTCATCCGCATATTCTGAGTAAAGTTCGGGGAAGTAATCGCTGACGAATTTTTTGAAATAGGGGCCCATCCTCCCTTGCTTGTACTCCTCTCCGTAGCGATATCCGCAGAGGGCCTCCGTCGCCGTTACGATGCAGATGAACGCAAGGAAGGCCGAGTCATTCGTGATGATGGGCGGTATTCCTCCAAGATAAATTCTGCTGAAATTTGTGAGTACGTCTTCTAGTCGAGGATCCACTGAAGCCGATGCTACAACAGGGCGACTGCCGAGCGGGCACCGGAGGTCCGAGCACCTCCGAAAGGCGTGGTCGACTTGCGGCCTACTTCGTCGTCGGCTTCCACTCCCGTGCGAGACGTTGAGCCTCAGCAAGCTGTTCGCGGGTCATAAATTGACCGACCCCATCTTGAGCAGCTGCATACTTCTTTTGCTGGTCGCCTGTACTGCGCGAGGCAGCGAGATTGAACCACACGTGAGCCCTTACATAGTCCTGCGGTACACCGTTGCCTTCGAAGTAGCAAACAGCAAGGGCGAACTGCCCACCTCTATCCCCTTGGTCGGCAGCCTTACGATACCAGCGCGCGGCCTCCACGTAGTCTTGAGGCACACCCCACCCCTGGTAGTACGTCGACCCGAGGAGATATTGACCATCGGGGTCATCCTGGTCAGCGGCCCGGCGAAACCACCGGACCGCTTCGGCGTAGTCCTGGGAGACGCCTTGTCCTGTGGAATAGGCTGCGCCCAGCCAAGTCTGCGCCGTGGCCAGCCCCTGCTCAGCGGCTTTACGAAACCAGCGCGCGCCCTCGGCATCGTCCCGCGCGACACCACGCCCCTGAACATACATCGAACCGAGGACGTACTGCGCGTCGGCGACGCCCTCGCGCGCCCTCCGCTGGACGCCCTCGACATCCTCGCCTGTCTGACACCAGACAAGCGCTGACCCAAGCAACCAAAGCCAAGATTTCATACAGCCCATTTTCATCGGCCCTCCCATCCGGTCCTAGCGGAAGGCGCGCTAGAACGGCGCCGAGCCGTCGCCCAGCGCTTCGGCAAGAAACACGTAGATGATTACGCACATCGAGCTGGTGGCGAAGAACGCAATCAATTTGCTGAACCCCGTGCTCATGAACTCAAACCTGAGGAGCATCGCAAAAGCCAGGCCCGAGTACAGCAGGAACGGATTCACCTCGCGGTCGGTAAGGTTGGTGAATACCACCGCGATAAAGTAAAACAGCAGCGGCAGATTGCTGTCGTAGCGCTTTCTCAGCAAAGTGACCACCGCCGCGATCGCCAAGGCCGCCACCAGGATCTCGGTCATGTTCATGGGCGTGCCGTCGAACTCCATGCTTAACCATCGGCGGTTCCCGGGCGATCCGTTAGGGTTTAACGCGATCCTTCAAAACGCCCAGGCGAGCGACGTGTAGCCGGTATTGGCGCGAAAATTCTGGAGCGCCGAGAACTGCTCGCGATAACCGTAGTACTGGTATCCGGCATTCCACCGAATCAGGCGGTTGATGCGGATCGAGAGGCGGGCTTGCGGCGATTCGAATTGCAGCGGAAAGGTCTGGGCGGCAAGAAATTGCGCCGGGATCCCTAGGGCGCCCGTGGGAGGCGTCGTCGAAATCACGCCGGTCACGTTCCCCAGCGGATTCGACCGGCCGTCGCCCACATCCTGAATGTGGCTGTAGCCGATGGAAATATCGGCGCGCTTGAGGATTGCGAATCGCGCCATCAGCGTGCCGGCGTGAATGTTGCTAATGTACAGCGACTCTCCGCTGGTCAGGAGCTGCGAAACGAAGAAGTCGATTCCGCCCAGCGAATCGACGTGCAGCTTGCTGTATCCGGCGTCGATCGCGAACCACGGATTGGGCGTCCAGGAACCGTCGACACCGTAACTGCGGGAGTGGGACGCGAAGCTGGTGAGCGAGATCGAATTGTTGTTGTAGTTGGTCTTGGCGTAGGCCGCGGCGTGATACATTTTTTGCCGGTATTCGACGCGCGCGCGGAAGGCCTCGTAGTTTTTGTCGCTGATGGGCGTGTAGGGATGATTGTTGCGGCCGATCTCGCCGTCGACCAGAATCGACAAAGCCCGGATCGGATGTAATCGGAACCCGAGCGTACCCTCCTGCAACAGGTTGGTCTGGACGAATGGCGTGTTCGCCGGCGGCGCGGGCGCGGGAAGACCAATGTTCTGCTGGTTGTCGACCACCGCGATCCGGCGGTCGCTGTACTGATAGCCGCCGTGCACGGCGAACCACTTCTTGACGCGAAGCTCGGCATCGGTCGAATTGGCGATGGTGCGAATCCCCAGGTAGGTGTATTCGAGCACCGGCAGGGCGGGCGAGCCGAGAAAGTACTGGCTGAACGTCGAATCGCCCTCGGTGCGGATGTTATAAAGCGAGGTTTGATTCGTGATCGTCAGATAGGAAGTGGGGAAAAAGCTGAGGTTGAGGTTTCCAGTCGCCGCCGGCTGCCGCGCGGTGCCGAACGCGAGAATCTGCTGCGTCTGAAGCGCGCCGACGAAGTTGGTCCCGGTGGCGAGTTCGTTCTGCACGAACCCGCGATTGCCGGCGACGTAGCTGAACCGGCCGTTGACGGCCCACAGGCGCCCGCCATCGTGGAATAATCCAACGCGCCAATACGGACTGGTTCCGTGATACGGTTCGGTGCGCGCGAGCGAAGTGAGCGTGTTGAGATCGGTGATATTGTTCCCGGCCTCCGGCGCAAACACGCTGGTGGGCGTGTCCTGTTTGTAATCCTCCCAGCCGCGCATGATGTTCAATCGCCAACCGGCAAACACGGCCTCGCCGCCCAGCCGGTACTCATTCTGCTCCTCGCGGACGGCGGCGAATACGGGATATTCGTCGCCGCGGACGTCGAAGAGCTCCACCGTCGAAAGCTCCGGTCCGTTGTCCACGTTGCGCGAATATCCCAGGAAAAACCTCACGTTGCTTTGGGGAAAAAGGGTAAGATCGTGGTCCTGCATCGTGCGTGTGGTGTCTTCAAAATGTTCGCCGTTTGAAATTGTGAGCGCGGGATTGAAGTAATCGCTTTCGCGCCAGATCATGTCGTAGCGATAGAGACGATTTTTCTCGATGCGCAGCGAGGCGAACTCATAGGGATCGTTCCCGAGCCCCTGAACGTTGAGCTGGATACGATCGAACCATTTGCCGTGCCCGTCTTTCGATACCACGGAGAGCGAAGCCGCCAGCAGGCGGATGCCGTTCCCATAATTTGCCACCGAGCGGTACATGCCGTCGTCGCCGCCGACCGACGCAAAGCGATAGCCCATCTCGTAGGATTGAACGATGTTGTATTCGCCGGCGCTATCGCCGCGCGCATCGCCCACCGGTTCATTGGTCGGCGCCACCGGCGGCTGCGCGTTGAGCTCGGTCGCAATACCCGCCCAAGCGGCGAGAGCAAAAATGCAGGTAATTTTCTTCATCGCCGCCTCCTATCTGAAAAACAGCTCGCTGGTGTTCGATCCGTGGATCTTGACGTGGCACGTGGTGCAATTTTGAAAGCGCGGATCGGCCAGATTATGCTCAGACAACGGATTTTGAATGCCGTGCCCGAATTGTCCGAAACCTCCGAAATTTCCCTGGCCGTTGTGGCATTCAAGGCACAGCGTGAACGTCACCGGCCGCTTCAACATTCGCGGATTGGTGGATCCGTGCGGCATGTGGCACGTCTCGCAGCCTTCCACCTTGATCGATCCGTGCTCGAACACGAACGGCCCGCGCTTATCGCCGTGGCAATTGAGG
>Ga0182024_10010680_pt1 | contig 18667 bp, 25 predicted proteins | sample P32metaG_FD_120480 | JGI IMG/M metagenome (GOLD analysis project Ga0182024, IMG submission 120480) | Permafrost microbial communities from Stordalen Mire, Sweden - P3-2 metaG (Illumina Assembly) | ecosystem: Environmental > Terrestrial > Soil > Wetlands > Permafrost | place: Sweden: Stordalen... | reverse complement strand
TCCTTGGCCAGTTCCGCGGCGTAGGCGGCCGGATTGGTCTTTTGCAGCCCGAGCAAGTCCAACTCTTCGATTTGCGACTTGAACTTGGCAAGCGGCGACGCGGCGTTTTTGACGATATCGGCGATCCGTGATTCCGCCGTTTTCATCAGCTCTCGATTGAGCTTCGCCGCCTCCTGACGGTAGCCGTCCATCGACACGCCGCCTTGCGCCCACAGGGCGTTCAGCCGGGCGAACTTGTCGGCCGACTGGTCGAAGATGTTCAGCCCGGTCCCGACCGTTTCATCCACGGATCGCAGGGCCGTTAACTCTTTGATCGAGGCGTCCACGCCGGAAAGCTGAGCGTCCGACAGCCCCTTGCGAGCCAGGGCCGCACGTTCCGCCGCTTCGCCCACCAGCCCGAAGCCGGCGATCTGATCGTGCAGCTTGGTTTCCAGGGCGCCCATGCTGGCGAGCAGGCCTGCCTGCCCGGCGTCCGCGTCCCCCGGCTTGCCGAGGTCCTTCAGCATGTCGAAAAACTTCTTAACAGGGTCGTTTTCGCCGCCGCCGGCCACCCTCTTTTTCGTTTCCTCCATTGCCTTCTTGGCCGCGTCGCCCCATGAGGTTTCCGGCTTCGCGTCGCCGAACAGGGCCTTGCCGATCGAATCGGCCGACAGACCGAAACCGCCTAAGCCAGGCATTCCCTTGATCGTGAAATCAAGCCCCGCGCTGAGACCCTTGCCGAGGTCCGACTTCTCGCCCGGCTTTTTCGGAACAACCGCGTCCAGAATGGCGGCTATCTGCTGCGCCTTGTCGGCCAGGTAGACGACGACGTTTTCAATGCCGGTCAAGATCGTGACGAGGAACGACCGGGCGTTGCCGGCCAGCTGCTTGAACAGCTCCCTACCGCCGCCGGCCTTGGCGATGATGTCCGTAATGCCCGTACTGATGTTGGTCAGCAGCGGGGCGAACTCGATCGCCGCGGTGCGCTGAAGCCCCTCGAACGCCTTTCCGAGATCGTCCATCGCCCGCTGCGCGACCATCGCCTTGGCCGCGTCAATGCCGGACACGGACATGCCCAACCTCTTAGCTGCCGCGTCGGCCTCCGCGAACCCGGCCGCCCCCTGCGTGAGCACCGGGATGAGTACCATGCCCTCCCGCCCGAATAACTCTTCGGCCATGCGGGCTCGCTGCGCCCCGTCCGTAACCGATTTGAACCGTTCGGCAATCTGGTTTATCGCCGCGTCCATCCCCCCGGCGGCCAGGGCGGCGCCGTCCAGTCCGAGCGCCTTGAACTTCTTACGGGCCTCGTCGCCGCCCTGGGCGACGGCCCCCAGCTCACTCCCGAGATGTTTCAGCGCGTGAACCCAGCCCTCCGCGTCCCGGCCCGCGGCGAATTGCAGGGTAGACAGCTTTTCGGTGCTGACCCCCAGCTTTAGCGCCTCGCGGCCCACGTCGGCGACTTGATCTATGCCTTCCTTGATCCAGTCGAAAGCCCCCTTGCCCGCGCCGAAGATCTCGCCGCCGATGGCCACGCCGGCGCCGATCCCGGCGAACGTCTTGCCGATGTTGCCCGCGAACTCTTTGGCCGCCTTGGTGGACTGGTCCAGACCCTGCACAAACAGGATGGCGTCAAGGCTGAGCTGGACGGCCAGGTTGCCGATGTTGTCCGCCATTAGCCCTCGCCCTACTATCTCTTATTTCAGACCGCCGCGACTCGCCATCTGCTTGGCTAGCCCGCCAAAGATCGCCAGCAGCTTGGCCCGCAGACCGGCCGGCGTCGGCAACCCCGCCTTACTGCCATCCCCCAACTCCGGGAATACGTCGGCCGGCTTCAGCGCCGACGCGCCCTTTTTCCGCCACGGCGCCAGGCAGGCCACAACCACCGTGGCCGCCAGCTGCGCCCACCGCAGCGGCCCGAACGGCTCGATTCGGTAGTACGCCATCCATTCCGCGAGCTGCGCGCTCGTCAGTCGAGCACAGAGTTGATCGGGGTGGAGAGCGCCGACGTGGCCGCGGAGCCGGAAGAGGAATCGCCGCTCGGGGCGGCGCCGGAGTTTTTTTCCAGCGCGTCCACGTCCGCCTTGGTTAGCTTGGAGAGCTTGTTCGCGGCCTCGAAAAGCCGGTCGAGAACGACGCCCGATTTCTTGCCGAGGGCAGCCGCGCCTTCCGCCCCCGGATACATCGGCTTGCCGTCGCCGTCCACGATGTGCAGGGCTACCAGCCGGGCGCGGATGTTGGCCATGTTCGCGGCCCGGTCCTCGCCGCTGACGCTGGTCGTCCACAGGTCGCGGCCCACGCCGTCGAGCGCCCGCAGCCGCACGTCGCCGCCCCATTCGGGACACGATACGTCGATGGTTTCCAGGTCGGCCGCCTTGTCGATCTCGCCGCGAGTCAAAAGCCCCATGTGGCCTCCGTTAAAGTGTGATTGTAAGAGTCGGCGTCACGTCCTTGGGCCGCCCGCAGGGCTACGTCCCGGCGGTGATGGTCACGATTCCGCTGACCTTGATCTCGACTTCCGACACGACCATGTCCTCCATGTGGATCGTCATCGGTAGCGCGCTGTAGTACCCCGCGAAGGAAATCACCGTGGCCGTCGTGCCGAGGTCGGGCATGGCGATCTGAAAAAAGTACGGCGTCCGCAGCAGTCCCAGGACGTGCGCGTAGACCGACTCCTTCCAAATCAGCTTGACTTTGACGGTGCCGCCGTCGACCAGCTTGGCCAAAAACAGCATCCAGGCGTTCGCCATTTGGACGTAGCTCACGTTCACGTCGCCGACCTTAACGTCCGGCCCGTCGATGTCGACCAAATGGCCTACAGTCGTGTAGTTACTGTTCGTTGCGCTGTCACCGAAGTCCGCGCCGAAGCCGATGAAAGGACCGGCAGGAATCGCCATTTGCCACCCCCTATATCTTCGGTCGCGCCGGCGGCCGGATGTTTTCAGGTCTCGTTCGCCCACACCTTCAGATGGATCTCGACGGTCTGCACGCCCTGCTCGTCGCTGTGGACGGGCCGCTCCCACTGATTCGAGTCGTCTACTTGGAAGATCCCTTGGCAGGACATTCCATTGGCCAGCGCCCCCCTGTAGCCGTCCAACAGCTGGCGGGCGTAGTCGGCGAGCAGTTCGGCCGTGCCGTATAGCTGGTGGTACACTTCCACGCGGACCTTGGTCCCGGCCAGCCCCGCGCGGCCGCCCATCTGCTTTTTGTGGTCCGCGCCGATCTTGACGACGACGGCGTAGGGGTAGCCGTAACTCTGAGGGGCTTTGCCGGGGTAGACCTGTTCGCCTACCGCGGCGACGAAAGCCGCCTGGGCCGTGGAACGCAGTATGCCCGTCGGTCCCGAGCCGGAAGCGACCGGGGCGCCGAGCAACAGGTTGATGACGCCCTGTTCGATCACGGCTTGACGCCTTCGCCCTTTTCGCCAGCCCACCGCGCCGCCAGCGCCTCGGCCGTTTCGCCGGGCAGCAGCCTGACCTTCTTCCCCTCGAAATGGAGGAAATGCAGACGCCGCGCCACGACCGCCTCGTACGCCTGCTCCAGCGTTTCGCCGGCGTCCGCGTACACCGTCGGATCGCCGCCTTTGACCGTCGCCATGTCCCTTACCTCCGCTTGATAAGTTCGGCCTGAAGCACCGCCGCCATCGCCGGCACGATCCGGGGCCGCGCGGCCGCCAACCCCCGCTCCATGAAGTGCGTCCCCGCCGCCGCGCCGACCGAAGCCCGGAAGCCGATCCCCTGCACGGCCAGCGCCTTGCCCTTGGCCCGAATGCCCTTGCGGCCGCTCTCGGCCAGGTGGCCGTACTGCGTGGGGTTCATGCCAACCGGCGACCGGGAACCGCCGCGGCGGAGGATCACCTTGCGGACCTTGCCCTTCTTGGTCATGGCGAAGCCGGTCATCGTCCGAGACGTTCGGTCCTCGGCCCGCGTCACCTTGAACCCACGCCGCGGGCCGACGATGGCGATGGCCACGCCGCTCTTGCGGCCCACAGTCACCTTGCGGCCCATCGACTTGGCGAGCAGGCCGGTGTCCGTCGGGACCAGCGGCCGGATGGCGTCCAACGTCACCTTGCCGGCGGCGTCCACGGCCTTCTTGACCACGCTCTTTTGCGTCGAACGCTTGAGGCCGTCGAGACGGTCGAGGAGGGGTTTCAGCCCCTTGATTTTCGTCCGAACGGTGAATGGCATCAGACTGCCTCGTGGCAAATGCACCAGTATTCAACGTGCCGCTCTTCCACGTCCTTGACGTATTCGATGTTCAAGATCCGCGTCGCCCCCGTCACGTCGTCCACGTAGAGGAAGCGCATCCTGGAGGTCAGGCCGTGGTAGTAGCGCACCTTGACCAGGTGCGTCGCGTCGGCCACTACCTCGCTCGCCCACACCAACTCCTTGCCCGACAGCGGTTCGACCGACCCCCACATCGGGGGCATCGGCGTCCCGACGTAATCCGTGACCGGCGCCCAATCGCCGTAGGTCGGCTCGTTCCACTGCGGGTCCTTGGCCTGGCCGGCCGGCAGCGCCTGCAACTGGAGTCGCTTGCGGTACTTTCCGGCCTGCACGGGACGCATGACAATCCGCCTATTCGTACTCCGCCGGGGTCTCGCCCCACAACAGCGACTCGACCCCCATCGGGATCGCGTTTAAGGCGCCGGGCTGGGCCAGTTCCCGATTCTCGTACCAGTACGCGACCAGCAGCTTGATCGCCGTCCGCACCGACTCGGGCATCTCCGGTTCGACGGTGGCGTTGACGTTGTGGGCGTTGGCGAAGGTCGCCGTGAACGTCGTCGGGGTCGTCGCCGTCACCGCGACCGTCTCACGCAGGTTCGGGAACAAGTTCAACCAGCGGTCGATGCACAGCAGCGCGCCCTCGTAGATCCCGAACATGCCGGCCGGCGTCACCGTCTGCTCGCCCGCCGCGACGGCCGCCGTTAGATTCGTCACCGGCCCGTAGCCCGCGACGTAGTCCGTCTGCACGCTCGCCAACTGCTGCAACACGATCGGCCAAATCTGCCCGTAGGCCGGGGCCACGCGGGCGGGACTGGTGGTGACGTCCACGTTGTAAACCGACGGGTCCACCACTAGCCGGTTGCCGATGTTCAGCGGGTCCGCGTAGGTTATTTGCAGCACCGCCTGCGCGGGCGGGCGCGTCAGGCGGATGGAGGCCCTGTCCGGATACCACTGCCCCGAAAGCTGCGTTACCGGCAGGCGCTGTTGCCAGATCGCGTCGCTGTTGTACTGCCATACGGCGGAGCTTGAATATCTCGGGAAGCGGTCGATGGTGGTCCGGTACGTTCTGCTGACGAGGGAAAGGTTGTAGGTCTCCTCGACGTACTTCCGGGCCGACACGATGAGGCCCTGAACGAGTGCGTCGTCGTCCGGCGTGAATATTCGCGCCCACTGCTTGGCCTCGCACAGCGACACCGGCTCGCCGACGGGGGGCGTCAAGATTTGCAGGCCGCGAGGCATGGTTCGCTCGCTACTGGTACAGCACGTTGACCAGCACGTCCCCGGACGTGGGGGCCGCGTTGTCGGTGTCGCTTTGGCCCGCCGTCACGGCCACCCAAAGCCCCAGGTCGAACAGGGGCGGCCTCAGCAAGTTCAGCGTCAAGACGGCTCCGGCCGCCAGCGGAATCACCAGCTTGGCCTTGGTCGTACCCATCGTCGGGGCGCCCGACGCGTTGAACAGGCGGACGTAGCGGGCCGAGGCCGCCGTGTTTTGCAACACGAAGCCGCATAAACTGCGCGGGGCGGTTCCCGTGCCGTCCACGGCCTGTGGCGTCGTGTTGCCAGGCCACACCGTTTCAAACGTCTGATCGCCGGCTTGTAACGGCATCGGCTACCCCCGTTAGCTGGTCGTCAGCGTGTGCCACTGGCCCAGCTTCGTGCAGAAAAACATCGTGACTTTGGTCGTCGCCATCGAAAACTCGGCCCCCTGCGCCAGGGCGTTGATGGCGTCGCCGCCCGTTACGCCTCCCTCGGCGGCGGTGGCCGGGTAAACGTCCAGCGAGGCGGCGCCGGCGTTGATGACGGTGAGTTGGACGCCCGGAACGGCCGGCGGCAATACCCCACTGTCGCCGTTGGTGGCGACGGTCGTGAACCGCGCGATCGTCGCCGTGATCGGCGTGGCGCCCGCCACGCCTCCGCCGGCGAGTGCCGTCAATCCCTCCTGAACGGAATCCAGCGTCGACCCGGCCGGAACGCCGCTGAAGTCGATGAGGCTGCCGGCGTCGGCCCCCAGCGTGCCGCCGTTGCCGACGGCCAGCGCCTTGCCGCCCTGCTTGAACTGCACGGGAGTGTCGATCATCGGGTCCGCGTAAGACATATGAATGTCTCCCTTGTTCCGTGTCCGGCCCCGCCGGTCAGCCGGTCGCCTCGGTGAGCAGCGAACCCGCGCAACTCGCGTCCGGGGTCGTCGGCTTGTTCTTGGCGCGGTAGAGTTGCGCCACGATGGACGCGACCTGGGCGTTCGCCGTGCCGCGCGTCATCACCAGCTTGACGAACTGCTGCCCGGGCCAAACCACGTCGAGGAGGAGGCTCTGGCCCGTGGTCGCGCCGCCTACGTCGGTCACCGACAGCGGCGCGCCGCAGTTGGCGTACGCGCCGCCGATGGTCGCGCAGTCCTCGGCCTGGAGGCCCATCACGGCCCCGGCCGTGACAGTGCCGAGCACCACCGTGAACTTGACCGCGTCGTAGCCGGTCATGTTGACGGCGGCGCTGGTGATCGTCGTCTCCGCGGCGGCGGCGCCGCTCGACAGTACGACCTCTTTGGTATCGGTCAGCATGTTGGCGAGGGACATTACATCGACTCCTCTTCACGGGGGCGGACGCGGGCCACAATAGGGGCCGTCACTTCCTCTTCACGGGGCGGACGCGCGCCATGTTTTGGCCCGTCACCTCGACGGTTTCGACCTCGACGACGCGGGCCGCCTCCGCGTCGTCATCGGACGCGCGGGGCAGCGGCGAATCCTTCAACTCCGCGGCCAGGCCGCGCTGGATCATGCGGCGGGCGTCGGCCAGCGGGACCTCGATCGCGTCGCCCTTCTCGCAGCAGAAGCCGGGGGCGCCGAATGAACACTTGGCCATCACGGAAACTCGGGCGTCTTTGGTCGGTACGGCCATCGGACAACCTCTTGGTGGATCGGGTGAATCAGTGAACCAAATATTTCAGCGGGTGCGTCCCGGCGTCGAGCAGCTGGCCGTCCGAGCGCATGAACATCACGAAGCCCTCCTGGTCGGCGTCGGCGTACCGCTCGACCAGGCGGCGCATCCGGATCTGCGAAACGTCGCGGATCTTGTACTTCTTCAAGGCCCCGTACACTACCGTCTTGGCGCCGGAGACGATGACGGACGCCTGGGACTGGTTGATGAAGTAGCCGTCGCCATCGATGGTGTCGGGCTTGCCGCCGGAGAGGCCGGACTGCCAGAGGTAGCGGCCCATGCCGTCCTTGAGCAGCTTGATGGCCAGGAGGATCTGATCGTGGAACGTCCAACCCACGCCGGGCATACTTCGGTATGCGGGATCGACGCTGTGCTTGAGCTTGTAGAGGTCGTCGGCCGCGAGCGACGTGGAGCTGGCCGCCTGGATTCCCTGACTCGCGCCCGTGACGTAGCCCTGGGGCTGCGTATTGCCGCCGGTGCCAAAAGTAAACTCGTCGGCTTGGATACGGCCGATGCGGATGCCGAGCAGGTCGCCCAGCGTTTCGGACAGATCGAACGCCGAATCTTCCATCAACTCGACGGGGACTTGCACGAGGCCGGACGTGTATTTGTAGGCGTGAAGGACGGTCTGGCCGAAAAGGACGTCTTGCTCCTGGACCACGGCGTTCTCGACGATTCGCCGGCCTTTCTGGGCGGTGTCGTTCACGGTCGGCCACGGCAGGTCTTGTCCGCTTTCAGTCCTCATCACGTCCGCGAAGGCCCGCACGTTGCAGTATGCCAGGAGGGCGATTTCCAGGTTCTGGACGAACCCCTCCGGGACAGTGTAGCCGCCGGCCGTGTTGACGTTCACGGCCTGCGCCCGCTGCTGGATCGTGCGGTAGTCACGCGTCTCGCGCAGGTGCATGTCGAGGTATTTGGCGCGGAGGTTGACGCCGCAAACGCGGGCCGCGTCCTCGTGATCGCGCTTGGGCGCCTGACCGCCTTGGACGCGCATCCAGCCTTGCAAGGCCAGCGCCCTTTGCTCTTCCTTGATGTGGCCGGCGTTCCAGCCGCGACGAGCGACGTCGCGTTTTTGTTTGCGTTCCGTCTTTTCCTCGGCCGTCCGCTTCTTGCCGGCCTTGCGGCCGTTGTAGTCAACCAGGGCCGGGTTGTCGGCGACGCGGCGCGACTCGGCCTCGACCGCCTCGCCCCGCTCCGCGACGGCGATCTGCGAAGTCAGGCCGTCGTAGATCTTGTTGACCGTCTCCCATTCCGACCGCTCTTCCGGCGTGAAATCCAGATGCTGGTCGGTGATGAGATCGCGCATCTGGCAGATGCGCTGGCGGGAAGGTTCGCGCTTCTCCCGCAACTCTTTCGCCGAAATCGCCATTGGAACGCCCCTCTTCTCTGTAGGCCGAACGTCCGAAGTCCTTTGAATAGAACAAGTCCCCCGACGCCCGTCCAGAAAGTCGTACAACGGACAAACACATTCCGCGTATCGTCACAACCCCAGCGCCGCGCACCGGGCATTGACTTCGACCCGCGTCTTCATGCCACGGCGCCGACTCTCCTCTTCTCGCCACGCCTCGAACGCCTTGCGGGCGTCTTCGTCGCCGCCCACGGCACGCATCCCCACGGACGTGGAGGCGTAGGCTGGGAACGTCACCGGGCCCACGTCGAAAACCTGCACGTCGCGCAGCTCGCGCACCGCCGTTCCGTCCTTCTGCCGGATATGGCTTACGGCGCGGGCCTGGAAGCTGAAGCTCGAGCCGGTCAGGTCGCCGCGGCGGATGAGGGCGCACACGTCCCGGCCCGCCTGGGTGTCAGGCGGCTGGATCTGGTAGCGCAGCCCCTTGGCGTCGCAGCTGAGCTTGAGCGTGCCAGCCCCCATACGGCCGAGCAGCTGGTCCGGGGAGTGGTTCAACAGGCCGCGGCAGTCGTCTTCCTTGAGGCTGCGGTCGAAGCAGCCGGGCATGACGCGCTCGCGCAAGTCGTCGTACAGCTGGTATTCCGTGCCGGGGTCGGCGTCGTCGTGGAATACGGCGGCGTAGCCCACGACGAACGGCGGGTCGCTGCCGCGCTCTTCGAGGCGGACGGGGCAGGCGGTCACGGAGAGAAATCGGCGTTCCATTGTCTACTCCTTGTTGTTGGGAAGGAACACGTCCATGAGCGTACCGTCGTCGGCCTCGGAGGGCGCGTCGGGGTCGAACAGGTCGTCGAGAAGCGGGGCGTCGTCGGTCGGGTCTACCACAAGCCATTCTCCTTGAAAAACTTCGTGGCTTGGGGAAAGTGCTGCTCTACCTTGGCCCGGTCGGCCTTGCCCCCGTACACCGCCCGGCCGAACTCGGCGAGGCCCTCGGCGGCGTTCTTCTTCGCGTAGGCCGACAGTTTGCCCCCGGCGATCTCCGCCCGGTAAGCCTCTTGCCACGCACCGCTCTCGCTCAACTCATGCCGCGGGCCGTCCACCGCGTGCGTCATCTCGTGGGCATACACTTCGCGCGTCGATTGCGCCGCCGCCTCCATGCCGCCGTCCAGTTCCAGCGTCCCCGTTCGCGGCCGGTAGGCGCCGCCGATTTGCTTGGAAGCGCCGAGCTTGTCGTGCAGGCCGGGAATGTCGCCGGTGAGCGCCACGGTCAAATCTTCCGTGCTTCCGTGGAAGCGATGCCCGACGGTGTGGGCGTTGTAGCGCTCGACGGCCTTTTCCGGCATCGCCTCAAAAACGCCCTTGGCCGCCCCGTAATATTCCTGGCGCTTCGCGTCGGGAAGGTCCTTGTTCTCGCGCATCGACGCCGCAAACCCCTCTTTGGCGACCTTAACCTTGTCCGCCTTGCCGCCGCCCTCGCCGAACTTGCCGTCGGGGTCGCGCGGCTGGTCCGGCGAAAAGCGAGACGCGCGGGCGGACGGGTCGGCCGGGGTCTTCTTGAACGCCTTGTCGGCGGCCTTGATCGCCGCGCCCAGGTCCTGCGTCTTGTCCAGGGCCGCGCACACCAGCGCCACGTACCAGTCCGAACCGCCGTTGGCCTGGAACCGCAGCGCCAGGGTCTCGATCGCGTCTTCGGCCGACCGCTTGCCGGTCAACCACTTGACGGACCCCTTGACCGCCTTGGCGGCCGCCCGGAGCGTGGCGCGTGGGTACCGGGCCGTGGAGTATGCAAGATAGCCAGCCGACGCCATCGGGATCATGCCGATCGGGACGCTGAAATGTCCCAGGCCGGTCAACTCGCAGGCCAGCACCGCGGGTTTTGCCAAGGCGACGTCTACCGACGACAACGTGTGTCGAAGTGCCTTGGCGGCCTCGGCTGACAGGCCGCGTTCCTTGGCCACGGCCTCGGCCATCGCCTGGCCGGCCGTGTAACTGACGAACGCCGCCGCCGTTCCGAGGCGGCCGACTAGCAGCGTCCCCCGCACCGTCGGCTGGAGCCATGAGGGTAGCCGGCCGATGCCCGCATCAACCTTGTCCTTGACCCAAGCCTTCGCCACCTCCTCCACGTGCTCGACCTTGGCGCCGGCCTTCTTCAGACCATCCCACGTCGCCTTGCCGACCGCGGCCAGCTTCGACTTCGCCTCCTTCGGCGACTTTACAACTCCGCCTCCGCCGGAGCCGAACTTCCCGTCCGGCCCCCGAGGCTGATCCGAGGAGAATCGGCGAAAGGGCCCGCGGAACGCTTGCCCTCCTTATCGAGGTCGAGGAAGTAAGCGTCAATTTTCTCCGCGCCGAGAAGGTCCAACGCCGTAGTCCGGTGGTTGCCATCCTCGATGTAGCGCTTACCATCCTTCCGCACGACGTATGGCTTGTCGCGCGGCAGGTCGTCGCCGATGTTCCTGATGCTGCCGGGGGAGTCCGGCTCCTTGATGAAGTGCTCTACCCGCGCCCGGCTCAACAGAGGGTGCTTGCCGATGAGCTTGGCGATTCGCACCGACTTGACCGGCAGGTCTTTCAGGTCGGCCGGCGTCAGGTCGAACGGCGGGACCGCCGTCGGCATGAGCGGAGAAATTTTGCCAACCTCCGCGTCGGGCAGGCCCTTGAGGATTTGCAATGCTTCGGCCGTCGTGCGTTTGGGGTCGGTGGCGCCGCGGTAAGAGAGCAGGGCGCGTGCCGGGGCCGGGGCCGGAAGCGCCGGCTTGTCGCCGTCGGGCTTGGCCTGCGCCCCGGCCGCCGTGTGCGGGCTGGTCGGGACGACATACACGTCGCCCCCCTCCCGGTGGTTGTACCCTTCCTCGTCGCGGCACTCGTTGGGCGACAAAATCCCATTCTGCACCATCGTCGCGTAGTATTGCGTCCGGGCCGTGAGGTTGGCGCGCAACATGTTCCGCAGTTGGAATTCGACCGTGTACGATTCGCCGGCCTTCTCTTCCTCCGTCAGCAGTTTCCGCCAACATTCGGCCGCGAAGGCGGACAGCCAATATCCTAAACCGCCGCCGTCCTCGGTGTATGCTTCGTTTTCCTGTTCCAGGGAGTTGTAAGACGCGTTGCTTCCCGCGCCGACCTTGTGGGGCGGCACGCCGAAGAAGTTGCAAATCTGAACGCGCGAGAATCCCTTCAATTCCAACAGTTGGGAATCCTTCGCGTTGATGGACAGCGGGTTAGCCTTCATGCCTTCTTCGAGGACCGCCGTGCGGTGGGCGTTCTCAAGCCCCGAGTGCATCCGTTCCCACGACTCACGCAGGTTGACCTTTGCCTCCGGCTTGAGCTTCCCCGGATGTTCCAGCACGATCGACGGCCGAGCGTTGTTGCGGAAGTAGATGCTGCCGTAGTTGTCCGCCGCCAGCGCCAGGCCCAGCGCCTCGCGCATCTTGGCCACGGCTTTGTAACCGACCAGGCCGTCGTAGCTCAGGCCCATCAGGTGGAAGACGTCGGACGCCGGGATCTTTCTCGGCTCGGCCCCGACTTCGGTAACGTACCAGAGCTTCTTATTCTCTCGAACAGGGTAGGTTTTGATGGGGTTCAGCGGCCACAGTTCCAGCGGCCGGCCGGCCCCGTCGCGCGAGATGTAACTGTAACCATTCCCCTCGCTGATGGCGTGAAACGCCATCACCCGCTTCCACAACAGCGACGCGATCTCCGGGCTGGCCTCGTGACGCAACAGCCGATACGCCGGGTGCCGCTCGTCGACTTGCTTGCCGGCGGGACCGCGCTGGAACACCGACAGCGGCAGCTTGGCCACGTCGCCGGACAGCAAGGCCACGCAACGCCAGTAGGTGTCGTAGGTCAACGCCGTCTCTCTATTTACATTTACCCCCGAAGAAGCTCTGAAAGATCCCAAACTGTCGAATAGCCAAAGGACTCCTTAGTATTTATGTGGTGACCCGAAGGTCACCAATCGTCCGGGGCGGAGAGCGGCGTGGACGGGGATTCGAGGGAACGCCTCTCAAACGCGCGGTGGCGGAACAGGTTTGTCAGGAGGCCCATTTGTTCCCCTTTCGGATGTTATCGACGTGCCACAATGGTTGAAGATTCGCCAGAGACCAGCACGTCTTGAAATCGGCGTCTTCCGGGGCGCCGTAGGCGAATGACGACAGGGGCCGGATATGGTCAACCGACCATTGCCCCTTCCGCTTCCCGTAATTGCTCCAACTCATTCCGGGCTGAAACTGCTTCTCCAAGTGGGAGGCCAGATCTTGCAGCGTGTAGCCCACCAGCGATTCCCAGGAGCGCTTGCCCGTCCCCTCCGGCAGGGAGCGGCCGATGACGGAAGCGATGTTGATCCGAAGCCGGTTAATGGGCAACTGGCGGTATGGCCAGCAATACTTTCGGCATCGTGCGTTGATGCGATCTCCGTCACGGACACGCCGCAGTCGGTCGGCCTCTCGCGCCGCTTCCGGGTCGGCTTGGCGCTTCTCCGCCTGGCGCCGACTGCGCTCCGGCTGGAACGCCCGGTCGCGTTCGTGGATCTTCGCCCGGACGGCGTCGCGGTTGTCCGCGAAGTATTGGCGGTAGGCCGCGCGTGAGCAGTCCCGACAGTTGGAACCGAGGCCGGACGCGGCCCGCTTGCACGCGCGGAAATACTCCGGCGTCGCGGGAAGACTCCGCCCGCACTTCGTACAGACCTTTTCGCCAACCGCTTCCATTGTCAATCCTCGACGTTTGATTCTCGTTGCTTCGCGTCCGGCGCCGCCTGCGCCCGCGACGCCCACAACCCAAACGTCAGCACCAAGCCGCCGACCACCACCAACGCCGCCGGCCAGTAGATCGCCCACAGCCCCGCGAAGATCATCAGCAGGCCGGCGGCCGCCGTCAGATCCCAGGCGTGCTCTTGCGCGAACGGCAGGGCCACGGCCCCGAAATGGGCGACCGCGCGGCGGAGGCGGCGGATCATATCGCTTCGATCCCTTGATGCTCGTACACGCTGCCGTCGCCGTCGCCGCACAGCGCCCGGCCGAGGCTCATGATCAGGGCCACGATGCCGTCAATCTTCTCGGTGGACTTCTTTTTCGAGGGCTTGAGGTTGCCCGCCGCGTCCGTCTCCGTGCCCGTGTTGCTGGCCATCCAGCGCAGCACCGGGTGGCCGCCGTGAATCAACGCGCCCTCCGCGACCAGCCGCAACAACTCCTTGGTCGGCGCCGTCATGTCCCGAAAGCCCTGGCCGAACGCGATCACTTCGAAGCCGTCGCCCTGAAGTTGGGTGATGATCTGCGTGGCGTTCCAACGGTCGCAGGCGATTTCCCGGATGTTGTAGACTTTTCCGAGCTCGTTTATGTCCTCCCTGATTACGTCGTAGTCGATGCAGTTACCCTCGGTCATCTTGAGGAAGCCCTGCGCGGCCCACGCCTCGTAGGGGACGCGGTCGCGCCGCCCGCGAAGACGGGCGCCTTCGCGCGGGACCCAGAACCGGGGCAAGACGGCGTAGCCGCCGGGGACCGGGAAGGACAGGACGAGGGCCGCTATGTCGGTCGTGCTCGCCAGGTCGAGGCCGCCGTAGCAGTCGGCGCCGCGGAAGTTGTCGGGCGACAGCGGCAAAGCGGCGGCCGCGTCCCACTTGTCCATCGGGATCGCGCGCACGTCCGTCTCCGTCTTTATGTTCAGATGTAAGCGCTTGAACGTGTTCTCGTAGGCCGGCGTCTCCTGCGCCCGCCCGCACTCGCGTTCCAGGTACTCCGGCGACACCGACACGCCGAGGTTTGGGTTCGCCTTGGCCCATGTCGCCGGGGACTTCCAGTCGTCGTCCTGAAGGGCCTCATAGACGACCGGAAGAAAACTCGGGTCGTCGATGATCCGGTCCCGCACCTTGCAGGCGTATTCGTGCTTTTCGTTGCAGATCGATGGACGGTTGAAATCCGCGGTGGTGATGAACACGATCAGCGGCTGCTTGCGGTTGGCCGACGCCATCGAGGTCAGCAGCACGTCCACCAGGTCGCGGTTCGGCTGCGCGTGAACCTCGTCCACGAGCACAAGATGCGAATTGCCGCCATGCTTCGTGTCCGCCTCGGCCGACAGCACGCGGAACGTACTGGCCGCGTCCGCCTTGAGCGCCATCGACTTGATGGCCTTGTAGATCACGACCCGCGATTCCAACTCCGGTTCCTGCGCGATCATGCCCACCGCATGGCGGTAAAGCAGACCGGCCTGCTCACGCTCGGCCGCGGCGCAAAACGCCTGACAGCCGGCCTCGCCGTCGCAGAAGAAGACCAAAAGCGCGATGGCCGCGGCGAGCGGCGTCTTGCCGTTCTTGCGGGGGACGTAGATGAACGTCTCCCTGTAACGGCGAATGGTGCGGCCCTGGCGGTCCTCTCGCTTCCAGCCGAAAAGGTTGGCGACGATACTTTGTTGCCAGGGCTCTAACAGAAAGGGCTTGCCGGCCATGTCGCCCTCGACGTGGCGTAGGCATTCCTGGATAAAATCGAGGGCGAATTGCGCGGCTTTGGCGTCGAACCACGCATCGCCCGCCGAAGCGAACGGGTCGTAGCCGGGGACGCCCATCAGCGTCTTCCGCCACTTAGCCGACAGTTTTGAAGAACCGACCTTTACCATCGTCGCCCCTTTTGTCGGCGCCCGTCGTTCGCACCCGCGTCCGCGACGCCGGGGACAAGCCGAACTGCTGCGCCAGCTTGTTGAGGCGGTCGGCCGCCTTGTTCTTGGCGTTCACCAGCCCGGCCGCGATCGCCTCCCGGTAGCCCGCCTTCAGGTTGGCCTGAACCATCGCCTCGATCGCGCGGGCCGTCTCCACGAACTCGCCCCAACTCTCGCAGTACGCCGCCAACAACGCCCGGTCGGCTTCGGCCAACACGTTCATGGCAAGCAGTTGCTTCACCTGCCGCTTCCACTCGGCCTTGGCCTCCGCGCCCAGCCACGCAGGGCAGGTCGGCGCCCTCACCGGCGGCCGCGGTTCGCCGGCCCGCTGTCCGGCCTTGCGGCTCCCGCGCGCCCTCAACTGCTCAGTCGGCGTCGGGGCCGGCCCTCGCGCACCCATGTCATCTCACCTCGTCACGATCACCGGCAACGACTCGTCCGGCCCAACCAGCACCAGTCGGCAACGGCCACGCACCTTCGCCGCGTCGTTCGTCGCCGGGTCGTAATACGGCAAGCCGTTCGGACCCTGCGCGAAAGCCTCGAATTCGCCCGTGTCGTCGTCGGCGCTGATGAGCAGCGGGATCTCCCGGCCAGCGTCCAAGTCGAACGCCGTCCAACCGAAGTCGCCGTTGTCCACGCTCCTGACCATACCCGACCCCCCCCCCAATGTCAGAATCGGGACAACTTTTTCTGTTTGGTCACATGCGGTCACACCGGCGCGACGCGCCAGAAAAACGACCGCCCCCCGGTACGCCTACCGTTCCCGGCCCCGCGGCGCTACCTGGGAGCCCATCGGCGATACAAAGACGGCCCGTTGTTCGCGTCTGGAGTCTCAGGGGCTTGGCGCCGCCTTGCCGGCCCTCCCGCAACCGCGGTCCTCGGTGGTCGTCTTGCGCGAATGGCACTCATGGCAAAGCGCTTGATGATTGCTCTCTTGCCAGAAGCCGTCGTCGTCCGGGCCGTTGACCGGCCGTATGTGGTCAACGTCGGTCGCAGCGCGGTTGCAGTCGGGCGTCACGCACAAGGGGTTGGAACGCAGATACCACAAGCGATACCTCCGCCAGCGGGGGCCATAGCCGCGCTGGGCTGAATTCGGGCGACGCTCCCGCGTGCGGAGCGGTCGGACTGGTCGGTGCGTTCGCGGCTTTGTTGGCATCGCGCGATCCCCTGAGTCACACACCGACTTTACATGCGTCGGCGCGCCGGTCAAGAAAGTCGAACGCTCACGCTGGCGAGTCGGGCGGCGGCGCTTCGGCTGGACGTTCCACGACCAAATCTTGTTGGCGATCAAGTTCCTCGACCTTGACCGCGCGAAGCCCGAAGACGCGCAAGGCGCATTTCAGCAGACGCTTCAGTGCGACATGTGGCGGCCTACAGTCCGGTAGCGGCCGAAGCGTGATCCGGTAAACGGGCCGTGTGTCGTCGTTGCCTGGCATGGAGGCGTCCCCCCGCGTGTCAATTCCGGTCGGCGTCCGCGGCCACCTGGGCGAAAATCGCGTCTTCCGCCCGACGCACCTTGTCCGGCAAGCGAAAGCATTGGCGACATAACGAATACACCACCATCCGCAGTTTGCCCGGCGGGGCGCACACCCGGCGCTGGGAGGCCGCGTCGGGCGCGTACACGGCGCCGACGTAGGCCCGTCGGCCGCACAACAGACACGGCTTGCTTGCGGCGGCCCGAAGGCCGGCGGCTAATCGGGGGTCGCTCATGGGGTCACTCCTCTCCGGCCGGTCGGTGTCGTCATGGCGCCTCCTAAGTTTCGTCCGGCGAAGCCACGTCGTCGGTCACCCGGCGCCGACGTGGGCGAAGGTCGGCGGGGCGTCCCGCACCGCCGCGTTCCAGAGCACGACGCCTTCGCGGGCATTGTTGATCGACTTGCCGCAGGCGGCGCATAGCAAGATCGGGCCGCAACGGCCGTTGCGGCGACGACGCATTGCCAGGCCCGTGCGTTCGACGGCGGCTGCCGCTGGATCGCTCATCGTGGGGCCTCTCCCTTCGGACCTGAGTCGGAACAGACTTCTTCAACGGCCGTGCAGCGCAAACCGAAAGCGCGAAGGGCGCATTTCAGGAAGCGCTTCAACCGGGTGGCGGCTTCAGCCGTTCCCGGTCGGCCAGGATGCGGGCGTTCTGGGTCGTCATGGGCGGTCGGTTTCCTTTCAGTGCCAAAGGGAGAATGGGAATACTCTACCTTCAAGGGCGCATGGTTTTTTTCTATATGTGCGCACGCATCACTGAATTTTTTTTCTTCCTGATGCGTGCGCACGTATAGAAAAAAAAACATGCGGTAAACGCCCTCTCTAAATCCCCTATATTTTCTTCTCAGTGACGCCTGGCGGCGTCACTGAGGACGAAAATACGGCTCAGTGACGCCTGGCGGCGTCACTGGATCGGAATCTTGATTCTCCTGGTCCTCGTCCTGGGGCATTTCGAGCAGTTCGCCCGCCAAACTCAGTGACAGCACCGCCAGCCGCGTAGTCCCGCCCGTAAGCACTCCAGTGACAGGCGGGGCCGCGTCGATACACCCGCTGCTCGTGCCCCGGGCCGTCAGCGTCCCCTGGTCGGCGACGCCCGGAAGCTCGACGCCGATCTGGCCCGCCAGCGTCCAGCGCATCGCTAGCAACACGCTAATGTCGCCGTCGCCTGGCACGACGTAGGGACGCCACCAAGCGTCGAAGGCGCTTTGGACGGGTCGCCATTTCTCTCGGGCCTGGGGCGTCACTGTGCCGTCGAGGTAGTTCTTCGCTTGTGACCGCACTCGGCTGATGAGGCTGGCTCGTGATGCGACCGCCTCGCCGGCCGTACCGGAAACGGCCTTTGTCACCTCAAACGTGCGCGCGGCCGTCCAGAGCCGTATCATCGTCTCGCGGAAGGCGCGGCCGGCGGCGCTTTCCCGCACCATGTCCGCGTCGGCGAGTGCGGGCAGGGAACGCATCAGCGTCGCCCACTGGACTTGCAGCTCGACTTGGATCATCTTCAGCAGGTCGAGGCGGCAAGGACGCCCGGTAATGTCTTTGGGCGCATCCCCCGCCTCGCCGCAGGCCGCCATCAACTCGTCATCAATGCCAGCGACAAACTCTGAACGGGACACTTCGCATCCACGGGCCTCCGACCATGCCGCCCCTTTCGTCGTCCGGGCCATAAGTTGCCACCTCGGGGGCGCCAGCGCCTTGACGATGGATTCGACCGTCGGGCCGTCGGGCGTGGGCGGCGCGTCGGCCCTGCGTCCGGCGTCGGCTACGATCTGGGCGAACGTCTTCAAGATCGTCGCGCGATCCGGCGGGTCCTTGACCAACTGCTCTAACATGGCGGCATGTTGACGCCAGCTATTGGGCGACGGGGTAAGGACGAAGTCGTACACGACCGCACCTTTGAGGAATGCGCCCACTTGCACGCGGACATTGCCGCTGGCGGTGCGTCGGGCCGCGCCGGGTTTCAGGATCAGAGGGCCGAGTGGTATGCCGTCGGGCGGGGTATGCTGCCGTGAAGCGGAGTCGTTCGTCGCGTCGTCGTTGCGGCCATTGGACGATGGTGTCCGGCCGAATGTGA
>Ga0182024_10010679_pt1 | contig 18669 bp, 18 predicted proteins | sample P32metaG_FD_120480 | JGI IMG/M metagenome (GOLD analysis project Ga0182024, IMG submission 120480) | Permafrost microbial communities from Stordalen Mire, Sweden - P3-2 metaG (Illumina Assembly) | ecosystem: Environmental > Terrestrial > Soil > Wetlands > Permafrost | place: Sweden: Stordalen... | reverse complement strand
TGGAACGTCGCGGCATCCCGCAGCGGCGCATCGAAGGCTTGCGCGTTACCGATGCCGCGACGTTGGCCGTTACGGAGTCGGTGCTTTGCGGCAGCGTGAACAAGGCTTTGGTGCGCGCCGCCCTAACGCGGATGATGCCGGCAACGGGGGTGAGCGGGCAGGACGACCGTATGTTGATCGCCGAGCCCGCTTTTGACTCGCAGGGACGGTCGCTTGGATTTGTCGGCCGGATTACCGAGGTGAGGGCGCGGCTTCTCAACGCGTTGTTGGAGCAAGGATTTGTACCGATCGTTGCGCCGCTCGGCATTGCCGCCGATGGGGGCACGGCCCTCAACGTCAACGCCGATACGGCCGCGGGCGCGATCGCGGGCGCGTTGCGAGCCGATGCGTACGTTGCGGTCACCAACGTGGACCGCGTGCGTTTGCATGTCGCCGATCCGAACAGCGGCATCGCGCGCCTTACTAGGGAAGAAGCGCAGCGCCATATCGCAAGCGGCGCTTTCGACGGCGGCATGCGCCCCAAGATGGAAAGCGCGATCGACGCGCTGGCGTCGGGCGCCGGGCGCGCTTTGATTTGCGGTTCCGGTCCGCAAGCGATCACGCGAGCGCTTGAGGGACAGGCGACCACCCTCGTCTCGGCGTAAAGTCATTCCTCCGTTCCAATGAAAAGGGAGTTTCGATGAATTTGAAAGCCGTTGCGGCCGCAGCCGCATTCCTCTGTACAATCGCGCTTTCCGGGCCGGCCTTCGCGCAGATGACGGCTCCCCCCGTCAACATGAACATGCAGGGTCCGGCGATGCGCGGTCAACATGCGAGCAATCATAATATTCGGATTGAGCACCGTCATTTGCAGCGGATTATCGATTCGCTTGAGCATGATAAGCACGATTACGGCGGACATCGCGCGAAGGCGCTCGTAATATTGCGCCAAGCGCGCACGGAACTTGAGCAGGCGATTCAATTCGACAGGACCCACGGGGGAATGTAATCGGATCAACTACGGCGGAGGATATCGCGGCAGATGAGTCGCGCTTCCTCCGTCGCGGCGCCGCGTTTACGAACGAAAAGTTTGCGCCAGTGGGCTTTTCCGGAAAGTTTGGCGATGATGTCCGATGCCTCGCGCGCATCCGTGACGCCCAAGCTGGTGCGCACCAATACCGTGGGTTTGCCTTCATCGACGCCGAGCGGAAGGCGGTGCAATAACTGCTCTTGTTCGTCGGCCCAAAGGTCTTTTCCGTAACGTTCGAGGAGTTTTGTTCTGCATGCTTCGTAGGCGCACAGATCGCGTTCCGCGTTAAATTCGGCTGCCAAGCCGTATAAGGTGCGCCGATCGCGAAGCGCACGCGCTTCTTGCCCCGCCGCCGTGCGAAAAGCGTCGATCACGCGCATATCGTCCCATTCGAGGAATGCTTCGATATCGTCCAACGCATGGGGGTCCGGCCATATTTCGCGCAGCGCGGCCTGCAAGACGTGTTCGAAAATGCGCGTCGTATGATGGAAATACACCGTTGCGAACATCATGTAGCGCGCGAGCACGAATGATTCCAGCGCGACGACGCCGCGTCCGTCCACGCCGAGCGTCGTTTGTCCGTCGCGTTCAAAAACGCGCAGCGAACCAATCAATTGTTCGGCATCGTATTTGCCGCCCGCGACGCCGGTGAAGTATGCGTCGCGCAAGAGATAATCCATACGATCCGCATCGAGATTGGGTCCGCTGACGATTTCCTTTAGGACGGGATACCGCGTCGGGAGGCCGGTAATCAACGCGACTATTTCTTCGCGATCTACGTCGAGCGCGTCGAGCGCGTTCTTTACCTCGGGAAAGCGGAGAATCGCTTGCGTTCGCACTTCGTGCGGCACGCCGAGCACCGCTTCGCACGCGTGACTAAACGGGCCGTGCCCGATATCGTGCACCAGTAAGCTTACGCGCAATAAGCGCCGCTGCTTGATGAAATCTTGTTCGTCGGCGAAGTACTCGTCGTTGCGACGTAACGTCTCTAGGATGCTTTCGCCTACGGCCGTCGCGCCGAGGGCATGCCCGAAGCGCGAGTGCTCGGCGGCGGGAAAGGCGAGGTAAGCCAGGCCCAATTGACGTAAGCGCCGCAAGCGTTGCATGGGCGCGGTGTTGAGGAGTGCCGCTTCGCCGTCGTCAAGCTCGATAAAACGATGGATCGGATCGAAGATGCGCTTCATGCGGCGACTTTCCGTGCGGCGTATCGGCTTCCCCGCGGTAACGGTTCCCCGAGGCGCTTGGGCGAAAGAGATTGCCTGAGTATGCGGATCGACGAAAGCGTCATCAAAGAGGTGCAGGTGCGCACCGACATAGGCGCCCTCATCGGATCGTACGTGAGCTTGCACAAGCGCGGGCGCGATTTGGTGGGCTTGTGCCCGTTCCACGGCGAGAAGACGCCCTCGTTTCACGTGCATCCCGATCGCGGTTTTTTCAAATGTTTCGGCTGCGGCGCCGCCGGCAACGCGATCGGGTTTTACGCCAAGCTGGAAAACGTTCCGTTTCCGGAAGCCGTGCGCGCGCTTGCCAAACGCGTCGGTATCGAAGTTGCCTCCGAGACGCCGGCGAGCGCGCGAGCGCGCTCGGAGAAGGAAGCGATCTATCAAGCGAACCAGTCGGCCGCCGCGTTTTTCCATCGCACGTTGCGTTTGGACGCCTCCGCCGGCGCGGCGCGCGCGTATTGCGAGCGGCGAGGCTTGAGCGCGGAATCGATCGAGAGCTTTCAACTCGGCTACGCGCCGCCGGAATGGCAAGGCTTGGTCGGGGAATTGCAACGTGCCGGCGTAGATTTGGAACTCGCTGAAAAGGCCGGGCTGGTCAAGCAGGGCCAACGGGGGTATTACGATTTCTATCGCGGACGGCTGATGATTCCGACATACGCGACGACGGGAGAGGTCGTCGCTTTCGGCGGACGCAGCTTAGACGCAAGCGAGCCGAAGTATCTCAACACCGCGGCGACGCCGGTGCATGCGAAAGGGCGAGGGCTCTTCGCGCTGCACATTGCGCGGCGCGCGATTCCGGAAAACGGGGCGCTTATCGTCGTCGAGGGATATCTGGATTGCATCGCGCTCCATCAGGCGGGTTTTCGAAACGTCGTCGCTTCCTTGGGAACCGCGTTCACAAACGAACAGGCGGCGGAGCTGCGCAAGTACACGGAGCGAATTTTCGTCTGCTTTGATGCCGATGCGGCCGGAGGCGCCGCAACGGCGAAATCAATCGACGTGCTTACGGCGTCCGGGTTGTCGGCGCGCGTCGTGCGGCTTCCCTCGGGCGAGGATCCCGATAGCTACGTGCGCGCCGCCGGCGCGCAGGCGTTCGCGCAGGCGCTTGAGGCGGCCGTGCCGTGGATCGAGTATAAAATCGATCGTTCGCTTGAAGGTCTTCGCACGAAATTCGTTAGCGCGACCGCCGTCGCGCGCGAAGCGGAGGCCTTGGTGCGCTCGCTGCCGCGCGAGGAGCGGGATCGGTGGCGCGTGTACGTTTCTTCACGCTTAGGACTTTCCGCCGACGATCTTCGCGTAAGCAGCTTTATGGCGGATTCTCGCAGTTTCGCATCTCGCATCGACCGGCCCGCATCGCAGCTTTCGCCGATCGCGCGGCAACCGCGACCGATCGGCGTCGAGCGCGATATCCTCATGACGTTGCTCGACGAGCCCGCGCTTGTGGAGGAATACGCGGATGTTATCCCGATTCAGCGTTTCACGGATGACGCGTACCGGTCCGTCTATGAGGTTTTGTCGGCGCGCCGAAAGGATCTCAAGTCCGTAGCGGACGTGTTCGCCGTTTTCGCGGGCGATCGCGAGGAACTCCTCGCGAACCTGCAGCAAGCCGATCGATCCGGGGCCGTGCGCTTCGTCGACACGCAAGCGCGGCGGGCGCATCTCGATCGCATCGTCGAGCGCTTGGCGCGAGAAGACGACGAGCGACGCAAGCGGGAGTTGGACGCTCTAATAGCGGAGCTTCTTTGCGCGGGAAAACAAGTACCTAAAGAGGAGAGGGACGAATACCAACGTCTCGTGGAAAAGCTTGACCTAGTCGCTCGTCGGCGGATAGGCGCTAAAATCTGACTGGAAGGGGGTGAGAAAAATTACAATGGCCCGCAAGAAAACGACTCCCGCGAGTGCCGGCGGGGACTCTCGGCAAGCGTCTGTTCCAACCTTGGAGGAGTCGATAAAAAAGCTGACCGACCGCGGCAAGAAGCGCGGATCGCTCACCTATGAGGAAATCAACGCCGTTTTCGACCATGTCGACGACGTGAGCCCCGAGCGTATCGACGAACTTTTCGAAGAGATCGCGGCCTTGGGCATTGAGGTCGTCGAGGAGCAAAAAGAGGAGAAACCCGTCGTCGAAACCGACCCCGACGCGATGCCGGCCGGGCTATCCTTGGACGATCCGGTTCGAATGTATCTCAAGGAGATCGGTCGCGTTCCGTTGCTCACCATGGAGGACGAGAAGACGCTTGCCATGGCGATCGAGCGCGGGGAGCAGGAGGCGCTCAAGAACGGCGCAGCCGACGCCCCTATCATGGTTCTGGGCGACGAGGCCAAAAAGCGCCTTACAGAGGCGAACCTTCGCTTGGTTGTTTCCATTGCGAAGAAGTACGTCGGTCGCGGCATGTTGTTTTTGGATTTGATTCAGGAAGGCAATCTCGGCTTGATCCGCGCGGTGGAAAAGTTTGATTACCGTAAGGGTTATAAATTTTCAACCTATGCTACGTGGTGGATTCGTCAGGCGATTACGCGCGCGTTGGCGGATCAGGCGCGCACGATTCGTATCCCGGTGCACATGGTTGAGACGATTAATCGTCTCATCAAGATCTCGCGCCAGTTGCTGCAAGAATTGGGCCGCGATCCTTCGGTCGAGGAGATCGCGGGCGAAATGGGCTTGACGCCGGAGAAAGTGCGCGAGGTCATCAAGATATCGCAAGAACCGATCTCTTTGGAAACGCCCATCGGCGAAGAAGAAGATTCGCATCTGGGCGACTTCATCGAAGATCAGGAGGCGATCGCACCGGCCGAAGCGGCCTCCGTCATGCTTCTCAAAGAGAAAATGGCCGACGTGCTCAAGAACCTTACGGATCGCGAGCGCAAGGTGCTCGTGCTGCGGTTCGGCTTAGAAGACGGGCATCAACGTACGCTGGAAGAAGTCGGCCAAGAGTTCGGCGTCACGCGCGAGCGCATCCGCCAAATCGAGGCGAAGGCCTTGCGCAAATTGCGTCATCCCTCGCGCGGGAAAGCGCTTAAGGATTATTGGTCTTCGGACTAGGGGGCTTTGTTCTTTTTTGCCTCGGCGGCGGCAGCAGCTTCGGCGGCCGCTTTCTTGCCTTCTTCGATCAATTGCTTGACCTTCTGGCCGCCTTTTTGGCCGATCTGCTCGTAGAATTGCGGGCCGTACTTGTCGCGAGTGGACTCGCCGCCTTTCTTGCCGCCTTTTTTGCCTATCGTCTCATAAAACTCATGACCGTGCGCTTGCTTTGTTGCTTCGCCGCCTTTGCGTCCGATGGCCTCGTAGAACTCCGGGCCGTACTTACGCTTCACGGTTTCGCCGCCTTTTTGGCCGGCCTCGCGAACCGTCATTCCTCCGCCTGGTTTACGTTTTGCCGTCGCCATATGGACACTCCCTTGGAATCAGGCGCTCTTGCCTCGCCGCAAGGAGTTGGGCGATGAGTGCCTGCTATTTATTGTAACGCCTATCTGCGCTTGAAAGTTTAGCGGTACGAGGGGAACCGTGAAGCTTACGAGGCTAGACGGTGAAATTTACGTATGGAGCCCGGTACCTGACTGGAAGACAAACCGCTTGCTGGTACTGGTAAAGAAGGCAAGGCTATTTCGTAAAGAGCGACCATAGGGCGAAGAATGCGTTTTCGCGTCTTTCCATAATCCGCCGGCGGAAATATTCGGCCCAATGCGTGCCGAACGGAACGTACACGCGCACGGCATAGCCTTGCGCCGCAAGCATTCGTTGCCGTTTTGGACGGACGCCGTACAGCATTTGAAACTCGAAGCGGTCGGGGAGAATGCCCTTCTCGCAGGCATAGGAACATACGGCGCGGATGAGTCGTTCGTCATGCGTGGCGATGCCGGGGTAAACGCCGCGCGAGAGAAGCGCTTGCGCCATGAGCATATAGGAGCGTCGGATGACGTTCATGTCGCGGTGGGCAACGGCGGAGGGTTCGCGGTAAGCGCCCTTGCATAGGCGAACGCGAGCGCCAAGGTCGATAAGGCGTTGGAGATCTGCGGGGGAGCGTTTTAGGTAGGCTTGAATGACCGGGCCGATGTTCGCATGGTCGGCATGAATTTGCTCGAAAATCTCCAGGGTCTTTTGCGTGAAAGCGGAGCTTTCCATATCGATTCGAACAAACGGGTCTGCGTTACGCGCCGCGCGCTCCGTGATATCGTTTACGTATGCGACGCAGAGATTTTTATCGCAAGCAAGGCCAAGCGCCGTGAGTTTGACGGAGATGTTCGCGCGTGTTCGCGTGCGAGCGATCTCATCGAGAAGGCGAAGGTAGACGTCGCGCGTGCGCTTGGCTTCCTCTTGATTTGTAACGTTTTCCCCCAGGAAATCCAGGCTTGCCGTGAGTCCGGCTGCATTAAGTTCGCGTACGGCGCTCAATGCTGCCGTTATTGTTTCGCCTGCGACAAAACGCTTAGCTAAGAAAAAAACGCTCACGTTGCGTATTGCTTGCCTTCACCAAGGGAAAACACATTCTTAACCCTAGCGCGACGAAGGAGGCTAGGGGTGTTTGTCGGGATCGTGAATCTGGTGGAGGTGACTAGTAGGAATTCTGCGGAAGATGAAGTGGAAAAACGTACTCGCGTACTCGTCGCCGACGACGACGCGGACGTTTGTTCGCTTATCGCCGGCGTTTTTCGTCGGAAGTATGTTGTAACCGCGGCGTACGACGCCGAACACGCGCTCTCGATCATGTCGCGCGAGGCGCCGTTCGACGTCATCATCTCCGATTATAAATTGCCCGGCGTCTCCGGCTTGGAGTTTATCGCCCGCATCCGTTCCCATCCGCAGTGGTCGCAAACCCCGATCATCATGATTACCGGACACGGCGTCTCGCTCAAATCGCGCGCAATCAAGGCGGGAGCGAACGGATTTCTCAGTAAGCCGTTTACCTTGGATCAGTTGCGTCACGCCGTTTTGAAGGCGCTGAAAAAGGGCTAGAAAGGGGCATGCTATGGGAGAAGATGCTTCGACTGATCAGGGATTAAAAATCGCGAGTTTACTAGAACAAATTGAAGAGCTGGATGCGGCCATTCAAACCAAGGATCCCGACGCAATAGGCGGCGCAATTACAAAGTACGACATTGTAGCGGGACGGGGGCCTATAAACCAAATAGCGGCTCTTCGAGACAAACAGGCTAACGCCAAGGAACAAGTTAACGCGTTGTTGCAAGGTAAAAGCATTGCTAACGACGGTAAGACGTCATCGAGAGCGGAATCGAGAGGCGCTAGAGGGGGTTCGCCTACTGTCGTACTCAATTCCATCCCCCCCGCGTTGGCACGTGCGCCGGAAAAGGTCGTTCGTGAGAGCGAAAAAATGCTCCTCAACACGGGCGTTCCTCACAAAGCGGAATCCGTTCGGGAATGGGATGGCGAAAAATGGAAAAACGCGGATTTCAGAAACGCCAAAAAATGGAAAAACGCGGGCTATACGTCGGATGGGGTTCCTCTTGTTCCGGGACGGATATTCAAGCTCGAAACGGGCGCCTTGTTTGTGCATCCTGATCCGTTGGGGGATGTAAGTGCGACGGAATACGCCTACGCATATCACTCGCAGAAAGTCCTTACGAAAGAATCCCGAGGGCTTCTGGAGACAATGAAACAACGTGACGAGAAAAAGGGTATAATAACCGAATCGCAACCTCCTACAGCCGATACGCGAGAAGGCGCCGGCAAAGCGGGCGACAAGCCTTCAAACCCAATCCGTGCGCGGGGCGGCGCGCCGATTCGATGACGGAGGAAGGCGGCGGAGGTTCAGGGTGATACGGCGCTAGCCGGCGTAGAGAGCGAGGTGCTCACTTTCGCTTTTGCACGTATCGTTTTGCTTGCGTTCTCATTGGGTTTAGATGTTTTCGCCGTGTGCGTGGGCGTGGGAATGCGCGGGACCCAAACCGGAGCCAAAGTACGCATTGGAGCGGCTTTCGCGGCGGCGGAGGTCGGGATGACCGCTGTCGGGGCGGGTCTGGGGCGTTTGACCGGCACGTTTCTCGGCGATCGTGCCGCTTATCTAGGTTATATCGCGCTCGCGGGCGTGGGCGCATATATGATCGTCGAGACCGTGCGCGAAAGCGAGAGGCGCATCGATCTTTCTCACGGGTGGGGGCTTTTTACCGCGGCGTTATCCATTAGTTTAGATTCGCTCGGCATTGGTTTTACTATTGTCTACATCGGCGTCCCGTTCGGGGTTTGCCTTGCGGTTATTGCGATTTCGTCGATTATCTGTTCTTCATCGGGATTGATCTTCGGACGATTTCTTGGAAGACGCGCGGAGGAGTCGGCGGGCGTTATCGCGGGCGCGGTTCTCATCGTGACGGGAATCCTCTTCGCATTTCTGCGGTATCGCGGCCTCGGATGACGGAGATAGAAAGGGGGCCGGCGCGTTTTCAATGGGGGCCCGCGAGCGGGGGCGCGGAGCGGAGTTTCCGAGGCCGTAGGTCTCGGAAGCGTAGCGCAGTGCCGGGTGCGGCGCAAGGCGCCGCACCTTTTAAACGAGTTTGGGTTGCGAGCCTGGCGTATGCAGTCGTGTACTTTTGTCTCGGCGCGGATAAGTACCTCACGTATCGTTCCGGCGCGGATCTCGGCTTATTCACGCAGAGTATCTCAACCGTTTTTCATGGATTTTCGAACACCACGGAAGGCGGGAGCCATTTCAAAATACACTTTTCGCCGATCTTATATTTTTGCGCTCCGCTGCTCTTATGGTGGCATTCGGCGCTTGCGCTCGTCGCGGTACAGGCCGCAGCCTGCGCTCTTGTCGCGCCGCCGTTGTTTTTGATTGCGCGCAAACGCATTCCCGAGAACCTTGCGTTCGGCGTAGCGGTTGTCGGCTTGCTGTATCCGCCGCTGGCCGGCGTGACGTTTAGCGATTTTCATGAGAACGGCTTTGCGCCGGCCGCCGTGCTCTGGCTGATTTGGGCAGTAGATGCGCGCAAATGGTCCGCTGCGATTTGTTTTCTCCTGGTCGTATTGAGTATAAAAGAGGATCAGAGTCTCTTTATCGCTGCGTCAAGCGTATTCGCGCTGGCGTATTTCGCGCGCCGTAAAGAAAGCGCAGGCGTGCGGTTTTCGCTCGGCGCGTTGACGTTGTCGATTCTAACCTTCGCCGTGTTTTTTGCGATCGTGCGTCCGCTCGCCGGGGCGGTGCAGGCGTGGCAGCCGCTGCATTTTTACGGGCTTGCGCGGGTTGACGATCCGTCGGCGGTCGCGCCGGTATGGTCATTAAGCAAACTCGCCTATCTTTTCGAAGCGATGCTGCCGTTGGCGTTCGTCAATTTACTCTCGCCGGCGACGTTGCTTGCGGCGGCGCCGTTTGCTGAGATACTGTTGTCGCAACGCTCGATCGTGTGGACGATGGGGCAACATTATGCCGGAGCGTGGATCGGCTACTTGTTGGCGGCGTTCGCGTTCGGCGTCGTCGCGTTGTACGAACGTTCGCCGTCGCGCGCCGTCGCGTTCGTGCGCGCGTCGCAGTGCCTTTGCGCACTCATTCTTCTTTTCGCGAGCCCTACGCATTGGGGGCATTATCTTGCGCCGCTGACTGCGCACGATGCGGTATTGGACCGAGTCATCGAGCGTATGCCTGCTGGGATCGATGTGGGCACGCAGGACGAGATCTTTGCGCATACGGGGTTCAATCCGCACGCATCGTTAGGCATGGGGCATGATCCGGCGACCGTGCTCCTCGATCGCAGCTTCACGCATTCGTATTGGGTGGAGAAGACGTTGCCGCGCATCCGGCGCGAGCTGCGAACCGGGAAAGCGCGAGTCGTCGCGGACTGGGATGGGGTTACGTTCTACATGAGGAAACGGTGATTACATGAGGGGCGACGGTTGGATGGTCATGGCTTTCGAGAAAGTGCTGTAGCATGGATGTCGGATCGGCGTTGGTTGAACGCGCGCGTGAAATCGGCCGCACTTCAATCGCCGTCGTCGGGACGGGAAAAAACGTCGGAAAGACGGTTACGGCGGCCGCTATTTGCGCGGCTCTGGAGCGTCAAGGGGCCGTTGTCGGAGTTACGTCCATCGGACGCGACGGCGAATCCATCGTTGTCCCGGAGGGTCCCTCCGTGCCGCGTTTTGCCTTGCGGGAGGGAACGTTGATTGCGACGGCAAGGACGATTGTGCCGAAGTATCCGGCTCTTGAGATCATGGAATCCACGCGGGAACGCGGAGCGCTGGGTTCGATCGTTATCGGACGCGTGCGGACGCCGGGTTTTTACGAAATCGCGGGGCCTGCCGGGGCAGACGCGGTGCGCAGAGTCGTGCGGGCGCTAACGCGCTGCGGCGCCTCGTTCGTGCTCCTTGACGGCGCCGTCGATCGCCTTGCCGCGTTACGCGACGGAGAGGATGCGATCGTCGCGGCGACTGGAGCCGCAAGCGGTTCGACGCCCGCCCGCGTCGTTGATGAAGCGCGCGGGCTAGTCTCCAAGCTTTCTTTGCCGCCGATCGACTTTGAAAAACCCTTTCTGCGCATCGCAGGCGTCTTAACCGCAAGCGAGGCCGCGGCGTTATCGCGTGCGGAGGAGCGACGGCAGATCCTCGTCCATGATGCGTCCCGCATTGCATTCGCGGGTCGTCTTTTCCTGACGCTCGCGAGCCGGCTCGATTTTCGTTGCGAGCGTGCATTGCATCCCGTCGCCGCGACGATCGCTTCGATCGCTCCCGGGCGTTTGTTTGAGCCGTCGAGTCTTTTGCAAGCCGTTGCCGAAGCGGTGAAGCTGCCTACGTACGACGTTTATGCGCAGGCCGCGGCATGATGTTCGCCGTGAGCCGCCCCTTATGGGTAGGGCGCGCGCGAAGCGCGATCGGAGCGGACTGGCTTGAGGCTGCGATCGCGCCGGCTTCTGAATGCGGTCGTCGTCGGCGCGCGAGCGAGCCTTTGTACCGTCCGGGCGAGGAGCGTGCAGCTCACGCGGCGATCGTTCGCACGGCCCAAGCGGCGCGACGCGTGAACGAGCGAACCTTGAACGCGTTGCGGCATGTCGTGAGCGATGCCCCTGATCCACGCGGGCTTATCGCCCGCGCACGCGCGGGCGACGTCTTGGCCGATGTTGATTTGTTCGAGCTTTTGCGATTCTTGGAAGCCGTGCTTGAGGTGCGGGCGTCGGCGACGGACCATGCGTTCGAAGAGATCGGATTGCCGCCTGATCCGCAGCGTCTCTGGTCTGTGCTCGCGCCGGGGCGTACGCCTGCGCGGACGTTTTATCTCAGCGATTCTTTTGATGAGGAATTGGCGCTCTTGCGTGCGGATGCCGCGTGGCGGCGGATTGCCTCGGACGCCGCGCGCAGCCGTTTATTCGAGCGCGTCGCGCGGTATGCGGGGATCGAGCAGGTGCGAGACGGCGAATTCATCTTGTTGCGCGAGCGGATCCATGGCCCGCTGCCGCCTGCCTTACGCGTGTTGCGCGAAGCTCCGACGTATCTCTTATGCGATGTTCCGCTCGATGAAGAAGCTCTTGCCGCGCTGACCGTGCTCGATACCGTGAATCGTTCGGTCGCCGAGTGCGAGGAACGCGTGCGCGCGCGTCTTACCGCGCAAGTGCGTGAAAACGCCGGGATGCTTGAAGCTGCGCTTGAAGCGCTTGGGGCGCTTGATTCGTTCATCGCGCGCGTGCGTTTCGCGCAAACATATGCGACGTGCGTTCCGGAGATCGTCGATCGACCGCTCTTGCGCTTTGAAGGGGCGCGGTATCTTCCCTTGGATGCGTCGCTCGCAGAGCATGGGCGGGCGTACGTTCCGATCTCCTTGCAGCTCGACGGCGTCGGCGTGATCACAGGTCCCAATATGGGCGGCAAGACGACGGCGTTGCGGACCTGCGGTTTTCTCGCGACTTGCCTCGCTTACGGCGTGCCGGTTCCGGCGAAGGCGGCAAGCCTCTCGCTTTTCGATGAGATCGCATGGGTAGGCGCGGGCTCTGAGCTTGAGAGCGGACCTTTGCTTTCTGCTTTCGGCGCTGAGATCACCGAGATGCGCGGATTTTTTGAGCGAGGTCCGTCGCGAGCGTTGCTCTTGATAGACGAGTTCGCTTGCACGACCGCGCCTCGCGAAGGGCGCGCGTTGCTCATCGCGCTGTTGGAGCGTTTGCGCGGGCTGGACGCATGCGTGTTCGCCGCGACGCGTTTTGAGAATATCGCGCAAGACGGCGGCGCGTCGCACTTTGCGATCTCGGGGTTACGGGAGCCGTTTCTCGGCGACGCCGGGACGCTCGATTTGGAATCGGCTCTCGCGCGAATCGCATCGGTCATGGATTATCGCGTCGTTCGCATCGACGAGCAAAGCGCGCATACCGCGGACGCGATCGGGCTTGCGCAGGCGCTGGGTTTAGATCGCGAAGTCGTCGAACGTTCGTTGAAGCTGCTCTAAGCTTGAAATAAATACAGCTGCGCGGAGGGGCTGTTCGGGTGCCGGAAGGGCTCTGAGTGCCCCCGCCCCCGGTATTCGGTCCGACCTCGATCATGCGACTGCGAGTATCCTTCACTGGGCGCCGCTGTTTGCATTGTTTGTTGGAGTACCGCTGGCGGATACTGCGACGTTCCTTGATATGTTTGGGGATATGATTGAGTGCTCGGCGCGGATTGTGATCCTTCGGCTTGATAATCATTCGAGCTGGAATATGGGCCTTCATAGCTGGTCGCCAGTGGGTTGTAGCCGCCATACAGCGTCGACGTATTGCCCGTGGGAGTTTCATAGAATTCGTACGAGTTCAACCTGTATTGCGTTGCATCCGGCGTTCCCGTAGGGGTGCTCGGAGCGGCGTATTGTGTCTGAGCCTGCATTCCCGCGCCCGTGTCCTGTGGGAAGCCCGAACCCGGATGCCCCCCCTTCGTCGATTCAAACGTGCCTTGCCTAGGATTCAGATCGGCTTCTTTGCGGCTCCATTTCTTGACCTTAGCTTTGCCGTGACTTAATGTCCTCCCGATTGCATCTTTGCTTTGTTTCGCTCTTTTCTTCAACCTCTCTTTGCCGTGACTTAATCGCCTACGAACGTCTATACCTGAGACTGAATGTTCGGATCTGACTTGGCTTTGGCTTCGTACAGGGGTACTTGGCGATAAATCGCCGTTGCTACCGTTGCCGTTGCCGGTATCGCTATACATCTGCGCGTCCTCTTTGAGAAATGTGCCGCACCCATATTCCGACTGGGGTGCAATCCTTGAACATAATAGTAGAGGATCAAGAAGCCTTTACACAATAGGCTGATATGCTCATTTTTGGTTGCGTTAAATAGCAGACCAAGCAATGAAACATGCGTCCCGCGATCCGACCTCGACAAGGCGCCGGCATTGCTTGAGGATAGCGCCTGCGGCGCTGGATTATCGCGTCGTTCGCATCGACGAGCAAACCGCGCATACCGCGGACGCGATCAGGCCGGCGCAGGCGCTGGGTTTAGATCGCGAGGTCGTCGAACGTTCGTTAAAGCAGCTGTAAGGGTGCCTCGATAAATGGCCGCCGACGGCTCCGGCCGCCTTTTCCGCCGCTCTTCGTCACCCAATTCCTTAAAATGCGCTGCATTTCCGCGGCCTTGGGTTCCTCGATCCGACGAAAAATTCGAATCGGATCTGCCGAAGTCCATTTATCGAGACGCCCCTAAGCTTGAAATAAATACCGTTGAACATCGGAGTTGTCTTTACGCCAGAAGGCGTTGTCGATGAAAAAATGGTGAATGTTTATAAAAACTATGAAAGAGATAAGAAAAAATTGCTCATCGACTCCATGAATCCGTATCGCAGCGTCCATATATTTGGGTAACCATTCAAAGAATACAGCCCCAAGAATAATGCCCCCGACAGCGAAGCCTATGATCGACGCAGCTATCCGAAGCTGAACCTTTTGAGCACCGTCATCCGTTCGGCTCATCGACGCGCTTGAATGGTCCTGACCTCCGATAAAGCGCTGTAGGGCTTCCGATTTTTTATATTTGTAGACGAAGGGCAGATATTGCAGCGAATGAAAAAACGGGATAAAGACAATGAAAGCCAGGGTTCCGAAGGGCTGCACCACCCACATATAAATTGCGGCGACGTAGCCCAACACTCCGCTGAATGAAATTCCTTTTTTATCGTAAAGCCGACGCTTAAGCAAGAGACTTATAACGCCGCCTGTCGTCAAGTAACTCAAGAGGTAGGCGCATTGGATCAGCCGCGACGGGAAGGCAAGCGTTGTGTAGGAGAGATCGAAATAATTGCCTGTAAAGGGGTGAGCTCTCGCGGCGATATACGTGGAAACCCACACAACGTATGCATTGACGTTTAACAGGCGTTTCTCCCAGACGCTGTAGAAAATATTTTCATACAATGATAAGGTGATAAGCGAACCATAACCTTGCTTTACATAGTGCCACCCTACTGAGAAAAACATCGCAGAAACCGCCCAACTTAAATAGCGGGGATTGCGCAGATGCCAGGCGCATACAAAATAGACGATCATTAGGGCCGGCACTAAGAATCCCGCGATGATAAGCCTTATTTTGCTGACCGCCGTGGTATCCGGAGCCGAGAGTCGCTTAAAAAGGCTTGGATAAAACAGCATGTAGGAATAGAGAAAATGCGGATAATTACAGGCAAATGACGCATAATACGCTGACGCGTAAAATACCCACAAGGGAACTCCGTCCGCGGTATCCTGTTGGAACGCGCCGCCGGTCAAGGCATAACAAAGAGCAAAGGCCAGTAATGAGGCGCCGCCGACGAGCCACATATCCGCTGTAGGCGCGACAAGCGCCCGTTGTGCAGGTCCGACTGTACGCGGCATAGGGTTCACGCAAGCGTACCAGGCGCCTCGGGTAACCAGACAGAGGCCATGCGGATAACGGATTGGGTATTTCAGGCAAGCGCGGGCGACGCCGCGAACTGCCGGTCGGCTGCACGCGGTCGGTCGCGGCGGCTTCCAGGAATCGAGCGAGCGGGAACGTAGCCTTCACCTCGCGTGTTCGTATATGTCGTGCGTAGGAGCTTGCAGGCGATTCCGTTGCTCCTCCTAATCTCAGTGCTTCTTTTTGTCGTCTTGAGCAAGGCGCCGGGCGGTCCGCTTGGGCCGTATCTTGCCAATCCGCACATCACGCCGGCCGATATCGCGCGCCTCAAGCACAATTTCGGCCTCGATCAGCCGTTGTACGTCCAATACTTGCGTTGGTTGGGGCGGGTCTGCGCCGGCGACCTCGGGTACTCGACCACGAATTCCATGTCGGTCGTCGATGCGATCATGGATCGTCTTCCCGCGACGCTCTTGCTGATGGGCAGCTCGCTGCTGCTCTCGTTGCTCGCGGGCCTCTCGTTCGGCATCTATGCGGCGTTGCGGCCCTACTCGCTGGGCGACTATTTGATTACCACGATCGCTTTTTTCGGGCAATCGATGCCGGTATTTTGGTTCGCGCTCATGGTGCAGCTCTTGTTCGCGGTGCAAGGCGTCAATGCGTTCGGCTACCATATCGCGTTGCCGTCGGCGGGCATGTGCGCGACGGACGAGTGTCCGATCTCCGAGCGGCTCGAACACCTTATTTTACCGGCGCTGGTGTTGAGTTTTTTGAATATCGCGACATGGAGCCGCTTCATGCGCAGTTCGATGCTTGAGGTCGTCAAGGCTGATTACATGCGCACGGCGGCTGCCAAGGGGCTTACCGCGACGTATGTCGTGATGCGTCACGGTCTAAAGAACGCGATGATTCCGGTCGTCACGATCATCGGGCTTTCCATGCCGGGAATGGTTGCGGGCGCGGTGGTTACCGAGACGATCTTCGCATGGCCGGGTATGGGGCGTTTGTTTTTCACGGCGCTAGGCAACTTTGATTTCGCACTGCTCATGGGCTATCTGATGCTGGTTTCATGTTTGGTGGTATTCTTCAATCTGTTGGCCGACGTCGCGTACGCCTGGCTCGATCCTCGAGTAAAATATGATTGAGTCCGCTCCTCATGAGTATCGAATCGAGCGTCATTCCGTATGGAAACGTTTTAAGCGGCATAAGCTTGCGTTCGCGGGCGCTGTGGTTCTCGCGCTAATCACGCTGATCGCCGTGTGCGCCCCGATTTTGCATCTGCAGGATCCCAACGAAATCGATCAAGCGAATTGGATGGGATATCCTCTGGCTCCGGGGGTTGCCGGCCACCTTTTAGGTACCGATGAGAACGGTCGCGATTTGCTTGCGCGCTTGGTGTACGGGGCGCGCATCTCGTTGATCGTCGCGTTCTTCGCCGTGTTGATGGAAGTGTGCATCGGGACGGTGTTGGGCGCGGTTGCCGGATACTACGGCGGGATAGCGGATTACGCGGTCATGCGTCTTACCGACGTGTTCTTGTCCATTCCGCTCTTGCCGCTGCTCTTAGTGCTCACGGCGATCGTTTCGGCTACGTCGTCCAAAGCGGCGTTGGGCTTCGGCCTCATCGTCGTCATCATCGGGGGGCTCTCGTGGATGCAGGTCGCGCGTTTGGTGCGGGCTTCGTTCCTTTCATTGCGGGAGAAGGAGTTCGCCGAGGCTGCGCGCGCTCTAGGCAACGGCGACATGCGCATCATTTTCCGGCATTTGTTGCCCAACGCCGTAGCCCCCATCATCGTGTCCGCGACGCTTGATATCGCCGGCGTCATCGTTTTGGAATCCACGTTGTCGTTCCTGGGATTCGGGATTCAGCCGCCGACGGCGTCTTGGGGCAACATGCTTGCCAACGCGCAGTCGAACATGGCTATCGCGCCGTGGGTTGCGATATTCCCCGGAGTATGCATCCTGGTCACGGTATTGGCGGTGAATTACTTGGGCGACGGCCTACGCGACGCCCTCGATCCGAACATGGCGGGGCGGTAGGCAGTTGCGCTTCGCTCTCCGGTGCGCTACGATGCCGCAGTTGCCCCAATGTGCGCGAGTGGCGAAATTGGTAGACGCACTAGCTTGAGGGGCTAGCGCCCGCAAGGGCGTGCTGGTTCAAGTCCAGTCTCGCGCACCAGGCCCCGGAGAAGGGGCCTTTGTCGTGGGCCGGCACGGCCGGCAAGGCTGGAATTTGTGGCGGATGGTAAGGTTGCCTTGGTGACGGGAGCCGCGCGCGGGCTCGCGAGAGGCGTCGCAATGAGCTTGGCGGATGCGGGATATCGCGTCGCGTTCACCTATCGGCCCGGCGGGACGCCGCCGGATGAGACGCGACGCGAGTTGCTCGCGCGCGGTTGCGAGCCGTTGGATATCGCTTGCGACGTCGGCGTCGCGGGAGATACGGAGCGTGCGGTGCGCGAGGCCGAGCGTCTCTTCGGCCGCGTCGATGCGTTCGTTCATGCCGCGGGTCCGATCGTCGTGAAGCGCTTTGCCCGTTGCGCGCCTGCCGATTATCACGCGATGATCGACGCGAATTTGGGCAGCGCGGTTGAGGGCGCCTTTGCCGTGTTGCCGGGCATGCGCGAACGGGGGTTCGGACGGTTGGTGTATTTCGGCATGAACGGTTCGCATAGTACGACCCCGGTGCGGGGCATGACGTTCTACGCCGCGGCCAAAGCGGCCGTCGTTACGTTCGCTCGAGCTCTCGCCCTTGAAGAAGCGCGCAGCGGCATTACCGTCAACGTGATCGAACCCGGGGACATACGGAAGAAATCGCTCGATCGCGCGGCGGCGCAAGGGGTTAGCGCCGATAACCCCGCGGGTCGCGCGGGGTCTTGGGAAGATATCGCCTACGCGGTGCGCTTTTTGATCGCGGATGAGGCCTCGTTCATCAACGGGGCGACGATCGGCGTGAACGGCGGCTTAGTCGCTCCGTACGAATCGCCCCCACGGCATTCTCCCGGTGAGGATGCGTAACTGATCGCCTGGGCGTGGGCGTTGTGCGCGCTCGTGCTTCTCATGCGCGCCGCCGTCGCGTTCACATTGCCGCTTACCGGCGATGAGGCTTATTACTGGGAATGGAGTCGTCGTTTGGCCTTCGGCTATATCGACCATCCGCCCGCCGTGGCCTGGACGATAGCCGCGTTCACGCATTTCGGATCCGGCGCCGGTTGGGCGCGTTTGGGTTTTCTTCTGTGCGGCGTCGTCGCGGCTCTCGCATTGGCAGGATGCGCGGCGACGATAACGGGGGGCGATCGCCGAGCCGGCGTCGTCGCCGCGCTCGCGTTCACGTTGACGCCGCTTGCATCCGAGGCGTTCGGGACGGTTTCGCCGGACGGTCCGTATCTGATGTTTTGGTGTCTCGCGCTGTATTGCGCCGCGCGTGCGTTCACGAAAAATCAGCGATTGGATTGGATATTCTTGGGGCTCGCGCTGGGCGGCGCGTTGTTATCGCGTATCTTCGGATTAGCCTTGCTCTTTGGGCTTATCGCCTTCGCGCTCGCGCCTGCGCGCCGGCACGCATGGCGAGAAGGCTTCGGTCTGAGCTTAGGTATCGCGTTTCTCGTTTACGCGCCGTTTCTCGCGTGGAACGCGGCGCATCACTGGGCGACGTTCACGTTTGCGCTCATTCAT
>Ga0182024_10010678_pt1 | contig 18670 bp, 20 predicted proteins | sample P32metaG_FD_120480 | JGI IMG/M metagenome (GOLD analysis project Ga0182024, IMG submission 120480) | Permafrost microbial communities from Stordalen Mire, Sweden - P3-2 metaG (Illumina Assembly) | ecosystem: Environmental > Terrestrial > Soil > Wetlands > Permafrost | place: Sweden: Stordalen... | reverse complement strand
GCCGAGTTCGTGACATTGCCGGACGGTCGCATCTTGATGGTCTATGGCTATCGGCGACCGCCCTACGGTGTGCGCGGATGTGTGTCTGAAGATGGCGTCACGTGGGACGTCGCCAACGAGTTCACGATCCGTGAAGGCGGAGTACCGGCCGAGTACTACGAAAATCCCGGCGTCTACCAACACATCGGCTACCCGAGCGTCACGTTGCTCGACGACGGTGGAGTGCTCGCGCTGTACCACGAGCACGATGCCAACGGTGAGCGCCCCCTTCAGTTCGTGGCGAGCACGCGCTTCCGTCTCGAGGATTGATGTCGTGGATCCGCTCGACGCGCTCGCCACGCTGACGGTTCCCACACTGGCCAACGCGGTCGAGGTGTTCGGTGTCGTGCCGTCGAACGCGGGGTACAACACGCAGCCGCTCACGTGTCACTTCCCGTCGTTGGGGATGTGTGTCGGCTACGCGGCGACCGTAACCGCCACGACCGATCGTGCGCCCGGATTCGCGCCAGAGCCGATCGATGAATCCGCCTATTGGAAGTGGTTGCAGGCGCTCGGCGCGGCCGGTCCACTCGTTGTTGTGCTCGAGGATCTCGATGACCCGCCGGGCGGCGCGATGTGGGGCGAGTGGAACGGTCACGTACACCGAGCGCTCGGCTGTGTCGGCACGATCACGCACGGCGCGGTACGCGACCTCGACGCGCTCGAACGGCTTCGCTTCCACGTGTTCGCCACAGCAGTGTCGGTCGCGCATGGGTACGGCGCGTTCGCCGGCTACGGCGAACCGGTGACGGTCGCCGGTCTCCAGATCGCGACCGGTGACCTGCTCGTCGCCGATCGACATGGAGTGTTGCGGATCCCGCCCGAGATCCCGATCGCCGAACTGGTCGACGCCGGACGCGAGATCGACCGGCTCGAATCGGAGATCTTCGCGTGCACGCGCACAGCCGACTTCAATATCGACAAACTCGAACAAGCGCCAAAGTCCGTGCTCGCGCGGTGGCCTCGCGGCCCGCACACGGGCGCGCGCTGAGCGTCGGCGTTACGAAGTCGTCGAGTAGGGCGCGCGGACCTTGGGCAACCTGCGGACCACGTTCTCTCCGTCGAACCGGACATGTGAGTGCTACGCACCAGGCCCGGTCGCGCATGATCCCGCAGCACAGAATCCCCCTTTCGCAGCGCGTTCGTCCGCGGCCGCGCCGGTCGGTAGACTCGCCGACACGCCGCGGGGTGGAGCAGTCTGGTAGCTCGTCGGGCTCATAACCCGAAGGTCGGAGGTTCAAATCCTCCCCCCGCCACCATGTAAGCGCAGGTCAGAGGCCCCGCCGAGTGCGGGGCCTCGGCGCGTTCGGTTGCGTTCTACCGGGACTTCTACCGGGTGGAAGTCGGTAGAAGGTCGAGCAGCTCCGCGAAGGTCTGCGCGGCCTCGGCTTGCATGCCGGGAAGCACGTGCTGGTATGTCGCCATCGTGAAGCCCGGCGTCGCGTGTCCGAGGCGTTCGCTTACGACCTTGATTGGGACGCCGGCCTTGAGAAGCAGAGTCGCGTGGGTGTGACGCAGGTCATGGCAATCGGATACGCGGCAGGCCAGAACGCTTCACGAGTTTCTTGAACGCGTCGGACATCAAATGCGGATGGATCGGTCGGCCGTCGATTGTTGCGAACACGTACGCGTCGTTGGCGACGGGATCGGGCGGGTCTTCTTCCCGACGTCGTCTCCGCCATTGTCTGAGGACTTCGATGGTCCGTTGGTCGAGGTCGATGCAACGGCGTGACGTGCGGGTCTTGCCGCGTGATTCGTGGACTTCGTAGCCGACACTGACGAGCGCGCGGCTCACCGACATACGCGCGGTGTCGAGTTCGATGTCGCCCCAGCGAAGGCCGAGAAGCTCCCCGCGACGCATGCCCGTATTCGCCGAGACCCACAGTGCGCTGTGCAACCGATGACCGGCGGACAGGTCCAGAAACGTTCGCCGTTGTCGAGCGTTCCACGCCCGCGGGATCGCGGATGCAAGGGGTCGGCGTTTGGGTGCGTGCGCGATCGCCGCCGGGTTCGTGAGGATCATCCCGCGTCGTTGCGCGTCGGTGAGCGCGCGGCGTAACACCATGTGGATCTCGAGCACGGTCTTGCCGTCGAGTCCGCCGGGACGGACGGTGTTGCCGTCGGCGAGGAGGTTCGCGTAGAGGCGCTCGATGTGATCGGGTCGCAAGTGCCGTAACGGCACTCTTCCGATGGCTGGCACGATGTGGAGCTCGATGTTGTTGCGGTAGCTCGCCCAGGTACTCGGCCGTAGCGCGACCTGCTTGCTCGGCAGCCACCGTTGCGTGAGGTACACGCCAAGGGTGAGGCTGCTTCGTCGCGTGCCCGGATCGCTCATGCGTTCGCTCGCGAGCTGCGCGGCGAGCGCGTCGGCATCTTCCCGATGCGGTCCGGCCGGATACCAGCGTCGACGTTCGCGTCCGGTGACCGGATCGCGCCCCTCGTAGATGACTGCGTAGAACTGATTGCCCTTACGGACGACGTAACCCTTCATGCCGCGTGTCTCCTCCGGCCGGCACGATGCGCGGCCGGTAGAAGACATCGGTAGAACAGGACCGTCACCGCAGGTCAACGCGGTGTCGCCTGGGTCGCCAACCCGAACAGTCGCGCTCAGCAGGCAGCTCGAGTGAGCAGCGCCGACGAACCTGACGAGCAGCGCCGTGAACCTTCGCCGGCGTCGATTGGCACCGTCACGGTTTGTCGTAGCTAACGCGTAAATCGCGCCGTAGATGCTGCTCCGCTCATGGTTGGCGCGCCGCCATGGTGGCGTGCATCTTGACGAACTGCATCACGGGGGCGGTTTCAATGTGGGTGAGTGCGTCGAGGGCGATCATTTCGCCGGTGAGGTATTCATACAGCGAGCGGCCGTCTGGGCAGACCAGCGCTGCGACCAGGTTGGTGGATCCGGTGGTGGCGGCGACAAAGGCAAATTCGGGGCGATTGGCCAAGGCCTGTCCGATGTCTCTCAGATTTGTGTGGGCCACTGACATCCACAACAGGGCCTGAGAGCGGATCCCAAAGGCGTCGCTGGCCACGTCCAAGTCGAAGAAGAGGACGCCTGAGGCAATGAGTTCCTCGACGCGCCGTCGGACTGTCGACTCGTGCCAGTGAGTCCGTGCGGCCAACTGCCGATAGGTAGCGCGACCGTCGTCCGCAAGGGCCTGGACGAGCGGCCAGTCGGAGTCCTGCAGCTTGGCCTTCGGGCGATCGATCGACGGCCTGTCTCCCACCGGACGGAGGAGTTGGGCGATCTCGTCACGGCTGAGGTCGCTGGGGTCCGGCGGATCCGATAATCCAGTGGCGAAAAGGTGGAGGAGACAGTGGGCCTCGAGGTCGACGACTTGTCGACCGATCGACAGCTGGCTGAGCAGCAGCGGAGTTCGCTGTTCGCCGTCGCGTGAGTGAATCAGGCTGAAGATCTCGGTTCCTCCCGAGGTCAGCTGCACCCAGGAAGTGTCCGGATGCTGCGCGAGTTTGGTGGCGACGGTCGGTGCGGACCCCGGAAGGCAACGGATGCGGACGGCCCAGTCGTCCTGACCGAGCCGCTGGGAGTCGAGCTGGCCCACCACACGAAGAATGCGATCGTCGAATAGGCGCCGGTAGCGACGGGAAACAGTCGGCTCGGAGGATCCGAGGACCTCAGCCAAGCGGCTGAACGGCGCTCGGGGGTCGATGTACAGCGCGTGAATGATTCTTCGGTCTAGAGCGTCAATCTTGATGGATTCCATGGACGTCATCGTATTCCATGGTCGAAAGCATGCAGATATCTCCGAAGCTGTGGCGGCCCCTCCGTTCGCACCGCATGCTGCAGGTCATGGAAAAGAAGTGGTGGACGTTGGTCGTGGTGTGTGCAGCGACCTTCATGTTGCTGTTGGACATCACCATCGTGATCGTCGCGTTGCCGACCATTCAGTCGGAACTGCACGCGAGTTTCAGCGACTTGCAGTGGGTCGTCGACGCCTACGCCCTGACCTTGGCGTCGGTGCTGCTGACCGCCGGTTCGCTGGCTGACCGTTACGGGAGGCGGTTGCTCTTCACCGCCGGTCTCATCGTCTTCACGCTCGGTTCGCTGCTCTGCGGGATCGCCCAGTCGCCGATCATGTTGATCCTGTCGCGCAGCGCCCAAGGCATTGGCGGGGCGACCCTGTTCGCCACCTCGCTGGCGCTTCTGGCTCAGAGCTTCCACGGCGGGGAGCGGGGGATGGCCTTCGGAATCTGGGGTGCGGTCACTGGTGTCGCCGCCGGACTCGGACCAGTACTGGGCGGGCTCATCACCACCGGCATCAGCTGGCGGGGCATCTTCTTGGTCAACCTGCCCGTCGGTGTAGCCGCGCTTGTCGTCACCCAGTGGCAGGTTGAAGAGTCCAAGACGCCGCACGCCAGTCGGCCGGACTGGGCCGGGTTCGTCACGCTCACCGCCGGCTTGATCAGTTTGGTTTACGGCCTGATCCGCGCTGGCGACATCGCTTGGAGCGACACCGGAGTCGAAATCTGTCTCGCCCTCGCCGTCGTGTTCTTCGTTGCGTTCGTTGCACTGGAGCGCCGAACCGACCATCCGCTGCTCGACGTGTCGCTGTTCCGTATCCCCACCTTCAGCGGTGGATTGGCCGCGGCGTTCGCCATGAACGGTTCGCTCTACGCGATGTTCTTGTTCCTCGTCCTCTACCTCCAAGACGACCTCGGCTACTCCGCGTTGGCGACCGGTGTCCGACTACTGCTCATTAGTGGCACCGCTGTCGTCGCGTCGATGTTCGCCGGGGCGTTTAGCGAACGCATTCCCGTTCGTTGGCTCATCGGGCCCGGCCTACTGCTGGTCGGGATCGGCTTGCTCCTCATGACCGGGTTGCACGGCAGCAGTTCGTGGACGCACTTGATCCCCGGCTTCATCGTGGCCGGCGTCGGCAGCGGATTAGTCAACCCGCCACTCGCTTCCACGGCGGTCGGCGTCGTCGCCCCCCAACGCTCCGGCATGGCTTCAGGCGTCAACACAACCTTCCGCGAGATCGGCGTCGCCACCGGCATCGCCGTCTACGGATCCGTATTCGCTTCCTCGCTGCGCAACCAGATGGACCATGCGCTGGCCGGCAACCCATCCCTCGGGCGGCACCTGCCGGGACTCGTCACCGCCATTCAACAGGGCAACGCCGCTCGGGCCATCAACGCCGTGCCTGCCCCGTTGCGAGCACCGCTTGTCGCGGCCGTTCACGCAAGCTTCGCCAGTGCGCTCGACGTTCTGCTCGTCGTCAGCGCTGTCTTAGCTCTTGTCGGAGCGGCCTGTTCGGGTGTCCTCATCCGACGTCGGGACTTCGTGGCTTCACACCACCAACCGACAACAGCACCGACCGAGCTACTCGGCTCGCCTGTGTGATGAGAACACCTCGGCCAATTCATGCAGGTCAGCGCCGTTTTGTGCGGGAACCGACCTTGACAACCAAGGAGTCATCCATGACAAACGAACACGAGGACGACCACGGACACCACCACGACCGTGGACAAGAGCACGGCGATGAACACTTCGGCGGACGGGGCATGCGAGGCGCCCGGGCGATGAGTTCCACACCGGCCAGCACGGTGCTGGCTGACCACGAAAGGAGCATTCCGAAGGCAGCGACGACTTTGCAGACGCAGGTGACCACCTCGAACACTGGGATTCGCAGGTGGACCCAGCGGCCGCTGTGCCTCATCGGCACTATCGCAGGCATGGTGGCGGCAATCGCCAATGTCGGCATCGCCGCAGTCGCCCGTGGTCTGGACGTATCCCTCAAGGCCACCGTTCCAGGAAGTCACGGAGCCCAATCCATTCCGCTCAGTGCGTTTGGGACGCTCACCTTGGTGGGAGCGCTCGCAGGCATCCTCCTCGCCGCAGGCTCGTCGCGATGGGCCAAGCATCCCCGACGGCGCTTTGTCGGCCTCGCTGTTTTGGGGACAGTGGTCTCGCTTGTCCCAGACGCCATTGTCGCCGCGGACACCTCGACGATGCTCACGCTGTGGCTCACGCATATCGCTGCCGCGGCGATCATCGTGCCGAGCCTTGCGGCGCGGTTGTCCGACTCCACGGGGCGATGAGAGTGCCAGAGCCAACACTCCCTCATCGATGGTGCCACTTGCATCTCGGTGGCGGAGCGTCCGGTAGTCAGTTCGCAGCGGCCACCGGCAACGACGCCAGTTCAGGAGTCGTCAACGCCATTCAGCACGGCAACGCCGCTCAGGCCATCAACGCCGTGCCTGCCGCGTTGCGAGCACCGCTTGTCGCGGCCTTACCAGATCCTGGCTGAGGATTGAGGCACGAAGGACAAGAGGTGGGAGACCCATGAGAGTCCCTTGCAGTCCCTTTCAGGGGGCCAACCGTTCGCCCGAGGAGAGTGAAGATGGAAGCAGTCATCACGACGGAGGATCTTCGCAAGAGCTTCCGCGGCAGGAAAGCAACCGTCGAAGCGGTCAAAGGCGTCAGCTTCGAGGTCGGTCGGGGCGAGATCTTCGGCTTCCTCGGACCGAACGGAGCCGGAAAGACGACGACGCTCCGGATGCTCACGACGCTGTTGCCCATCGACTCGGGCACGGCGAGGGTGGCCGGCTCCGACGTCGCGCGCGAGCCGAAGCAGGTGCGTCAACGGATCGGCTACATCAGCCAAGCGGGCGGCGCCGACGACCTGTCGACCGGTTGGCAGAACCTCATCCTCCAGGGCCGCCTCTACGGAGGGGATCTCGACTCCGTGCGCCTTCGGGCGAAAGAGCTCGCGGCGGTACTCAACCTCACCGAATTCGCCGATCGGAAGGTCGCGACCTACTCGGGAGGCCAGCGCCGGCGCCTCGACATCGCCCTCGGGCTCATTCACCAACCCGACGTCTTGTTCCTCGACGAGCCCACCACGGGCCTCGATCCGCAGAACCGGGCGAACCTGTGGGACCACATCCGCGCCATCCAAGAGCGCGGGGCGACGATCTTTTTGACCACGCACTATCTGGAAGAGGCCGATGCCCTCTGTGATCGGCTGACGATCATGGACCACGGGTCGATCGTCGCCGCGGGGACCCCTCGCGAGCTCAAGCGCGAAATCGTCGGCGATTCGGTGATGCTCCGCCTTGTTGAGGACGAGCTCGTCGATCAGGCACGCGCGCTTCTGCGAACCGAGCCATTCGTCCGGGAGATTGGCGTCGAAAACGGCGGGCTACGTCTCTACGTCGAGGACGGCAGCGCCGCGTTGCCCGAACTTCTCCGACTGCTCGATCGGGAACAGATCGCGCTGAAATCGATCAGCCTCTCGGAACCCACGTTGGACGACGTGTTCTTGCGGTATACGGGCCGGTCGTTGCGAGACACCGGCAATTCCTCGGAGGCGGCGGCATGAGAACACTGAAAGACACCGGTCTGCTCTTCAAGCGACATTTCACCCAGCAGCTGCGCAATCCGACGTGGCTATTCGTCGGGCTCTCGTCGCCGGTGCTCTATCTCGCGCTGTTCACACCGTTGCTCAAGCAACTGACGGGAGCTGCGTCGACCGGAGCGGTGCTCGACACATTTTTTCCCGGCATCCTCGCGCTCCTCGCGTTCGGGAGCGGCAGTGCCCAGGGATTCGGCACGATCTTCGAACTTCGCTCCGGCGTCGTCGAGCGCCTCCGGGTGACCCCGGCGAGCCGCCTCGCGATTCTCGCCGGGCCGCTCGTCTCCGCGATGACCTTCATGTACTTCTTCGACGCGATCGCCGTCGCGGTCGCGTACGCATTCGGCTTCCAGATCCACTGGGGCGGACTACTCGTGCTCGCCGTGCTCATCGGGGTCTTCATGGTGATGATGTCGGCCTGGTCGGTCGCGACGGCACTCACAACCAAGGAAATTGACGCCTTCGCCTCCGTCATGAACGGCCTCAACCTGCCCACCCTGCTCCTCGCCGGCGTGCTCTTGCCGATCTCGCTCGGTCCGACCTGGATGCAGGTACTCGCACACTTTGATCCCCTGTACTACGTCGTCGAAGGCGCACGGGCGCTCGCTGCCGGCGCCTTCTCGAGCCCCCACGTCTGGCAGGCCTTCGCGGTCATCGCCCCCTTGTGCGCAATCGTTCTTGGCTGGGCGACGAGCATCTTCAGGAAGGCGGTCGCGTGAATCTCCGACGATCGACCTACCCCCGCCAAGGCGCGCAACGCCCACACATGAAGGAGTACTCGATGTCTGAACAACGTCCCGTCAGCACGCGTCGCCCGGTTCCCGACCACATGTTCAGCGGGCGCCTAAGAGGGTCCTATCTGCTCGACCTCGAAGTGGTCGGCGTAGACGACGTCGCGCCGCACGTCCGACTCATCACAATGGCCTCGTCCGACCTCGTCGGATTCGAGTACACGCCAGGGCAAGACCTCCTGTTCGAGTTCCCCGACGGCGACCGCGCCCTCCGGCGTCGCTACACCGTCCGGCGGTCGGATCCCGCGGAAGGCACAGCCGACTTCGAGATCGAGCTCAACCACGGCCGCGGCCCTGCCACCCGCTGGGCAGCCAAGGCAAAGCTGGGCGAACACCTCGAAGCCATCGGGCCCCGCGGCGCGATCAGCCTCCGACCAACGGCGACATCCCATCTCTTCATCGTCGACGACTCCGCAATGCCAGCCGCCTTCGCCCTGCTCGAAGCGCTCCCCGCTGACGCGCACGCCACCGCCCTCCTCGTGACGAGTCATGGCGCGAAATCGCGCCCGGCGCCAACTGACACGCGGGCGACCTCCCTCGTCTGGCTGGATCGAGCAGAGATGGTCGACATGCTGAACGACCTGCACCCCACAGCCGGCACCGCCGCGTACCTCTTCGGCGAACGCCACCTCGTCCGCACAGCAGAGGAACTCCTCGTCACGGGCGGTCTCGATCGCGATGCCGTGGCGTCCAAGGCCTACTGGCGACGAGACCAGCCCAACGCCAGCCACGGTGAGCCGTCGTTCAACTGAACTTGAGCTCTAGACGCACCGAGGAGCGGGCGCCGCACCAGCCCCCTACCCCGGACGAGAACCCGAGCAGCGCGCGGAGCGCCTGCCTGTCATCGTCACGCTGCGCGGTATGTCGTTTTGCATCGCGAGTGGAGCCGTGAATTGTGCCGCGTGCTTCGGTACTGGACGGGAGTGGACGGGACTGGCAGTGAGTCGAGCCTTGTATTACGCCTAATCAGAGGTACTATTAGGGAGTAGATAGGGTGATAAGAGAGCCGGGCTATCGGGCGCACCAATCCGAAGAGATCGCATACCTGCGGCCAGCGCCTTCCCGGCGTCAACGAAACTCGCGGCAGACCTCCCGAGCCGTTGGTGGGACTTCTCCAAGTGCAGCCGTTTCGAGGATGTCGCCTGCCGACGCGTCGTCGGCAGCCCGTCGGCAGGCGATGCTCGTTGTGATATCCCGTAAGTCTCGGGGCTGTTCCTCGATTACGCCGCACGCCGTATTACGCGGCGCGCACGACTTCGTATGTGACGTGTGTGAGGCCGTCACCGATGGTTCGGGTGTCGACGAGGCGCAGTGATTTCGGGTCGCCGGTTTCGCCGAAGAGACGCTCGCCGGCGCCGAGTACGACGGGGAAGACCGTCAGGCGCAGCTCGTCGACGAGGTCGTGCTCGATGAGCGTGCGCGCGAGCTGATAGCTCCCGAAGACAACGATGTTGCCGTCGACTTCTCGCTTCAGTTTCGCGACCGCGGTCACCACGTCGCCCGAAAGAACCGCTCCTGTGCCCCAACGCGGCGCGGAGACCGTCGAGGATACGACGTACTTGGGCAGGCCGTTCAAGCGGTCGGCCCATTCGCCCGTCCTGGACAGCCACCGCTCGGCGAACCACGCGTCGGTCCGCCGGCCGAGCAGCAATGCGTCGGTGCCCAGCGCGTCGTCGAACATGACCTTGCCCCACTCTTGGAGGTCGCTGCCGCCGAACTGGGGGAACCAGCCGCCGAAGGGGAGTCCCTCGGAACCGTCGGGGTTCTGGACCACTCCGTCGAGCGAGAGGTTCGTCGTGATCGCGATCGTTCCCATTTCAGATCTCCTGTGTCGATGTTGTCCGCTACCACCGATGTCGACGCCCGCACGTCGCGAAAATGGGCGCGCCGAGACCGCCCAGTTCGCGCCCCGGTCGGCGTCCATACAAAATGGACCTGCGACAAACTGCAACGAGAGGTGACGTGCGAGTGGATCTGGTGCCGGACGAACTCATCGCACGGGCGCGGACCGGCGACGACGACGCGTTCCGCGCGCTGACCGAACCGCACCGCCGAGAACTGCAGGTGCACTGCTACCGGATGCTCGGCTCGCTTCAAGACGCCGAGGACGCGCTGCAGGGTACGCCGTTGGCCGCGTGGCAAGGACTCGACGGGTACGCGGGCCGCGCGTCGATCCGCACGTGGCTCTACCGGATCGCCACAAACCAATACCTCGACGCGTTGCGTTCGGCGCGCCGCCGTCCGCCCAAGGCTTGGGACGTGCCCGGAATCGAACCGCCCGAGCCGACGCGGCTCGGCGAGGTCCCGTGGCTCGAGCCTTTCCCCGACGTGCTGCTCGACGACGCGCTTGGTGTGCCGCTCGGTCCCGAGGCCCGCTACGAACAGACCGAATCCATCTCGCTTGCATTCGTGACCGCGTTGCAGCTGTTGCCGCCACGCCAGCTCGCCGTGCTCCTCCTGCGCGACGTTCTCGGATTCCACGCTCGTGAGGTGGCCGACATGCTCGACACGACCGTTGAGTCGGTGACCAGCGCGGTCAAACGAGCGCGGGCCGGTCTGCAACACACCGGCGACCACGAACGGGCTCCCGCCTCTGACTCGCCGTTGGAGCAGGCGCTCGTCGCGGAGTTCGTGCGCGCCTACGAGGCGGCCGATATCGAAGCGGTCGTTGCGCTCCTGACCGACGATGTCTTCATGTCGATGCCGCCGGTGCCGCTCGAATACGAGGGCCGCGACATCGTGGCGCGCTTCCTGGCGGGCATCATTCGCCCGGACCGCAGTTTCGACCTCCTAGCGACGCGCGCGAACGGTCAACCCGCGTTCGGCCTGTACCTCCGTGCTCCCGACGGAGCGCGCCCGGCAATCGGTTTGGTCGTCATCGCGCTCTGCGGCGATCGAATCCGCTCGCTGATTCGCTTCGAGAACGGCGTCTTGCCGTGGTTCGGCCTACCCCAGTCGCTCCCGAGCTGCGAGTCAACCACGTAGTCGATCGGGAGCCGTTCACCGTCCTCATGCCGAGCGACCATCGCTCTCGTGGGTACTCGAGCTGTTCATGTCGCGGCTCGACGAACTCGTGCGCCGGAACCAGAGGCACTGACGCCTCGAATATCTAGCCGCGGCGGCTCGATCGTGAAGGCTCCAAAACCGGGCTTTGTCAGGTGGTGTCCTCGTAAGGGGAGATCTGTCCGACCAATTGGTCGAGGTCCCCGTAGACCCAGGTCGCGATGACGAGGCCGGCGTCGATCTCGTAGACCTCACAGGTCTCGAAGTCGATCGACTGACCCGTCGGCGCGAAGCCGAGGTAGTCGCCCACGTGATGGCCTCGCAGTCGCCAACGCGCGCAGACGAATCGCTCGTCGCCGAAGAGCAGTTCCTCGTCGAGGTGAAGGCCCGCGAACGCGGCCTGCATCTGATGCAGGTTGTCGCGGATGTCAGTAATGCTGAGCGGTGTCGCGGCGCCGCCGAGCCAGCGCTTGGATGACGGGTCAAAGTACTCGAGGTAGCCGTCGATCTTGCCTTCGTTCAGCGCAGCCACTGCCGACCGAACGGCATCGACCGCGTTGGTGGTGTCCATGGCGCGCTCCCCGGCCTTGCTGGGTGAACTGTCGTTCACTAGATTGAATTTCGGGCCACATTAGACACAGGAGGGCTACCCGTGACGCAGGCTCTGACCGGAACCCTCCTCCTCGACCCTGCTGTCATCGAGGACCCGTACCCGTTCTACCGACAGCTTCAGAGCCAGGCTCCGGTATGGGAGGTCCCGCGCACCGATGTGTTCGTAGTGAGCTCGTTCGAGTCGGTGGCCGAGGCGACCGCACGCATCGAGGACTTCTCGTCGAACATGGCGTGCCTGCTCTATCGCGGTGACGACGGACTTCCCGAGCGTTTGTCATTCGGTGAGTTCACGATGCAGACCCTGGCGACTGCTGATCCGCCAGCCCATACGGTGCATCGGAACACGGTGTTTCCTGAGCTTGTGGCGAAGCGCATGTGTTCGCTCGAACCTGAGATCGTCGACCTCGCGCTCGGTTGTGTAGAGCGAGCAGTCAAGTTCGGTCATGTCGATTTCATGGCTGAGATCGGAAACGTCGTACCGATCACGGTGATCAGTCGACTCATCGGGTTCCGACACAGTGACCCCGAACGCCTGCTGCGCGCTGCGTTCGAATCGACCGCGATGCTGGGATCAACGCTGTCCCTCGAGCGCTTACTCGAGCTTGTTGCGGGAGTCGAGGAGATCGAGGCATGGATCGCCGACCAACTTGCCGCCGCCGCGATGGATCCCGAGGACAGCATCCTGGGTTCGGTCGCTCGCGGCATGGATGACGGAGTGCTCGCAGTTCAGGAAGGCACAATCATCCTGCACACGCTTTTGAGCGCTGGAGGTGAGTCGACCACGAGTTTGCTCGGCAGCGCGGTGCGGATCTTGGCGGAGCAACCGGATCTACAAGAGCGGCTCCGGACGCGACCCGAGCTCATCCCGGCGTTCGTGGAAGAGGCGCTCCGATTGGAATCGCCGTTTCGCTACCTCATGCGCTCCGTCACTTCCGACACCTCGCTCGGCGGCGAGGACATTCCGGCCGGCGCCACGGTCCTGTTGTTCTGGGGCGCGGCCAACCGAGACCCGGCGGAGTACGACCATCCCGACGACGTGGACCTCGACCGCCGGGTGATGCGCCATCACGTCGCGTTCGGCCGGGGCATCCACCACTGCGTGGGCGCGCCGCTCGCTCGCCTCGAGGCGCACGTTGTGCTCCGCGTGTTGTTGGAGCGCACGAGCAACATCTCGCTCGACCCTGAACGCCGACCCCGATGGGTCGACAGCCTCCTCATTCGTCGCTACGAACAGCTCCCTGTCCGGCTGATCACGGGCTGACCGATGAACGCTTCCAGTGTGCAGATCGATCGGCGTGCCGAACGACGTGCTGCTCGTCGAGCGGAAAACCGGACGGAGATTCTCGACGCGGCCGAGAAGGTGTTCGGCGCGAACGGGCTGCGCGATGGGTCGTTGCGCGAGATCGCCGAAGAATCCGGATTCTCGACCGCGGCGATCTATCTTTTCTTCGACAACAAGCAACACTTGATGGCCGAGACGTTGTCGCGGCGCGGTGGCGAGTTGATCGCGGCGGTGCGGCGCGAGGCCGAGCGCGAGCTCGCGCCGCTCGAGAAGCTCCATCGAATCGTCGATGCCACGGCATCGTTCTTCGAGGAACGACCGAACTTCCGACGGCTGCTCCGGCATGTTCGTGGCGGCGCAACGATCACCGGCCCGATCCTCGCCGAGTTCGGGAGCGGTGCGAGTGCTCGCTTCGACGAGGTGATGGGAGTTCTTGCCAGCCTCGTTCGCGAAGGACAAGCAGTCGGGCAGATTCGGGACGGAGACGAACGTGCGCTTGCCCACCTCTATTCGGTGCTCATCAACGAATTCGTGCTGCTGACCTCCTCGGACGACGCAGCCGTTGGGACCCTGACGTCGGCGCAGTTCCATGCGCTCATCGACGGAGCGTTCCGCAACGAGAAGACGCGTGTTTGATCGGGCGGAATCTCCGTGAGTGCCGTGGAAGAGGACGCCACTCGGAGGGCGCGACGAACATCGTCGCCCTCGAGTAGGAGGTGTTCGCGAGTCTGGTGGTCAGCGACCCGGGCTGACCACGGTGTTGATCTCGTAGCGGTCGGCCGGATGTGTGTAGATGCCGACGTTGATGAGCCGGCCCTTGCGGTCGCTCAGCCGGCGGGCGACGACGAGTGCCGGTCCACCGCCCTTTGCGTCCAACGCCTTGGCCATGTCGTCATCGAGCAGCGCCGCCGACACGCGCTGCTCGACGCGGAACTCCGCCAAGCTTTCGGCGCTGAATTCCGCCTTCCGCGGATCGATCGTGACGCTCCCCCTGGTGTAGTGCTCGCTCCAGCAGAGCGGTGTCTGTGGGTCGTCCCGTCGTATCCGGACTCCCTGGAGGACGTGCCACCGGCTTCCGGTGCGAGCACCGATGCGACGTGCGAGGTGAGCGTCGATCGCGGTGTCGAACATTTGCGGTCGCAGGAGCCGGGTGTTCGCGGCCAGCGCGGCGATGTCCGAAGGCGAGAACGCGAACAGCTGGTATGGGCCGACGGGCGCGCTCGCAACTACCTTTGTTCCCGCTCCGGCCCGTCGCTCGATCATCCCCAGTTGCTGCAAGCGGTCGAGGGCTTGGCGAACCGTTCCTCTCGCCAGGTTGTACGTGTTGCACAGCTCACCTTCGGTCGGGAGCCGATCGCCGACCGCGTAGGTGCCATCGCCGATGCGGGCAAGTAGCTCCTCGGCCACGGCCTGATGCCACGGCTGGCGGACGGCAGTCATTTCCGTGACGACTCCCTTGCGCGGCATCGATTGCATTCTGCCCGGCAGGCACAGACGCGCTCGCACCGCGCCCCAGTGAAGCCTATTGTCTAAACAAACGTGCGGCGAGGAGCCGAGCCGATGCCGAGCAACGACGAGATTCAAGCAACACTTTGCGCGCCCGGACAGTTTTTCGAGATCGAGACTGTCGACATCAGGGGCGTGCCGACGGAAGAACGCGCCGCGCACCCTCGACGCCGTGCTCCTTCACGGAGCGGCATCGGCGGGCGCGCGAGACTTTCTGGTACTGGACGAAGAGCGCATCTCCCACGAGCGGCACCTCCAACTCGTCGAGCGATTCGCGGCCTCCGTCGCCGAGCTCGGCGTTCGCAAGGGTGATCGTGTCGCGATTGCCACGCGCAACCTGCCGGAGTGGTCGATCGCTTTCTTCGGCGCCGCGATGGCGGGTGCGATCGCGGTCCCGATCAACGCGTTCGGTACCGGGGATGAGCTCGCCTTCGCGATCACGGACGCGGACGCGAACGTCGTGGTCGCCGATCGCGAGCGACTCGAGCGTTTGGCAACTGCTTCGTCGGCCTTGGCCGGCCGCGTCGTGATCGGAACCCGCCTCGACGAGTCACCACCTGACGTGATCATCTTCGGGGAACTCCTCGAGAACGACCGCAAGGCGCTCCGGGTCGACATCGATCCCGACGACTTCGCCACGATCTTCTACACGTCGGGAACGACAACGCGCCCGAAGGGCGTGCTCGGAACCCGCCGGAACATCTGCTCGAACCTCGTCAGTATGATGTTTTCCGGCGTACGCACGACGCTTCGGGACAACGCGACCGGCTCGCAATCCGGCCCGCCGGTGCAGCTGCTGTCGGTGCCGCTCTTCCATGCCACCGGTTGCCACTCGATGCTGGTCGGCCAGGCGTTTTTCGGCGGGACGTTGATCTTCATGCGGCGATGGGATTCTGAAGCCGCGCTTGATCTGATCGAGCGGGAGCGCGTGACGTCGTTCTCGGGTGTGCCCACGATGCTCTTCGACCTGTTGAACTCGCCGACGCTCGACCGGCGTGACCTCAGCTCGGTTGGCAACTTCGGCGGCGGCGCGGCATCACCGCCCGAGCTCGTCCGGCGCATCCATGAGCGATTTCCCGCGTCCGGGTCGGTGACCGGCTACGGCCTGACCGAGACCTCGTCGATCACGGCATCGATCGGCGGCAGTGACTATCTCGACCGGCCCGCGAGTGTCGGCATCCCGGTGCCGATCTGCGAGGTCCGCATCGTCGCCCCGAACGGCGGCGACGCGACCGTCGGTGAGACGGGGGAGATCTGGATCAAGGGTGCGAACGTCGTTCCCGGCTACTGGGAACGTCCGCATGAAACGCAAGAGGCGTGCACACAAGGATGGCTTCATTCCGGCGACATCGGGCGGCTCGACGACGAAGGCTTCCTCTACATCGTCGATCGGGCGAAGGACATCGTGATCCGCGGCGGCGAGAACATCTCTACCCTCGAAGTGGAGTCTGTCTTGTTCGAGCACCCGGCGGTCGTCGACGCGGCCGTGTTCGCGACACCGCATGCCACGCTCGGGGAAGAAGTTGGCGCAGTCGTCTGTGTGTTGCCGGGTTCGGACGCCACGCCCGAGGTTCTGCGAGCACACGCCGCGCGTCATCTTGCGACCCGCAAAGTACCCGCGCACGTGTGGATAGCCGAGGAGCCGTTGCCGAGAGGGGACACGGGCAAGGTGCTGAAGCGAGTCATCCAGGCCGAGTACGCGCCGCTGGTCCCGACCTCGTGAGCTGTGACACGCGAGGACCGCAAGAGCATCTCAGCTGGCGAATGGTCACGACCGGACGCGACGCCGACGGACGGGCGATCGTCCGATCGGACCGCTACGTGCGCGTCGACGAATCCCGCGGAGCGGTGCGCGCGGGCCGCTTCCTCGCAGTCAACGTGCCCGCTACGTCCGTGGACGACGGCGATGCCGATGCCGGTCCGCTCGTCACCGGACCCGGATCCCTGACGGTCGACGCGCTGGTAGTGGAGCCGACCACCTCCTCGCTGGTCGATCCGACTCACGCGACTTCAGACTCGTTCGAAGCGTTCATCGTGATCGGCGGCGAGTTGCGCGTGGCCGTTGGCAGCGACGAAGTGACCTTGGAGCCCGGCTCGGTGTTCGTAGCGCGAGGCATGCCGTTCGCAGCGCGCACCTCGCCCGAGATCGAAACCAGGCTGCTTGTCGTCCGCGCCGAGCCCGGCCACGTATCGGAACCCGCCGTCGCCACGTCCTTGCGGGCGCGAGCGGACCGGCACGACGAGTCCGGCGGGTCGTGGCGGGAACCGACGATGACGGACGCCCGCAGATCGTGCACGACGGAGACCCTGCGTTGATGATGATCATCGGTGACGAAGCCGCTCCGCTCGCTGCGTTGGCCGACGTTTGGCAGCTCGGGGGGCCCGTGTTCGCTGCGGACCAGGGCGGCGACGCTCCCGAACCGTTCGACCTCGAGCCGCGTGGTGGTGGCGCCAAGATCCTCGACGTCGAGTTGCAGGCGGCGCCGTCGGGCTCGCCGGCGCCGGACGCAGGCTGGCACGCGACCGCGAGGATCGATGTCGATGTGATCGTCTCCGGAACGGTGCAGATGTACCTACCTGATCTGCAGCCAGTGCTCCTCGAGGCCGGCGACATCGTGCTCCAGCGCGGCACAAACCACCTGTGGCACTCGGCAGGGACCGAGCCGCTCCGGATGTCGACCGTCATGGTCGCTGTGGGCCTGACGAATCAATGAGCTTCCCAATCGAACCTGAGTCGTCGCGGAATCGTGGACGCGACGTAGTGCGAGGAGACAACGTGCCCAGATATCCCATCGCCGAGCTTCGTCAAGCCTACGAGCACTTCAAAGAAGTCTCAGACCAGTGCGCGGCGACCGCGGACTACAACGTCTTCGCAGATCTTTTCACGGAAGACTGCACATACGTCGAACATGCCTTCGGCGTGATGCACGGCCGCGAAGAGGTCCGTAACTGGATCGTGCCCCTCATGCGCGACCCCATCAACGTGGAGATGGTCCGCTATACCCACGATTGGGTCTACTTCGACGAGGACAACGGCCGCGTTGTCTTCTGTGCGCGCACGCACATGTCGGACCCCGGGGATGGGAGCGAAATGTCGGCGACGAACTGGACCCGCATCGACTACGCGGGAAACGGCCAGTGGTCACGGGAAGAGGACATCTACAACCCCGCGAACTTCGGCGAGTTGCTCACCAACTGGCAGAACGCAAAGGCCGCAGCAACCGCCGGCCTCTGAGCAATTCGTGCCGAACTGGGGATACCAGCGATGAGAACCCGAAGAGCGCGGCCGAGCGTGTGCGCCCGTCAGGGTCACGGTACGCGGTCTGTCGTTTTGCATCGCGTGTGGTGCCGTAAATGGTGCCGTGTTCTTCGGTAGTGCACGGGAGCAGACCCAACTCGACGTCATGAACGTCGCGCGAATCGCCTTGTCGGCAGTACTGCACGGGAGTGACAGGGAGTAGGGGAGAGCACCTTTCGCGGGCTCATAACCCGAAGGTCGGAGGTTCAAATCCTCCCCCCGCCTCCATCGAAGATGCAGGTCAGGGCCGGTGCGGACGCACCGGTCCTTTGCATTTGCGGCTTTCGCTCGCCGACTGGTGCCCAGATGGGTGCCGAGTTCTGAAATTCGTGTCGTGAGAGTGGTGCCGAATAAACCGAACCTCAGGCGGTCGCCCACTCCGCGTGTTGACCGGTGGTCGTCGCGCGAAGGATTTTGTTGTGCGTACGTTCAGTTGCCCGGATCGCAGGGATCAATGTCCGGATCGTCGAAGACGAGGTCTCCGAGTGCCGTCCGCCGACTTCGGAGCGGTCTTGTGTTCCGAGTCGACGGTGAACGCGCATAGATCGTTTAGCTGGGCCTCCTGCAGTCACTCAAGCCCGCTCCTCCTTCGCGCGCACGGTGACATCATCCCTCATGACGCTGCCAGCATCTCGACAAACACCTCGCCGATCGTTCTGATGTCAGCCGGGTTCATCATGGCGTCACCCCTTCCGGCGCTTAGCCTGGAAGCACCGATTTTCGACTGGGATGGTGGTGTCGGGGGTCGGTGAGCGAGTTT
>Ga0182024_10010677_pt1 | contig 18670 bp, 17 predicted proteins | sample P32metaG_FD_120480 | JGI IMG/M metagenome (GOLD analysis project Ga0182024, IMG submission 120480) | Permafrost microbial communities from Stordalen Mire, Sweden - P3-2 metaG (Illumina Assembly) | ecosystem: Environmental > Terrestrial > Soil > Wetlands > Permafrost | place: Sweden: Stordalen... | reverse complement strand
TCCCGGATTGACGACCTGTCCGGTGGCGCTGAGTTTGGCGCCGACCTGCGGGTCCTCGATGGCGGCGCGAATGTCGGCCGCGATCCGCTCGCGCAAAGCCAACGGCATGTCGCGTGGGCCCAGCAGGCCGACCAGGCCATCGAACTCCAGCGATTTGTAGCCCGCCTCCCTGCCCGTCAGAATGTCAGGCAGTGCTGCCGCGTGCTGAAGGTTCGTCAAAGCGATCACTTTCACTTTCCCGGCCAGCACGCGCGGCCGCATGATGGCGTAGGCGCCGACAAAGGCGTGGATGCGCCCCTCGGACAGGTCGTTGATGGCCGCGACCGGATTCTTGTAGGGCACCTTTGCCATCTCGAGCTTTTCGGTTTTCAGGAAGGCTTCGAACATCAGATCGTTGGCGCCCGTCACCGATGCATAGTTCAGCTTGCCCGGCGCCGCTTTGATCTTCGCGACCAATTCCTTGACGCTGCCGACTCCCAGCTCGGTCGGCACCGCGAGCGCGATCAATGTATTGGTCACGCGCGCGATCGGCATCAGATCGTTGATGTCGTAGGGCAGCTTGTCGTGCAGCAGCGGATGCGCGGTGAAAGTCGAGGCCGGCGCGAACAGCAGAACATGGTCGTCATGCGCGCCGATGACCGCCGTGATCGCGATGAAGGCATCGCCGCCCGGCTTGTTCTCGACCACCACCGGCTGGCCCCACTTGGCCGACAGCTTGTCCGCTAGGACGCGCGCGGTGATGTCGACGCCGGAGCCGGGCCCGAGTGGAATGATAAACCGCACCGGCCGCGTCGGCCAGGCCTGCGTTGCTGAGGGTGATTGTGCCGGCGACGACGGCGCGCTCGATAGCAGCGCGGCCACGGTGCAAAAGATCAAGGCGAGGATCGAACGCCGCGGACCGAGCATGGAAGTTTCCCCGTGATGATTATGACGATTGTGCGAACGGCTGCCGACCCCGTGTTTATCCAGCGTAGCCGCAATGTGCAACGCATGCATATTTGCACGACTGGTATTTCAGTGGGAGGCAACGTGGGAAGTTTCGCGCCACTTGCCGCAGAGTTTTCACAAAATCCCGACAATCGAAAATTATTGCACTGCCGCATTCGCGGGCATGGCGTTCTTTTATGGCGCACGATCAACCGCTTGCCGCTGCCATTCCCGGCGCGCATGACGAGTCATGCACATTTTGCGTGGCGGACGCGCGAGGCACTTCGAAGCCCGCGCGCTTTCTGCTAGACTTCGCCCACACCAACAAGGGAGGCGCTGCCGTGGACCTTACCTTGAGACTGAATGTGCTCGCCGTATGCGCCGTGTTCGCTTTCGTCGGCGCGATCTTGCTGGGGGCATTCTGAGTTCAAGAGGGAAACGACGAAGCTAAACCAAAATTTGTCGGTGTGAAACCGGCCAAGCGTTTCGACACCGGAGAGCACCCCTCTCCGGTGTTTTTGTTTTTGAAATTCATATGTCATGGCCGGGCTTGTCCCGGCCATCTCGCTTAGGAACGCACTGCCATCCTAAGCGGGATCACCGGGTCACGCCGCTTCGCGGCGGCCCGGTGATGACAACTACGCCGCCACAATGACCGGCGCGGTGCGCGGTTCGTAATTGAGGATCGGTGCCAGCCAGCGTTCGCATTCCGCGGCCGTCCAGCCCTTGCGCTTGGCGTAATCCTCGACCTGGTCGCGCTCGATCTTGCCGACGCCGAAATAGTGGCTCTGCGGATGGCTGAAATAGAGCCCGCACACCGCGGCGCCCGGCCACATGGCGTAGCTCTCGGTCAGTTTGACGCCGATGCGCTCGGCTTCTAGCAGTCGGAACAGCGTGCCCTTCTCGGTGTGGTCGGGCTGCGCCGGATAGCCGGGCGCCGGGCGGATGCCGCGATACTTCTCGGCGATCAGTTCCTCGGCGCCGAGCGCTTCGTCGCCGGCGTAGCCCCAGAATTCGCGCCGCACGCGCTGATGCAATCTTTCGGCGAAGGCTTCGGCCAGCCGGTCGGCCAGCGCCTTGACCAAAATGGCCGAATAATCGTCGTTGGCGCGTTTGAAGCGGTCGGCCGCCTCGTCCTCGCCGATGCCGGCGGTGACGGTGAAAGCGCCGATGTAATCGGCAAGCCCGCTGTCGCGCGGCGCGACGAAATCGCTGAGCGCCTCGTTATGACGGCCCTCGCGCTTGGACAATTGTTGCCGCAGCGAATGCAGCGTGGCGATCGGCTTTTCGCGCGCCTCGTCGGCGAACACGGCAATGTCGTCGCCTTGCGCGTAAGCCGGCCAGAAGCCGATCGCCCCGCTAGCGGTGAACCAGCGCTCGGCCACGATTCTGTCGAGCATGGCGCACGCATCCTCGAACAGTGAGCGCGCGACCTGCCCGAATTTGGCGTCGTCGAGAATGGCGGGATATTTGTCGGGGAGTTCCCAGGTCTGAAAGAACGGCGTCCAGTCGATGTAATCGATCAGTTCGGCGATCGGATAGTCGGCGAGCGTCTTGGTGCCGAGGAAGGTCGGCGTCGGCGGCAGGTAGGCGCCCGACCAGTCGAACTTCGGCGCATTGCCGCGCGCAGCGGTGAGCGGCAGACGTACTTTGTCGGCCTGCGCGCGCGCATGCGCGGCGGCGAGCTTGGTGTATTCGCCGCGCAACTCGGCGACGTAAGGCGCGCGGCCTTGCGCCGACATCAGCGCCTGCGCCACGCCGACCGCGCGGCTGGCGTCGTTTACATAGACCGCCTGGCCGCGTTTGTAGTTCGGGTGGATCTTCACCGCCGTGTGCACGCGGCTAGTGGTGGCGCCGCCGATCAGCAGCGGCAATTCGAAACCCTGCCGCTCCATTTCGGCCGCCACGTGGCACATCTCGTCGAGCGAAGGCGTGATCAGCCCGGACAGACCGATGATGTCGGCCTTCTCGGCGCGCGCGGTCTCCAGAATCTTCGCCGCCGGCACCATGACGCCGAGATCGATGACCTCGTAATTGTTGCACGCGAGCACGACGCCGACGATGTTCTTGCCGATGTCGTGCACGTCGCCCTTGACCGTCGCCATCACGATCTTGCCGTTGGACGAGCGCTCGGCCGCGCCGCCCGCCAGCCTGCGCTCTTCTTTTTCCTTCTCCATGTACGGCATCAGGTAAGCGACCGCCTGCTTCATGACGCGCGCGGATTTCACCACCTGCGGCAGGAACATCTTGCCGGAGCCGAACAGGTCGCCGACGATGTTCATGCCGTCCATCAGCGGCCCCTCAATCACGTCGAGCGGGCGCTTGCTCTGCTGGCGCGCTTCCTCGACGTCGGTCTCGATGAAATCGGTGATGCCGCTCACCAGCGCGTGGCTGAGCCGCTTCTCCACCGGCCGCTCGCGCCAGGCCAGATCGACCTCCTTGGCCGCCTGCCCGGCGCCGCGGAATTTCTCCGCCAGCGCCAGCAGCCGCTCGGAGGCGTCGGGCCGGCGGTTGAGCACCACGTCCTCGCAGGCCTCGCGCAATTCCGGATCGAGCGTGTCGTAGACCGCGATCTGCCCGGCATTGACGATGCCCATATCCATGCCGGCCTTGATGGCGTGGAACAGGAACACCGAATGCATGGCTTCGCGCACGCGCTCGTTGCCGCGGAACGAGAAGGATAGATTGGAGACACCGCCCGAGACGTGGACGTGTGGCAGATTCGCTTTGATCCAGCGCGCGGCTTCGATGAAATCGACGCCATAGCCGTTGTGCTCTTCCATGCCGGTGGCGATGGCGAAGATGTTGGGATCGAAGATGATGTCCTCAGGCGGGAAGCCGACCTGGTTCACCAGAATTTCGTAGGCGCGTTTGCAGATCGTCGTCTTGCGCTCGAACGTGTCGGCTTGGCCCTTTCCGTCGAACGCCATCACCACCACCGCGGCACCGTAGCGGCGCACAATTCTGGCGTGCTCGATGAAGGCGGCCTCGCCCTCCTTCATGGAAATTGAATTGACCACCGGCTTGCCTTGCAGGCATTTCAAGCCGGCCTCGATCACCGATAATTTCGAACTATCGACCATCACTGGCACGCGCGCGATGTCGGGCTCCGCGGCGATCAGGTTGAGGAAGGTCACCATCGCGGCTTCGGAGTCGAGCAGCCCCTCATCCATGTTGACGTCGATCACTTGCGCGCCGTTCTCGACCTGCTCGCGCGCGATGCTCAACGCCGCCGCGTAGTCGCCGGCGGTGATCAGCTTCCTGAATTTCGCCGAGCCGGTGACGTTGGTGCGCTCGCCGATATTTACGAACGGAATTTCCGGCGTCAGCGTGAAGCTCTCCAGCCCGGACAGCCGCAACTGCCGCGGCAACTCCGGAATTTGGCGCGGCGCGTTGCCCGCCACGGCCTTCGCGATGGCCGCGATGTGTTCCGGCGTGGTGCCGCAGCAGCCGCCGACCACGTTGACCAGGCCGGCTTCGGCGAACTCGCCGAGCAGTTCGGCCATGGCTGCCGGGCTTTCGTCGTAATAGCCGAATTCGTTCGGCAGCCCGGCGTTCGGATAGGCGCACACGAACGTATCTGCGAGCCGGCCCAACTCCGCGATATGGGCGCGCATCTCGCGCGCACCGAGCGCGCAATTCAAGCCCACGGTGACAGGGTTGGCGTGCTTGACCGAATTCCAGAACGCGGCCGGCGTTTGCCCCGACAGCAATCGGCCGGAGCGGTCGGTGATGGTGCCGGAGATCATCACCGGCAGGTCGAGGCCGCGCTCGGCGCAGGCTTCCGAGATCGCGTAGATCGCGGCCTTGGCGTTGAGCGTGTCGAAAATGGTTTCGATCAGCAGGAGATCGGCGCCGCCGTCGACCAGGCCTTTGATCTGCTCGCCATAGGCGGCGCGTAACTGGTCGAAGCTAATGGCGCGGAAGCCGGGATTGCTCACGTCCGGCGAGATCGACGCCGTGCGGTTGGTCGGGCCCAAGGCGCCGGCGACGAAACGGAGGCGGCCGTCTTCTTTCTCCGCCGCCGCTGCCGCCTCGCGCGCCAGCGTGGCGCCGGCATGGTTGAGCTCGTAGGCAATGCCCTCCATGCCGTAATCGGCTTGCGCGATCGCGGTCGAGGAGAACGTGTTGGTGGAAACGACGTCGGCGCCGGCGCGGAAATAAGCCAGATGGATGTCGCGCACCGCGTCCGGCCGGCTCAGATTGAGCAGATCGTTATTGCCGCGCACTTCCCGGTTCCACGCATCGAACCGGGCGCCGCGATAGCCCTGCTCGTCGAGCTTGAGCTCCTGGATCATGGTGCCCATGGCGCCGTCGAGCACGAGGATGCGCTGCTTCATCGCATCGGTAAACGTAGCGCGGATATTTGCGGGAGCTGAATTAGCCATTGACGATACCGCGCATTCAGAGGTGTTCCCTTTCCCCGTTGGGGAGAGGTGCAATCAATCTCGTAATTCCGGGGCGCGAGTGCAGCGAGCGAACCCGGAATCCATAGCCCCAGCGTTGCGGCGTATTGATTCCGGGTCCGGCCCTTCGGGCCGTCCCGGAATGACGGCTGGTTCGGCTTCGCGCGGGCATCACGCCACCTCTTGCGTCGCCGGCCGCAAGCCCAGCAGATGGCAGATCGCATAGACGAGGTCGGCGCGGTTCATGGTGTAGAAATGAAAGCTGTTGACGCCGCGGTCGACCAGGTCGAGCACCTGCTCGGCGGCGACCGCTGCCGCGATCAGCTTGCGCGTCGCGGCGTCATGATCGAGACCGTGGAAACGCTCGGCCAGCCAGGCCGGCACCGAGGCGCCGGCGCGGGCGGCGAAATTGGTCGCCGCCTTGAAGTTCTGCACCGGCAGGATGCCCGGCACGACCGGGATATCGATGCCGCGCGCGCGCACGCGGTCGAGATAGCGGAAGTAGAGATCGTTTTCGAAGAAGAACTGCGTGATAGCGCGGCTGGCGCCCGCAGCCACTTTGGCCTTGAGCATGTCGATGTCGGCGTCGACCGTCGGCGAGTCGGGATGCTTCTCCGGATAGGCCGACACCGAGACTTCGAAATCGCCGTGGATCCGCTTGATGCCCGCCACCAGATCGGCGGCATTGCGATAGCCGCCCGGATGCGGCGCGTAACGCTCGCCGGCGCCGGCCATCGGATCGCCGCGCAGCGCCACGATATGGCGCACGCCTACATCGTGATAATTGCGCACGATGGCGTCGATTTCTTCGCGCGTGGCAGCGACGCAGGTGAGATGCGCCGCCGGCGTCAGCGGCGTCTCCGCAAGAATGCGTTTCACCGTCGCGTGGGTTCGCTCGCGCGTCGAGCCGCCGGCGCCATAGGTGACCGAAACGAATTTCGGCGCCAGCGGGGCCAGCCGCTCGATCGACTCCCACAAAATCTTGTCCATCTCCTCGCTGGCGGGCGGGAAGAATTCGAACGAGACGCCGATGCGGCGGCCTTCGCCGCGGGCAAAGCGGCTGGCGCGGATATTCATCACGCCACCTCGCGCTGTGCCGGCGACGCCATCAGCGCGCGGGCGTCGCGCGCGAGCCAGAGCGACACCGCGATCTTGCCGTCGGAGCCGGGCTCCGGCGAAAGACTCTTGTGCATCACCGGCTCCAGGCCGGACGCCGTCATCCATTGCGTCACGGCCTCCGGCGCGAAACCGAGGCGGCGATGCGCGAACTGTTCGCGCAGGAATTCCTGCTCGTGCGGCGCAAAATCCACCACCAAAAGCCGCCCGCCCGGCCGCAGCACCCTGGCCGCCTCCTTGATCGCGCGCGCGCCGTCGTCGAGGAAGTGCAGCACCTGGTGCAGGATGACGACGTCGAACGAGTCGTTGGCGAGCGGCAGGTCGTAGATGTCGCCTTGCCGCACGCTGCAATGCTTCAAGCCCGCGCGCTCCAGCCGGTCGCGCGCGAGCAGCAACATGTCGAGCGACAGATCGAGGCCGAGCCCGCGCTCGATCTCATTGCCGAACAGCTCCAGCATGCGCCCGGTGCCGGTGCCAAGATCCAGAAGCGAGCGGAACGGCTTGCCGGCGAGCGCCGAGCGGATCGCCTCCTCCACCGCGGCGTCGGCCACGTGCAGTTTGCGGATGCGATCCCACTCCACGGCGTGCGCCCGGAAGTAGGCCTGCGCCGCGGCGGCGCGGGTGGAGCGCACCGAGGCCAACCGCGCGCGGTCGCGGGCGATGGTCGGGTCGGCCGGATCGAGCCGGTCGAGCAGCGCGCGCGCCACCTCGGCGCCGCCGCCGTGCTCAGCCAGCCGGAAGAAGGCCCAGGTGCCCTCGCGGAAGCGCTCGATCAAGCCGGCTTCGGCCAAGAGCTTGAGATGGCGCGAGATGCGCGGCTGCGACTGGCGCAGGATGTCGGTGAGGTCGGAGACGGTCAGTTCGGCCTCGGCCAGCAGCGCCAGCACGCGCAGGCGCGTCTCCTCGCCCGCGGCCTTGAGGGCCGCGTTGAGCGTGTCGAAACCGAGCCGGGTGCTGGTATTCATCTTTGCATGCTTATCCGGTTGCCACACACAAACGCTGAGAGCCACTAGATGTAGATACCGCGCCCGGCGGCTCCGGGCATAGCAGAAGCAGGAGAAGTAGAATGTTCACGTTGAAACTCTATCGGCGTCACGCCGAAAGCGGAACGAAGATGCACAAGGTTATCTCTGTGCATCGGGTTGTCGTCATGGAAATCGGCAAGGAAGGCCACGCGCTCGAACTTTGGGCGTTTACTGGCCCGACTAACGATTACGAGACGTATTACGTCGGCAAGCCGGAAGAAGGTATGGACGCCTATGGCAAGGAAGACTTGCACCTTGGCGTCGATCCTGATTCTTGGTGGGGTTGGGGCCTTCTTGAGAATTGGGAAGGCAACACGACCGAACATTACCGGCCGCACAATTACGGCTGATAAATACCACGCGCTTGCGGGTGTCAAAGGACGCCCGCAAGCGACCACAAGATGTAGGGCTGTGTGTCTAAACCGGATAAGCATGCATCTTTGCATACGGCCAGCATGGGCCGCTTCCCACTATATAAAGATATCTTTATACGTTGAAACGGTCGGCGGCAAGGGCCACGCTGCGGTTGACGGAGGCTTTCCTGCCACCACGAATGCAGATGGGCTCCCTCTTCCAAAGGGGGAGAGGTGAAAAGAGCTTGCGGAGAAGTAACCATGGCCACTCAAGATTTCGGCGCCCGCGACGGCGAGGTGACGGCCGGGTTGCCGGAGAATTTCGACGTCGGCCTTTATTACATCGGCCGCATCCGCACGCCCTGGAAGCACCGCAAGGACTGCCCCAAAAACGCCCGTGAATCGGACGCGGTCTGCACGGTCGAGGTCGATCCGCGCTGGCGCGAGGGCCTCAAGGATGCTGAGACCTGCAGCCATCTGGTGCTGCTCTATTGGATGGATAAAGCGCCGCGAAACCTGGTGCTCCAGGTTCCCCGCCACTACGGCAGCCAGCACGGCACCTTTGCGCTGCGCTCGCCCGCCCGCCCCAACCCCATCGCCATGAGCGTGGTGAGGCTTTTGGGCATCGAGGACGGTATCCTCTCGGTGGTCGGGCTGGATTGCCTGGACGGCACGCCGCTGCTCGACATCAAGCCCTATTACGCCTCCACCGACAGCGTTCCGGAGGCAATGGTGGGCTGGCGCCAGGCCCAGCGTTAACGGGACCTTGCCAAACCGATCCGGCGTTTTGGTTCCATCCGCTGACGAGAATATGAGGCGGCCGCGGGCCGGAACCATTGAACCTCACCGGCCGTTTCCTCGACGAACGATCGCGAGGATTTGGTCGGAGGGTGTCATGTTCAAGAAATCCATCTCTTACGGTTCGTTGACCGCGCTGATCGCCGCCGCCGCCCTGTCGTGCGGCACCGCGCAGGCCGAACCGCTGTTCGCCTTTTTGTCGCCGGCCACTCAGGGCCAGATGCAGGCGCCGCAATACGCGCCGGCCGATCAGAATACGAACGATGAAGACGCCCAGCTCAATCCGCGCCTGCAGCGGCAGATCGTGGACTACGCCAGCCACGAGGCGCCCGGCACCGTCATCATCGATACCCCGCACACGTTTCTCTATTACGTGCTCGGCAACGGCAAGGCGATGCGCTACGGCATCGGCGTCGGCCGCCAGGGCTTCACCTGGGCCGGCGTGCAGCATGTCGCCCGCAAGGCCGAGTGGCCGGACTGGTATCCGCCCTCCGAGATGATCGCGCGCCAGCCTTATCTGCCGCGCATGGTCGCCGGCGGCCCGGGCAACCCGCTCGGCGCGCGCGCCATGTATCTCGGCAACTCCGAATATCGCATCCACGGCACCAACGACCCGACCACCATCGGCAAGCACGTCTCGAGCGGCTGCATCCGCCTCACCAATGAGGACGTGGAAGATCTCTATAGCCGCGTGCAGGTCGGCGCCAAGGTGATCGTGCTGCCGCAGGTGGCGCCCGCCCAGACCGCGCAGGCCCCGGCGCCACGCCGCGTTTCGGCCCACGTCGCCAATGAGCGCATGTCCTGGAACGTCCCGCGCTCGTCCGGCCTCTACTAATTTCTCCGAGAACCTCCCCGACTTGGGCCCGGCCATCGCGCCGGGTCTTTCTTTTTTGCGGTTGGCCAATCGTTCGCCTTGCCGCAACGGCGCGGCCATCGGATAAGCTTGGCCGCGAAACGGCAGGAGATCCGCTTTGTCCTTACGCATCTACGGCATCGCCCGCACCCGCGCCTTCCGCGCGCTCTGGATGGCGGAGGAGCTAGGCCTCGTCTACGAGCACCTGCCGATCGAGATCGGCGACGCCGGCGCGCGCGCGCCGGAGTTTCTTAAAATCAATCCGAACGGCCGCCTGCCCTTCATCGAGGACGACGGCTTCGTGCTGTTCGAGTCGCTGGCGATCACGCTCTACCTCGCCAAGAAGCATTCCACCGGCAAACTCTATCCCGGCACGCTGCAAGGCGAAGCCAAGGCCTGGCAATGGACCTCCTGGGCGCTCAACGAGGTCGACCGCGGCGTCAATATCTGGTCGCTGCACGCCGTCCGCCTGCCGGAGGCGGAGCGCGACGCCGCCAAACGCGACGAGGCGCTCAAGGTCGTGGCGTCGCCGTTCAAGGTGCTCGACGCGGCGCTGGCCAACCATCCCTATCTGCTGGGCGACGATTTCACGGTGGCCGATCTCAACGTCGCCGCCGTCATCAGCCGCGCCGTCGACATGGACTTGTCGGCGGTGCCGAACCTCAAGGCCTGGCTGTCGCGCTGCCTGGAGAGGCCGGCCGCGCGCAAGGCGCTGGCGCTCAAGACCAAGGCCGACAATGAAACGCCGCCCGAAGTGACCCGGCGCATCGCCAAGCTCAATCGCCTGTGACGTCCGAGTTCGGCGCCGGTTGGCCGCCGGCCTATCGGCGGGCTATACGTTGCGCCCCTTGGCAAGGAGCGAAGCGATGCGAATAGCGGTTATGGCAGCGGGCGCGGTCGGCGGTTATTTCGGCGCCCGGCTGGCGGCGGCGGGCCACGACGTGTATTTCATCGCGCGCGGCGCCCATCTCGAGGCCATGCGCAAGGACGGCTTGCGCATCGAGAGCGGGCACGGCGACCTGCACCTGCCGAAACCGAACGTCACCGACGACCCCAAGAGCGTCGGCCCGGTGGATATCGTGCTGTTCGCGGTCAAGCTGTGGGACACCGAAAAGGGCGCCGAAGCGGCGCGTCCGTTGATCGGCCCCAACACCAAAGTCATCACCTTGCAGAACGGCGTCGACAGCTATGAGCGCATCGCGCCGATTGTCGGCAAGGAGCACGCCGTCCCCGGCGTCACCTATGTCGTGGCGACGGTCGTCCGGCCGGGCGTGATCAAGCAGACTGGCCCGTTCCACTCGATCATCTGCGGCGCCGCCGACGGCCGCCCCGACGCCGGCCTGCAAGCCTTCGTCAACGCGGCCAAGGCGGACATCAACGTCTCGCTGTCCGACAATATCGAGCGCGACCGCTGGCAAAAATTCGTTTTCCTGACGGGCACCTCCGGCGCCACATCCGTTACGCGTTCGAGCATGGGGCCGATTTTGGCCGATCCGGACATGCGCGCGCTGTTCCGCAACATCATGGCGGAGACTCTCGCGGTCGGCCGCGCCAAGGGCGTCGCGCTCGATCCGGGCTACGTGGACGAGCGCCTCGCCTTCGCCGACAAAAATTTGTTGCCCGGCATGAAGGCTTCGATGGGCAACGATCTCGATCGCGGCAATCGGCTGGAACTGGACTGGCTGGCGGGACAAGTCTCGCGGCTCGGCAAGGAGCTTAAAGTTCCGACGCCGGTCAATGATACCGTTTACGCCGCGCTCAAGCTTTTTCGCATGGGGACGCGGGCTTAGCAGCGCTACGGGTTTACCGGCGCCGCCGTCTCGCCGGCGTTTTCGTTGTCGCGATACCGACGGTTTCTGCGGCCGCGTAAACGCGCCGTCAGCCACGCCGCGCGATTTCAGCGGCGCCGCCGGCGCGGCGACACACCATGTTACGGACGCGAGCCCCGCTTGCCACACCATGATACGCGATCGCTTCGCGCGACGCCGCCCAGCCAATGAGAAAATTAAACCTTGCCGTGCGAAAACAGCGCACGGAAAGCGTGCGGAAGATTGGGGCCGAAGTGGAATCGTTTCGTATTCTTCATGTCGATGACGATCCCCTCATGCGAGATGTGGTCGAGCTCGCGCTTGGTCTCGATCCAAAATCCGTAGTGATGAGTTGCGAGAGCGGCCAGGCCGGACTTGCGGCGGTGCCGGGCTGGCAGCCCGACCTGATCATCATGGACGTCATGATGCCCGGCATGGACGGGCCGGCCGTGCTCGCGCGCCTACGCGAGAATCCCGAAACGTCGAAAATTCCGGTGATCTTTATCACCAGCCGCGCGCCCGCCGCCGAACGCGAGCGCTTGATGAAGCTCGGCGCCGTCGCGGTAATCGCCAAGCCGTTCTATCCGGCGACTCTTGCGGAAACGGTGCGCAGCCACTTGCTGTCCATCAAGCTGGCAGCCATCGGCTTCGATTTCACCAAGCGCTTGCGCACGGACGCGGCGAAACTTGCGAGCTTTCGCGACGAGCTGCGCCACGGCGCCGGTTGCGGCGGCGTGCCGGACGAATTCCAGTCGTTCGTGCACAAGCTCGCCGGCGCCGCCGGCGTCTTCGACTTCCGGGACGTGAGCGCGACGGCGGCTTCGCTGGAAGACGCCATCATCGAGCAGCGCGCCGGGCGCGGCGCTCCCGGAACGATGGAAGCCAATCTCGATGCGCTGCTCGCGTCCATCGAGGCCACCTGGCCGAACGAAGCAAGCAGGAGACGAACATGACGGACATTTTCGAGGCGCGCGACAAGGTGCCCAAGATGCTGATCGCCGACGACGACCCGGCCATCGTGCGTTTGCTCGCCGACCGCTGCATGAAATTAGGCTTCAAGGTCGAAACCGCGACCAACGGGCTGCAACTGCTGCTCAAGGCGCGGCGCAACCAGCCCGACATCATCATTGTCGACGTCAACATGCCCGAGCTGGATGGGCTCTCGGCCTGTTCGCGCCTGCTCGATCCCACCAGCAAGCCGCTCGAAGTGGTCGTGGTCACCGGCAGCAACGACCCGAAGACGGCCGAGCGCTGCGAAAGCCTCGGCATGTTCTATGGCCGCAAGGGCCCCGATTTCTGGAACAGCGTCGAAGGCGCGCTCGTCGAAATTTATCCCGAAATGGCCAGCAAGATGGGCGCGCTCGGCAACGCGGCGATCGACACCGAAGTGCCGCAGCACTCGCGCGTGCTGGTGGTCGACGACGACCCCGACTACGAAACGTTTCTCGCCAGCCGGCTGAACAAATACGGCGTGGAAACCCTCTATGCGCCCGATGCCACCCATGGCTTCCGGATCGCTTGCAAGGAAAAACCGACCGTCATCATTTGCGACAATTACATGCCCGATGGCGACGCCCAGCATCTGCTGCACCGGCTGCGCAGCACGCCGGCGACCGAGAATATTCCGGTCATCGTGGTTAGCGGAAAGGCGCTCAACGATTTGACCGAACAGACTCTGCGGCGCGAGATTCGCAATCACCCCGGCGCATTGCGGGTGTTCGCGAAATCGTTCGACACCAAGGAGCTTTTCGACGTGCTGCAAAAATTCTGCGGCTTCGAGAAGCATCACTAGGATGGCCCGCTGGTTGCGGTCGCAACCCCTACGCCAGTAGCGCCGCGATCGAGTCGGCCGCCCGCGCCGGTCCGCCGCCTTCTTGGGCGCCAGGACGCCGGCCGGCACATCTGCCATCGCCAATCGGCCCGCCATTTTCCACCACTAACTGTGCGGCAGACCAGCCGTTGTCCGCCGTTTTGCGGCGCAATGTCGACCGGGCATGCCCACGAATAAGACATTGAATATGCCGGGCAACGTGTAAGGCCCGGCCCCGATGCCAGGTTGCGTGCAGCCGGTCGGGAACCGATCAAAAACGGCGGTTGACGCGATCGTTACGGACGCGAAATTTTGGAATTGGCAGGCGATAACCGTCCGTGCGACAAACAGGATGTAGGGGATCGGCCTGCTTTTATCCGCGACTAGCTGCCACAGGCATATGGAAATACGATCCGCACTAGACTAAAGATAACGACTGCTGTCTGCTTGCTGTAACGAATGACAAAAAACGACGTTTGGAGGATACGCCCTTGTTCGGGACACTCGTGAAAAAGCGGGACTTCTACGCCGGGGGACTTATGACCCTGCTCGGCGCGGCGGTCACGCTCGACTCCACGACCTATACCCTCGGCACCCTGACCCATATGGGGCCGGGCATGTTCCCGTTGATGCTCGGGATCACGCTCACCATTGTCGGCATGCTGATCCTGGGCGCGGCGATCACAACCCCGCTCAGCGACGATGAAGGCATCCTTCCGGAAAAACCGGAATGGTTTGCGTGGGGCTGTATCCTGGCCGGGCCGATCGCGTTCATCATCCTCGGCGAATTTTTTGGCCTGGTGCTGGCGACTTTCGCCTGCGTATTCATCCCCGCGCTCGGTGATCGCACCGCCACGCTCAAAGGTTCGGCGATCCTGGCGGCCGGTGTCACCTTCTTCGGCGTGTTGCTGTTCTCCTACGTGCTGAAGATTCCTTTCCCCCTGTTCCAGTTGGGCCACTAATGTTCTCCACCGCACTGACAGATCTCTGGTACGGCTTCGGCGTCGCGCTCGAGCCGCACAACGTGATGTGGTGTTTCATCGGCGTGTTCGTCGGCAACATGGTCGGCGTGCTGCCGGGCATGGGCCCGCTGGCAACCATATCCATCCTGTTGCCGCTGACCTTCGGCATCAAGCCGGTCGGCGCCATCCTGATGCTGGCGGGCGTTTTCTACGGCTCGCAATATGGCGGGGCGATCTGTTCGATCCTGCTCAATCTGCCATGTCATCCACCGCACGCGGTCACGTGTCTCGACGGATTCCCGCTCACCAAGCGGGGCAGAGGCGGAGCCGCGCTCGGCATCTGCGTCATCTCGTCCTTCGTCGGCGCCTCGTGGGGCATCACCGAGATGATCTTCCTGGCGCCGATCCTGGTGGAGGTCGCGCTTAAATTCGGCCCGGCGGAAATATGTTCGCTGATGCTGCTCGGCCTGCTGGCCGGTTCGACGTTGGCGCGCGGCTCGCCGCTCAAGGGCGTCGCCATGACCGTGTGCGGGCTGCTGATCGGCATTGTCGGCAGCGACATCGAAACCGGCACGCCGCGATTTACCTTCGGCATCCCGAATCTATTCGACGGCGTCGAGATCGTCGCCCTGGCGCTCGGCCTGTTCGGCATCGCCGAGTTCATGAAGAGCGTCAATCAGCTCTCCGAGGTCGACACCAAATACACCAACGTAAAATTTAGCGATCTGCGGCCGACGCGCGAGGAATTCAGGCGCGCGGTCCCCGCGATGTTCCGCGGCACCATCATCGGCAGCCTGTGCGCACTGATCCCGGGCACCGGGCCTACCATCGCCTCGTTCATCTCGTATGCCACCGAAAAGAAGATTTCCAAGACGCCGGAGAAATTCGGCACCGGCATGATCGAAGGCGTGGCCTGCCCGGAAGCCTCGACCCACTCCTCGGTGCAGGGCGACTTCATCCCGACCATGAGCCTCGGCATCCCCGGCGACGCGGTGATGGCGCTCATCCTCGGCGCCCTGATGATCCAGGGCATCGTGCCCGGCCCGCAGCTCATCAGCGAACATCCGGATATCTTCTGGGGCCTGATCGCGAGCTTCTGGGTCGGCAACATCATCTTGGTGGTGCTGAACGTGCCGATGATCGGCTTGTGGGTGAAGCTGCTGACGATCCCCTACAAATATCTCTACCCTTCGGCGATGTTCTTCGTGGCCATCGGCGTCTACAGCACCAACAACGATATGTTCGAGGTCGGCGAAGTCGTGCTCATCGGCTTGTTCGGCTACGTGCTGTTGCTGCTCGATTTCCACCCCGCCCCGATCCTGCTCGGCTTCGTACTGGGGCCGCGCTTCGAGGAGAATTTCCGCCGCGCCATGCTAATTTCGCGCGGCGATATCTTCGTGTTCGTCAAGCACCCGATCAGCGCGGTCTTCATCGGCCTGTGCGTGCTGCTGATCGTCATGCAGATTTACGTGCGGCTGCGCTCGCCGAAATCGCTGCCGACCGAGATGGCGCTGCCTGGCGACCACCACCGCAAGGTCTCCGAAGCCGCCGAGTAAGGCGGGTTTAGCCGGCGGCGCGTTCGACGGAAGCGGCCTCGCACCTGATCGGCGAGGCGGGCGGCGGCGCCAAGGCGGCGATCCGCGAACCGCCGCGGGGGTCACCCGAACGCTTGCTGCAATGCACTCCTTCGCATTGACACCCCCTGCCTCGTGCCTACATTAGCGTTAGTTCCGAGGGGTGCCTGAAAGGGCTGAGAAAGACCCTTTGAACCTGATCCGGGTCATGCCGGCGAAGGGACGGAAAGATGAATCAACCGCAATTTCGCATACTCGCTCCCGCGACTATCAGCATCATCGGCGCCGGCATTGCCGGCACTTGGCAGGCGCTGATGTTCGCCAAGGCAGGCTGCAAGGTGGCGCTGTACGAGCGCGGCGACGCCGCGATGACCCAGGGCACCGGCCATTGGGCCGGCGGCATGCTGGCGCCTTATTGCGAGAGCGAAGCGGCCGAACCCTTGATCACGCGGCTCGGCCTGCGCTCGCTTGAGCTGTGGCGCGATGCGCTGCCGCAGACGCCGTTCAACGGCTCCCTGGTGATCGCGCATGCGCGCGACCGCGCCGATTTCGAGCGCTTCGCCCGTCTCGCCAGCGGCCACCGCCGCGTCGGCGGCGCCGAAATCGCCGAGCTGGAACCCGATCTCGGCGGCCGATTCCACGATGGCCTGTTTTTCGCGCAGGAAGGCCATGTCGACCCGCGTCAGGTCGTGCCCGCGCTGCACGAAAAGCTGCGCGCGTCCGGCGTTCCGATCGAATTCAAGTCTGCGGCCGAGCCAAGCGACATCGGAGGCACGGTGATCGACTGCCGCGGCATCGCCGCGCGCGACGCCTGCCCCGATCTGCGCGCCGTCAAGGGCGAGATCATCATGGTCGAGACGTCCGAGATCGCGCTGTCGCGCCCGGTCCGCCTGATCCATCCGCGCTGGTCGCTCTATGTCGTGCCGCGCGACGGCAACCGGTTTCTTATCGGCGCCACCTCCATCGAATCCGACGACAAGGGCGTGAGCGTACGCTCCGCGCTGGAACTGCTGACCGCGGCCTATAGCGTGCACCCGGCCTTCGGCGAGGCTCGCATTATCGATTTCGGCGCGGGCTTAAGGCCGGCGTTTCCCGACAATCTTCCGCGCGTCGTCGTCGACGGCAACAGCAAGATCACCGTCAACGGGCTTTACCGCCACGGCTTTCTGCTGGCGCCGGCGCTGGCGGAGGTCACCGTCGCGCATGTGCTGGGCGCGGGCACCGACAGCGAGGTGGTGCGATGCTCGTGACCGTCAACGGCGAACGCAAGGAAATCGCGGCCGGCAACTTGACCGGCCTGCTCGGCGAAATGGAATTCGAGGGCCGGCACATGGCGATTGCGGTGAACTATCGCGTGGTGCCGCGCCTGCGCTGGGCGAAGACCGCGCTGAACGACGGCGACCAGATCGAAATCCTCACGCCGCGGCAAGGTGGCTGACATGAGCCCGGTCGACTTCTACGGCAAACAATTTTCCTCCCGGCTGCTGATCGGCACGGCGCTCTATCCCTCGCCCGCCATCATGCAGCAGGTGATCCGCGCTTCCGGCGCCGAGATCGTCACCGTATCGCTGCGCCGCGAATCCTCCGGCGGCCGCATCGGCAACGCCTTCTGGGACCTGATCCGCGAACTCGGCGTCGGCGTATTGCCCAACACCGCCGGCTGCCGCAGCGTGCGCGAGGCGGTGACCACCGCGCAGCTGGCGCGCGAACTGTTCGAGACGGCCTGGATCAAGCTCGAAGTCATCGGCGACGACGAGACGCTGCAGCCCGACCTGGTCGGCCTGGTCGAGGCGGCGGCGGTCCTGATCAAGGACGGCTTCCAGGTATTTCCCTATTGCACCGAGGACCTGACGGTGGCGCAGCGGCTGCGCGATCTCGGCTGCCGCGTGATCATGCCGTGGGCGGCGCCGATCGGCAGCGCGCGCGGCATCGTCAACCGCGACGCGCTCAAGCTGTTGCGCGCGCGGCTGCCCGAGGTGGCGCTGGTGGTCGATGCCGGCTTGGGCGCGCCGTCGCACGCCGCCGACGCGCTCGAACTTGGCTACGACGCCGTGCTGCTCAATACCGCGATCGCCAAAGCCGGCGATCCGGTTGCCATGGCCAAAGCCTTCCGCCTGGCGGTCGAAGCCGGCCGCGCCGCGCACCAAGCGGGCTTGATGGGCGCGCGCGATTTCGCCTCTCCCTCCACCCCCATTGTCGGGACACCGTTCTGGCATGCCGTATCCTGATCGCTTCTATCCCGTCGTCGACAGCGTCGCCTGGGTGCAGCGCCTGGCGGCGCTCGGCGTCGGCACCATCCAGTTGCGCGCCAAGGACCTGGCGCCCGCGGCGGCCATCGCGCTGGTGCGCCAGGCGCTGGCCGCGGCGGGAGGCGCCAGACTGGTGGTCAACGACCATTGGCGCGCCGCCATCGAGGCCGGCGCGCAGCATCTGCATCTCGGCCAGGAGGATCTGGCCGAGGCCGATATTGCCGCCATCCGTCGCGCCGGATTGACGCTCGGCCTGTCCAGCCACGACGAGGCCGAACTCGAAAACGCGCTGCGCCACGATCCCGATTATGTCGCGCTCGGACCGATCTACCCGACCACGCTGAAGGTCATGAGCGTTCCGCCGCAAGGTCTTGCGCCGATCGCGCAGTGGAAGAAGCGCCTCGGCAAAATTCCGCTGGTCGCCATCGGCGGCATCACTTTGGAGCGGGCGCCGGCGGTCTATGCCGCGGGCGCCGATTCGATCGCCGTCGTCAGCGACGTCACCCAAAACAAGGCCCCGGACGCGCGCGTGCGCGCCTGGCTCGCGCGTGATCCCGAAAAGCGGCAACCGGTTTTTGGAAAAGATCATGCGCAAGTATGAACTAAGTCAAGCCGCGCAAGCGGCGTAAAACGCGAGCCGCAGGAGAACGCCATGAACAAGCCGATCACGTCCGCCGATCTGGTCACCCCGAAAGTCACGACCGGATCGCTGCCGGCCTCGCGCAAGGTCTATGTCGCGCCGGATGCGGCGCCCGACCTGCGGGTGCCGGTGCGCGAGATCGTGCTGGA
>Ga0182024_10010676_pt1 | contig 18672 bp, 18 predicted proteins | sample P32metaG_FD_120480 | JGI IMG/M metagenome (GOLD analysis project Ga0182024, IMG submission 120480) | Permafrost microbial communities from Stordalen Mire, Sweden - P3-2 metaG (Illumina Assembly) | ecosystem: Environmental > Terrestrial > Soil > Wetlands > Permafrost | place: Sweden: Stordalen... | reverse complement strand
AGGGCCTGTACCTGGTTGTTTCCGACATCCAGGCCGCCCGCCACGAATTACTCGATCGCGGCGTCGAGGTCACCGAGGTGTTCCACGACGCCGGCGACATGCACGCCGGCACCGACGAGCCCTACCTGTTTGGGCGGCTCCGCGTCAGCGGTCCGGATCCCGAGCATCGCAGTTACCGCTCGTTCGCCTCCTTCCGCGACCCGGACGGCAACGGCTGGCTGTTCCAGGAGATCACTACCCGGCTTCCCGGCCGCGTCGACCCCGGAGCGACTTCGTTCAGCTCCGCAAGCGACCTGGCGGGCGCGCTTCGACGTGCGGCGGCAGCCCACGGCAACCATGATCAACGCATCGGGCAGGCAGATCCGAACTGGCCCGACTGGTACGCCCAGTACATGGTGCGCGAGCAGTCCGGCCAAGAGCTGCCGCAATGAACGACTACGGCGCGATCGTCATCGGCCCGGCACTGTCTGAGAAATGCGAGGGGGACGCATGTACGCGCGCTTATCCCGTGTACCGTTCGTCTTCAGTGAACTCGAAATGCGGCGTTCTCATGGTCGGTCGACGCCCGGCGGACCATTTCGGTGAATTGCTCGTTGTGAAACCTGATCCGGTAGACGCTGCGCGCTTGGTCAATCGTCCGCAGCTTGTACGGCCTGGTCACGAGATTGGGAATGATCGCGACGCCAAATGCGAGAGAAGACTGAAGGGGGACACCCCTGCTTACCTCCCCGCAGATCCGTCTCCTTTGCCGGAGGCAATGGCTTTTTTGGCCGCCACGGATCGCGCAGCGTTGATTCCAGGCCCAGCCGCCGCGCCGTCCGCCGCACCGGGGCTTCGTCTGGCGAATGGCCGGCTGCGCAGTCGTGAGCTTGTCGAACGGCGCCGGGCGCACGACCGCAGCCGCTCGAGCTCTTCGTTGGCCACCATGGCATTGACCCGCTCGACCCATCCGGCCGGCCGGGCGAGGAGGCCATTGGGCCAGTTGCACACGCCTCGGCGTCCACGCCGGCGCAGGCGTGAGCTTGTCGAACGGTGCCGCCGCCAAGACCCGACCACCGCCATTCTTCTGAACGCGCCACCATTCCGACCCGTAATGGGTTTGCTCCCGAGCAGCTCAGGTCGTCAGCGGTAAGCAGGGGTGTCCCCCTTCGCATTCGCATTTCGTAAGCAGGGGTGTCCCCCTTCGCATTTGTCCCCCTTCGCATTTTCCCGACCGTTGCCCGGAGTGCGGGACTGTTCCGAAGCATGGAGTCAAGCCGATTTGATATTTATTCTTCAAACTGAACCACTATCCCTGATTCTGATACGACGCCTGTTGTCGCCAAGGGTCAGGGCTGCCTGGCCGTGCCGTCCCGCACTTGCAGTTTCACTGTGTCGTTGTCCATGAGCCAGCCGTCGATGGTCCCCGCCTGCCCGCCCATTTCGTAACCCACGGTAAAACGCGATGTGTCGGCCGGATCATGCTGACCGGCGTAAAACCGCAGCCCGTCCTCTGCCTGTTTGTAGGTGAATCGGAGCGATGGAATACTCGTTTGACTGCACAGAATCGGTCGCGTTATCAGCGAGGCTGGCTGGATCACTGATGCCCTAGTACGGCATCGAAGGGTTGGACGTGGCCTGTGCATCCGCTGCGGGTATGACCTGACCGGCAACATCAGCGGCACCTGCCCCGAATGCGGTCTACAGGCTCCTGCGAAGCGGGTAGGTGAATCGGATGAGACGGTCCACATGAAAAGCCCCTGACGTGTCAGAGTCACCACCTGCCCCAGAAGCGTTCTCAATCTGCGTACCGGGTCACACCCCGCCCGCCGCCGCCGACGACGACGATGAGGTTAGCGCCGGGGAGCGTTTTCATCGGCCTTCCGTTAAACTCAACGCATGCAGTTCACCCCCGGCGAAGTTGCAAATGCAACGAGTGATCGCAGCCAGATTGCCGACAGGCTCAGTCGCTGGCGTGGCGGCAATGCCCGTCTCTGGGAGTACCGGGCCACGCTGTCCCACGCGATCATCCGAATCGAACGATGTGGTGTCGATGGAAATCTGCACGTCATTTGCTCCTCAACCAGTTGGATTTCGTGTCCCGTCCATTGGAAGGACTGTGACCTTCAAGTTCTCTACCCCGACGCGCTTGACCCTGACGGCTGTACAATCGTGCGAGATACTCGTGCTGGGGTCGAGGTCCGCTGTCAACTGGTTGCAGCGATAGAAAACGTGCAACCCGTGTTTCGCCCCTCGTGAAATTGGCGTTCTGGTGCCAGCAACGCGAAGTCGCAATCGAGGCCTGCTGTTATAAGGGACGAGGTAACCGATGGGCAGTGCCAATGAAGACTTGAGGGCAGACTTTGGGCAGGCAATGGGTGAATCATTCGGCGATTGCGTCAGCCCGCCGGTCCCGTACGAGGATGCTTCTGCTCACGAATGCTGCGAGGTGATCTGGTCGGTGGCGGGATATGACGTGACGCCAGCCGCTTTAGCTTCGCTCTCGGAGGTTCAAATCGCTGTCCTCGCTCGAAGGTTTGGCAGCTATTTTGGTTCAGAGTCGCCGACAGTCGAACAGATCAGGAACGCTATCGCCCGCACGCTGGCGAGGTGGCCGGTCGGGTCGCTTGACGAAACCTCGTAGCTGATTGCCCTGATGATCTTGACCGATTGGACGTTCAGGGCAGTCCCATGACCCTCCGAGCCATCCCTGCCTTCACACTTTGATGGTGGTGCCATTGGGGGGCCGGTCACACGACCAACTTCCATTCGTCATTGACGGCAAACCGGACCACGTGATTGGCGTTCTTTTCAGCCTCGACGGCCTTCCACTCGGCTGCCGCCTTCTTCTTCCCGTCGATGATCTCGTCGGCATACGTGACCTGAATCGTCTTGCTGAACTGAATGAACTCGGCGTGCCTCCAGTGATTGCGGCCAATGACCCATTTCTGACTGATCCCATTGCCATTCGTTCCAATGAGGTACTTCGCTTCTCCGGATCGAGAGAGAGATCCGAACTCCACCTTGAGAATCCCAAACCGGCCGGATCGCTAGTGATCCAGCCTTTTCCGCGCAACCCGTCCCGACGACCAAACTTGGCGAGAATTATTTCGGATTTCTGCTTGACTCGATACGAACATCAACCTAACATGCTGACCGCGTAAGACGACAGCAGTGTTGCACGCGCGAGGGAATCTACGAAGGACGGGCATCGATGGCGATGGATGAGTTCGTTCCACTCAATACGGACGGCGGTCGGGCGAATGATGGGACCGGCGCCAAGCCGTCGGGTCGGACTGCTCGAACGGCGCGGCCGATGCTGCGGGCCGTCGTGCGGATGGCGACGGAGGTGCCGGCGCAGCCGGTGCGGTGGTTGTGGGAGGACCATCTCGCACTGGGAAAGATCGCCGTGGTGGCCGGGGCGGCGAACGTCGGCAAGTCGCTGCTGGTCACCGGCGACTTTGCCGCACGGGTCTCCGTGGGGGCGGCCTGGCCGGATGGGTCACCGTGCCCGGTCGGCGACGTGCTGATCGCCAGCGGGTATGACGGGGCGGCGGATACCATCGTGCCGCGGCTTCTCGAGCACGGGGCCGACCTGCGGCGGGTTCATTTCCTGGAAGGGTTTGCCCGCGCCGATGGCGACGCCGACGCCTGCAGCAATCATGCCGGCCCGTCGGGAACGGGGGCCCACCTGCTGCTCACGCCGGGCGGCTTGCCCCTGCTGGATCGCGCGCTGCGGCGGTTGCCGGAGGCGAAGCTGGTTGTCTTCGACCCGGTGTCGGCGTTCCTGGACGGCAACGGTACGAAGGCACGGCACGTGGTCGCGGCGCTGCAGGCCCTGGCCGAGCGGTGCGGCGCCGCGTTCGTGCTGGTTGCCGGGCTGCGCGATGGGGCGGCAAAGGGGCGGCTGGCGGTGGCCGTGCCGGCGGGGCTGGTGTCGGCGGCGCGGCACCTGTGGGTGGTGTCACGCGACCACACGGCGGAGCGCCCCGCGACGGATTCGGCGAGCTCACCGAGGGCAAGCTTGGGACTTCGCCGGCTGTTCATGCCGGCCAAGAACAACCTGGGTGGCGAATCACGAGGGTATGCCTGGGAGATCATCGACGGCAAAGTGCGCTGGGAGGCCGGCCAGTTGGAGCGGGCAGGGTACTTCGACTCACTGGTGGAAGAGGGCCGCCGATCCGCTGGGCAGCGCGATGCGACGGCTACGACTTTCATCGCTGATTTTCTGAAAGACGGGCCTCGGGGGTGGGCAGCCATCACGCTGCACGGGAAGGCGGCCGGCCACAAGCCGGGGACGCTGGAGCGCGTGCGAGCCATTGTAGCCGAGACGTACAAACGCAAGGGGCAGGAAGGACGCTGGCTCTGGCGCTTGATCGGCGACGATCGCACCTCAAGCGAAGGCGACATCGCCGACTTTTTCGGCGCCGGTGAAATCGGGTTGCCGAACTTTGACGGCCCCGGTTTCGAGCCGCTGCCGCCTCTTCCGGCCGGCGCGCACGGCAACGATGAGGATCAGGATGACGACAAAAACGAGTGAAAAAACGACCGAAGATCCGAAGTTCCGTTTCTGGCCGAATAATCGCGGTGACAATCCGTCCAAACGCGTCAAAAACCGCACTGGCGTGGGTGAAAACGGAACTTCCAAACTTTGCCCGCGCCGGCGAGGGAAGTTGGAAGTTCCAAGGAGTTTGGGTCAGTGACTATCACTGATGTGCCTTGCGACAATGCCTGGTTCGCCGCACCGTTTGCACCGTGGCTTGCCCCTTCGCGGCAGATTACCATGGGGCCCGTTCGGCAAGCTCAGGACAGGCCCGACCATGATGCGACCATGACCCAGCGACCCGCAAGACTCCGACCAAGCTCCTGGCGAGCATTGCTGCTCGTCGGCGCCGTCTTATCGATCTCCCGATGCGTCCTTGCCCGCTCGTCGCCAGCCGATTCCACCAACGCGGATTTCTTTGAAACGCGGGTCCGCCCGATCTTTGCCGAGCACTGCTATAAGTGCCACTCCAGTCGGGCCGAGAAGCTCAAGGGAGGACTTCGCCTGGACGATCGCGATGCCTTCGCTAAAGGCGGCGAAAGCGGCCCGGAGATCGTCCCCGGCCATCCCGAAAACAGCCGGCTCATCGAGGCGATCGGGTATCAGAACCCGGATCTGCAAATGCCCCCCAAAACGCGCCTGCCGCCTGACCAGGTTGCGGACCTGTCGCGATGGGTCGCGACAGGCGCGGTCTGGCCCGTTCGACTGGCTCAGGGCGGGCCCGGGACGACGTCAGCGGGGCAGCAACCGCGCGCCGCCCAGGCACCGGCGGGCGTCGCGTTTGACCTCCAGGCACGTCGCGCCGCGCACTGGGCATGGCAACCCATCCGACGCGTGCAACCGCCCGCGGTGGTGCATGGGGACTGGCCGCGGGGCCCGATCGACCCCTTCATCCTGGCCCGCCTGGAGCAGCAGGGGCTGACGCCCGCCGCCGACTGCGATCGGCGGACTATCATCCGCCGAGCGTCCTTCGTCATCACAGGCCTTCCCGCGACGCCGCAAGACGTCGAGGCGTTCGTCGCCGATGATGCCCCCGACGCGTTTGCCAAGGTCGTCGACCGCCTCCTCGCTTCCCCCCGCTTCGGCGAGCATTGGGCACGGCACTGGATGGACCTCGTGCGTTACAGCGACACGCTCGGCAACGAGGCCGACGCCTCGATTCCCAACGCCTGGCAATACCGCGACTACGTCATCCGCGCCTTCAATGCCGACATCCCTTACGACCAGTTCGTCACCGAGCACATCGCCGGCGACCTGCTCGGCCACCCACGCCGGGACCCGGACTGTCGGTCCAACGAGTCGATCATCGGGACTGGCTTCTTCTGGATGAACGAGGGAAAGCGCTCGCCCGTGGATGTCCGCCAGGCGGAAGCAGATTGCTTCGACAACAAGATCGACGTGCTCTGCAAGACGTTCCTGGGCCTGACCGTGTCATGCGCCCGCTGCCACGATCATAAGTTCGACGCGATAACCCAGCGCGACTACTACGCGCTGTACGGCTATCTGAAGAGCTCCCGATACACGCAGGCTTTGCTCAACCGCGCGGAGCTCGACGCCCACGCCGACGAGCTGTCGGCAATTCGCGAGCGGCTCCGCGGCGCGGCCGCTGCCGTGCTGGCCGACCGGGCTGCGAGCCTTTCCAGCTATCTGATGGCCTCTGGAGCCCAGGCGGGCCCGGCCGATGACCGCCTGTCGCCCCAGCGCATAGCCCAATGGAGAAATTCCTTGCACGCGGTCTCGGACGTCGGTCATCCCATGTACCCGTGGGTTAAAATGGCCTCGCTTGGCGCCGGCGTATCCCAGGAGGCCGCCGCCACGCAATGGCGCGGAATTGCCGGCCAGGTGACGAAGCGCGAGGCGGAGGCGACCGCTTCGCAAAGACGTGAAGGCGACATCGAGCTCGCACAGTTCGGCGATGCTTCCAGCGGTTTCGGCGGCTGGTTCGTGGAGGACCAGGCCTTTGGGCCGGCGCCGTGCCGGCCGGGGGACTTTCTGGCCGGCGATTCGCCGCGGCACCCGATCCAGACTCTGTTTCGCGATGGCGCATGGGCCCACAGCGGTTATCTGTCGCGCCGGTTGCAGGGGACGCTGCGCTCCCCGACGGTGACGCTCGATCATCGTTACCTTCACGTTTTTGCCGCGGGCCGGCAGGCGCGCGTCAACGTCAACATCGAACACTTCGTGATGATCCAGTCGCCTCTCTATGAAAGCCTGCGCTGGGTCGTCAATGACGACGGCGCCCGGTGGCACACCTTCGACCTGGGCATGTGGAAAGGCTGCCGCGCGTATATCGAGTTCGCCGACACGACCACCCCCGACCTGCATGACACCGCGCCGGCGGGGATCGGCGCCGACGGATACGTCGCCGTCAGCCGGGCGGTGCTTTCCGACCGCAATGACCCGCCGCCCAGGATCGGACTGCCGGGCGGCTCAATAGTAACCGGCATCCAGAGAATCGATTCGCTGCAGTCGCTGGCTGACGCCTACCAGCGCGTCGCCGTCGAGTCTCTGCAAGCCCTTGAAACCGGCGAGTTATCGGCCAGGCCGGATGCCGAGGCCCGGGCGTCGTACCTGTCATGGCTCATCGAAAACGGCCTTTTGGACCCGCTGCCAGGAGCGAAGGAAGATACCCAGCGTCTGGAGACGATCTTCAACGACCGCCGGGATGCCGAATCCCGGCGTCCCGAGCCGGAACGTGCCCCGGCGACAATCGACGGGACCGCCGAAGACGAGCACGTCTTCATCCGCGGCAACCACGCCAATCCCGGCCCGCTCGCGCCGCGCCGCCTCCCTGAGGCAATCGCCGGCGACTCGCAGCCACCGGCCCCCGCGACCGGCAGCGGCCGGCTCGATCTGGCCCGGCGGCTCCTCGATCCGTCCGATCCATTCGTGCCCAGGGTGATGGTCAACCGGGTCTGGTACCACGTCTTCGGACGCGGGATCGTGCCGACCGTCGACAACTTCGGCGCACTCGGCGAGCCGCCCACCCACCCCGAACTGCTCGACTTCCTCGCTACCCGTTTTGTGGAAGAGAAATGGTCCGTCAAGAAGCTGATCCGTGAAATGGTCCTGAGCCGCACCTTCGCCATGAGCAGCGCCGGGCGCGGCGAGGCGGACTCGGTCGATCCCGACAACCGGCTTTTCCACCGCATGCCCGTGCGCCGGCTGGAAGCCGAATCGATCCGCGACGAGATCCTGCAAGTGTCCGGCCGGATCGATTTGCGGATGTACGGTCCCGGCGTCGAGGTGTTCCTGACGCCGGAAATGCAGGCCTACGTCGAGGCGTACGGCAAGCCCGCCCATGGAGGTCCGCTCGACGGCGCTGGCCGGCGCAGCGTCTACCTCACAGTGCGGCGGAACTTCCTCACGCCGATGCTGGTGGCTTTCGATGCTCCCCCGCCGCTGAGCACCGTCGGCCGGCGGACGGTGTCGAACGTCCCGGCCCAGGCGCTGACCATGATGAACGACCCGTTCGTGGCCGAGCAGGCCGGGGTCTGGGCCCGGAGCGTGCTGGCCATGCCGGGCCTCAGCGAAGAAGCGTGCATCCGCCGAATGTACGTCGAGGCCTTCGCGCGGCCGCCCAGTGCCGCCGAGCTATCGGATGTGCTGACGTTCCTGGACGAGCACGGCAAGGAGTTGGGCGTGCCCCCCGATCGCCGGGCATCCGACCCGCGGCTATGGGCGGACGTCGCCCATGTCCTGATGAACCTGAAAGAGTTTATCTTTATCCATTGAGGCGCCCTTCGACAAGCTCAGGACCATGCCATGCACTGCCGTCGGTTTCTCTCTGCCCCGATCTCCCGCCGTCAAATGCTGGCCCAGTCCGCCGGCGGGTTCGGCGCCGTCGCCCTGGCGGCAATGCTCGCCACGGAGCAGCGCTCCTCGGCAGCGCCGGCGCCGTTCGCGCCCCACCTGCCCCACTTCCCCGCCCGCGCGCGGAACGTGATCTTCCTGTACATGGAAGGCGGCGTGTCCCACGTCGACACCTTCGACCCCAAGCCGCTGCTGGACAAGGAAAACGGCCAGCCGTTCAAGATGAAGGCCGAGCCGACGCAGTTCAACAACAACGGCAATACCTTGGCCAGCCCGTGGAAGTTCCGCCGTTACGGCCAGAGCGGCATCCCGGTCAGCGAACTCTTTCCCCACGTCGCGAAATGCGTCGACAGCCTGTCGATCATCCGCTCGATGACCTCCGGCTTCTCCGAGCATGCCGCCGCCAACTACTTCCTCCACACCGGCACGGGCCAGCAGGGCCGGCCCAGCATGGGCTCCTGGGCGGCATACGGGCTGGGAAGCATCGGCCAGGACCTGCCGGCTTTCATCGTGCTCAACAGCGGCAAGATGCCGATCGGCGGCCCCGACAACTTCAACAGCGGGTTCCTTCCCGCAACCTACCAGGGCTCGATATTCCGCGGCGGCGCAACCGCCGTCGCCAACGTCGCGCCGCTGGAACCCCGCCCCCGGCTCCAACTCGACAAGCTCAAGCTCATGCGCCGCCTCGACGCCGACGCCTCGCCCACCGGCGAAGACCGCCAGGTGGAGTCGGCCATCGCCAACTACGAGATGGCCTTTCGGATGCAATCGGCCGTCCCCGATGTCATGAGCCTCGCTGGCGAATCCGCCGCCACGCAAGAACTCTATGGCATCGGCTCGGCCACCCCGATGACCCGCGCCTATGCCGAGAGTTGCCTTCGTGCCCGCCGGCTGATCGAGCGCGGCGTACGATTTGTCGAGCTGACCGTCCCCGTCTATCCCGGCGACCCCGACACCTGGGACGCCCACGGCAACCTTCGAAAAAACCACGAGGCCAACTCACTGGCCGTCGACCAGCCCATCGCCGCCCTGCTGACCGACCTCAAATCGCGCGGTCTGCTCGACGAGACGCTGGTGGTCTGGGCCAGCGAATTCGGCCGCACCCCCTTCGCCCAAGGCAGCGACGGCCGCGACCACAACCCCTTCGGCTTCACCATCTGGATGGCCGGCGGCGGCACCAAACCCGGCAACATCTACGGCGCCACCGACGAATACGGCTACAAGGCCGTCGAGAACAAGTGCGAGATCTACGACCTGCACGCCACCATGCTGCACCTGCTGGGCATCGACCACAAACGCCTCACCTACCGCTGGGGCGGCCGCGACATGCGCCTCACCGACGTCCACGGCGAAATTCTTACGGGCGTCCTGGCATAGACGAGCGATATCATCGAACAGGCTGAATCCCATCACCCATGGCGCTGCGCAGGTGACCCCCGGTCGCGCTAAGGATGTCATCGGCTTCCTTGGCTCCGACCCCTCGCGCGTGCATGACGATCGCCCGTTTCACATGTCCGTCGGCCTGGCGAAGCAGATCGATGGCCGGCTCGCGGGCCAAACCGGTGATTGTGGAAATGATCCGTGCGCCGCGGTCCAGCAGTTTAAGGTTGCTGGCTCGAAGGTCGACCATAAGGTTTTCATACGCCTTGCCGAGCCTGACCATCGACAGGGTGGTGATCGTATTGAGCACGAGTTTGGTGGCGGTGCCGGCTTTGAGCCGGGTTGAGCCGGTCAGGACTTCCGGGCCGGTCAGTGGGCGTATGACCAGGTCCACCGCCGGTTCGCCCGGGACCGGCCCAACGCAGGACAGGAAGATGGTCCTGGCCCCGCGCCCAGCGGCACGGCGAAGAGCGCCGTGTACGAACGGCGTGGTGCCCCCCGCCGCGATCCCCATGACCACGTCATGTTCGCCGACTCCGCTGGCATCGACCGCGGCGGCCCCGTCCTCGGGCCGGTCCTCCGCCCCCTCGGCAGAGCGCAACAGCGATGCTTCGCCTCCGGCAATGATCCCCTGCACCTGCTCGGGCGGCGTGCGGAAGGTGGGCGGGCACTCGGCGGCGTCCAATACCCCCAGCCGGCCGCTTGTCCCGGCACCCACATAGATCAGTCTCCCGCCGCGCTCCAGGCAACCGGCGACCAATTCAACCGCTTTTGCCACATTCGCTCGTTCCGCAGCCACCGCCGCCACCGCGACGGCATCCTGCGCGTTCATCAGCGCCACCGCCTCCAGGGTGCTTATCACGTCCAGGTCCTTCGATTCGGCGAGGCGCTGCTCGGTGAGTAGATGGGACCGGTCTTGCATGGTCTGATGGATGATATGGGGAATTCGCTCACCCGGCGATTGAAATATTCTGACTCGGCCCTAATGTTATCACAGGTTGGGGATGGCGCATTATCCGTCCACAGAACATGCTCGAGGCCTGAACTTGCCGCTCCTGGAATTCAGCTTCTGGAAAGGGCCTTGGGCGCGGCACAGTCGCACGCCTTGGGCCGGCATCTCCACGGCGCCGCAGGCGCGGGCGGCAAATCCGCCGTCTTCCGGTTCTCCCACGCTTTCCATCATTGTTGCCTGCTACAAGATGGGCCAGCAGATCGGCAACACGCTTCACAGCCTTTGCAGCCCCTACCAGCGCGGCATCAATTCGGCGGACTACGAAATCATTCTGGTCGATAATGGGTCGCCGGAGCCGTTGCCGTCAGAGATCTGGGCCGTTGCCGACAACATCCATTACGAATACGTCCCGCCCCACCAGGCGCGCGGCAACGTTGGCGCGGCCATCAACCGCGCGGCGGTCAGGGCACGCGGCGCCACCGTGTGCATCATGATCGACGGGGCGCGAATACTTACGCCGGGCGTGCTGAAATGGGGATGGCAGCTTGCCCGAACCAGTCCCCGGGCCCTTGTCGAGGTGCGCGGCTGGCACCTCGGCCCCAAGCTCCAGATGGACAGCGTCCTGGAGGGTTACAATCACGATGTCGAGTCCGAGTTGCTGCGCCAGGTAAACTGGCGGGAAAACGGCTACCGTTTGTTCCAAATCTCAGTTCCCGCCCAGTCCACGCCGGCCGGTTTCCACGAAAGGGCGACGGAAACCACCTGCGCCTTCATGAGCCGGTCCTTCTTTGAAGAACTTGGAGGATACGACGAGCGCTATCGGGAGCCGGGCGGCGGTATGGCCAACGCGGACTTCTTCTGGCGCGCCACGACTGGGGCTGACGTGGTCTTCGCTCTCCTCGGCGAAGGGACTTTTCACCAGGTCCACGGCGGCGCGGCCACCGGACTGGCGCCGCAGGACCGTCGCAAGACCTTTCGTCGCTGGCGGCAGGAATATGAGCGGCTCAGCCGCCCCTGGAACGGCGAACCTCCTCCTTACGCACCGATTCTCGCCGGTCACCTACCGCCCGAATGCATGAAATGGCTCGCTGCCAATGAAGCGGCCACTCCCAATGGGTTTTCAGACAGGGCCTAGACCGCCGGACACTACGGCTTCGGCGTTACCGATCCCAGCACGACTGGCCGGCGCGCCCCGGTAGCCGACGGCAGGTTCGACGGCTGCCCGTCCAGCGTCGCCGAGGCGAGGATGGCAAATGCAATGGCCTCCTTGGCTTGCCCCGGCACGCCCAGCTCGTCGGTGGTGAGCACCGGCAGGTCGCCCAGCGGCTGGCGGAGCAGTTCCATGATCGCCTGGTTCTTCACCCCCCCGCCGCTCACGATCAGCTCGTTGGGGAACGGATCGAACTGCCGGACGGCGTCGGCGATGGTCGTGGCCGTCAGCAGGCACGCCGTCTTGAGCAGGTTCTCGAAGGGGAACTTGCGGCCGATCTGCACGTACGCCTGCCGGAACACCTCGACCATGGCCGGGCCGTCGGTGCTCTTGGGCGCGGGCTTGGAAAAGTACGGGCTGCTCAGCATGAGCGGGACCAGCGAATAGATCGGCGCGCCGCGGCAGGCGATGGCGCCGTCCTTGTCGAAACCGCTCCCCGCCGGATCGTAGAGCCGCATCAGGTGGTCGCTGATGCAATTGCCCGGCCCGGTGTCGAAGGCCACCACGTGCTCCAGGTGGCCCCCGCCGGGCAGGTAGGTGAGGTTGGCGATCCCCCCGATGTTGAGCAGCACCCGGTCCTTGAGCGGGTCGCGGAACAGGATGTAGTCGGCAAACGGGACCAGCGGCGCGCCCTGCCCACCGGCGGCGCAGTCGGCCCGGCGGAAATCGCTGACCACCGTGCACCCTACCTCCGCCGCCACCAGGGCCGGGTCGAGCCACTGGATGGTGCTGGGCGGCTCGTGGAAGAGTGTCTGCCCGTGGGCGGCGACCGCTGCCAGGTCGGCGCCACGCAAGCCGGCGGTCATCAGCGCCTCGTTGACCGCCAGGGCGTACGCCAGCGACAGGTCCCGGCCGATCCGCGCCAGGACGCTCAATTCCACCGACCCGCTTTCGCGGACCCGGAAGATCGCCTGGCGTAAATCGGGCGGGTAAGGCTGGTGGAAATGGCGCAGCAGCTTGGCGGAGAGGTTGGCGCCACTGCCCGAAACGTTCACCAGGGCAACATCGACGCCATCGGCACTGGTGCCGCTCATCGCCCCGGCAATGAGCCGGTCCCTCGGTCCCGCCCCGCCGCCGAACGGGTCGTTGACCATGGAAACAGTGTATCCGCCGCGTGAGCCGCTTCCAAGCGATTGCCGCCGCGGTTATAGGTGTGATCAGGGTGTCGGCTTGAGTTGATAAGGGGAGTCCCCTGGATTGGCTTCTTTAGGGTATAATCAAGGGCGACGGTCGAATGAGGCCGAATGCCGCGGCATGACGTGGGTGATCTATTATTAGAGGAGCCGATATGGCCGAACAGGACAAGCCTCAGAATACCGGTGAAGGGGAGCCCGCTCAGTCGAGCAAGCCCGAGGGCGACGGGTCGTCCACCGCGACGGTCAAACCCAAGCGCGTACCGAAACGCTCGCCGAAGAAAAAGCCCCCAGGCATGCTGCCGCCCTGGAAGGTGCTGCTCCACAACGACGACAAGAATTCGCAGCAGTTCGTCACCCTGACCATCGTCGAGCTCACGCCCCTCAACGAGCAGGAGGCCGAGCTGCGCATGCAGGAAGCCGACAAGACCGGCGTCGCCCTGCTCCTGGTCACCCACAAGGAACGCGCGGAATTGTACAAAGACCAGTTTGAGAGCAAGGGGCTGACGGTTACCATTGAGCCGGACGAAAAATAACCGTGCGCGACTACGCGCCAGCGTCGGTCGTTGTTTAACGGCTGGCCCGTAGGGCCGCATATGTTTGCACGTGGGCGTACCCGCACACGTACATCTACAGAGGCCACCCCATGCCCGATTCTCTCAAAGACAAAAAGATCCTCCTGGTTGACGACGACCACGACATCCTCACCAGCATGCAGGCGGCTTTCGAGCCGACCGGCGCCACCGTGGAGACGGCCGGCAACGGCAACAAGGCCGTCGAGATGGTCGAGAAGCACAAGCCCGACCTGGTCGTGCTGGACATGATGCTGCCCGGCCGCAGCGGCTTTTTGGTCATGGAAAAGATCAACGCCTTGCGCCCGCGCAACGCCAAGCCCTACGTCATCATGATCACCGGCAACCAGGGCGGCCGCCACAAGATGTACGCCGAGACCCTGGGCGTAAAGGAGTACCTCAACAAGCCGGTCAAGATGGACAAGCTGATCGCCACCGCCGAAAAGCTGCTCGCCGCCCCGGCGGCGCCAACAGCGCCAGCCACACCAGCGGCGCCAGCGGCGCCGACCAAGTAGTCTGGCGGGGTCTTGCCGCCGATCGGTCTTCTTCGTTCCCGCAGAGCGCTTCGCGGGGAGTTCTTCCTGCACCCATCGGAAGACGACCAAGAGTAAGATTAGGATCGGGAGCTGAACTGCGGTGCCGCGTGTGTCTTACTCTTAATCTTTCTCTTGCTCTTACTCATCTTCCTAATCTTAATCCTCATCTTAATCTTAATCCCTCCGCTTAGCCGTCCGCGAACGCGATGTTTCCCGGATGAATGTCCAGCAACACGAAGCCCGTCTCCCGCTCAAACATGCCTGCGACGTGGAGTGCATCGTCCAGCCGATCGCCGAACATCTCGCGCATCCGTTCCTGGTGCTCCTCCAGGATCTCCGGACCGAAGTCCGGCACCTCCGCCGGCAGCTTCGCGCCTGCAAAATCCAGTACAAATGGCCGCTCGACGATCGACATCTCGATGGCCAACAGCGCATCATCGAAGTTCCTCAGCCGAGGCATGTTGTGCCCGGCGATCTTGCCAATTCCCCTCGCTTGGAGGATGCGGTATATTTCCACCTCCCGCTGGTACCGCTCGAGACGGTCAAAGAACTTCACTGCCGTGAGGCGATCGGATTGCAGGACGAAACCGTCCTGGCCCGGGCCGGGGCCAAGGAACCCGGCCAGCCGGCATGCGTGCCGCGCTTCGAATTCAGAAACCCGAGGATCGGTCATGGAGCCATCCCTGAAATCCCCAACCTCCGCCGGCTCGCAGTGGGTCTACGCCACCCTGACCGTAATCGACGGCCAACGGAGCATCAAGCCTGCTCAGGTCGCCTTCGACGTTCTCGAATTCTCCAATCCCCCCCGGCTCACCTCCGATACCGTCCAAATCATCGTCACCAATGGCGACCAGGAGCACACGCACACGGCGATGGTCCTGCCGCACGACGCGGACGCGACGCGAATTCCGATCCGGCTCGTGCCGCGTGAGACGTGAAGACGGGAGACGGGAAGACGGGAAACGTGGGGCGTGAAGACGTGAAGACGTGAAACGTCAAGCCGGGAAACCGTGAAGACGTGAAAGAGGTTTGCCGCGAAAGGGCTCAAAAGACGCGAAAAGGAACGCACGCGGGTTGATCGACGGGAGGCGTCGGTTCCGCGGCGTGGAAATCGCGATTTGAGATAGCCGCAGCCGGAAGGCCGCGGGAAGTCCTGATCGGAATGGGACATCCGAACTCGAAGAAAGAGGTTAGCCGCGAAAAGGCTTAAAAAACGAAAAGGGGAACGCACGCGGGTCGATCGACCCGAGGCACGCGTTCCCAGAGTTCACAAGGGGAGTCGCCCTGAGCGGCATAACGGACCGCCTTCTCGTTGAGGCTTTCAGAAGAAGGACCCATGATTGCCACCCAGATGCTGACCGGCTACTCCGCCGACGTTCAAATGGACCTGCTCATCGCCGGTCAGCGAATCCGCTTGGCGCAGATCGGCCTTGGCCGCCTTGTATTTGACTGCCCCGTGCTGCTGCCTGCAACGACTGGCGAAGTTGTCCTCCTGATCGACGGCCATCCACGCCGCTGGAACGTCGCCATCACGCCAGGGACGACGCCGGCGCGAATCGTCCAGGCGGAGTTCAGCGACGCCGGTTGAGCGTGCCTTCGGCACGCAACGACCAACCGACCCACCGGGGTAGCCTTAAAAGTTGTGCCGCCAAGGTTCATGCGCCGCGTGCGTGAGTCCCACCCTATCTTGCGGACCGCCGGTCTGCCGGCTTCAGCCGGTAGCAATGCTCACTCTCCCGACCCGTCCCGCAAATGACCGGGCTCCCTCCCCAACTTCCGCATTGCGCCCCGTTCATTCAACGTCGCCCTCAGGGCGACGGCTGGTCCCGTCGGGTGTGACACTGGCAAGGAACAAGGGTACCATGGTGTCCATGCTCATCATCGGGGATCTCTCGGGCATCCAGGACTACCTATTCGACGTGCGGGAGTCCGGCGGCAATCAGGCGGCCTCGTTGCGGTCCCGTTCGTTCCGGCTCCAGGTCATTACCGAATGCCTCGCCCGCCGGTTTCTGTGGGCGTGCGGGCTCGGCGAGGACAGGTTGCTGTTCGTTGCCGCCGGCAAGTTCGCGATCGATGCCGACGGCGTCGCGGATGCCGCGGATGCAGCCTCGCGAGCCCATGCCGATTCGCAGCGGTGGCTGTTCGAGCACGCCCACGGCCGCCTCCGGTTCGCCGTCGCGGCCCAGCCTCCCGGATTGCCGGCCGTCGATCGGTACGCGGCCGCGCTGGCGGCGCTGCAGCGTTCCAAATTGGGTGCGTGGCGGCCGGCGGATGGACTGGCCGCGAATTGGGGGGCGACCGCCCTGGTGGCCAAGTGCCCGTGGGATGACGCTCGTGAAGCGGAGCGGGACGCCGCGGAAGGCCGGCGGCTCCTGAGCGACGAGGTGGTTACGCTCGCTCCGGCGCCTGATCAGCACAAGGGGGGCGACGACATCGCGGGGATCGCGCGGTCGTGGGGCAGGCGTGCCGACGCACCGCCGGGGAGCGCTATGATGAAGACGATCGATCTGCATCGGCTGTCGCGCCACGTCCCGCGAGGGCCGGACGGGACGCCTATCGAATTCGTCCCGCTGGCTGCCCGGGCGCGCGGTGCTTGCATGCTCGGCGTACTCAAGGCGGATGCCGATTCGCTCGGCGCGGCAATCCGCGCTCAACTGGCCGGCGCTGCCGACCTCACGCCGCTCCGGCTGCTCAGCGCCAAGCTCGAGCGGTTCTTCGGTTCGCAACTCGATGAGATGCTGTCCGCGACCGGGTCCGGATGGGCGGACCTGTACACGGTCTTCTCCGGCGGGGACGATGTCATGCTCGTCGGGCCCTGGAACGTGGTGATTGATTTTGCCGCCCATGTTCGCCGGGAGTTTGCGCGGTCCCTCGCGGAGGAAAAACTGACGATCAGCGCGGGCGTTGCCTTGGTAAAACCGAGGTTCCCGATCCGGCTCGCCGCCGAGCAGGCCGAGCAACTGCTCGAGCAGGCCAAGGGCCACGCCGGGCCCGGGGCCGCGCCCAAAAACCAGTTCGCCGCGCTGGGGGGTTGCTGGAAATGGGCGGACCACGAGCGGATTATCGACGCGGGCAAAAAGCTTGCCGACTGGGTGGAAGGCGGCATGGTCGAGCGCGGCTGGCTGCACACGCTGCTGGAACTGGCGCTTCTTCAGCGGGGCGTCGCGGCGCCTTCGCGCCAGCCGGCCCTGCCGCCCGGCGGAATCGTCACGGGCGTGGGCGTCCGTTCGCAGGCGATCGTCCCGGCCATGGCAGGCTCGCGACTGGCCCACCACGTCGCCCGCAATTGGCCGAAGCACGGCCCGGCGCGGCAGTGGATCGACGCGGTCCGGCGGCGTTTCGATCGCTCCCACGGCGCCCCGGACCCGCTCATGGCCCACCTGCCCAGCGTCCTCCGTTACGCGATGCTGGCCACTCGTTCACCTTCAGACAGGGAGTAGCTAATGAGTCGTTTCCCACATGGCACGACCGGCGGCGGCGGGGTCAGGCGGACCGGTAATCCCGGGCCCCCGGCGACGCGCCCGGGCGGGGCCGGCCCCGAACGCCCGCAAACCGGAGACCCTCTCGCGAAGCGGTGGCCCAATTACCTCCAGGCAGGCTATTTCGACGGTGACGGGAACCTCAAAATCGAGTACGTCTCCCGCTGCCTGCCCGGCGACGAGGACCTCCCGGACACGGATCAGCACGGAGTGGAGCGCCTGGTCCTGGCCATGGCCCACGGCGACCCGAGCCTCACCAGCGGGCAGCTCCGGCGTTTCTTCCAGCACTGCCGCGGCCTCGAGACGCGCCTCAAATCGGGAGTGGCGAATTGGCCTCGGCTCCGCCCCCAGTTCGAGTTCCTTGACGCCGCCGCCGCAGATGCCTTCGGCAAGCAGCCGCCCAAGGTCCCCGACGTGTTCTACCACTTCATCCGCCGTAACGTCGCCGCGGTAAAAACGGAAAAGGACTTCCTTGAGGGGTTCCTCCCGCATTTTGAGGCCCTGGTCGGTTTTGCTTCCCTTCACCTCCCCAAAGACAGGAACTAAAGCCATGAAGCGCATCGAGACCCATACGATTACCAGCACCATCACCTTCGTCAGCGGCGCGCGGATCGGCGGTTCCGATGACGTGCTGCAAATCGGCGGCACCGACCTCACCTGCATCAAGGACCCCGTTACCGGCAAGCCCTACATCCCCGGCTCGTCCCTCAAGGGCAAGATGCGCTCGGCGCTGGAAAAATCGACCGGCACCGCCGAGGGGACCCAGCCATCGAAACGCGGCCCCATTGCCCGGGTTTTCGGCCCTCACTTCGACATGAGGCACCAGGAAGGCCCGACTCGCATCCGCGTCCACGATGCCCAGCTCGTTGCGGGCTCGGAATTCACGCTCGAGCTCAAGACCGAGTCGGTGAGCAACCGGCAAACCGGTGCCGCGATGCACCCCCGCACCCTGGAACGGGTCGCCCCCGGGGCGCGGTTTGGCCTCCGCATCGACTTCGACGTCTACGACATGGACGCCGACTTCCCGTACACCGACCTGTTCGACAAGAAGCACCACGTCGGCCGGGAGGCGATT
>Ga0182024_10010675_pt1 | contig 18674 bp, 15 predicted proteins | sample P32metaG_FD_120480 | JGI IMG/M metagenome (GOLD analysis project Ga0182024, IMG submission 120480) | Permafrost microbial communities from Stordalen Mire, Sweden - P3-2 metaG (Illumina Assembly) | ecosystem: Environmental > Terrestrial > Soil > Wetlands > Permafrost | place: Sweden: Stordalen... | reverse complement strand
CGGGCGCTCACGCCAGCCAGCTCTGCGATGCCTGCTTCTCGACGCACCTCCTCGGGCATTGGGTGCGGGAGCGCCACGCTCTTTCCCTCGAAGAGGCCGTCTGGAGGCTCACCGGACACCCGCACCGTGCGTTCCGTCTGGCCGAGCGCGGGCTCGTCAAGGAAGGCTTCTACGCCGATCTCGTGGCCTTCGATCCGGCGACGGTGGGCACCACCGGGGCGAAGCGGGTGCATGACCAGCCTGCGGACGCCGACCGCCTGGTGGTCGGCAGCACCGGCATCGAACACATGTGGGTCAACGGCGTGGCGACTCGTCGGAACGGCCAGGAGCTCGCAGGTGTGGCTCCCGGCCGACTCATCCGCAGTTGACCAGCTCCACCAGCGCTCCGCTGACCGGGGTCCGGGTGGTCGAGGTCTCGCTCGGCCTGAGCGAGGTGGGTGCGGGCATGGCGGCCAGCGTGCCCGGAGCGCTGTTTCGCGACTTCGGGGCCGACGTGGTGCGGGTGCAGTCTTCACGCCGATCCACCCTCGATGCAGGTATCGAGTTCTCGCGGGTGTGGGACCGGGGCAAGGAGATCGTCGAAGTCGGGGAAGGAGCCGATCCGACCGACTCCATAGCGGCGCTCGCCCGCGACGCTGACGTGCTGTTCATGACCGGTCCGGAGGAATCGATCGAGCGGCGCGGTCTTGTGAACGCCGAGTTGGCCGCTCGCAATCCCCGCCTCGTCAACGTCCGCATTAGACCCAGCTACAACGCGGTCGGCTCGATGCCCGACCTCGAACTGCTCGTCCAGGCCCGGGCGGGGCTGCTCAGCCAGATCCGGGGGCACCGTCCCGGGCCTATCTTCGGCGACCTCACCGTGGCGAGCGCGGGCGCCGCCTTGTCCGCGACCGTCGCAGCGCTGGCCTGCCTGTACGAGCGAGAGGTCACGGGCGCGGGTGGGTGGGTCGAGACCTCTCTCTACGACGGGATGTTGTCGATCCTCCCCATGATCATCGGGCGCGTCGAACACGCGAGCGCGGCCACCGTTCTCTTGTGGGAGCAACAAGGGCCGTCGGAGAGCCTCTCGTACCGGTGCGCCGACGGTGAGTACATCCAGCTGTGGTTCGGAGCGAAGGGTGCCTACGAGGCCTTCTTGGACCACATGGGTGAACCGCCGAGTGAGGCCGGTTACACGGCCGACCTGGTCGCCGGGGCCATGGCCGAGAGGAGCCTCAGGTGGGCCGGGAAGTTTGCCACCCGCGATCGGTCATTCTGGCTGGAGGATCTCGCGGGGCACGACTTTCGCTGTGAACCGGTGTGGCGTCCGGCCGACGCCCTGCGAGACGGCCATGTACGGGAGGTCGGTCTGAGCCTGGAGTTCGACGACCCGGAACGTGGGCCCCTCACTGTCGTCGGCCCCGTGTCCCACGTGGTGCCGACCGGAGGCCCCCGCAATGAGCCCGAGCGGCCGGGGGTTGACCCTGCGCCGAGGCTCTTGAGCGACGTACGAGTGCTCGATCTGTCGGCCTACCTCGCCGGCCCCGTCGCAACCCTCATCCTCGCGGAGCTCGGCGCCGACGTCGTCAAGGTCGAGCCCCTCGCCGGCGACGTACATCGGAACATGGAACCCATGTTCGCGGCCGGCCAGCGCGCAAAACGAGCGGTCGCTCTCGACATGAAGGCATCCGACGCGGCTGAGGTACTCGAGCGGCTCTTCGGATGGAGCGACGTCGTCCACCACAACGCCCGACTGGGGCTGGCGGAGCGGCTCGGCTACGACGAGTTGACCGTCCGTTCCGTCAATCCCGACGTCATCTACAGCTTCGCCAGTGGATTCGGCACGTCCGGGCCCCGGGCGCCGCTGCCGGCAAATGACCATCTGATGCAGGCGCTGTCGGGAATTGAGGCCGCCCAGGGCGGCGTCGGGCAGCCCCCCACCTTCCTCGTCTGGGGGGCAATCGACGTCGCCAGTGGGTGGCTCTCGGCGGCCTCGATCATTGCGGCGCTGTTTGCTCGCCGGCGAGGCGGCGCGGGCCAGTCGGTCTCGACATCCCTCGTCGGCTCCGCCCTCCTCCTCAAGTCCGGGGCCTTTCTCGCCGGGGACAAGCCGGTCGTCGGCCCGGTGCTGGATCGCGACCAGTGTGGGTATGGGGCCGCATACCGTCTCTACCGGGCCGGTGACGGCGGGTGGTTCGCACTGGCCATTCCCGATGAGCGCGTCTGGGCGCGCCTGTGCGAGGTCGTTGCGATCGATGGCCTGCCGGCCTCGCCGCCACCGCTGCGTACCCAGTTGGAGGAAGAGCCGCAAACAGCCGAAGCGCTGTTGGAGGACGCCTTCGGCTCCAAGCCGGCGTCGGTCTGGGTGGCTGAGTTGCGCCAAGCGGGGGTGCCCGTCGAGCCTGCGGTCGAGCAGGACAGGGTCGGGTTCATCGCAGGCATTCTCGATGACCCGGTCAACCGGCAACTCGGTCGGGTCGTGCAATTTCCGTGGGGAGCGAGGGGCTTGGTGGAACAGCCGGGCTTGGCACTTCGATTCGGGCCCGCACCTCGTCCTGCGAGTCGGCGCTCGATCCCGGGCCTGGGGGAGCACACATCAGAAGTGCTCGCCTCGGTCGGGTTCGACGCCTCTCAGCGGTCGGCCCTGACCGCCTGCGGGAACCTGCCGGGCCCGGTGTAGCTCGCAGAGCCCACCTCCCCGGCCGTCGATCGAGCCTCAGGCCGAGCACGCTCGTCGCACCGTGTGAAGTCCGCCGCGCCCGCCGAGGGCGGGATTTCAGGGCTCGGGGATCGCCCGCAGATACGGGGCCATCATGAGCGGCGTCACGCTGAGCACACCGGATTCGACCGGCAGCACCGCCCCCGTGATCCACCGGGCCTCGTCACTGGCCAAGAACGTGGCCGCCCACCCGACGTCCCAGCCGGTGCCGGGGGTCCCGAGCAGGCCCGCCTCCGAACGGAGAGTGTTCATGTACTCGGCCCGGGCTCCGGGGGCGGCGACCGACACCACCATGGGGGTGGTGATGTGCCCGGGGGCGATGGCATTGACCCGAATGCCCGACCGACCGTGCGAGTACGCCATGTCGATGGTCATCGCGATGAGCCCGCCCTTGGCCGCCGAGTACGCCAGGGTCCCGTCCCCGCGCAGTGCCGAGATCGACGAGATATTGACGATGGCGCCGCCGCCGTTCTCCGCCATGACCGGAACGGAGTACTTGGAGGCGAGGAAGGCCGTCCTGAGGTTGATGTCGAGGGCCCGGTCCCACGCCTCCTCGGTGGTGTCGACAACCGTTCCGAGTGATGCGAGCCCGATGTTGTTGACGAGGATGTCGAGGGTCCCGAATGCCTCGACCGCCCTCTTGACCATGGCCTCGCATTCGACCGCCTTCGTCACGTCGGCGGCGAAGACCTCCGCCCTGCCCCCCTCGGCCCCGATCATCTCGAGGGTCTCCTGGGCCCGCTCGACGTGGAGGTCGACGAGGAGCACGCTGGCTCCTTCTCGAGCGAGCACGACGGCACTCGCCTTCCCGGTGCCGACGCCCGGCCCGGGCGTGGAGCCCGCTCCGGTGACGATTGCGACCTTGCCTTCGACTCGCCCAGCCCGCTCAACCACGTGTCTCCTTCTCCTCGCTCGCACGGCCGACCTTCACCAGCGCGTCAAGAGCGCCGCGCCGGCCTCGATCCCACCGACGTTGGTGACCGCAGCCACCTCTGCCCCGACAACCTGTCGCTCGCCGGCCTCCCCGCGCAGCTGTCGCACCGCCTCGGCGGTGTGGCCGAACCCAGCGTGGAGCCGGCCACCCGACAGCTGGCCGCCCCAGGTGTTCAATGGCAGCTGGCCGTCGAGCGCGATCCGCCGACCACCCTCGACAAAGGCACCGGCCTCGCCGGGGCCACAGAATCCCATGGCCTCGAGCCACCACACCGCCTCGATGGTGAAGCCGTCATAGAGCTGGGCCACATCGACGTCCTTCGGGGTCAGGTCGGTCCTCGCCCACATGGCGGCGGCCGTCGCGTAGCCGACCCGGCCCATGTCTTCCCATTGCTCCCACGACGGGCGGCCGTCGATCACACCGGCCATGGCTTCGATGCGGACCGGCGACCGGAGATCGGGGGCGGTGTCGGCGGCGGAGACGACGATGGCCGTCGAGCCGTCGACCGGGACATCGCAGTCGTACAGGCAGATCGGCGAGGAGATCATGCGGGACCCGAGGTAGGCGTCGACCGTCAGCGGATCGCGGTACACGGCATCGGGGTTGCGCGACGCATGGAGCCGTTGGGTGACCGGGATCCAGGCCAGCTGCTCTCGAGTCACTCCGTACTCGTACATGTAGCGGGTGGCGTAGGGGGCGACCTGACAGACCGGCGACAACGCCCCTATGGGAAGCAACCAGGCGAGGGGCCCCTCGGCTTCGGGGTGGGTCGATCCGTAGGCGGGCCGGCCGCCGGCCCGACGGGCCGCGCTGCCCTCCTTCACGGTGCGCCAGACCACGACGTGGCGGGCCTGTCCCGTCGCCACCGCCTGGGACGCCGCATAGAACGGCAGGCTCATGCCTTCGACCTGGCCCTGTCGCCACGTGGTGGTGATACCGAGGGCATCGTGGACCTCGTAGAGGTTCCCGTTGGCGTAGCCGGGCAGGTTGGCCGCTCCGCCACCGGGGAACATCGCCAGTCCGTCGATGTCGTCGACTCCGAGCCCGGCATCCGCGATCGCGGCCGTCACCGCATCCAGGGTCAGCTGGAACCCCGAACGGGGGACCTCCCGACCGATGGCCGACTGGCCGACCCCCGAGATCACCGACCGCCGCTCGAAGCGTTCGGAGCCCATCAGCCGGCCTCGTCGACCGCCACGAAGCTCGGGATGGCGAAGCCGCCCGGTCCGGGTTCGAAACCGACCTCGACCTCCAGCCCGATCGCGGCCCGTTGGGGATCGCCATCTCGGAGGCGCCCGATCACGCGCACTCCTGGATGATCGGGGAACTCGACCAGGACGATGGTGTACGGCACCTCGAGGTCGGGAAGCCAGCGTTGGTAGTTCACGGTGAAGCTGTAGACGCGGCCACGGCCGACCACCTCGACGGACGACATCGATCTGCCGCGGCACGTGCGGCACATGCCTCTCGGGGGGAACGATTCAGCCCCGCAGGCCAGGCAGTGCTCTATTACCAGGCGCCCTTGCGCAGCCTCGGCCCAGAACTGTTCGGTCTCCTCGGTGACCGCGGGGGGTATGCCTATCGACGCATCCACGGTTCGCCGCCTTCCGGTGCCACCCCGTCGGGGTGTGCTTCACGCTGGATCAGAGGATCGCGCCCTTCTCTTTCAATTCGCCGATCTCGGTCCACGACAGACCCATCTCGAGCAGCACCTCCTCGGTGTGCTCGCCGTGCTCGGGCCCGCGAGTCGGCTGTCCGGGCTGCCCGTCGAACTGCACCGGAGACGTGACGAGCGGCAGTGACTCGCCGTCGCCGATGTCCACGGCGGCAATGTAGCCATTGGCCACCACCTGCGGGTCGCTATGCACCTCGCGTGGTGTCTGCACGGGCGCCCATTCGCCCCCAATGTCGGCCAGCACCACCTGCCACTCGGCCAGCGTTCGTTGGACGAACACGGCTTCGAGGTCCTCGACACACGAACGGGCGTTGATGCGCCTGGCTTCCATGTCGATGTACCTCGGGTCCGTGGCCATGTCCCGATGACCGAGGGCCTCGCACAGCTCGGGCCAGGAGCGGTCAGGAGCCAACATGGAGAGGGCGACGAATCGGTCGTCCGCGGTCCGATACGGAAGCATCAGCGGGTTCCAGACGGCATAGCGGTCCGGTGCCCGGCGGGGGAGATCTTGGTCATCGAGCCCCGCGTTGACGATCTCGGGCTGAACCTGCCACATCCCCAACGCGAGGAGGGATGCGTGGATCACCGCCGGTTCCTCGGTCACGGCCCGGCGATACAGGGCGGCGCTGATGGCGCCGGCGATGGTCAGCCCGCCGACGACATCGCCAAATGAGGGTCGCGCCGTCTCGGGCCAGGCGGCACCGGCCGGCGTCAGCAGGTGCTGCATGCCGCTCCGGGCCCAGTAGGCGCCGACGTCATAGCCCCCCCGGTCCGCGTCCGGGCCCCGTGTCCCAAAGGCCGTCCCCAGCACATAGATGGTCGAGGGGTTGTCCTTGCGGATGTCCTCGACGTCGATCCGAAGGCGCCGGCGGGCTCCCGGGCGGAAGCTGGTGAGGAAGACGTCTGTGTCCTTCAACATCTTCGACAGGAGGTCCCGTCCCTCGTTTGTGGCGAGATCGATCGCCACCGATCGTTTGCCCCGATTGGCCGACTGGAAGAACGGGTCCACGCCGCGGTACACGTTGTGGAGGCCGACGGTCACCAGCCCCCGGTACGGATCACCGAAGACCGGATGCTCGATCTTGACGACCTGTGCCCCCCACTCGGTCAGGACCGAGCCCGCCATCGGCACGAAGACGTGCGACGCCACTTCTAGGGCACGAACGCCGGAGAGCGGGGGCCCCACGCGCCGCTCAGGAGGCAACGAGAGTCGGCGGCAGCCCGATGCTGCGGGGCTCGAGGAAGTTGAGGAGACCTTCGGGCCCCAGCTCGCGCCCGATACCGGACTCCTTGAAGCCGCCAAAGGGAACCAGCGGGAACGGCGGATAGTGGCCGTTGATGGCCACGCTTCCCGTTCTCATCCGCCGAGCCACCTCGAGTCCCCGCGCCGGGTCCTCGGTCCACACACCTCCAGATAGCCCGTAGGCCGAGTCATTCGCGATGCGAATGGCATCCTCATCGCCATCGTGGGGGATGAAGCAGAGGACCGGCCCGAAGATCTCCTCGCGCGCCACCCGCATGTCGTTGTCGACGTCGGCCAAGATCGTCGGTGAGACGTACCATCCCCTGGGAAGGTGGGCCGGACGCGTTCCCCCAGCCGCCACCCGGGCGCCGTCGTCGATCGCCCCCTGGATGTAACCCTCGACCCGCGCCCGCTGGCGCTCGGCAACGAGGGGGCCGACGATCGTCGAGGGATCGTGCGGGTCGCCAACGGTGATCACAGAAGCAGCGCTCGCCGCCGCGTCGACGGCCTCTCCGTAGAGCGCTCGGGGGACCAACACCCGGGTGTGGGCCCCGCAGACCTGTCCCGACAGGTGCATCGCGCCGCCGACCAGCCTCGGGATGATGCCGGCCAGGTCCACGTCATCGAGGAGGACGGCGGCCGACTTCCCGCCTAACTCGAGCGAGACTCGCTTGACCTGCTCCCCGCACAGGCTCATGATGCGCTTCCCGGCCGCCGTCGAACCCGTGAACGCGACCTTGTCGGTGCCCGGGTGGGTCACAAGGTGCTCACCGGCCTGGCGGTCCGCTGGCACGACGTTGACGACGCCCGGAGGGACGCCCGCCTTCTCGAGGGCCTCGGCCAGGATGAAATTGCTGAGCGGGGCCTCGGGCGGCGGCTTGAGCACGACGGTGCATCCCGCCGCCAATGCCGGCGCGGTCTTCCAGGCGGCCAATGTGACCGGGGCGTTCCACGGAATGACCGCCGCCACGACACCGACCGGCTCCGAGGTGACCAGGCTCGCCCGGTCGCCGGTGACGACGTGACGCTCGAACTCGAACGTCCGGATCAGTGTTGCGTAGAAGTCGAAGACCGGTGCGACCAAGCCCGTCTGGGCGGCCTGAGCCTGGCTGATCGCACAGCCCATTTCTTCCGTCGTGACATCGGCGATGTCGGCGGTGCGTTGCCGGAGCTGATCGGCGGCGCGCGCGAGCACCTCGGAACGTTCCTCGGGGTTCATCTTGGGCCATGGCCCGTCGTCGAACGCGGCGCGGGCGGCTGCTACGGCGCGGTCGATATCAGCCGGCGTCGCGTACGGGACCTGGCCGACGACCTCTTCGCTCGATGGTGAGACGACGTCGAAGTATTCGGGCGTTGCCGGCTCGATCCACTCTCCTCCGACGTAGAAGTGGCGTCGCTGCAACAAGCGGTCGTCCAAGACGCCCCCTCAGCCTGTCGCCGGGAGCGCGACATAACGCGAACGGTCGCTATCTGGCATCGATCGCGTTCGCAGGCCCGGTCATTCAGTTCCGAGAGGGTGGTTCCAGGTGGTACAGCCTGGTCGCTGTGTGCTGGAGCACCTTCCCGACGGTTTCGTCCGGCAACCCTCCGAGGGAGATCTCGATCACGTCGCGCGGGCTCAGGGACTCCGAAGCGGGTCCGGGGGAGAGGCTCGTGGCGTGGGGGAAGTCGGTCTCGAACATGAGGTTGTCGCGCAACTGATCGATCACCGAGCGCATCGAGCTCCGCTCGAACCAGTACATGCCGTAGATCTGGCGCCACATGTACTCGCTCGGCAGCAGTCGGTCCGGATAGTCCTTGTGTGCCCCGACGTTGAGCCACTGCCAGTCCATGCTCTCGGCCAGGAACGGCAGCCAACCCGCACCGTTCTCCACCGAGACGAAATTCAGGTCTGGGTACCGGTGACAAACGCCGCTCAGGACCACCTCGGCAATCGCGGCGGCATTGCCGAGGAGGACGAGCGAGCTCGCGCGGGTGAACTCGAGCTTCTTCGATTGGTCGACGGCGCCCTTCAGGTCTTCGTCCGAGTTGAGGAACCCGACATGGAAGTTCAGGCTCAGCCCCATCTCCTGGGCCTGGGCAAGCAGCGGTTCCCAGTGATCGTCCACGAGTCGCGGCAGACCCACCTTGTCGTACTGGGCTGCGAATAGAACCCCCTTGTGACCCATCGCGTGAGCCCGTTTCATCTCGACGAGCGACGCCTCGATATCCCAGAACGGAAGCATCATCATCGGGATGAGTCGACGAGAGTCAGCCGAGCAGAACTCGCTCAACCAGTCGTTGTAGGCGCGCACGCATTCGGCGGCGAGCGCGTGGTCCATCTGGTTCAAGAAGACGTGACTGTGGAAGCCGAGGATGTTCGGATAGAGCAACTGGTAGTAGACGCCGACCTGGTCCATGTAGGTCAGCCGCTCCTTGGCGTCGATGGCGGCGGGGATGGCCTCGTCCAGATTGGGCGGATGCGAGGGGGGATATTCCCGCCACCCGGCCTGGGCAAATGCGCCAACGCCGAAGAGCCGCTTCGACCCCACGTACCAGCGTTCCTCGCCGCGGCGCTCGTCGAACTTCACATGAGGAACCAGCTCGCCCCATTTCGCCGGCACGCGGGACGTCCAAAGGTCGGCGGGCTCGATGATGTGCGAGTCGACGTCGGCAACCGCGTATCGCTCGCACAGGGCGAGCCCGGCTCGGGTCGGATCAGTCATCGTCCCGCGCTCCTTTCTGATCTGTCACGCGAGGCTCACGCCGTCAATGCAGGTATTTCGGCCGGGGTGAAGTTGTACACCCGGGCCGCGTTGCCCACGGCGATCTTGTATTGGACGTCGTCGGGGAGGTGGGACAGCCACTTTTGGGCCAAGCTCACCGAATCGGGCCACGTCGAGTCCGAGTGGGGGTAGTCGCATTCGAGCATGACGTTGTCCTCGCCGATGATGTCGAGGAGCCGGATACCCGCCTGGTCTTCGATAAAGGTCCCGAAGACGTGGTCGTGGAAGAGGCGGCGGACGTCTGTGTCCAGCGAGAAACCGGCCGCGCCCTTCGCCTCTCCTCGGTCGTGGGCCGCGTTCATGTTGATGTCGAAGCGGGAGGCCCAGAAGCGTTGCTTGTCCACGACCTGCTCGGCCCGCTCCAAGAAGTAGGGCATCCACCCGATGGAACCCTCGGACAGCGCGATCTTCAGCCCGGGAAACTTCTCGAAGTTGCCGCTGAACAGCCAGTCGAGGAGGGTGCCGGCCTGGTTCGCCGCGGCGGAATAGGCCATGAACGCCAATGTGGGCATGTCGTCCGACGTCCTGATCAAGTTGGATGAGGAGCCGACGTGCATCGACAGCACGAATCCGGTCTCCTCGGCCGCTCGGAACATCGGGTGCCAGTAGTCGGTGTGGATGGACGGGAGTCCGAGCTTCGTGGGGTTCTCCGAGAACGCGATCGACTTGGCCCCTCGTGCCGCGGTGCGCTCGATCTCCTTGGCCGCGGCGGCCGGGTCCCACAGCGGCATGATCATCATGGGGATGAATCGGCCGGGATATGCGTCCGCGAACTCTTCGAGGATGAAGTCGTTCCATGCCTGGACACAAACGTGTGCCAGTTCCTTGTCCTTCGCCTCGTGGAACACCTGCCCGCAATAGCGGGGGAACGATGGAAAGAGGAGCGACGAGAGCACGAAACCTTGATCCATGTCGGCCACCCGAGCGGAAGGCTCGTAGCAGCCCGGGCGCATGTCGTCGTAGGTGATCGGCTCGGGAGAGAATTCCTCACGACTCTTGCCTGCCACGGCATTGAGACCGGTCGTCACGATTTCACGATCCTCGTAGACCCAGAACTCCGAGGCACCGTCTCGCACGATGCGCGGGGCCACGTCCCTCCACTTCTCCGGCACCCGCTCTTGCCATAGGCGAGCTGGCTCGATCAGATGGTCATCGACGGAGACAAACCAGTTGAACGACATGGGGCCTCCTGGCCGTGTGGTTGCAATCGGAGCGACGCTGCTACACGGCGCTTGTCGGGTATCCCTCGGAACTCCCGTGAAAACCGTGGTTCAAAGTTAGTGAATGCCCAGTTACAAGCAGTTTTCATCATGTGGCGGGAACCTGTCAAGTGATCCACAGCCGCGGCCCGGTCACGGCTGGGAGAACTCGACGACGCCCCGGATGTTCGTCCCGGCGTGCATGTCCTCATAGCCCAGGTTGATCTCCTCGAGCGTGTAGGTGCGGGAGACCAACTCGTCGAGCTTGAGCGTGCCGTGCTCGTACAGGCTGAGCAAGCGCGGGACATCCGCAGACGGTGCCATCATCCCGTACAAGCACCCCTGCAGACGCTTTTGGAACATGGCCAGCATGAAGGGGCTGATCGGGATCCCGACGGTGTCCATTGGCGCGACCGCCGTGACGACCACGGTTCCGCCCTTGCGGATCGAGTCGAATCCCTCCGCGATGTGTTCCCCGGTGAGGACGCCCACCGAGATGATGGTCGAATCGGCCCCTTGGCCGTTGGTAGCGGAACGGGCCATCTCTGCTGCCTCCCCGATGGACGCGGCGGCGTGGGTGGCCCCGAGACGCAGTGCGGCATCACGCTTGAGCTTCACGGGGTCGGCCGCGATGATCCGTGTCGCACCGGCATGCGCCGCCCCTTGCACCGCGTTGATCCCGATGCCGCCCACACCCATGACGATGACAACGTCACCCGGCTGGACCCCGGCTGCGTTGACCGCTGATCCCCATCCTGTCGGAACGGCGCAGCCGAGGAGGGCGGCAGAGCGAAGCGGGAAGTGCTCGGGGATCTTGATGCACGACCACTCCGACATGACGCTCCACTCCGAGAACGCCCCGATCAGCGACGAACGCGCGACATCTCGTCCCTGGTAGTGCAAGCGGAAGCCGCCGTCGAGTTGCGCACCGCCGGCCAGAAGCGCGCCGCTGTCGCAAAGGTTCTGCATGCCGTGGGCGCACCACCGGCAGCGTCCGCAGCCGGGAATGAACGACGTCACCACGTGGTCACCCGGGGAGAGACCCCGGACGCCCATCCCAACCTGCTCCACCACGCCCGCACCCTCATGGCCCCCGCAGTAGGGAAAGTGAGGCACCTTCCCGTCGGCCTTGGCCACGTGGTCGTCGGAGTGGCAGAGGCCCGAAGCCACCATCCGGACCAGCACCTCGTGATCCCTGGGCGGGTCGAGATCGGCCTCGACGACCTCCCATTTCCCCGGTTGCTCCATGAGCAATGCTGCGTTTGTCTTCATTCAGCCCTCACCAGCGCCGTCGTTGGAGAGCGTGCCGAGCAGCAGATGGGTGTCTTGTTGAAACACCCTGATCTCGCGGATCAGACCGTCGTCGAACGAGAAGAGCTCCACGACGTCGATGGTCGCAGACCGACCGGTTTCCTTGGCCATCCACGTTTGTGTCGTTATCTGGACGACGGAATCCGGGCAGCCGTGCAAGGTGGGGTCTGTGATCGTGCGCGTCCAGTAGCGGGCAAACGAAGCGGACATCCGCTGCATGCCCTCCGGCCCATCGTGCCAACCTCCATGGGGGAGCGACTCGGGCTGCTGAATCCGGAAATCCGGATGGAACAGCAGAAATGCCCCGTCCATGTCGCCGGCGCGGAATCGGCGGCCCAGTTCCTCCACAAGTTCGACGTGCCCACTCACGACGCACCTCCACCCGGTGAATAGACAAGGAGTGAACGACCCCGTGCGTACTGTGTCATCGGACGTCAAGTGAGTCAACGCTCGCTTCGGAAGCGAGCGTTGCCGCAGCGGGGTTCAGCCCGGGCGCTGCCGCGGCGTGAGCGGGGGGAAGAATCCCTCGATCGTGCCCCGAGTGGCCAACGCCACCGCTCGGTCACGGTCGAACCGATTGTTGTGATGGCTCTCCAAGGCCAGGGTCAGGGCTATGCCCATGACGGCCCTGGCCGAGATGTCCGGGGACTCGAACTCGAATCCATACCGGCGCTCGACGTCACGCCAGGCGCCGGCCAATCGGTCCATCGCCACCGCGAAGTTCTCTTTGTAGAAGCGGTTGGCCACCTTGGGGTCGCCGAACAGCACCAGGCCGAGCAGCGGAAGGAGCTCCTCGAGGGTCGAGATCAGCTGGCGATAGAGCCCGTTCAGAGTCTCCAACTGCCGCTCGTAGCTGAGGGGCTCGTCGCGGTCGACAACCTCGCTTGCCGCCACCAGCCTGTCGACGGCCTCCCGCAGCGGTTCGACGACCGCCTCGTAGAAGAGCTGGTCCTTGCTCTCGAAGTGCCGGTAGATGATCCCCTCGCTGATGCCGCCGTGCTCGGCGATGACCTTTATCGTGGTTCCGTTCACGTCGCCGGTCTCACTGAAGGCCTTGCGGGCAGCCTTGAGGATCGAGCTCTTCCGGGCTTCAGCGGTCAGCCTGGGGGCCCGGGGAGCGTTGCCGACGCCTGTTCGAGAACGCGTCGACTGCTTAGGCATGGACGTACCTCATTGCTTCCGCCACGGATGCATCAGGGAAACAATACGGCATCTGGCCTGGGCATCACGGGGGAACCCGGTGCCTCCCGGTCGGCGGGCGCGGAGTCCTCGGTCGGCCGAAATGAACGGGGTCGCCGTAGCCTGGTCACGACCGGCCGGCCCCGATATGCGATTGTTTTGCTCATGTGTGTACTCCTCATCGAACGGCCGGTCTGGTGAAGAGCGCCGGCCGGCCCGGGACGCGAAGCCGGTGAGCCCATGAGGGTTGCCGTTGCCTATGAGCTCGGCAAACCGTTGGTCGTCGAAGACCTGGTGCTGCCGGCGATCGGGCCAAACGACGTTTTGGTCAGGTTGGCCGCGAGCGGGATCTGTCACACGGATCTCGCCGCGATCGAAGGAATGACGCCGACGCCCTTTCCGTTCGTGCCGGGCCATGAAGGGTGCGGGGTGGTCGAAGAGGTCGGTTCGGATGTTCGTCGGGTGGTTGTCGGCAGCCGCGTGCTCGCGTCCGTCTCCCCGGCCTGCGGCTCGTGCTGGTGGTGCGTGAATTCGATGTCCAACATGTGCGAAATGGGGTCCACGGTCAGGACAACGGAGCGCTGGACGGTAAGCGCCGGCGGGGCGGCCACTGCGCTGTGCGGGTGCGGGACATTCGCGGAGGCGATGGTCGTCCATGAGGCTTCCGTGGTCCCTGTCGAGACCGGCCTTGCCGACGAGGAGCTTGCCCTTCTCGGCTGCGGCGTCACGACCGGGCTGGGTGCCGCACTCAACACCGCTGGTGTGGCGCCGGGTTCGAGCGTCGCGGTAATTGGCTGCGGGGGTGTCGGCCAATCGGTGATCCAAGGTGCACGAATCGCTGGCGCCGCCGTCATCGTCGGCATCGATCCTGCTGCATCTCGCCGCCAGGCCAGCCTCGGCGTGGGAGCGACCCACGTGGTCGATCCTGCTGAGACTGACCCGGTCGAACAGGTCCGGGCCCTGACCCACGGGCGGGGCGTCGACTACAGCTTCGAGGTGGTCGGTAGCGCCGAACTCATGCTCCAGGCCTTGGACATGGCGCGCCGGGGGGGCACGGTGACGCTCGTCGGCATGCCCCCGATGGATGCGACGTTGAGCCTTCCCGCCTTCCGCATGGTGTTCTCCGGGAAGCGAATTGTTGGTTCGGTGATGGGTGGCGCGCAGGTCTTGCGGGATTTCCCCCGCTTTATCGCGCTTGCGGAGACCGGGAAACTGGACCTCGGTTCCCTCGTCTCGAATCGCATACGGCTCGATGAGATCAACGACGGGCTGGACGCCCTGCACCGGGCTGAAGGAGTCCGAACCGTCGTCTTGTAGGCCGGGCGAGCCGGCTCGGTGACGCCAGAACTGGGTGAGTGACCACTCTCTTCGAGTGTTACAGTCGCCCGTGGTTCTGAGGCTTTGAGCCACGGGTCGACGAGGAGGACTGATGGCGACCGCGGACGGGGTTTTTGTCTTTGACGCTGACTCGCACTGGTGCGAGCGACCCGACCTGTTCACCAGCCGTGCTCCGGCGGCGATGAAGGACCGGGTGCCCCGTGTGGAGGATGTGGACGGGCAACTGATGTGGGTGTTCGACGGCCACCCCGTCGGCAGGTTCAGCGCCGGTGGCGTTATCGCTCGGGATGGGTCGAAGGAGGCCGCCGACATCGCGTTGCACCACTGGACCTTCGATCAAGTCCATGAAGGGGCCTACGACCCGAAGGTCCGCATCACGGTCATGGACGAGTGCGGTATCGACGCGCAGATCATCTATCCGAGCACCATCGGCCTGGGCGGCCAAGATCTCGGAATGGTGGACGACGAGGCACTCTGCCTGCTGGCGACGGAGATCTACAACGACGCGCAGGCCGAGATCCAGGCGGAGTCGAACAACCGGCTCCTTCCCCTCCCGCTCATGCCGGCCTGGAGCGTCGACGCATGCATCACCGAGGTGAAGCGGGTCGCGGGGTTGGGCTCGAGAGGCGTCAACATGACCTCGGACCCCCAGGATCTCGGTGCGCCAGATCTGGCCGACCGGGCGTGGGACCCCTTCTGGGAGGCCTGCACCGAGCTTGAGATGCCCGTGCACTTCCACATCGGGGCCAGCGTCACCGCCATGTCCTTCTACGGCAAGTACGCCTGGCCCTCGCACTCGCCGAACACCCGCCTCGCGCTCGGAGGCACCCTGCTCTTCATCGGAAACGCCCGAGTGGTCAGCAACCTCATCGTGTCGGGCATATTCGATCGGCACCCGGACCTCAAGATGGTGTCCGTCGAGAGCGGCTGTGGGTGGATCCCGTTCATCTTGGAGGCGCTCGACTACGAGATGAGCGAGAACGCGCCCGACGAGTTCGCGGCGATGAAGAAGCGGCCGTCCGAGTACTTCAAGACCAACCTGTACGCGACCTTCTGGTTCGAGAACAACAACGATAAGCTCGCCGACCTGGTCGAAGCGGTTGGCGAGGACAAGATCATGTTCGAGACGGACTTCCCGCACCCGACGTGCCTGTACCCAAACCCGCTCGCGTCCGTGGAGGGAAAGCTGGCCAAGGTCTCGCCCGAGGCTCGTCGCAAGATTCTGGGCGAGAACGCCCGGAAGCTCTACCGCATCTGATTCGGCGCAGGTGGCTGTGAAGACCATCGGCAACTGGGTAGGTGGTCGGGCCGAGCCCGGAGATTCCGGTCGATCGGGACCGGTCCATGACCCCGCCCGGGGCGTTCAGATAGCCGAGGTCGCCTTTTCCTCCTCAGCTCAGGTCGACGCGGCGGTCCGGTCGGCCGCGCAAGCATCCGGGCCGTGGTCGTCTTCGCCGCTCGGGAGGCGGGCCGACCTGCTGTTCCGATTGCGGGAGCTGGTCCTCACCCATCGCAAGGACCTGGCGGCCACGGTGACCACCGAGCACGGCAAGGTCCTCGCCGATGCCGAGGGGGAGGTGTCTCGGGGTCTCGAGTGCGTCGACTTCGCTTGCGGCGTCCCGCACCTGCTCAAGGGCTCGTTCAGCTCCGAGGTGGCCACGGGGGTGGACGTGCACACCGTTCTTCACCCCGTCGGGGTCGTCGCGGGCATCACCCCGTTCAACTTCCCGGTCATGGTGCCGTTGTGGATGCTCGCCAACGCAGTGGCGTGCGGGAACACGTTCGTGCTGAAGCCGTCGGAGAAGGACCCCTCGGCGTCCTTGATGCTGGCCGAGCTCGTGCAGAAGGCCGGTTTCCCGGACGGCACCGTGAACGTCGTCCAAGGAGACGCTGAAGCCGTCGACGCGCTGCTTGGCCACCCCGACGTCGACGCGGTGTCCTTCGTCGGCAGTACACCAGTGGCCCGGCACATCTACGAGACGGGGACCCGGCACGGAAAGCGGGTCCAAGCATTGGGAGGCGCCAAGAACCACATGGTCGTTCTCCCTGACGCCGACGTGGACGGCGCAGCGGATGCCGCGATATCAGCCGGGTACGGCTCGGCCGGCGAGCGCTGCATGGCCATCTCGGTCGTGGTCGCGGTCGGCGATGTGGCCGACCACCTGGTCAGTGCCATCGCCGAGCGCATCCCCCAGGTCGTCGTCGGTCCGGGTCACGAGCCGGCATCGATGATGGGTCCGCTGATCACACGTCAACACCGCGACCGAGTGCGCTCGTATGTCGAGGCAGCCGCCGACGAGGGGGCACGAGTCGTCGTCGACGGCTCGCAGGGGAAAGCGGGCGACGGCTTCTTCCTCGGCTGCTCCCTCGTTGACGATGTGAAGCCGGGAATGCACGTCTATGACGAAGAGATCTTCGGGCCGGTGTTGAGCGTGGTCCGGGTGTCGAACTTCGACGAGGCCGTGGACCTCGTCAACTCGAACGCCTACGGCAACGGCGTCGCATTGTTCACGCGAGATGGAGGAGCCGCCCGCCGGTTCGAGCGGGAGGTATCGGTGGGGATGATCGGCATCAACGTCCCCATCCCGGTGCCGGTCGCGTTCCACTCATTCGGTGGTTGGAAGGCATCGCTGTTCGGCGATTCGGCCATCTACGGTCCCGACGGTATTCGCTTCTACACCCGGCCCAAGGTCGTGACGTCCAGATGGCCCGATGGTCACCAGAGCGGCGTCGATCTCGGTTTTCCGACCAACGGGTAACGCTCGACACCCACGGTTCCTCTCGTTCGGGATTGACTCAGTCGGCTCCGCTGAGGTCGTCGAGCTCCTCACGGCTCACACCCCATTCCTCCAGGAATTCGAGCGCCTCGTCCCCGGACCGGCCGGGCGAGTGCAGGCTGGTCGGTGTGCGGCTGAAGCGGGGGGCCGGGGCGGGCTGCACGACACCGTCGACGCCGACGAAGGTCTGGCGACTGACGTTGTGCGGATGTTCGGGTGCCTCCCACAACGCGAGCACGGGGGCGAAGCACGTGTCGGTGCCCTCCAATAGCTCGCACCACTCATCTCGAGTCTTCGTCTTGAATACCGCTGCGAGTCGCTCCTTGCCTTCCGGCCACGTGGTGGGGTCCGCCTGCTGCTCGAGCAATTCCTCCCCCAGGCCGAGCAGGCCCAGGAGCTGGGCGTAGAACTTCGGCTCACCGCTGGCGATGGTGACGTAACGACCGTCCGCCGTCTCGTAGACGTTGTAGAAGGGCGCGCCGAGGTCAAGGACGTTGGAGCCGTAGTCGTCGGACCACAATCCCTCGGCCCGCATGCCATGGAACATCGTGGTCAGCAGGGCCGCGCCGTCCACCATGGCCGCGTCGACGACCTGCCCCTGGCCGGACCGGGATCTCTCGAGCAGAGCGCCCAGGACCCCGATCGCGAGCAACATGCCGCCGCCACCGAAGTCCCCGACCAGATTGAGCGGCGGAGCGGGTGGCTGGCCACGAGCCCGTAGCGGATCGAGAGCGCCCGACAACGCGACGTAGTTCAGGTCGTGCCCGGGGGTGGAGGCGTAGGGTCCGGTCTGACCCCATCCGGTGATGCGGGCGTAGACGAGGCGTGGGTTGCGCTCGAGGCATACGTCGGGGCCGACTCCGAGTCGCTCGGCAACCCCGGGCCGGAAGGGCTCGATCACGACGTCGGCCCGGTCGATGAGCCGGAGCACCGCCCGCACGCCGTCTTGGGTCTTGAGGTCGATGGCCACGACCCGTCGACCCCGGGCCAGGAGATCGATGCGGCGGTGTCCGGTCAGATTCCGCTGGGTGGCGGATTCATCCTCAGCGGCGCCGATGTCCTCGCGGCGGGCGACTCGGAGGACCTCCGCGCCCAGGTCGGCGAGGACCATGGCCCCGAATGGGCCCGGCCCGCGGCCTTGCAGTTCGACCACCCGAATTCCGGTCAATGGACCCGCCATGTCACGCCTCCTCCCCCGAGCGCGCTCACAGCCACGCCTCTGCCACCAGCCCGACCGCGCCGCGCCGAGCTTGCTCGCCCCCGCCCATGAGTGGGCCGAATTGGAAGAAACGCCTCCTGGCCAGGGTGGACGCTTGTTCCTCCGGCCGACTAGACGAGCGCCCGTCCGATGATCTCGCGCATGATCTCGTTCGTGCCCCCGTAGATCCGGGTGATCCTGGCATCGATGTACGCCCGGGCTATTGGAAATTCGGTCGTGTAGCCGTAGCCGCCATGGAGCTGGACGCCGAGGTCGACCGCACGTCCTTGGAGCTCGGTGCACCAGTACTTCGCCATCGCGGCCTCCTCGACGCTGAGCTCGCCGTCGTTCAGCGCG
>Ga0182024_10010673_pt1 | contig 18681 bp, 13 predicted proteins | sample P32metaG_FD_120480 | JGI IMG/M metagenome (GOLD analysis project Ga0182024, IMG submission 120480) | Permafrost microbial communities from Stordalen Mire, Sweden - P3-2 metaG (Illumina Assembly) | ecosystem: Environmental > Terrestrial > Soil > Wetlands > Permafrost | place: Sweden: Stordalen... | reverse complement strand
GAAGCTCGTCGGCGCCGCGCGCGAGCTTTACGCGGCTGAGGACTTCACCAGTCTGAGGTTCTGCTTGTCAGGCGGCGAGCCGAGAAACGAAGGAGCTTTCGCCGAATGGAAAAGGATAACAGGTCGGCCGGTCTACGATGTTTACGGCAGCAGCGAGTGCTTCCCGTTTGCTACTTATGATCCCGATGAGGATGCGGAACCACGCCCGGGTTCCGCCGGAAAGCTGGTTGCCGGGGCCGAATTGCGGCTCGTGAAGTCTGACGGGTCGATCGCCGGAATCGGCGAAGTGGGCGAGGCACTTACGCGCGGTTTCGCTCTGATGCTCGGCTACTGGAGAGATCCCGAACTCACGCGCAGCGCGCTCACCGAGGACGGATGGTTCCGCACACGGGATCTGCTTAAGCGCGACGCCGACGGTTACGTCTACGTGGTCGGACGCGCCTCCGACCTGATTATCAGGGGTGGCAGTAACGTCTCGCCCGGTGAGGTCGAAGCGGCGCTCGCCGAACACCCGAGCGTGCTTCAGGTGGCCGTCACCGGGCTACCCGACCCCGACTATGGCCAGCGCGTCGCTGCAGCCGTCGTGCTCGCGCCTGGCGCCATGTTCGATGCGCAAATCCTGCAGGACTTCTGCGCCGCGCGGCTGGCTCGTTACAAGATCCCCTCGCTGCTGCGTCCGATTGATGCGCTCCCATTGAACCAGGCGGGCAAGGTTGATCGACGGGAAGTTGCGCGCTGGTTTGCGGCGGACGGAAGCGAACCGGGCTGAGCCGCGCCGGAGGCCGGAGTGGGAGTGACCAGCTTGACAGGCCCGCACAGCACGCACCGCGCTATGCGGCCGCCGCAGATTTCAGTTGACATTCTCGAATCGCACGTTAGTCTGACGAAGGCGCCTTGTTTACTGACCATGGCGTCAGTAGATTGGACGAATGATCAGAGGTGGTGTTTGCAGGAGCAGGCGCAAGCTGATCCAAATCAGCGGTGTCGCAGAGGTCGGCATGGCAGGCAAGGACAAGTCCCGTCCCTTGGGGCGGTTTTACGAAGAGTTTTCAGTCAACGACACGTGGGACTCGCCGGCGCGAACGATCACCGACGCGGATCTCGTGATCTTCGCGGGTTTTTCCGGTGACTACCACCCGCTGCACACAGACGAGGAGTACGCAAAAACGACACAGTTCGGGAAGCGTATCTTCCATGGACCCGGCGCCTTTGCGATCGCTACTGGCCTCGAGTTCCGGCTCGGTATCAAGGAGGGGACGGCGATTGCATTCCTCGGAATGACTTGGCGTAACGTCGCACCTGTGTATATCGGCGACACGATCAGGGTACGCGAGACAGTGGCCGAAATGCGCGAAACCAAGAAGCCGGATCGCGGCATCGTCAATTTCGACGTTAAAATCCTTAATCAGCGCGACAACGTGTGCCAGGAAGGCCAATGGATCGTGATGTTCAAGCGCAAGCCCGCCTAGTACAGGGCGGTATGTGACCGCTGCTTCTGCGCTTCGCATGCTTTCTACGCCTCGTCGACAAGAAAGGTCCGTATCAATGCGCGCGCCTGCCGCAATCCTTGTCGACCTACCTGGCGCGGTCGCCTGAACACGTCGGCGCTCTCGATAGGTCTGGTTAAACGGACGCAAATCGGGCGCAATCGATGGTATGTCGAGCGTATGGCACTTCTCGCACTCGGCCTGGAAAAGCAAGCTCCGGGCCGCGACCTGCTCGGGCGTCAGCCACGCTCCCGGCTTGCGATCGATCGCGCGTGGCCGCGAGATATCTACGCGCCTGGGTGCCGTAGCCTTCGCCGATAGTGGCTGCCCCGCGACCCGCAGACTCGCGGCCGTACACGTTGCATGTCGGAATTCCTCGGAGTTATCTGCGCTGACGGCACCTAAGTATTGCTAATGGCACAGGCGAGCGAGTGCGTGCGGCGTCGAACGAATTCGCCTAAGAGTCGACAATCCAATTGTTTGCGCGATCAAAGCCGGTCAAAGACGCATAGTCGACCTGGCCTCAGGCGCGTTGCTACAGCGATATATTGACTTGATGCCTCGCGTTCACATAAATTGACGGATGAGTCGACAAATACGACTTCGAGGACGGTTGCAAGGCGTCTAGTCACTGATGACCAGGCGATCTCCGCGACCGTAGGGAAATTGAAGCCAATCGGGGAGGCGCTCAATGACTACATGGGAATCTGGCGACCAACTTGGCCGACGTACGACGGTCGCTGTAGCAGTGCGAGGTGCCCTTCGGCACCACCGCGGCAAGGCAATTCTCGCGTCGACCGCCGCGTTGATGCTTGCTGGGCCCGAGGCGCTCGCCCAGCAACAGACGGAGTCACGCCAGCTGGCGCCGGCGGAAACTGCAGGGCTAACAGAAGTGACGGTAACCGCACAGCGGCGCATCGAAACGACGCAGGATATTCCTTACAACATCTCGGTAATCGACCCTGACCAGATTTTAAGGTCTGGCGCGACCACCCTGGATGACCTGGCGCGCATCGTGAACGGACTCACAACTGTGGATCAAGGCCCGGTAGCCCGGGGTCAGACGAACAATCTGACGCTTCGGGGGCTCCGCACCGAAGACCCGGGCGGCGGCAGGGACGAGCCGTCGATTCCCGGTCAGACGGTCAACACCGTCTCAACGTATTTTGGCGAGACGCCGATTTTCTTTCCGATGGTGCTGCAGGATGTGGAGCGGGTCGAGGTGCTCCGCGGCCCGCAGGGCACTCTTTACGGATCGGGTGCTGAGGCAGGCACCATCCGTTTCATCCCACGGCGGCCGGACTTTCAGGCGGTAGATGCGGACGTGAGCGCGACGGGCAGCGAGACAGCTAACTCGGGGGAGTTGAACGGTGATATCCATGGGATGCTGAATCTCCCAATCACCGACAATCTCGCGGCCCGCTTCGTCGCGGGTACGGAGCACCTCGCCGGCTTCATTAACGCAGCCAACATTTGGGAGCGAGAGAGCGGATCAGTGACCGCAACGCCGACACCAAGCATTCCGGGCGACTTAGCGAGCGGTCCCAAGATCGGCCCCGTACTACGGGACGTCAATTCGTCCGACCAGTCGTACGGCCGCGCCGACTTGCGCTGGAGGCCAACGGACATCGTAGACGTCGATTTTGAATACCTGCACCAGCGAACGACGCAGGCCGCTCCCCAGGTGTCCAGCCCTACCTACCCGGGCGGTACGTTCGATCTCACAGCAACTAATCAGATCACCATGACAGGCGGGGCGTACCCACACTCATCCTTCGTCGCCAACGCTGGCGGGCCGTACACAATGGCCGGCTTCATGCTACAACCGTACGCGGACACCGTTGATCTTGGCAGTGTGGTCGCAACGGTTGACTTCGGTCTCGCGACGCTCACGTCGGCGACCTCCTACTACGATGACGACAGCCTCACCGTCGGCGATGAGACAGCTATCTACTTCGGCATTGGTGGGGCGAACTTCAATAACTTCTCCCCCTATAACAACTACCCGCGGCTGCTCGCCGTGCAGGATACGCCGTCCACGATTAACTCCTTCATACAGGAGCTTCGACTCGTCTCGAATGGCAAGAATCGTTTCGACTACGTAGTAGGGGCCTTCTATCAGAATCAGAAAGGCTACGTGGACGGTCATCAATATATGCCCGGTATCCAGGATTACGAAGCGTACATCGGACAACCGAACCCCTCGACCCTCGATGACCAGATCTGGAACTACGAGCGCCACACGGACTTCGACGACAAGGCGCTGTTCGGTGAACTGACGGGCCATGTCACCGAGGCGTGGCAAATCACGGCTGGAACGCGGTTCTTTAGTCAGTCGTTTTCGAACAATACTGTCTTTGAGCTGCCACTGTGCGGCGCGGTCTGCTCGACCAATCTGACCGATCCGACGGGATTGACCCTGACCAATGTCAGTCGCACGTTCAGCAAGAATTTAAAAAAGCTGAATACGTCCTACGACTTCGGTCCGAATACTAAGCTTTATGCCACGTACTCGGAGGGCTTCCGGCGCGGCGGCACGAACTCGCTACAGACCGTGGGCCCCTTCGCCTCGCTTCCAGAGTACCAGGTGTTCGACCCAGACTTTGCCAAGAACTACGAGATAGGCCTCAAAGGGATGCTGCTCGATCGCCACCTCCGCTATAGCGCGGCGATCTATCGCATCAACCTGTCGAACTTCCAGTTCGATTCACGGAACATCGATGGCGCCCCTGCCACCTACAACGGTGATCGCGCGCGTTCCCAGGGCGTCGAGCTTGAGCTGCAGGCGGCCGCTACGGACAAATTGACCCTGTCATTCGGGTACACGTACACAGATGCGACGGTCATTGACACTGTGCAGAAGTTCGACTTAGAGCCTTACGCACTCATCACTGCGTTCGGCGGTACCGGATCGTCGGACATTGGACAACTGTTTGACATTCAAGCCGGCTCGCGGCTCCCAGGGGTTCCCAAGGATACGGCCAATTTCGCGGCTGACTATGTGATCCCGGCTCCGTTCATCGGCCGCGAAGCGTGGACGCTCCTCCTTCACGCCGACGGCGTCTACCGCAGCTGGGCTGCGGGGGACATTGACGTCAACAGCCTCTATTACTGGAAGGTACCGTCCAGCTTCATTACCAATGCGCGAATGACGCTCGGTGACGGCCGGCACATGAGCTACTCTCTTTTCGTCAACAACATTACGAGTAACACGGCGTATACCGGCGGGGCCAATGTCCAGACGGTGCCTAACCCTTTCGCCTACCGCGATGTCGCGCGACCGCGAACGGTGGGTCTGACGCTGCACTACAAGTATTAGCGCCTAGTGTGGCGCGGCCGAATTTATCGTCGCTCCGCCTCCGCGCGGCGCGGGCCTGACGCTCAGCACGTGTGCCCCTGTCGGCGTTCGAAAGAAGTGTGCAATCTCGAGGTCCACTGGGACTAGGTGGCATTGCGTGTCGCCTGCGCTGTAGCGACGACATCTACGCGAGCAGTTGCCTAGCGATCATAATGTGATTGATCTCGTTCGATCCCTCGCCGAGGATCAGCGCTGGGGCTTCGCGATAGAAGCGCTCGATTGTGAACTCGGTCGAGTAGCCGTAGCCGCCATGTACCCGCATCGAATCGAGAGACACCTCGGCCGCCGTTTCGCTCGCATAAAGCTTGGCCATTCCGCACTCTAGATCCGACCGCTCGCCCCGTTGCAGTTTGGCGGCGGCGTTCAGGACCAAGAGCCGCGACGCCTCGACGCGAATGGCCATGTGCGCAATTCTGAGCTGGATCGCCTGGTGCTCGGCGATGGGCTTGCCGAACGTCCGCCGCTCTTTAGCGTAGGCAATGGCGCGTTTGAGTGCACCCATGGCGATTCCCGTTGCCGAGGCCGCGACGTGAATGCGTCCGCTCTCGAGGCCGGACATGAAGTACTTGAAGCCTTTGCCGAGGCCGGCGGGACCACCCAGGATGGCGGAGGTAGGGACGCGTAGGCCTTCGAAGAAGATCTCGGTTGATTCGATGCCCTTGTAGCCGAGCTTAGGAAGGTTGCGCAGAATCGTGAGGCCCGGGAGCTTAGCGACGCCCGGCGGCTTTTCGATAATGACTGCAGTGATTCCACGGTGCTTAGGGCGCTGGCTGGGGTCGGTGATGACGAGCAGCATGATGCCGCTGCCGTTGAGCGCATGCGTTGCCCAGGTCTTCGTGCCTGTGATGACGTACTCATCGCCTTCGCGCACCGCGCGGGTGCTTATTTCCTGCGCGTCGGTGCCCGCGTTTGGCTCCGTCATGGAGAAGCAGAATTGCAATGTGCCGTTCGCCATGCGCGGCAGGTAGTGCGCCTTCTGCGCCTCAGTCCCGAAGCGTTCGATCATGCTGCATACCGTGCCATGCGCGGTGAGGGCGCCGGACAGTGACATCCACCCCTGCGACAGCTCCATCAGCACTTCGGCGATCAGGGTGTAGGGCAGGCCGAGCCCCCCATACTTCTCGGAGACGACCATGCCGAAGAGGCCAAGCTCGGCCATCTTGGCAAGCATCGCCTTGGGGTACTCGTCGGACTTCTCCAGGGCGGTCACGTGTGACAGTACATCCTGGGCAACGAAGCGCCGCACCGTATCCAGTATCTGCTCGCGAAACTCAGTGGCAACGTCCGCCATGACCCACCTTCCATCGATTAACCTTGTATGAGTGATTCAACGGCGCGCCGTCGTCAGCCGCGCCACGTCGCGTGGGGATTCGTCCGCCCGGGCGAGTTTCAAGGGGCGGGGCCATTTACGACATGGAGAGACGCGCAAGCCGTTCGGTAGCCTCCGCGTACTCGATCAGCATGTCCTGGATGACCTGCCGGACGGAGGTCTGCTCGCGCATTTCGCCAACGATCTGTCCAACCGGGTACGTGAGCCACTCCATGGCGTGCGCGCGCTCGATGCGCCGCGTGGGCTCGCCGCCCAGAATCGTTTGCAAGGGAAGCTTGAGCGGGCGCAAACCAGCGGGACGCTCCCACGCGTCCGTGTACTTGCTTCGGAGGGCACGGCACGGCTTGCCAGAGATTGCGAGCGTCTGTACCGCATCTTCCGACTTGGCGGCGTACAACTTCTCCTTGATGTCTGGGGACACATCACTCTCGATGGTTCCTAGCCAGATCGAGCCGCACCACGCGCCCTCGGCGCCCAAAGCGAGCGCCGCTGCGATTTGACTTCCGCGGCCGATGCCGCCCGCCGCGAGGACGGGGATCGGGCGCATCGCGTCGACAATCTGCGGCCAGAGCACCATAGATGTAATCGTTCCTGCATGGCCGCCGGCCTCCGTGCCCTGCGCGACAATGAGGTCGACGCCGGCCTCTTTCTGTTTCATCGCGTGCTTGATTGAGCCCACCAACGCACCAATCTTGAGACCCCGGCCATGGACCGCGTCGATGGCACGCTTCGGCGCGACGCCGAGCGCGTTGACAATCAGCCGAATCGGATGGCGCAGGGCAATCGCGAGAAAATTCTCGTTCTCCTCCGGCGTCAGGTTCATCTGCTCGGCGTGCTGGCGCCGGAACGCATCCGCCTCACTCACGGGCAACGGCGCCACGCCGTCGGCGTCGAGCAGGCCATTGATGTATTCGACGTGAGTCTTCGGCAGTATCTTATACGGATCTTTACCGGCTCTGACGTCGACATAAGTACCCGGAAAGACGACGTCGACGCCGTACGGTTTGCTGCCCACGTGTTCGTCGATCCACTTAAGCTCAATCTCGAGCTGTTCGGGCGTGATCCACGATGTCCCAAGTACGCCCATGCCACCGGCACGTGATACTGCGGCCACGACGTCCCGGCAGTGGGAAAAGCCAAAGATCGGAACGTCGATCCCTAGTTCACGCGCCAGTTGGGTCTGCATGGCTACCCTCTATCGTAGCAGGATGACGTCCCCGCGGCCGCGCGGAAGGGGCAGTGGGGTCAGGGGTACCGTCACTGCCTAGACTGGTAGGTCGAAAGATTGGTCTCATAGGACGACAATGTCAAGCTACCACGCATGAGTCGTCGATTGCCCATAGGGGCCAGCAGCCGCGCAGTCGCTGCGCGGCGCAGCAGTTCGGCCGAAAATGGTGGCCACGAGATCCGAACGAGTTGACAACCAATGCATGAGTCCTACACTGAATTATAAGAACGTCTGTTCGACGCGTTGGTCAACGTGTAGGACAAACACTGGAATCGCGCATGCCAACCAAAGGTATTGTCATCTACGGTGTCGGCGGGGTCGGGACGGCGGTGACGCGACTCTGTGCGGCGCGCGGCTGGCCGGTGGTCGCGGCGGTCAATCGGCCGGGCCCCAAGCTCGGCGCCAGACTCGGTACCCTCGCGGGCGTGTCACTGCCGCGCGACGTGATCGTCACCCACAGCCTCGATACGGCACTGGCCGGGTCGGAGGCGGACCTCGCGGTCGTGTCCACCGGCGACCGGCTTCAGGATCAGATGCCGGTATACGAGGAGTGCCTTAGGCGCAACCTCAACGTGGTGAGTAGCGGCTACGAGTCCGGCTACCCGAGCGCCGTGTCGGAAGCGGCCGCCCGCCACCTCGACGCACTTGCCCGTGCGCACGGCGTCACGTTCACGGGTACCGGATTCCAGGACCTCTACCGTGTCGGCATGTTGTGCTATTTAGTGGGTGCTTGCGCGGCGGTCGAGCGGGTCCACCATTTCAGCCTCGTAGACATCGGGCGGCACGGCCCGGCGGCGTACGAGGTGGCCGGAGTAGGACTTGAGGCCGAAGCGTTCGCGCGGCGCTTCCGGCAAGTCGAGTCATCGCCGATTTCCCCGTATCGCGTCTTTCTGCAACATGCAGTCGAGGCCGCTGGCTGGCGGATCGCGGAGATCACGAGCGACGTGTACCCTGTTTTTCCGGATTCGGACTTCGAGCGCCCAGACGCATTGGGCGATTTCTCGCCGGGCCGAGCGATCGGTGCAGGCTACACGACTCACATTCGTACCGGCACGGGGACGGAGGTCGAGGCACGCAACGAGCTGCGGCTGCTGGCAGCCGGCGAGGAGGAAGCGTTCGAGTGGACGATCGACGGCAGCCCGAACGTCGCGATGCGCCTCACCCGGCTCGACAGCGCACTCGCTACTGCCACGCAGATCGTCAATCGCATTCCCGACGTTCTGGCCGCAGCGCCCGGACTCGTGACCCTCGATTGCCTGCCGCCCATGCGGCCACCGTGGCGCTAGCGGTGGTACGGATGCGGCAAGCTGGGCACCCCGTGAAGCTGCGCTCAGGTGGCCGACCAGCCGCCGTCGATCGCCAGTGCCTGCCCCGTGATGTAGCCGGCCGCGTCCGACGCGAGGAATACGGCGAGCGCCGCGACTTCGGCGCAGGTGCCGCGCCGTCCGGCTGGGACGAAGCGCTTATAGCCGTCCGGCGAAACCCCGACGCCTTGCACCATCGGCGGGGCGACGCTGCCAATGATCCGCTCGGAGTTCGCACGAATGTCGGTCTGAATGACGCCCGGACAAATGGCGTTCACAGTGACACCCGACTCCGCGTATGTGCAGGCTGCGTGGCGCGTGAGGCCGACCATCGCGAATTTGGAGGTCGTGTAGGGCAAGCCATCGGCGGTCGCGCGTAACGCCGCCACGGAGGCGATGTTGATGATGCGTCCGCGGCGAGCGGGCACCATGAGCTTGAGTGCAGCGCGGCTGCCGAATAGGCAACCGCGCAGGTTAATATTAATGATCTGCTCCCACAGTGCATCGGTGGTCTCGAGGCAGGTCGCGAAGCCGTCGAACACGCCGGCGCTGTTCACGAGGATATCGAGGCGCCCGTGTTCTCGGTGCGCGCCTTCGATCAGGACCTCGACTTGGTTCACCTCGCGCACGTCCGTGCGCTGGAACCGCGCCGACCCGCCCGCCGCCCGAATCACCGCCTCGGTCTCACCGCCGGGGGCTTCCAGGATCCCGCCAATGACAACGTGCGCGCCAGCGGCCGCAAGGGCCTCAGCCGTTGCACGCCCGATGCCTGTCTCACCGCCGATCACGACGGCCATGCGTCCTGAGAACACCGACATTCTGCTTACCTCATACCACCTTAACGACGCCCCGCGGCTCTAAAGGGCGCCGACTGTGCAGGACCATAGCCCCATTCAATATTGTATGATACGTTCGAACGGTGGGCCTTTTTTTTTGACTCGTCGGACGATACGGCTCCGGGCGTCGCGGAGCCGCGCTTAGAGCGACCGAAGCCAGCGGTCACGACTGCCGCTAGCAGCCCCTCACAAGGAGGCACGATGATCCCCAAATTTTTAGGTTTCAATCCTGCGTCGCAGGCCTGCTGCTTACGCTGTCCAGTGTGCGCGGCGACTAACCCGCACCGCTTGAGGCGCACGCGATTGTGTCTGCATTCATCGAGCCGGTCGGTTATGAACGGTGCCTGGAGATTGTCTGCGGCGAGCTTGCCTAGGAGGCCAAGCACGGTATTAAGCTCGTCGGGAGCTACAAACGTTCAGTTCGGCGAGGGCGATCGCGAGATCGACATCTGGTTCGGCCCGGGCGCTAAGCCGATTCGCCGTGCTTATTCGCGAAGGAGCTGTACACCTGACGTGTATCGAGCGATGGTGATCGAGATTGCCGAGCTGAATCCGATTATCCCGACTAAGGTCAAATAATTTGACTCGCAACCCCGCGCGGCGCGCGCCGTTGCGTCGGACACGAGACGACGGGCCCTAGCTCCGAGAGGTGACCATGAACGCCGCCAATGCGCTCTTCCGCCCACTGACGATCAAGCACCTTACGATTCGGAATCGGGTATTCAGTACCGGCCACGCGCCGATGTACTCCAAGGATGGTCGGCCGACCGAGCGCTACATCCGCTACCACGAGGAGAAGGCCAAAGGCGGCATCGGTCTGACTATCTTCGGCGGCGCGACCTCGGTCGCGGTCGACGCGTGGGCGAGCTACTGGAGCAACCTGACGGTCAAGGACGACTCCTGCATCCCGGATCTCCAGCGATTCGCTGACGCAATTCACACACACGGCGCGGCGGCGATGATCCAACTTACGCACATTGGGCGGAAGATGCGCTGGGATTCGGACCCGTGGTTCACGCCGATCTCGGCGTCACGCGTGCGCGAGCCGCATCATCGCTCGTTTCCCAAGGCGGCTGAAGACTGGGATCTGCGCCGCGCCACCCGCGACTACGCGCAGGCCGTGCGCCGCTGCCGCGATGCGGGGCTCGACGGTTGTGAGATTCTCTTCTGCCAACAGCACCTGGTCGACCAGTTCTGGTCGCCCCTCACCAACCAGCGAAGCGATCACTACGGCGGCAGCTTCGAGAACCGCATGCGTTTCGGGTGCGAGATGCTTGAGGCCGTCCGGGCTGAAGTCGGTTGCGACTTCGTCGTCGGGGTGCGCATGAGCGGTGACGAATTCCTGACCAACGGCCTCGGCCAGACAGATCTGCTCGCAATCGCACGATACTACTCGGCTACGGGCCTCATCGACTTCATCAATGTCAATGCGAGCCACGTTCAGACGCTCGATGGTCTTGCCAACAACGTTCCGAACATGTCCTATCCCGTAGCGCCATACCTCGCGCTTGCGAGCGCCATAAAGAAGGAGGTGGACGTCAAGATCTTCCATGCCACCCGAATTACAGACGTCGATACCGCCGCGCGCGCCATCGAAGAGGGCCATGTCGATATGATCGGCATGACGCGGGCCCACATCGCCGATCCGCACATCGTAAAGAAACTGGGGGAAGGGCGCGCCGATGAGATCCGTCAGTGCGTGGGGGCGGGCTACTGCATCGATCGCGTCTATGGCGCGGACGCACTCTGCATCCAGAATGCCGCGACCGGCCGAGAGCGCACGCTACCTCACGTCATCCAGCGCGGTCCTCGCAAGTATCGTGTGGTCATCGTGGGGGCGGGCCCCGGCGGGCTCGAGGCGGCGCGGGTGTCGGCTGAGAGAGGCCACGAGGTGACGCTCTTTGAGGCAACCGATCGCCCGGGCGGCCAGATCAATCTTGCAATACGTGCACCCTGGCGCGAGGCATTGAGCGGTATCACACGCTGGCTCGACCAGCAGGTGCGGCGACTCGGCGTGGACCTACGTTGCGCGCAGACCGCTACGGCAGCGATGGTCATGGCGCTTAAGCCCGATCTTGTAGTCGTGGCCACCGGCGGTTATCCCAACAAGGGTAACTTCCAGGGCGCCGAACTTGCGGCCAGCAGCTGGGACGTGCTCGAAGGTAAGGTGGCGCCAGCGAAACGCGTGCTGTTCTTTGACGACAATGGACAGCAGCAGGGCCCATCCGTGGTCGAGTACATGGCGCAACGCGGCGCGCTCGTCGAGCTCGTGACGCCCGACCGCGAGGCCGCAGCGGAGGTGGGCGTTACCAACATGCCCGTGCACATGCGTAGCTTCTACAAGCACGGGGTCATCATCACGCCCGACCGCCGCCTCACGCAGGTCTACGCTGAGGGTGACCACCTTATCGCGGTCCTCTCGAGCGAGTTCGGGGCCGCCGACGAGGAGCGCGAGATCGACCAGGTGATCTGCGAACATGGCACGCTGCCAAACGAAGATCTGTATTGGGCGCTCCGTGCAGACTCTCTAAATCACGGCGAGTGCGACCTGACGGTGCTCGCCGAAGAGGACCGGGTGGTAGACGTGGTCAACAACGAGGGCGGCAAGTACCGCCTGTATCGCATTGGCGACGCAGTCGCCTCCCGCAACATCCATGCGGCAATCTACGATGCGCTACGGCTATGCCACACGCTGTAGGGGAGTGAGCGCAGTGGCCGCCAGCTGGCTGGATTGCGCGAAATGACGCTACTGCGGTTCGGGCTAGTCGGGGCGGCGCTTGTTCTCGCGCTCACAGCCGCGTGCTACCTGCGGCGCTGGTCCACCGGGGCGAGCGTCTCGGTCGATTGGGCCGCGGGGCTCGCGCGACTGCCGCGCGCCTATCTGCGCGATGTGCACGCCGTCGTCGCCCGCGAGCGCTGCGCCGCGGCGATGCACGCACTGACCGCGGGCGGCTTCCTCGGCTCACTGCTCCTGCTCGCGGCGATTGCGATTGACCTCTGGCGTGGACCCTTTGCCGGGGCGTGTCTTCTGCTCGCACTCGCCGTGATGGTCGTTGGCACGGCGTTGGTCATCCGCCGCCGCTGGCCTCACCGCCCGCGTCGACTGTCGGCAGGCGGCTTTCAGTGGTTGCCCCTGCTGCTCTTGGCATTTGTGCTCGGCGCTGGCGTGGTCGGACTTCGCGAGTGGGGTGCATTTAGCGCACTCGATCGGGCCTCACGGTTCGGCGAGGTTCTGACCGTGGTCGCCGTGGTCCTGCTCGTGGTCCAGGTCAGCGCGGGACCGCTGAAGCATGCCTTCGCGGGCGCGGTTCACCTCATCGTGCATCCGCGCCCGGCGCGCTTCGCGACCTCGCGCCCAGTCGCGGATCTGGCACTGGCGGACGTGTCAGCCATGAAGCTCGGCGTTGGGGCAATCGGGGAGTTCGCCTGGAACCGCCTAGTCAGCTTTGATGCCTGCGTGGAATGCGGACGCTGCGAGGCTGCCTGTCCGGCCAACGCCGCCGGCCTGCCGCTCAACCCCAAGGCGTTCATCCAGGAACTCGTCGCCGCCATGCCCGGCCCCACCGGCGGGCGTTACATCGGGTCGCCGCATCCGCCGCGGGTCGATCTCGACTCGGGCACTTATATGAAGCTCGGTGGCAACGGCCTCGGCCTCCACACGGATACCCTCTGGGCGTGCACCACCTGTCGCGCTTGCGTCTATGAGTGCCCGATGATGATCGAGCACGTCGATGCAATCGTGGATTTGCGCCGCTACCAGACGCTGGAGCGTGGCGCCACCCCGGGAAAAGGTGCTGCTGTGCTCGCTGAACTCGCCGCCACCGATACCGTGAGTGGAAGGTCGCTCGATAGCCGGCTTGACTGGGCGGCCGATCTGCGCCTGTCGGTCCTGGCGGACCGCGGTGCCGCTGACGTTTTGCTGTGGCTCGGGGAGGGCGCTTATGAGTTCCGCAACCAGCAGACGCTGCGCGCTCTCGTGCGTCTGCTCCGCCACGCGCAGATCGATTTCGCCGTGCTGGGCGCCGAGGAACTCGACTCCGGAGACTTGGCGCGCCGCCTGGGCCACGAAGCGCAGTTCCAGGACCTCGCCCGGCGCAACATAGCTACGCTCGCCAAGTATCGATTCGAGCGCATTCTCACCGCCGACCCACACGTGCTGCACTGCTTAAAGAACGAGTACCCGGCGCTCGGCGGGCACTACGAGGTCGTGCACCATTCGAAGTTCCTCGCGGACCTCCTCGCGGCGGGCCGGATTAAGCCAGCGCGCGCGCTCCAGGGCAGCATCACCTACCATGACCCTTGTTATCTCGCTCGCTACAACGGCGAGATCGATGCCCCGCGGGCACTCGTCGATCGTCTGGGGGTGGAGCGGCGCGAGATGGAACGCGCCGGTATGCGCTCGTTCTGCTGCGGGGGCGGCGGTGGTGCGCCACTGACCGACATCCCGGGCAAGCAACGCATTCCCGATCTGCGTATGGCGCAGGCGAGGGCCACCGGCGCTACGACCCTGGCCGTCGCTTGCCCGAACTGCCGGCTCATGTTTGAGGGCGTGGTCGGACCGCGGCCTGCGGTCGCCGATATCGCCGAGCTGCTCGAGGCCACGCTGTGACGCGACGCCGGATTTCGTGGCAGCCGCCGCCGCCAGCGGCGCCCGGTACGCGGCTACGCCGCGATCCGCGGGCGGAACTCGAAGGACGGCCCGCGCCCGCGTCCGGATCGAGCGTCTTAGGGGAGCCGATCGCGCCCGCGGGGCGCGTGCGCCGGGATCCGCGCGCCGAGCGGCAAGAACGAGGTCAGTCCGGTGCACCCGCCGTGCACGCCACCGAACCGGCCACCCCCGCTCTGGCCGAGCGGATCACGGTAGTTGCCGATCCGGCGTGCTGGGTTCTCGCGGTGCCGGACTTCGGGGACGGCCGGCTCGGCAGTCACGACCGGGACGTCCTCGGCGCCGCCCGGTTAATCGCCGATCGGCTCGGGGGCGCCACGGTCGTCCTAGCGCCGCGCGCGTGTCACGAGGATTTCGCGGCACTCGGTACCGACCGCGTGCAGCCGGTCACGCTGCCAGCCACATACGATCCCGAGTGGCAGGCGCGCGCGGTGCTCGCCGCGATCGACAAACTGAAGCCCGTGCACATTGTGTTTCCGGAAAATCTTACCGGCGGAGGCGATGTGGGGCGCCGAGTTGCGGCGGAGCTCGCGCTGCCCATAGCGCCGCGTGTCGTGCGACTGACGGGCGCGGAGGCGTTGAGCGCCGCGGGCTCGAACGAGTACATTCGTCCCTGGCCGCGGCTCCTGTTCATCGCTGCGGAGGCCGTCGAGCCTCCGAACGGCGCGCGCCGTGAGGCGCGAGTGCTCGAAGAGCTGGCACCTATCACGGCACCGGCGGGATTCGAGGACCATGGCCTGGTGGCGATTGATCCCGCATCAGTGCCGCTTACCGAGGCCGACTTTATCGTCAGTGCCGGAAACGGGGTGACCGACTTCGCGGCGTTTCACGCTGTTGCCGCAACACTCGGCGCAGCCGAAGGAGCGAGTCGGGTCGTGTGCGACGCCGGGCACCTGCCGCGCGCGCGACAGGTCGGCGCGTCCGGCACGCTCGTCGAGCCGCGCTGTTACCTCGCGTTTGGCATCGCGGGCGCGGTTCAGCATCTGCAGGGCATTGCCCACTGCGAACGTGTGATCGCCGTGAACACCGACCTGCATTCCGACATGGTGAAGCGCGCCGATCTCGCCATCATTGCCGACGCACAGGCCGTGATGCCGGCACTGATACGCTTGGCCGAGCGTCGCCGGAGCTCGCGTGCGGTTTGATGTGGCGGTACTGGTATCTGTCGGCCGGCATCCGGTGTCCGGGCGCCCACAGCGCGCGGACGCGGACGCGCGTGCGCTCGAACTCGCCCTGCGGCTCACCCAGCGTGATGCTCTGCACGTGATCCATGCAGGCGATCCGGCCGATCTGTCGTTACGCGACTATCTTGGGATGGGCGTGCCGGCGCTCACGGTCCTACGTCAGCCCCCAGGTGTCAACGTGCTGGAACCCCTCGCGAGCTACCTCGCGCAACTGCGTCTCGCGCTGGTGCTCACCGGTACCCAGACTGAACAGGGCGAGGGCAGTGGCCTACTGCCGTACGCGCTCGCGCGGCGGCTTGGTGCGGTGCTCGTGGCCGCCGTCACCGGCGTCGAGGTGATCGGCACGCAGATGGACGTGCTGCAGGCACTGCCTCGTGGTCGACGCCGCCGCTTATCGGTGACCGCACCCTGCGTGCTCACGGTTGAGCGCAGCGCTCCGGTTGCACGCCAGAGCGCCTATGCGCGCGCCCGACGCGGCACTATTGAGGTCCTCGACGTACCGGCGGGGCCAGCGCCGCCGCCATCCGCGCGTGTGCAACCGGCGCGGCCTCGGCCGCGGCGGCTACGCGTTGCGACCGGAGGCTCGGCAACCGATCGCCTGCGCGCGCTCACCGAGACCCAATCTGCGGGCGGGCGTCAATTAGTCCATCCGTCTCCCGACGAAGCCGCCGCGGCAATCCTCAATTACCTCGTCACCGAACGAATCGTTACGGGACTCGATGAGTCGTGAGCCACTTGCGCCCGCGACGAGGCCTGTCCTATACGGAACCGCGCGTCGTAATTCAAGACTCGAAAAGCGTCATCGGCTCGGTCGTCAAACGCAATCCTAGCAACGTCAATCCTGGGCGCGTGGCCTAGGGCCAGGAACAGCACTAATGGCCAAACATGCCTTTGGCGTGTCGTCTGTCCCGATAGCCGACGCGCAGGAGGCACGCGATCGATGGGTGGCTCTCTTTGTCTTGACTCTTGTATACGCCGTCAATGTGGCGGATCGGTTCCTCATGTCGATCTTTATCGAGCCGATCAAGGCAGAGTTCCATCTCTCCGATAGTGGCGTCGGCTTCCTGACGGGCGTGGTGCTAGCGGTGTTCTTCGTTGCGGCGGGCATTCCGCTAGGAGTGCTTGCCGACCAGTCGAGCCGCCGCAATCTGGTCGCGGTCTGCACCGGGATTTTCACAACCATGACAGCGCTGTGCGGTGTCGCGAAGAGCTTTCTGATGCTGGCGACCGCACGCATCGGAGTGGGCATCGGCGAGGCCGGATGTACCCCTGGGTCTCTTTCGATGCTCGCGGACAAGTTCCGCCCGACGCGTCGTGCGATGGCCATGACGATCTTTACGATCGGCGCATCCATCGGAGGCTGGATCGGCTCGAGCATCGGTGGACCGCTGAGCGATTACTATGGTTGGCGCACGACAATGATCATCTTTGGCGTGGCCGGCGCTCCGCTCATTCTCCTGATGCGACTCGCCGTGTCCGAACCGAAGCGTGGGATTCTCGATGTTAAGCGTGCGACTGCTTCCAGCGAGCCAGTTGCAACGGTGTCCATCGGCGACACGCTCCGCTTCATCGCTTCGCAGCGCGCGCTTCTCCATATCATGATTGGGGGCACGATCGTGACGCTGTGGGGCTGGGGCCTCATCTGGTGGACTCCAGCCTTTCTGAACCGGTCGCACGGCATGTCGGTCGGTGAGGCGGGCTCAGCTCTCGGCACGGTTCACGGCGTGTGCGGCACCGGCGCCATGCTCTTGACGGCGGCGCTGATGGCACGGCTTGGTGTGCGGGACGTGCGACAGCAGGTATGGTTTCTGGCGCTCGCCACCGCGATCTGCGTGTTGCCGTCCATGATCGCCTACGCGACCGCATCGAAAACAATGGCCGTGGTGATGCTTTGGCTGTTTGTTCCAGCGGTCTATCTGTATATCGGCCCATCATTCGCTTTGATCAATAACCTAGTGCCCCCGCAAATGCGGGCACAAGCGATTGCGATCTATCTCTTCACAACCAATTTCGCCAATCTGGCGATTGCGCCACAACTCATCGGCTTCGGATCCGACGCCATCGCACCGTTGATCGGGCAACCGCACGAGTCTCTGCGCTACACATTGATCGCTCTCGCCACGACCGGCTTCTGGGGAGCGAGCCACTTCATCGTCGCCGCGCGTTACATACGCGGTGATCTTGCACGGGTCGCGCGCTAGGACACCACGCTTTCCCGGCTCAGGAACGGAATTCACATCCTAGCAGTCCTGTGATGCGGGCCAGCCCGCTGCCGCCAGGTCGGCGTCGAGATTTCGCCGGTGCCGAGGGTACGAGGCCGTGCTATCGGGAATCACACGGATGCGGATGTTGGTAGCGAGCTCCTCCGAGATGTGTGCGATCACCCCAGGGAGGCTCGACATCAGCGCGATCCCCGTCATCTCCTGCGGTGTAAACCCGAGCTGTGCAAGGAGCGCGGCCGCCATGCCGACGTCGTTGATAGGAATGTCCGACTTGCCGGTCGAGGCGCAGAATGCCCGGTGCACAGCCTCGTACCACTCGCCGTACTCGCCCCACACGCCTTCCCGCTGCGCGATCTCCTTGAGCTTCTGGGAGCGCGGGTCCACAAACTTGAAGTTCGGGTGGCCAAAGCCCGGTACCCGCTTGCGGCTGGCCCGAAGTTGCGCGACGAAGGTCTTCGCGTACGTCTCGGTGTCTTGGCCGGACTTCTTTAACGCGGCATGGCTCTCGATTATGAACCGGCCGGCATCCTCGGGTGCGAGCGTGTACTCGCCGACCGACAGCACCGCCGTTGCGAGACCCGCCTGCATGTTAGGGTTCGCGGAGACGCAGTACCGCGCGGCGACCGTCCCCGGCTTATAGAGCGAGTAGTCCAGAATGGAATTGAGCAGAGCGTCCACCATGCGTGTCTGGCCTGGGGTCGGCATCACACCGCGGACCAGGAGGTACGTCGTCGCTGCGAACGGCAGCCGCCCCATCAGGTCGTTGACGTTGTAGCCGCGAACGTAGACCGCGGATTTCTCGACGTCACTGACGTCCGTGGTCCAGTAAGCAGATGTTGCGTCCGTATTCATGGGGCTGGTCCTAGTGGGAAAAATGAAGATGACGACTCGAATAAGGGTGCCTGTGGTCCATCCGGAAGCGCGCCCGCGCAGCGGCGCGGCCGCGCCAGCTCAATCAGGCGTTGGACCGCCTGCGGATTGCCCCCCTGTCAATCTTGCCGGAGGTCGTCATCGGGAACGATTCCACGAAGGCAATCTCGCGTGGGTACTGGTAGGAGGCGAGTCG
>Ga0182024_10010672_pt1 | contig 18681 bp, 16 predicted proteins | sample P32metaG_FD_120480 | JGI IMG/M metagenome (GOLD analysis project Ga0182024, IMG submission 120480) | Permafrost microbial communities from Stordalen Mire, Sweden - P3-2 metaG (Illumina Assembly) | ecosystem: Environmental > Terrestrial > Soil > Wetlands > Permafrost | place: Sweden: Stordalen... | reverse complement strand
GGTCCGTAGGGATGACCCAGTGCCGCCACGAGCACGATGTCGGGGTCGCGCGGATCGACGAGGATCTTTCCGATCTGCTGCGTATCGGTGAGACCGATCGCCTGCCAGTGCCGGCCCGAATCGGCCGATCTGAACATGCCGATGCCCTGCGCAATGTCCGAGCGCATGTCGGCCTCGCCGGTGCCGACATAGATGACACGGGCGTTGGAAGGCGCGACGGCGAGTGCGCCGATCGAGCCGACACCTTCTTCGTCGAAGATCGGAGTCCAGGTGCGGCCGGCATCGCCCGTTTCCCACACTCCGCCATTTACGGCGCCGAAATAGAAACGGAGAGGATCGCCGGGCACGCCCGCCACCGCCAGCACCCGCCCGCCGCGAAACGGGCCGATCGAGCGCCATTTGAGATCCTGGAACAGCGCCGGATCGATCGCCGCGTCGGCGATTGCGATGAACAGGGCGAAGGCGGCGAGTGACGCGGAGGCGAGACGAAGAAAAGAGTTCAAGGGCCAGATCCCGGGGGACACTCAGGATGACATGCGGTTGCCGGGCGGAATGTCAATTTCCTGGGGATCCGGCGAGGTGTTCCTCGATCCGCTGTGACCTTGAGAGCAAATTCGGTCACGGCCGATCCACGGAATATGTAAATGGGTTCTCGAACGCTGCCTGCATGCTCAATGCGCGGCGTGTCCCAGAGTTGGCGCGACACCGTCGAGAATCTGCTGGACGGCAAAGGCCGCCAGAACCAGGCCCATGATCTGGGTCATGACCGTGATGCCGACGGCTCCAAGGAACCGCTGAACCCGGTCGGCGAGCAGCAACGCGGCGAGCACGCATCCGAGCACGGCGATGGTGAGAGCGGCCGTGACGGCCTGCTCGGCCAATGAGAAAATCCGGTCATCGGTCAGCAGCAGGACGGCGAGCAACGCGCCCGGACCCGCGATGGAAGGCATGGCGACCGGGAAGGCCGCGATTTCCGCCGGCGTGCGGGTCGGCTCCGTTGCGCCGCCCTGATGGCGTCCGCGCAGAATCATGTCCAGCGCGAACACGAACAAAACAACACCACCGGCGATCTTGAATGCCGGCACGCCGATATGCATCTCGTCCAGAATGTATTGCGCGAACCAGAGAAAAAACATCAGGACGAAAAAGGCGATCAGCACCCCGCTGCAGGCCACTTTGCGGCGATCCCGTGACGAGAGTCCTGCGGTGGCGATAAGAAAGACGGGGATCGCACCGATCGGGTCCAGCACGACGAACAGGGTGACGAAATTCGAGACGAGAACCGCATTCATCTGCATTTCCCGGTCTCCCCGATGCGCTCGCGCGCGACCTGCGGCTTGTGCGCCCGCGCCGGCTGTCCTGGGACGACCGCAGCATCAAGGCCGCCGGGAAGTACTTACTCCGGAAGGCGCTCGAATGTCGAATGCGCGGGTTCCGCGCTGCTCCTCACCTGAACGTTCCGGGCCGGCCAGGGGAACGGCGCGTGGTGCGCGGCCGGGCGATCCGAACCGCTCAGATATTCATTGCCCAGCACCCATTTCGACGGGCGGCGCGCGGAGGGAGAGCGCCTCGGATGATCGTGGATGTGGGCCGCAAACATGCGGTCGATCCATTGCGGGTTCTTGAAGATGCGGCGCGAGCGCAGGAGCGTGAAGGGAGCAATCCGGCGATGCGCATTCTCCGCGTTGAATTCCGCGACCGCCAGGAGCTCGCCGGTCCAGGGATTGGAGCCGTCGACGCCGATGTCGTCGAGATAGACGGGAACCAGAGGCAGGTAGTTGCGCGGGTCGCCCGTCAGGATCGGCAGCGCGGCCTTTGCCGCCGAGTAATAGTCCATGTCGACGGAGACGAAGCCGAGCGGCGCGTCGGGGGTGAGCCGTTGCGTGAAATCGGAAATCGTCTGGCTCGCTTCGCCGATGACAAGTTCGGCAAAGGGCGGGAGTGCCGCGCGCAGCCTGGCGAAATCCATCGGGAAATCGCCTTCCTGAAAATGCTCGGGCAGGTCGCGATAATCGATCGCGGGCGGCATGCCTCTGCCGGTGTCGAAGCCCACCACGCGAATGTCGATGCCGGTGAGCGCGCACGTGCGCTCCGCGATGCGGCACATGTTGATCAGACCGGCCCCTCCGGCGACGCCAAGCTCGACGATGGTGATGGCGTGGTGGCCATACTTCCGGGCGGCGTCGGCGGCATAGAGGATCGGAAAAGCATATTGCTGGCGAACGACCAGGTCCCACGCCACCCTGGTGCGATAGCTGCCGAACAGCGCCACGAACAGCGACAGGAAATTCAGATGGAACGGCTCGGTCAGCCGCTCCACGAATATCTTTTGCAGCTTGCCCTTTTGCAGCAATCGCTTGAGAACATACAGGTCGGCCGGACGCCCCTGTGGCGTCGCCGCGTGCCACTGTGACGCGATTTCCCGGCTCATGGCTCGATAGAAGCAGTGTTCGTGCCACGCGCGGCCCGCGAAACCGGGTTCGGCTTCGACGGCGGTCACGGCGCAAGGAAATCCCGTTACGCAAGAGAAACGAACACGACCGGCTCCGGCTCGACCGGTGGTTCGCCTCGTAAGTTATTGTCAAAGAAATTGTAGTGTATCGTCCGACACGTATGGGGTCTATTTCCCGCCGATGCCGCCGAAAGCTGTCGTGTCGTGGAGTTCCGGAAAGGACAGCGCGTTTGCGCTCCATGAAGTCCGAAGACTTGGCGTTGCCGAGATCGTCGGCGTTCTGACGACGGTCAACGAGGTCCACGACCGCGTCGCCATGCACGGGGTGCGAAACGCGCTGCTCGATCGCCAAATCTCGGAGCTTGGCCTGGAGGCGATCAAGGTCCGGATCCCCAGCCCCTGTCCCAACGAAATCTATGAGGCGCGCGTGGCCGAGGCTTGCGGGCGGCTGGTAGCCCGGGACATTCGGCACATGGTGTTCAGCGATCTCTTTCTCGAGGACATCCGCGCCTGGCGCATGGCAACCCTGGCGGTCGTCGGCATCGAGCCGATCTTCCCCTTGTGGAAGCGCGAGACCCGGGCGCTTGCGCGGGAGATGATCGCAAGCGGTCTCCGCGCCAATATCACTTGCCTCGATCCGGGAAAGCTCGATCGCAGTTTTGCAGGGCGGCCGTTCGACGCGACGCTATTGCGGGATCTGCCGGACGGTGTCGATCCTTGCGGCGAGAACGGCGAGTTTCATACCGTCGTCACCGCGGGACCGATGTTTGCACACCCCATTCCCGTCGGGATCGGCGAGACGGTCGAACGCGATGGCTTTGTCTTCACCGACGTGATCCCGCTTTAGGCGGCACGGAAGGGTTCCGTTTGCCACGCGGCGCGCGGCCCTCACGGGATTCGCAGAAAGCCGTGAATGTGTCCGGTGTTGTCCTTGAAATAACCTGTGATCTTGCCTCCGGTGATTCCCGCGGCGGTGGTGAGGTTGGAGGTTGGCGGATCGAAAGAGGTGATCGATGTGTTGGGCCTGCGCAGGAACCCATGCAAAATGAAGCTGTTGTCGATATAAAAGCCGGTGATCTCTCCTGCACTGCTGATGGCGAGGGGGGTGGTTTCCCTCGATCCCGGAGGATCGAATGTCGTGATCGTTCCGGCGGCCGTCCGCACGAAGCCGTGGTACACTCCGCTGTTGTCCTGATAGTCGCCCGTGATCGTGCCGGCATTGTTGATGGCGATGCCATAGGTACCTGTCGAACCCGGGGGATCGAACGTGGTGGTCGTTGTGTTCGCCAGGCGCACGAAACCGTGCGCGACACTGTTGACGTCGTTATAAGTGCCGGTGATCGTGCCGGCGTTGTCGATGCTCGAGGCCATCGTACCGGTCGATCCCACCGGATCGAACGATGTGATCGTTGTATTGGCCGCGCGCACGAAGCCGTGAGGCTGGTGGTTCACGTCGGTGTAGTATCCCGCGATCGCGCCCGGGCCATTGATCGAATAGGAGCGCGTGCCGGTCGATCCCACCGGATCGAACGATGTGATCGTTGTATTGGCCGCGCGCACGAAGCCGTGGCCCACACTGTTCATATCGTACCAGGTTCCCGTAATCGCGCCGCCCGTGTTGATGGAATAGGCGTTTGTGGCGGTCGATCCCACCGGATCGAAGGAAGTGATGGTGTTGCTCGCGTCGCGCTGGAAGCCATGCTCGACAGAGTTCGTGTCCGTGTAAAATCCCGTGATGGTCAGCGCAGAATTGATGCTGAGGGCCTCGGTGTCGATCGAACCGGTCGGATCGAATACCTGATAGGTGACCTGGGAGTGGGCGGCCGGAATGCCGAATGCCAGGCTGCACAACGTCAGGCAAAGCGCGGACGCGGGATTTCGCAAGCGAAGACCGGGCCTCCGCGTGCGTGTAACGTGTTGCGTCGTCATGTCGGTTCCCCCCAAATATTGCATTTTTCCGCAGGCTGCGGGCGCGCAAGAGGGTGACCATACGCTCGTGCCAAAGATCGTCAAACCATCCCGCTTTTCCGCCGCCGGCAGTGCTATTGCAGGCGTTGCGGACGACGCGGGAGTTTCGAGCCCGATGCATTCGGAACTACGTGTTCCGCCAAATTGCTGAAGTAGCAATCGGCGCCGCCGCGAATGGCCCAGGTGGATCCGCGCGTACAATTCAGGAGGGTTACCGACGGCTGCCCTGTGGGGATTCGGCCTTGTTGGCCCCCGATTGCGCGACTTGGGGTAGCCGAGCCCGGATTCCGCAAAAAAAGGGGTGACGTTTGCGGGCAACTCATTTATCGTAGCCGAAGAACAGGGTGCTGGCTGTGCGCGGCTTTTCGCGGATGCAGAGCGTGGACTGGTCGGGCGCCTTGTGGCGCCGGGTGCTGCTCGTACTCACGCTACTGGCCTTCGGACAGGCCAGTTACCTCACCCAGACCCATATACACATTCCCACAGCTCCGGCTGGCACCGCCGCTTTGGCGCAGACCGGGCACGGCAAGGTACCTCTTCCCGACGATCCGGCGCATTGTCCGCTTTGCCAGGAATATTTGCTTTCCGGCGCCTATTTCATTCCTCCGCCTGTCATACTTCCGGCGCCAACGTCGCTGGCGATCGCTTTTCCGACCCTCGTTGGCGTATTGCGTTTCGTCGCGACGCTTTCCCACAGCTGGCACGGCCGCGCGCCTCCCCTGATCTGAACCTCCCGAGAAATTAGATGCCTGCGAGGCCCCAGTGGCCTCACGCGCAAGCAATTTCCGCAACCGAATCCGATTTTTCGGCGCTCCAGTGCTGAAACCGGACCGTGTCGAGGTATCGATATGCATCGTTCAAAATTTCTCGCTGCGACAGCGTTCGCGGCATTCCTGGCGCCCACGCGCGCACCAGCCCAGACAGCATCCGCGCCCGCGCCGCAATCGTCCGACGCTTCCGTCGAGACCGTGGTCGTAACGGCCAAACGCCTTGGCGAAGCCCGCACTTCGATCGAGACGCAGATCGGAGCCTCCACCTACACAATCACCGCGTCGGAAATCGAAGGCGAACCGGGCGGCGACAACACGCTGCTCAACCAGGTGATCCTGCAGATGCCGGACGTAGCGCAGGACTCGTATGGCCAGTTTCACATCCGCGGCGAGCACAATGCACTGCAATACAGGCTGAACGGGATCATTCTTCCCGAAGGCATCAGCGTCTTCGGGCAAACGCTCGATCCGAGACTTGCTTCATCGGTCGAACTGATCACCGGCGCATTGCCCGCGGAATACGGGCTCGTTACCGGCGGCATCGTCGACATAAAGACAAAGAGCGGTCTTTTCGAACCGGGCGGCGAGGTCTCGATGTATGGCGGCAGCCACAGCGAACTCGACCCGAGCTTCGACTACGGCGGCTCCGTTGGGTCGTTGAACTATTTCGTCTCGGGCGATTATCTCACCAACCAGCTCGGCATCGAATCTCCCGACGGCAGCGTGAATCCGCACCACGACCGCACCCAGCAGTATCACGGCTTTGCCTACCTCGAGGACATCCTCGACGATTACAGCAGCGTCACTGCGATACTCGGTACAAGCCACGACAATTTTCAGATACCCAATATCGCGGGCGAGGAGCCTTCGCTCGGTCTCACCGTGAACGGCCAGACCGACTTTCCAAGCGTCAATCTGAACGAGCGCCAGCACGAAATCACCCACTACGCCATTCTCAGCTATCTTCGCAGCCAGGGCCAATTCGATTTCCAGACCTCCGGTTTCTATCGCTATTCCAGCCTGGAGTTCGGGCCGGACGAGATCGGCGATCTGCTCTACAACGGCGTCGCGCAGCAGGCGTACAAGCGCGACGTGGCATGGGGCTTCCAGGGCGAGGCCGCATGGCATGTTGCCGACGATCACACGATCCGCGCCGGCGTGATCATCGAGACGGACCGCCTCGCCAGCGACACGTCGTCATCGGTTCTTCCCGAGGATTGCACCGGAATGGGGACTTTCGCGGCGCCTTACTCCTGCACGCCGCTGCCTTCGAGCAATCCGGCCTATGACGTGCCGCTCTCCATCATCGACAACCGGCAGAACACCGACAGTACCTACAGCTTGTATCTGCAGGACGAGTGGAAAATTCTCTCGAATGTCACGCTGAATTATGGGCTGCGCTACGATCAGTACCAGGGCTTCTCGCATGGCAGCCAGATCAGTCCGCGTGCCAATGCGGTATGGCTTCCACTTCCGGACACGACTTTGCACATCGGTTACGCGCGCTACTACTCGCCGCCGCCCTTCGAGCTGGTCGGCGGTGAGGACATCGCGAAGTTCGTCGGCACGTCGGCCACGCCCGCGCTGGCCGTCGATACGACGCCGGTGGCGGAGCGCGCGAATTACTTCGATGCCGGCGTTGAGCAAAAATTCTGGGATACCCTGACCGTGGGTCTCGACAGCTTCTTCAAGCGCTCTGTCGATCTCATCGATGAAGGCCAGTTCGGTGCGCCGATCATCCTTACGCCCTTCAACTATCAACACGGAAAGCAATACGGCGGCGAGCTTACCGTCAACTACACCATGGGACCGTTTTCAGCTTACGGAAACCTCGCGCCTATTCATGCCGTCGGCGAGAACATCATCACCAGCCAATTCAGCTTCAATCCTGGCGATCTCGCCTACATCGCCGATCACTACATCCATCTCGATCACGAGCAGGCCCTGACCGCGTCGGGCGGCGTTTCCTACAACTGGTTTGACACGCTGTTCAGCCTCGACATGCTCTACGGCTCGGGCCTGAGGGCCAATCTCGTTCTGCCGGACGGAGATTCGATCCCCAACGGCGCGCATCTTCCGCCTTACGTCCAGTTCAATCTCGGCGTCAGCCACAGCTTCGAAGTGGCGGATGTAAAGGGCTTCACGGCACGCTTCGACGTGATCAACCTCTTCGATGAGAAGTACGAAATCCGCAACGGCACGGGCGTGGGTGTCGGTGCGCCGCAGTGGGGTCCGCGGCGCGGATTCTTTTTTGGCTTATCCAAGGCGATCTGAGCGCTCCAATGGCGAAGCGCAGATCGAAGCAGCCGCATACCGTGGGGCGGACCCCAGGACTGCGCAAGAGTCGCGTGCGCATAGGCGCACGCGTACCCCTGGCATTCGCGCTCATCGCGCTGGTCGCCGCGGGCATCGTGCAATGCGTGGAACACACCTTGCGCGAGCGCGCGGCTTCCCGCGCGGAACGTGAATTGGGACGCTAAGGGCCGGCTCGGATACAGATTTCCGCGTGACCGACCGCCGGAAACGTGGCCGAATACGGACGTCACGTTGCTACGCGCCAGTAGTCCCGGCAGCCACCAAGCACGGAATTTGGTTATTTGCATGGTCGGCCAATTAATCGGCCCGCGAGACCGTTGTAAATTACCCAGTGTTTTTATCGGTGACCCCGGGTGGAATCGAATCATCACCAAATTATAGGAGCATCAAGACATTTGATCGGCGCCCTCCTCTTCACCGTTGTGGGGCTCACTAAGCAGGTAGTTGCCCTGAAAGGCTCAATTGCTGGCGTTCTTGGCGGGACACAATGGACGAGATAGTCCGAATTCAAGTGTACGTACTGCTGCACGAATACGACACGCTCCGTGAGGAAGTGATGCGGCGGTACGATGCACAATTTCGGACGATTGGTATTTTTGCCGCAATGCTGATCGGGCTTGTGGCCGCAGTAGTGTCCGGGTCGAATCCTTACCTACTTGCTTTTCTGCTAGTTATATCGGCTTTCACATTTCTCGGTCTTTTTCGTGGATTCTTGGAGATATAGCCAAAGCAACAAATCAGATTCGCCGACTCGAAACGAAAATTAACAAGCTAATTGGTCAAAAGCTTCTAACTTGGGAGACTGATTCACGTTGGTTTCGTGTTGAGATAGCTTGAGATGGAGGCACTCTCGTCGGGACCGAAGACCCTCGCTTCCTGATCCTCTTCATCGGATTCCTTCATCAACCCCTCCATTGCGCCGACAACCACGACAGGGGCGGCAACGTGGTGAAGGTGCTGATCGGACGCCGGCACGAGAACCTGCATGCCGGGTGGGACGTGAACGTGGTGCAGGCGCTGGGGCGCGATCCCGAGGCCGTGGCGGCGCGATTGGAGCGGCAGATCACGCCCGCTGAGACGGCAAGCTGGCGGAAGGGGACAGTTGAGGAATGGGCGAATGAGACGTTCGGAGTAGCCGGGCGGGAGGTTTATACGTCGTCTTTGCACACGCTTTACGCCACGTTAGCACGAAAAGGTTATGGATACGATTGTCGGTCAGGGGAGCGTGGCGTGGCGGATAATCGGATAGGGTCAGGACAAATCCAGAAGCCGTTCGGCCGCGCGCCGTTGTCAGGGAGCAGTCCGCGTGAACCGGATGATCCGGGGTCGAGAGGCGTGTCGTCGAGCGGCAACACGCTCTTCGCCTCCGCGTTCGTCGTTATTCTCATCGCCCTCATCGCCGGGACGGGGGCCTTCATGGCGTCGGACCGCGCCGCCGGTTTCAGGCACGCTGTCTGGGACGACATCATGGGGCCGCCCCCGGAACCCGCCTATCAATCCCGAGTCGCGTCAGTCTGCGACAAGGGCTGGCAAGACGACCGCGAGAACCGGGATCAGGTCGATTGCTATATGACGACCGACGTCGAGCGGCTGTGCGATCCGCGCGAACGGCGCGCGCTCGCGGACAAATTGCTCGCCTACCAAGTCGCGTCCGACCTCGCCATCGGGCGCGTGGCCGTTTCTGTCCTCCTATCATTCGGCAAACCCGGCGTCTTGGGAATGGGAATGGCGGAGGCGAAGAGCCGCGACCCCGGCCTCAGCGAGGAACAGCGCGCCGCGCAATTGGCAAAGGTCACGGGCATGGCCCACGACTACTTGGCGCCGACAGAGAAACCGCTTGAGGAGGGGTTCGCGAACAAACACGGGATCGTCACCATCCTCAACGACGTCAAGGGCCTCGCGGAACAGGGCTACCTAGCCGCCTCGGATTTTCCGCCGACCATGCCGAAGATCGTCAAGGAGGGCCTCGCCGCCGCGCATTCTATCGCCGCTTCATCCTGCAAGACACGGTAATCTGGATTGCGGTTGACATGCCCGCGAAGTCTCCGATCCTGCGCCTAGTCTGAGGCGTTCAAGTTACAAACGTCTGACATTTGTACTCCCAAGCCGGGGGCTTGCCGAGATATTCCAGTACCCGAAACACCGCTTGCTTTCGACACCAATAATCGAGCCATTCCATAGACCATTCGAACCATTGGAACGGCATAAACCATCCTCGCTCGAATCCCCTTCATCCTTTGGCGTTTCCGGCCGAGCCTTATCCCCGTGTTGGCTTCATCGTGACCAACTTGTCGCGACCGGCCGAGCGCGTCGTGGGCTTCTACAATCAGCGCGGCACCTGCGAGCAATGGATAAAAGAAGGCAAGAACGCGATGAAGTGGACGCGGCTGTCGTGCTGCTCCTTCGCCGCTAACGCCGTTCGGCTTTGGAATATAGTCCATACAAGCTCGTGTCGTTAAAGACGCGACTGGAACGAACTATCAAGAATATTGTTGTGAGAACTTCCAACGAGCGGTAGAGCCGCGCGGTAAGCCAAGGATAAGGTCGCCAGCGGCGACCGTGGGGAGCTTAGGAAGGCGATTGCGCTGGCAAAAGCCAAACGCTGCACTCTGGTCGTGTCAACGCTTTCGCGCGTCGGTCGGGTCGCGGCAGACGTGCTCACCTTGCTTGATGACAAGAAACTCAAAGTCGTGTTCGCCGACTCTCCGACTGCCTCTCGCCTCGAAAATAGCGTGCGAGCAGTATTTGCCGAAGAGGAAGGTCGCGCGATTTCCGAGCGCACCAGGGCCGCTTTAGCGGCTGCTAGAGCGCGCGGAACGAAGTTGGGCAACTATGACGGCGGGCGCGCTTTGTGTGCGTACATCGCCAAGCACGGAAACGTGAAGGGCTGTGAAGGCGCGAGGAAGCACGCCGATGAATTTGCCGACAGCATCCGCGACGTTATCGCGCCCATGATCGAGGACGGCATGACCGAAGCGGCGATTGTGGAATCGCTAAACGCCGAAGGGATCGAAGCGCGGCGCGGCGGACGCTGGCACGTCACCAGCTTACGCAATCTGTGCAAGCGGCTCGCAATCCGATCAGACCGTGACACCGTAACTGTGGGGCGCGCCGAGCGCTCGCCCTTTTTCGCGCGCGACCCCGGACCCATCGGCCCGGGGCCGATGTATCATTTTTGTCGCGCCCGTCCGGTGCGTACGGATTGCGCCGAATGTTTCGTTAGTCGCTCGCCGAATTATTGAGAGATCGGTACTCCGCTCGAAAAATACCGAGGGTCGGGGCCCCGGGTCCGCCCCGTATGATGGGGGAGGGCCGGAAAACGGAGTCTCGGGCTTTTTTTGGGTGCGATTTTGCAGACTCGGAGTATAAGGCTGAAATGCCGGATAGCCCCAATTCTCCTCCGTCGCCAAAAGGCTTTATCAAAGCCTTTGGTCACCATTGGGCCGATTACGCGAGCGGCGCTCCCAGCGTTCCGCTGACCTTTGCGGCTCTGTTCATCTCAAATAAATGGGCAGCAATAGGAACGGGATTGTTAGGGATAGCCTGTGGGGTATTTGCCGCCTATCGGGTTTGGTCTAGCGAACGGCAGCGTTTGCTGGTGGCCTATGAGCGCATCGGCGGACTTGAATATCTATTGACGCCAACGTTCCGAGTTTATTTCGACCAAGAGCGCGGCGGAATGGTCGACGCGATTGCCAAGTCAGTTTCGCATGCCACGATGTCTACCTACGGCACCCAAATTCAACACGAACGCGTAACTCGATCAAAATATTTCCGCATCTGGATTGAGGCAACTACGGACGCCCCCGTTGGGCAATGCGAAGGGTACATTGTGGCGTTGGAAAGAAGGAACAGCGACGAAGAGGCATTTATACACGCTTCCGTCCCGCAGCCGCTTCCCCTAAAGGCAGCTCCCTTTGACGTAGTGCCGGGCGTACGAAAGGCAATCGATTTTGTCATGTCAGATGAAACAGGCCGCTTTGACCACTCCCCCGAAGTATATTGGCCCTATACTCTCGATAATTACTTGTCCGCCCCAGGAACCTATCGATTCACGTTTAGGGTCCATGGCGGAGGTGTCACCGCGCCGCCCCTTCGAGTCGAGGTTCATTGGCAGGGTCAATGGGATGCGATCTTCGCTGAACAGGTCGCGTGAATGAACTACGTCCAATAAGCGGAAGGGGACGTGATGGAAGAGTTGAAAGAATGGATTGCACTCGCGATCTATGGACTTGGCGGCGCGGTCTGGAAATTCTTTCAACTGCGGAACTTGGAACGCGACCGAAAGGAACGTTTGCGCCTAATGCTAGGCGGCCATTGGCACTGGAGAAGTGTATCCGCTCTTGCGACTAATACCGCTGCCGATAAACAGGAAACCAAGAGGTTGTTAATGCAAATCGGCGCGCGCCAGATGCAAGACCCGCCACACTACTGGGGGCTTATTAGTCGAGTTGGGGCGCCCTAGAATACGAGGGCTTCAAAACGACGCCGCATAAGAACAAAGTTTCGCAAGGACATGGCGGGGGGGAGGGGAAGGGAAAAATTGATGGGCGAAGATACACCGGAATCAGCTATCGGCGAAGACTCGGCAGCGCTTGGATTTAGAGACCCTGCGGACCACGTTACGCATCCATGCTTGGTGTACATGGCTCGCGTTATGGAACTTCGGTCCTTTATCGGGTTCTATTTTAACTTTGTCAAAACATCGGGGCGGATAAACGAACTGATTGCCACCCTCGAACCTAAATACGCGAAATCTGTGAAAGAAGAGTTTGAGCCGGTTGTCTATAAGTTCTCGCGACACAGGCAACTCGTGAACGAAATCATGCTTTCGCGAGCCGTCGAGTCATTCGACCTCTACGTTGTCTCGATTGTGCGCGACCTTTTCCTCGCCAAGCCGGAGATGATGAAATCGGAAGGCACAATTGATGTAAGTACGGTGATTGAGTCGGGTACCTATGAGGAAATTGTCTATCGCATTGCGGAGAGAAAGTTGCACGAATTAACTTATAAATCTCTGGGCGACTTGCGAAAGTTTGTTCTCGGCCGCTCTGGAGTCGATCTTTTCAAGTCTGAAGAAATATTCGATATTGCTCTAACTTCTTCCGAAGTGCGGAATCTAATCGCACACAATGATTGTGTCGTGAACAAGGTTTTTAGAACGAAGACGAAAGACTCTCGCTCACTCCCCGATGTGAGCGATACCGGAAAGGTGAACATTTCGGACGAATGGTTGCGCCACGCGTGTTACGCGCTTGACGGCATAGTTTTCGATTTCGACCAAGCGGTGATTGAGAAGTTTCAGTTACAAACGCTTTTTCGATACGGCGCTTTCATGTATCGCGGCTGACCTTTTTGCCTGCGTTTGATGCCTATTATGCGAGAGCGGTGGCATCCCATTGGCGCTTTAAGGAGGGTTATGGGATCATTCTGGTACGACGCCAAACCATCCTAGTTCGGAGGCTGGGGAGCTTGTCCGCCTCCCAAATTGCTCTCCGATAAGGGTATAACTTTGCGTATATACGGAGTAGTGTTCATCCAGATCGGGTGTTCCTTCGATTCGCATGATTCCGAGGTATATCGGATCGCATTGTATTGATCTAGCGGGCGATCCCAATTGAACACAACGCATCGGTTGCCAGCCGCGTCTTTCGTTTTACTTGCCGGTGTCATTGCGTAATTTCCGAATTCACTGCCGACACCATTTCCAACTGTCGATGGAAGGATGGGCGTGTTGGAGAGACGTGGCGTGAGGGTGACGCACAGGAACCCAACGCCACCCCAATCATGCAGCATCCAATTATCAGCCTCACCGCGTGTCTCTGGCAAATCAGCGCATGACCCTCGAAGGCGAATGCGACAAATCCGGGACCGGTTTTGGCAGCAATTGCGGCAGAGCGAACAGAAGACGGACGACGGGATCCGAGTCGCCCGCGTCAATGATCACCTGCCCAGCACGGTCAAAATGTGTGCCCAAGTGTGTGCCCGAGCGAACGCATTAGACGGGCGTTCCCTGCCTAAGCGCGCAAATACCTGATTTTATTGGATAAATTGGTGAGCCCGGATGGGATCGAACCATCGGCCCTCTGATTAAAAGTCAGATGCTCTACCCCTGAGCTACGGGCTCTTGCGCGAAGGCGGCGGACCATAGGGGCCGGGCCGGGGTGTGGTCAACCGGCCTTCTGTTCCCCGGTCCCGATCCCTCGCTCACCGTGATTTGGCCACCCGGGACGCGAGCGTCGGCGCGCGAACAACTCGTTGCCGGCTCGATTTTTCGCAACGCAGAATCGTATGCCGCGCCGGCTCACGGTACTGGGCTAGTTCGGCGGCCGGCCATGGTGAGAATGCGGTGTAGGTAGAGCCGCGATTCATGGTGGTGATGGGGTTGAGTCGCAAGCCGCGAAGCCCGCTGCGAATTCCGGCAGCGAGCCCGCGGCGATGGCGGCGCGCAGACCGGCCATCAGCGTCTGGTAATGGACGAGGTTGTGCCAGGTGATCAGCATGCTGGCGATGATCTCGCCGGCCTTGACCACGTGGTGCAGATAGGCGCGCGAGAATTGCGTGCAGGCGGGGCAGGGGCACTGCGCGTCCAGCGGTGTTTCGTCGTCGGCAAAGCGCGCGTTGCGCAGATTGAGCGCGCCCTCGCGCGTGAAGGCCTGGCCGTTGCGGCCCGAGCGGGTGGGCAGCACGCAATCGAACATGTCGATGCCGCGCGAGACCGCGCCCACGATGTCGGCGGGCTTGCCCACGCCCATCAGATAACGGGGACGCGCTGCCGGCAGATGAGGCACGCTGGCGTCGAGCACGTCGAACATCGCGTTCTGGCCTTCGCCCACCGCGAGCCCGCCCATCGCATAGCCGTCGAAATCGAGCGCAATCAGTTCTTCCGCCGCGCGCCGACGCAAATGCGGGAACACGCCGCCCTGCACGATCCCGAAACAGGCGCGGCCGGGCTGTTCTCCGAACGCTGCCTTGCTGCGCCGCGCCCAGCGCAGCGAGAGCGCCAGCGAGGATTCGATGTCGGCTTCGCTCGCAGGAAAAGCGGGACATTCGTCCAGTACCATCTGGATGTCGGAGCCCAGCAGACGCTGAATCTGCATCGCGCGTTCGGGCGAGAGAAATTCTTCCGCGCCGTCGATATGGGAGCGGAACGCCACGCCCTCTTCGCCGATCTTGCGCAGCCGCGCGAGCGACATCACCTGGTAGCCGCCGGAATCGGTCAGGATCGGCCGCTCCCAGCCCATGAAGCGGTGCAGGCCGCCCTGCCGCGCGATGCGTTCCGCGCCCGGCCGCAGCATCAGGTGATAGGTGTTGGCGAGCACGATGTCGGCGCCCGTCATCCGCACCGATTCCGGCAGCATGGCCTTGACGCTGCCCGCGGTGCCCACCGGCATGAAGGCGGGCGTGGCGATGTCGCCGCGCGGTGTGTGGAGAACGCCCAGCCGTGCCGTGCCGCAGGTGGCGAGCAGTTCGAACGCGATTGCGCTCATGGCCCGCGCCGGAACAACAGGCAGGCATCGCCGTAGGAATAAAACCGGTACTCGCCCGCGATGGCGGCTTCATAGGCCTGTCTGATCGTCTCGATCCCCGCGAAGGCGCAGACGAGCATGTACAGCGTGGAACGCGGCAGATGGAAATTTGTGAGCAGCACGTCCGCGGTCCTGAAACGATAGCCCGGCGTGATGAAGAGATCCGTTTCGCCTTCGAACCCCTGCACGCAGCCGCCGGCATCCGCGGCGCATTCCAGCGTCCGCAGCGAGGTGGTGCCGACCGCGACGACGCGCCCGCCTGCCGCGCGCGCGGTAGTTATTTTCGCGGCGGCTTCCCGTGTCAGGCGAAGCCATTCCTTGTGCATGCGATGTGAAGCGGTGTCCGCAGCAGCGACGGGCAGGAAGGTGCCCGCGCCCACATGCAGCGTGACGCGCTCGCAGGCGATGCCTGTCGCATCGAGCCTGCCCAGCAAGTCCGGCGTGAAGTGCAACCCCGCAGTGGGCGCAGCGACGGAACCTTCGTGAGACGCAAACATCGTCTGATAGTCCTTGTCGTCACGCGCATCCGCCGCACGCCTGTGCGCGATGTAAGGCGGCAGCGGCATCTCGCCGGCCCGCGCGATCGCGCCGTCGAGTGCGGCGCCCGCGAGATCGAAGGCAAGCTCGACCTCGCCGCCTTCGCGCCGCGCAGCGACCGTGGCGGCGAAGCCGTCGCCGAAGCAGAGCCTGTCGCCGGAAGCGAGCTTCCGCGCCGGACGCGCAAAGGCAAGAAACCTGTCCGGCGCCAGCCGCCTGTGCAGCAGGATCTCGATCGCGGGTCCTTCGCCGGTTCCGCGTGCCTCCCTTCGGGCGCGCAGCCGGGCCGGCACGACCTTGCTGTCGTTGACGACGAGCATGTCGCCGGCGCGGAGAAACGCCGGCAGATCGCGAACCCGCGCATGTATCAACGGCCCGTCTTCGCGCACCACCAGCATCCTTGCGCTGTCGCGCGGCTGCGCGGGGCGAAGCGCAATGCGCTCCTCCGGCAGGTCGAAGTCGAACAGCGAAACATCCATGGAAAGTTTAAGTGCCCATCCGGAAAGAACCTGAGTCTGTAGAATCTGTTAGCTGATGGATGGTTGCAGTACGGCTATTCGACATTTCATGCCGGTCTATCAGGCAGCGTCTCGGCCATGTCAGAGTTGGGCCATTCGTCGCGCGAGCTCGGTCTTGTCAGCCACACTCAAGTTGCCCCCTGACGCGGCCTGGTACTGCAGGCGTGCGTCGTCCTTGTGTCCCGCGTAGAACAGCGCCTCGCCCCATTTCAGATGCAGCCTGCCCCAGTTGGGGGCGTATCTGTCCGCTTCTTCGAATTTCGCCAGCGCGAGATCGGAGCGGTTCTTCAGCATCAGCGCTTCGCCCCACATCTCCAGCGGATCGGCGAAGTGTGGGCCTTTCAGGTTCGCTTCGTGGAATTTCTCTATGGCTGCGTCGTAGTCGCCTTTCGCCTTCAGCATCGCGCCCCAATCCGCGTACGCAAACGGAATCGACGGTGCCTGTCTCGCAGCCTCGGCAAACCAGAAGTTCGCCGCGCCCCATTCCTTCTCCTCCGCGCGAATATTGCCGCGCATTTCCACGCACAGGTAGCAGTCGCGGGGCGTTTTCTCGATCAGCGCCTCGGCGTGAGAAAAGTCGGCCAGCTTCGCATCTGCATAGGCAAGCCACGGCCTGCCGGTAAGCGGAAAAGATGGTTTGACGGAAGGGCCGGACGATCCCGCAAAAACTCCCGTTGCAACTAGATCGTCGTGTGCCGCCTTCCAGTCGCCCAGTGCTACCGCGCGCATCAGCTTTGGCATCGGCTGCTGATACCATGTGGTGTTTCCCGAATCCGTGATTCGGATCGCCTCCAATTCATCGTTCGGCGCTCCCCGATCCGCTGCAAACGAGCCAGCAATGTCGTGCATGCGCGCCAGATCGGCGCTCATCATGATGGGCGCGCAAAGATGTGCGTTGTCGTAGTCCGGCAACGGTTGCACCTTTGGCGCGGCTTCCGTCGCTGCCTTGAAATCGCCAGTCGCTTCCGCAACGAACATGGTCTCGATCAGCGTCTGGATCGCCACCGCGTCTGGGGCAAGCTGGTTCGATTTCGGGCTTTCAAGGAGCGCCAGCGCGCGCTTTTCAAACCGAAGAGCTGCTTCGTCATGCCCGAAGTCGGACTCGCCCTGAGCTACGTTATCGGCGACATGCGGCAGATCGGGATTCAAACTCTCCGCAGCGCGCTGTTTTTCCAGTGCGCCGCGAAAATCGCCCGTCGCGTGCAGTTCGGTTCCCCACCGCGAATAGGCCCACGCCTTGTCCTGCGGCGAACCGTTCAGCGCTAACGCGCGCGTGGCGGCGAGCGCGTCCGACAACCGCCCCTGCTGGTCGAGAAAGACAGTGTAACGATAGGGCTGTGTCTGGCCGTAGACATATTCCGCCGCTTTCGTGACGAGCGTGTCGAGTTCGGATTCCGGAGCGTGGAATGTCTTTGCCGGTTCGTCGCCGGCGCGGGCGCTGATCGCAATTCCCTTTGGGTCGTGCCAGACCTCACCGGTGATGCGCGTTTCGTGCCCCAGCCATTCCGCGAGAGACCTGTACGCCTCGCCGATGGACACGCCGGTATCCGGAATCTGTACCTTGATGTCGTTGCCCCAGTCGCTGCGGAACGTGTTCGCGGCTCTGATCGTATCGGCATGGGACTGCATCCAGGCGATGCGGTCTTGCACTTGCGTCGCGATCACCTGGCCGGACAGCCCCTTCGAGGTCATATCGGCCGGCACATTGAAGGCTTCGATAACGAGCCCATCGTCGTGAGCGGCGTTCCAGACCGCCGTGCCAACGACTACAGCGATGGTAAGCATGACGAACGCGAGCGCAACCTCGAAAGAAACTTTCATCACGGCGCTGACATTGCCGAACCTGAGCGACCAGTGGCGAAGCCGGTTCTCGCGTTCCAGGTCCGCGATCTGCAGGTCGGCGATCCGGCTCTGCTTATGGAGATATTCTGCCGCGCGCGGATCGAGCGCGCCGCCGCTCAGGGCAAGCGCCGCCGCGAGCTGGTTCGAGTTCTCCCCGCGTTCAGATTGCGTGTTTTCCTCAGTCATGCCCCTTCCCCGCCCAGCGCGACAACGCCGATTCGTCTTCGCGCAAAAGATCGAGCGCCGACGCGAGCGCGAATTGCTTCTTCGCTTCGTCTTTGTGTCCCGCGTAAGAAAGCGCGTTGCCCCATTCGAGGTGGAAATATTCCCAATTCCGCGCGTATTGGTCAGCCGCCTCGGTCATTGCGTTGCCTCGTCTTGCCGGTCCTGATGATTCCTAGCCGATCGCAGGTGTGCTTGCACATACCCGCGCGCTTCGTGGCCGCGAACCATCTGTGATTCGGTGCAGCGTGATTGATTCGCAAGGACCATCCCATGTGCTGTACGTCGCGGTGCGCGAGAAGGGCGAGAGGCAAGTCCGACAGCGGCAATCATCGACTCGCTTGGCCCGCGACTTCGAGCGCTATGCGCGGACCGGCGTCGCGTTCATCCGTCTCGCCATGATCCGATTGATGCTCAGGCGACTAACAGCAAGCCCTTGTAAATGACTCACGTGATTCCGGATGGGCTCTAAGGATTCACGCGGAGCGCGGAGACGCGAAAGACGACCAGACCTACTACGAAACGAT